>Ga0208075_1000014_pt1 | contig 111431 bp, 83 predicted proteins | sample HotLakmasection5_FD_184728 | JGI IMG/M metagenome (GOLD analysis project Ga0208075, IMG submission 184728) | Hypersaline microbial mat communities from Hot Lake, Washington, USA - Section #5 (SPAdes) | ecosystem: Environmental > Aquatic > Non-marine Saline and Alkaline > Hypersaline > Microbial... | reverse complement strand
GATCCCTACGACCAGAATACCAGCGCGCCGTTCTCCGATCCGGAGTGGATGTTTAATGTGAAGGACGGGTTTGATGTGGTGATAGGGAATCCGCCGTATAGCGCAAAACAGTCGCTAGCAACAAAAGTCCTTCGCAAATCATATAGTCATGTGGAATACAAGTGCGACCCTTTTGCCTTTTTCATTGAGTGGGCTACACAAAATACAAAGACACGTGGATGCATTACCTTTATTGTGCCCGTTACTTGGATGACAAATGTCTATTACGAAAAGCTGAGGCGCTTTTTGGTAGAATCGCACTCTCTCGCGCGTGCGATCTTGATACGTGGTTTGGTATTTGAGAGTGCAAATGTCGATACATCATTGCTGTTCCTTTTCAACCGTGGCGTCAGCACTGAAAGTTTTGACTGGATGGTCGCAGATCCATCTATGGAGTCTTCGGTCATTTCGCGACGAACCTATGCTTCGGTTCGGCGAGAACGAAGATACGATGTAACACCTATGACCGATCCCGCATGGGAGGAATGTCGGGCGAATATAGAGAAAAATGCCGTACGGCTTGGTTCATTTGCTAAGATTTCACTTGGCATGAAGTTGGCAAGAAACAGGGATTTTGTGGTTAATGCCCGCGACAAAGAGCATCCAGATCCGATCATATTCGGTAGCGACATTCAGATGTATGGCCCCGTCGTAGCATCACGTTATTTCGACTTCTCGAATGCCTCGATTGTGGGGGGGACAAAGAAGCCGTCCATACATAAAACGAAACCAAAAATTTTAGTGCAGGCTATCAGAAACCTATCGCTTCAGCGCCGTATTGTGGCGGCGCTTGACACTCAGGGTTTCTGTTTCGTTGGAACGGTTAACAGCATTATTCCACAAGAAGGTATATGGACTCTTGAGTATTTGCTTGGTTTGTTGAATTCGACTTTGTTGAACACCTACTTCACCTACAGATTCACCACAATATCTCTGACGTCAGCCTTCCTTGGAGAATTGCCTATAGTGCCAGAGGATGCGAACCCTACCGTCGCCCAGAGGATAGTGACTAATATCACCCGCATCCTCGCCGCCAAAAAATCCGCCCCCGCAGCCGACACCTCGCCACTGGAAGCTGAGATTGACCAATTGGTCTACCAGCTTTACGGGTTGACGGAGGAGGAGATAGCGATTGTGGAGGGAGCGAGTGGGGGGAGTGGGAAGTTGGAAGTAGGAAGTAAGAAGTTGGAAGTAGGAAGTAAGAAGTCAGAAGTAGGAAGTAAGAAGTCAGAAGTAGGAAGTAAGAAGTCAGAAGTAGGAAGTAAGAAGTTGCCGCGTGATGCCGCTGGCGCAGCAAACGCGGGCTTCGCAAAGTCGGAGATCGGAGATCGGAAGCAGGTGGCGACGAAGTCGCGGCGGCGGAAGACGGCGGCGTTGCCGCCTTCGTTGGAGGGGTGGGATTGATGGGCAGTGTAGGGCAAGAAATAATCCGCACAGCGGGCTTGACAGTATTAACCTATAGGTTAATGTGATGCACGTTCTTCTCACAGAGATCGTCCGGGGCGGTGCCAGTCGGATTTCCGCCATGGGCGGCGTAAAGGGGTGCGAGCTACTCCGATTTCTGATGACGTTACAGAAGGATAGTCCAAGTGAGGCGAGCAAGATGGCGGCTTTGCTGCAGCATGTGGCGGAAAACGGGATACTGCGAAATGAGCAAAAATGCCGTGTCTTACCGGGCACGGGTCTCTTTGAGTTCAAAACATCGGGCGGGGTAAGAATTCTGGCGTTTTGGGATGAGGGACGTTTGATTGTTTGCACGCACGGGTTTCTGAAAAAGAGTCAGAAGACACCTAAAGCGGAATTGCAGCGCGGTAAGCGTCTGAAAGATGAGTATTTTGCAGCGAAGGCGGAAGGACGTATCGCCTTTGCTTAGAAAGGAAAGGATATGAGCAAGGAAACAACGTTTGAGGCTTTTTTCAAGGAAGCCGAAAAGCAGGACGCCTATTGGGTGGAGCGGGCGGTTCTGGAGTTCACGGAGGAACTGCTGGCGCACATGGAGCGGGAGAATATTTCCCGTGCCGAATTGGCCCGGCGACTGGGCAAAAAGCCTCCGTACGTCACCAAGATCCTGCGCGGCACCACTAATTTCACAATGGATTCGATGGTGCGAATCGCGCGGGCAGTGGGATGCCAGTACCGGTCGCATCTCCAGCCCGAGGGGGCACGTACCCAATGGTTCGATCTTCTGGATTCACCGAGGACGGGTCATGCGATTTTTGAATCGCCGGACCAATGGGAGGCCGTCAAAAACGATTATGTCGAACACCGTGTGGCCGCTAATGTGGAGGTGACCGATGATTCCATCACCGCTGCGGCTTGATAAGTATTTCTTCTCTAAGATACATGTGGATATTCAGGAGGAGACCCCTACGGGTGCGGGCCGGGGAGAGTTAACGACAAAGTGCAATTTTATGTGGCACAAGGATGACCCCGCACGATGGATTGTTGTACTGGATGTTGTTCAGTCAAAGGGCGCGGAGAAGGGTGGCCCTGACTACAACATTGATATACAGATTGCAGGGTTCTTTACTGTGGAGAAAGAATATCCACAGGATAAAGCCAGCCAAATGGTCCGGGCCAATGGTCCCGCCTTGTTGTACGGCGCTGTCCGGGAAATGGTGACGCTGTTGACCAGTCGAGGCCCTTTCGATCCGGTGCAATTGCCTTCCGTTACTTTTGTGGATGAATCGCGGTCGGCGACTGATAATCCATCCGCCTCCAAACCGAAGCCCCGTAAACGGGCACCCACCCGAAAATCGAAATAGGCAGGCTGTACGTCGTGCTGATCAACAACATAAGTCAGGAAAACAGTCTGCTGACCCGTTTGGACCATCTGATCGCGGAAAGCGATGAGATGCGGGTGTTGGTGGGCTTTTTCTATTTCTGGGGCATATCGGCCCTTCACGGTGGGCTACAGAAAAATCCTGATTTCCGACTGAAGATTCTCGTGGGGTTGGAGGCGGAGGAGCACGCGGGAACGATTGTAGAATTTGCCGGGGGGCTGGGCAAGGATGCCAGCGACGAGGAACAACGGCATGCGTTTCTGAACGGCCTGCGCTCTGTGATGCGGGGCAAGGAGATGGATACAGAGCGCTTTTACGAGCGGGTTTCCCTGTTTGTGGATCTGGTCAAGTCGGGGCAGGTGGAGATTCGGAAGACGCGGGAACCCAATCACGCCAAACTATACCATTTCACCTTGCGCGAGAGCTTGGCGAAAACGCTGGACCGGAAGTTTTGCTGGATCACCGGCAGCAGCAATATGACGCGACCGGGCTTGCGGGAACAGAACGAGTTGAACGTACAGTTGCTCGACTTCGGGGGCGAGGAATCGTGCAAGTTCTTCGATGCGCTGTGGGCGGTGGCCGTGCCGTTAACCGATGACCCCGCCACCAAGACACGGATTGTTGAGCTGGTAAGCGGCGATGAGTCGTTAATGGCGGAAGTGACCCCCTTCGAGGCCTATGCGCTGGTGCTGAAACATTATTTGGAGCACCGGGAGCTAGTGGATAAGACCGTGACTATTCAGCGCATTTTCGCGGATACACCGGACGAGGAGGGGAAGCCCAAGTACCGGTCATTGACGTTCCAAGTGGACGCCGTAAATCAGGCGTTATCTATCCTGCGTGAGTATAACGGGGTTATTGTGGCCGACGTGGTGGGTCTTGGTAAATCGGTGGTGGCAAGCGTGCTGGGCCGGGTCAATGCCAAACGCGGCATTGTGATTGCGCCGCCGGGTCTGGTCGGCGACCGATACACCGGCACCGGCTGGTGGGGGTATCTACAAGATTTCGGGCTGAATGATTGGGAAGTGGTGTCGCGCGGGAAACTGGATGACGTGTTGGAGTTAGTCAACCGTCAGCGGGACTTTGAGTTGGTGGTGGTGGATGAAGCGCACTATTTCCGCAATCAGGACAGCGAAGACTACCATTACATGTCCCAGATTTGTCGCGGTAAGCAGGTGATGCTGTTGACGGCTACGCCCTACAGCAATCGCCCGAATGATATGCTGGCTTTGCTGAAGCTCTTCACCCCCGCGCGCCAGTCCCTGCTGACGCCGGACGGGAATCTGGAGGCGTTGTTCCGCGTATATCACGCTAAATACAATCGCATTGATTATGTCCTGAAGCACCTCGAGAATCCCAAGCGAGCAAAATCGGTCGAGAATGCATTAAAGCATTTGAATGTGCCATGGGAGCTGCGCGAGGGCAATTACGCGAAAATCAGATCGGAAGTTAAGGCGATCTGCAAGACGTTGGCGCAGGAAATACGACAAGTGGTCGAGCCGGTCATGATCCGTCGCAATCGCCTGGATCTGCGGGGCGACCCGGATTACCTGAAAGAGGTAGGCAAGAATCTACCTACCATGCACGACCCCGTTGAGGAGTTTTACGCTTTATCACCAGAGCAAAGCGCTTTTTATGACCATGTCATAAGCGAGTACTTTGGCGAAGATAGCGCCTTTACGGGAGCCATCTATCAGCCGGCGGCCTACACGCCGGGCGCGCCTGATCCCGACGCCGATCCGGAGGATGAAGAGGCGGAGGGCGCCTGGCAGGGCGTCAACCAGCAGCGAAACATGTATAAATTCATTCGTCGTTTGCTGGTGCGTCGTTTTGAAAGTTCCTTTGGGGCTTTCTCAAAGACCCTCGACAATCTGATTGCCATTCACAAGAGCGTCAATCGCTTGGCTACACCGGAGCCCTTGGGACGTGGTATTGTGGTATTGGACCGCAGTTTAATGGAGAAACTGATTAGTCTGGAAGAGGCTTCGGACGAAGAGGTTGTGGAATTATTACAGCGATATGAAGATGATCTGAACTTGTCCGGGGACCACGCGCGCCCTCGCAATATGCAGGTGTACCGCGTGAGCGCCGATTTTAGTGACGAAGGCCGAAAACAATTCTTTCAGGATTTGCGTGCAGATATCCAGTTGCTTCAAAAGGTCAAGGAAGAGGTGGATCAACTCAATCTCATTGCCAATGATCCAAAGGCTCAACAATTGATCACTGAATTGAAGCTGGTTTTGGCTGGAGAGCACCAGGCGATTAAGAACCGCTCCGATGAGCCCCGGCGGAAGGTACTGATCTTTACCGAGTTTGCGGATACGGTGTCGCATCTGCAATCCTATTTGGACCGGGCTTTTCCTAATCAGGTCCTGACCATTCGGCATTTGGGCAAGGACATTGCCACAGCGGTTCGCCGCGAATTTGATGGATCCTGCAATCCGGGGCTGCAGCAGAATCAATTTAAGATTTTGTTGGCGACTGATAAGATGTCGGAAGGATTCAATCTCAACCGTGCCGGCTTGGTGATTAACTATGACATTCCTTGGAATCCGACCCGCGTCATTCAGCGATTAGGCCGCATTAACCGGATCGGAACGAAAGTGTTTGAAGATCTATATCTATTTAATTACTTCCCCACCGAGCAAGGTGCGGATGAACATAATGTTCGTCAGATCGCGAGCAATAAGATGTTTATGATTCACACTTCTATCGGTGAAGATTCAAAAATCTTTGCAATGGATGAGCAACCGACCGCGGCGGGCTTGTATCAACGATTGAGCCGTAATCCCGATGATCTGGAAGAGGAAGGTTTCTTGACGCAGGCCAAGCGTGAGTGGGCGGAAATTTGTAAGGTACATCCTGAGGTCCCGGTGAAACTATCGAAACTCCCTGGCCGCGTGAAGACGGCCCGTATACAAGGGCCTGCGGGAACCTACCTTTTTACTAGAAAAGGAATGACCTTGTTCGCTCTACGGCACCAAGTAATTGGAGAAGAGCGGGCGGATATCGTCCATTTGTCTCTCCGGGACGCCATGGAGGAGGTCAAATGCTCCTTTGACACCGAGCGCATTCCCGAATTTGCCGACAGTTTTTGGGAGGCTTATCAAGCTTTGCAAGCCAGCTTGGAGGATAGGCGGCATGGCGCGCAACCAGGCGCTACGTCACTTATTGTGAAAGCCCGAACCGTTCTGATGGGCGCTGTAGAGCGAGGCCTTGGCGGCGAGTTTGCCAAGACGCTGCTCGATGACCTGCAAAATCACGGAACGTTGGCCGATCGAACCTTGCGAAAGATCGTTGAGACCGCCGGGGATACCGATGGATTTGAGCGGTTGCTAAAGCAACTGCTTCGTGAAATGGGCGCCGACTACCTGGACGCCATTCGGGATAAATTACCGCCCAATGAAATCATTGTTGCGATAGACCATCAACTATCCTCCTAAATCGTTGTTATTCTTTTGGGAGGAACTTCAGGGACACAGCGTTTGATGCCGCCTCGTTAATGCTTGGTTCCCCATACCTATGAACCTTGATAGCCCCGCATAAGCTGCTCGGTCAGCGCAGATTCACTATTTTTCTGTTTCTTCCCTTAACCACGTCTCCGGGTCTCTGCGCGAAGAAATGGACCGGTTAAAAACTGAATGGGCGGAATTTAAGCGCCAGTTCGAATAAACCGGGAGCGCACCAACTGAGGGCTAAGATTGGTGGTTCAAGGCTATGAGCGAGCTGTCTTTCCCTATATGGCGACAGAAACGGCACCGAGTTCATACCGTCGCCAACTTCACAGGGGAGGACGAATAGATGGAATTAAGACAGGATTGATAATTTGGAGACGACAGTTTAGTGTCACTTTATGCAACCAGCAGATCCATGGAGATATGCGGGAGGGAAGGTATGTGTTAAAACTTGAAGGCGATTCACTCGATCTGATGAATGAATGACGGGTTATACAGGTTCTTAGGATAGAGTTGTGCAGGGAGACAATATGAGTGGTGATGTATATGGGGTTTTGACGGGCGATCTAGTGGGGTCTTCGAATCTATCGCCGACCGCATTGGATGAGGTGCGGGAGTTCCTGCAGGCGGTGCCGGGTCACTTCAATGCCGTTTTCCCAAACTCGATGCGCAAGGGTGTTGACATTGCGCGGGGCGATGGCTGGCAAATGTTGGCGCTGGAGCCGCGTCGGGCGGTTCGGGCGGCCCTTTACGTCCGCTTCGCTCTGAAAGCCCGGTTTGAAACGGATTCACGGGTTGCCATCGGTATTGGTCGTGTTTCGGCCCTGCACCGTTCTTCTCTGGCCAAGTCCAGCGGTACGGCGTTTCAGCTCTCGGGCAGCGGACTGGATCGTTTGCCTTCGGACCGTCGTATGGCCTTTATTGAAGAAGGAGCGGATGCCCGGTTGGTGCAGGCGGAATCCCTGCTGGTGTTGTGGTTGGACCGGCTGGCTACTGCGGCGACCAAGGCGCAGTCCGCTTCTCTGTCGGGGGCGCTTCTAAATATGACGCAGCCGGAACTTGCCCGGCTAGAAGAGGTCGCCCAGCCGACCGTGAACAAGAAGTTGCGGGCGGCTGGCTGGCAGGATATGGAATTGGTTCTGGACCATTGGGAGCATGTATAGCCGTAGAAGGCTATAAAAGGGAATAATAGCCCTTAGAGGCTATACAGTAAGAGGTGAGGCGATGATTGGGCTCATTAATATTGGTGGTGCAGCGGTGTTGGCTTTCGGCTGTTGGACTGTACCAGCGGGAGCGTGGGGAAATGCGCTTTATGCTGCAGGCATCCTGTTGGCCGGATTCCTTCTGGCGGTGTTTGGCAGTGGCATCCTTGTGGCGTGGGTGATGGGCCGGATTGTGGAGGAAAATGGTCTTGAACTGAACGGCCTGAAAAATGGTGGACGCCTGATCGGTCGGTTGGAGCGCGCACTGATATTCCTACTGCTCATGATTGGACAACCAGGCGGGATTGGATTCCTTGTCGCCGCCAAGTCTGTTCTGCGCTTCGAGGAGGCCAAAAAACAGCCTTTGGCGGAATACGTTCTAATCGGCACGCTTCTCAGCTTCAGCTTGGCCATAGCCGTTTCGGCCCTCGCGATATGGGTGGCTTGCCGCCTTTCCAGTCCTTGACCATGGGCATGATCCCGGAAGCCGGACGCTGCTGGTTCAGCAAGTCACACATGACGCGCATATACGGGTCAACGTGCATAAAAAACTTCTTGTATCCCGCGCAAAGGTAATTTAATCCCGGCTCGCCGTCGGGCGTATGGATAAAACGATGTTTCGGACATTCCCCGTTGCACGCGAAGCGCACCGGGCATTCAAGGCAATAGCGGGGAAGCGTGTCGAGTTTATCCGAGCCGAATTTGCGTTGGGCAGGGGAATCCACCATTTCACCCAGCGACTGGTTCATTAAATTCCCCAGTTTGTATTTCGGGTAAACAAAATGGTCGCACGAATATAAATCCCCGTTATGTTCAAGAGCCAAAGCCCGTCCGCATTTTTCCGCAAACACGCATAATCCGGAACCCATACCCATCCAATTCCCCAGGGCTACATCAAACATTTGAACAAAAATTTCCCCTACATCTTCTTTAACCCAGTGGTTAAAAATCGTGATCAGGAAATCACCGTACGCCACGGGTTGTACGCTCCAGGAGGTAACAGGCGAGTGCTCGTTGTCGTCTTCATCCAAATCGGGCGGCGCGGCAAGATCCAATCCCCAATCCTTGGCGGTGGTGTCTGCTTTGCGTTCCACTAAGGGGATAAATTGCAGGAATGTAGACCCGATGCTTTTGAGGAACGAATAGACTTTAAGCGGATGTTTGGAGTTCTTGCGATTGACGACAGTGAGTGTGTTGTATTCCACCTTGTGTTTTTGCAGGAATTCCAAACCGCGCATGACACGTTCAAATGTCGGCCGTTGCCGTTTATCCACGCGATACGCGTCATGCAATTCCGCGGGGCCGTCTACACTTAAGCCCACAAGAAATTGGTTTTCGTGAAGGAACTCGCCCCACTCGTCATTAAGCAAAGTCCCGTTGGTTTGAAACGCATTGGTGATCGGACGTCCATCGCTATATTGTTTTTGCAGAGCGACTACTTTGCGGAAGTAATCCACCCCGAGAAGAGTTGGCTCGCCGCCTTGCCACGCAAAACCAATTTCCGCGCCGCTTTGTGATTGAATGTACTCTTTGATGTATTTGTCGAGCAGGACATCGGACATGCGGAATTTTTCGGTATTGCCGAACAGTTTTTCTTTCTCGAGATAAAAACAATACGTGCAATCCAGGTTGCAAATGGGGCCCACCGGCTTGGTCATAATGTGGAAAGGCATGGCTTTCCACGGGGCGGGTATATTTTTCTTATCCGATGCGTTCACTGGGGCCTTTCAAAATATATGTTTTTTTCATGCGCATCAAACGTCACGATAAATTTGTTCAACGCCTTGATCCCGATCCTCGGAATGGCGGGCATCCCTAAATCCAAGGCAGACGAAGGCGTGGCGGTAAGGTGGCGCAGCACTAGATCGCCAAGGATAATCTGCCTAACAGTGGTGGGTTTCTCCACAGGCAAAGCCAGTTCAAAATCCCCCACACTATCCAGCAGAAACGGTGTTTCCTCGCCGTTTAATAAACCGGAAACAGCGATAGAAGCATTGATTTCGCGTAAAGGAGCCGTTGCAATCAGACGATCTGGATTGGGGGTATACGCTTCTGTGCTGGAAAACCGGACCACACGATTCGGAAAATCAATTTGGACGTAATAAAAAGCGCGAATAAAATCCGCACCTAATACAACCGGCGCACGCACGCGGTCGCGATCACGCATCAAGGAATGTAAATTTCCTTTGGCGGCTTTGACGTACAATAAAGCATTTTCGATATGCAAATCACCCAGGCTTAATCGCGAAGCTACACTTAAATATCCGGGAATGGGGTCATTAACATGCGTGGGGTACAAACGATACGCAGGAGGGCCTAACGCAATCATGCCAGTTGCGATCGCAAGCTCGTAGGTCATCCAGGACGCCCGCGAACTGGTATCCAGCAAAGCCAACTGCTCATTTTGTCCGCGAAAAAAAACGGATATTAACGGGGCATCGCTTTTGCGTCGTGACTCAAAAGAGCGTTCCGCAAATTTGCCGGTGTGCAGACGATGCGCGCCTGCAAAACGCGGGCCATCCTCGGTTTCATACACGGTAATCCAAAAACTGCGAGGATCCTGGGCGCGTCCGAAAAAATCGCTTAATTCGCGGGAAGATAACGGTTCGGCCTGCTTGGAACGGTTTGTTGCACAGCCGCTGAACAGCAACAGCGAAAGGCAAAAATAAGCCCTAACGTTGGAAATATATGTCATGGGCTTACCATGCCACGAAGAAAGCCGCAGGTCAAAAAACTTTATAGGATTTAGATTAAACGGGACGTGATCTGATACGTGATCATGGCGGCGATATACGCCAGCAGGCTCATGTACGTGAACTGGAAAACCGGCCATCGCCAGCTATTGGTTTCGCGTCGCGTGATGGCTTGCGTGGGAAGACATTGAGCCGCAAGAATATAAAAGATAAGAAGACTCAGGCAGGTTGCGGTATTAAATACCGGCGTGCCATCGTTGCGTTCGGCGCGCCTTAAGGTATCAAGCAAAGTGCCTCCTTCTTCAGAATCCGTGTCCGCTTCGCCTACGCCGTATACGACGGAAAGAGTGGGCACGATCACTTCACGGGCGGCGAGCGACGTGACCAATCCAATGCCGATCTGCCAATCGTAGCCCAGGGGTTTTATGACGGGTTCCATAAACTTGCCTATTTTACCTGCAAACGATTGTTCCAGAGCGGATACGTCGGAATGCTCAGCAGGGCGGGGAAAATAGGCCAACGCCCACAGGATAAGGGAAATGACAAGAATAACCGTGCCTGCTTGTTGAATAAAAATGCGGGAACGGTCTACCATAATTAAAAGAGCCGTGCGCAGACTGGGCCGTTGAAAGTCAGGCAATTCAAGAAGAAGGGGAGCGCTTTTCCCTTTGATTAAACCAAGGCGAAACAGCCAGGCCATGCCTAATGCCGCGCTTAACCCCAGCGTATAAGCTCCGACAAAAGTTAACGAAGCTTTAAGCGGGTCATCGGGAAACAATAGCGCGATAAGCATGGAATAAACGGGAATGCGCGCTGAACAGCTCATCAGCGGCGCCACGAGAATCGTAAGCAGCCGGTCTTTGGGATTTTCGATAACGCGGGTAGCCATTATGGCGGGAATCGCGCACGCATGCGCGGTAAGCAGCGGTACAAATGCTTTGCCCGGTAAACCCATGCGTCGCATAAAACGATCCATAATGCAGGCGGCGCGCGCCAAATAGCCTGTATCCTCCAGCAACGCCAGCATAAAAAACAATAACGCAATTTGAGGAAGGAAAACAAGAATGCCTCCTACACCGCCTATGACACCGTCTACAAGAAGACTGTTTAGCCAGATGTCGGGCAACTGACGGGATACCCAATGACCCAGCGAACCGAATAAGCCGTCAATTAAATCCATGGGAACCGAAGCAAGATGGAAAACCATGTAAAACAAACCCAGCATGACCGCGAAGAAAAAAGGAAGGCCGGCCACGGGATGGGTTAGTATGCGATCCATTTTTTCCATGAAAGCATTGGGAGGGCGGTGCGCCCGCATGGCGCAGGATGCAGCTACTTTTTGCGACCAGGCATAGCCTGCTTGGTACGGGCATCCTGAACATGCGACAGGACAGGCGGGTGGCACGACGTTGGGCGTGCGGCGTAAATCTTCAATGCGTTGCACTAAATCGGGAATGCCTTCACCTGTTAACGCGGAAACGACAGCGACCGGCCATCCGGTTTCTTTTTCGAGCAAGGCTTTGTTTATGGTCACGCCTTGTTTGCGAGCCAAATCACTACGGTTAAGCGCAATAAGCACAGGTACATTAAATTCATGCAACTGAGTGGCTAAAAAAAGACTCCGTTCCAAGTTTACGGAATCTATAACCAGCACAATGCCGGTCACGTAATCTGTCGCATCGTTTTTTTGCAATAAAAAATCCCGCACAATCGTTTCTTCCGGTGTTTCGGAAGAAAGGCTGTAAATTCCGGGCAAATCCACTATTTCAATCGCATGATCGGGTAGGGGAATTGTGCCGCGGCGGCATTCAACCGTAGTTCCCGGGTAATTGGCTGTCTGAATCTTTAGTCCCGTCAATGCATTAAATAAAGTGGTTTTGCCGGTATTGGGGTTTCCAATCAGCGCGAACGTGCTTGTCCTGCCCGTAGCGGGGGGAACGGGTACAGGAGGCGATGGCGATTCGATCCATTGAATGTTCTGGGTTTCAGGAAGCATGGCATCGCTCCGGGCAGGATGTTACGGTGATCAAACGCGCCAGATCGGGGTCCAACGCCACGCGCGTATTAAATATATCTACGATGAATGGCTTCCCTGCGCGCGCGATACGCACCGCGTGACCGCTGCACAGTCCCAAGGCCTTGATCCGTTTGGCATCAGGCCCTTCGTCCACATCCACAATAACCGCATGCGTTCCGGCCGTGCAGTCGCTTAATCGTTTGACATCGTTATTCATCGGGCTTGCAAATGTTATGCATTTAAATGTTGTGATTAATATATCAATCATCTGGATGTGTGCAATGTATTTTTGAGATTTGCTTTAAGAATAGCAGGCGAGTGAATACTGGATGGGTAACATGATGAGTGATTATTGACATTCTGCCGTGTGGTGCGCTACGGTCATGGCTTCCAAAAAAAGTCCTACGATTTTGTGGACTTTATTTTTTCGGAGTCAAACTCAGTTAAGGAGCACGAGAGCATGAATATATGGGTAATCTTTGGCGCAATTTCGGGCGTGTTAGCGCTGATTTTCGCGTATTACAAAACGTTATGGATTAATAAACAGGATCCAGGTACGGAGAAAATGCAGGAAATCGGGGCTGCGGTGCGCGAAGGCGCTATGGCTTTTCTGGCCCGTGAATACAAAGTTCTCTCCATTTTTGTAGTGGCCGTGGCCGTGCTTTTGGTGATTGGCAACCGGGGCACAGCGGGGTTGGTGGCTGTTTCTTTTGTGGTTGGCGCTTTTTGTTCTGCTTTATCTGGTTATTTTGGTATGCGCGTGGCGACTGCGTCTAATATACGTACAACCAATGGTGCGCGTACAAGTCTGAATGCTGCGTTAAAAGTTGCTTTTTCCGGTGGCGCGGTGATGGGCATGTCCGTAGTGGGACTTGGATTGCTGGGACTTTCTGTTCTGCTTCTTATTTTCTCCAACACCATACAAGATGGCGGTGAAGTGTCTGTGTTAAGCGCATTGGTATTACCTATTCTTTCCGGTTATTCCCTGGGCGCCAGCTCTATTGCTTTGTTTGCGCGCGTAGGAGGAGGCATTTATACGAAAGCAGCGGATGTGGGCGCTGATCTGGTCGGCAAAGTTGAAGCTGGCATACCCGAAGACGATCCCCGCAATCCCGCCACGATTGCGGATAATGTCGGCGATAACGTAGGCGATGTGGCCGGCATGGGCGCGGATCTGTTCGAGTCCTACGTGGGTTCCATTATCGGCGCGATGATTCTAGGCGCGGCCTCAGGAAGCATCGAACTGGTGGTCTTGCCTTTGGTTATCGCGGGCGCGGGAATTATCATTTCGATTATTGGCACGTTTTTTGTAAAAACCAAGGAAGGCGGCGATCCGCAGGTAGCGCTTAATCTTGGCACATTTGGAGCCGCCGGTATCATGGCTGTGCTCACGTATCCCATTGTGATTCAGATTGCCCCGGCCACGTATGCATTGTCGGGAGCGACGTACACGGCAGCCGGCATTTTTTGGGCGACCATAGCCGGATTATTGGGTGGCGTGGGTATCGGCGTATTGACGGAATACTACACGGCTGAAAACAAAACGCCTGCGCACAAGATAGCCGCAGCATCCCAAACCGGACCGGCCACCAACATTATCGCGGGATTAGGCACAGGCATGATGTCTACTGCTTTACCGATCGTTGTGTTGGTAGCGGCGTTGCTGGTGGCTTTTCACTTCGCGGGCTTGTACGGTATTGCGATTGCAGCGCTGGGCATGTTGGCCACCACCGGCATACAACTCGCCGTGGACGCCTACGGTCCGATTGCCGACAATGCGGGTGGGTGCGCGGAAATGGCTGAACTTCCGAAAGAAGTGCGCGAACGAACCGACAAATTGGATGCGGTGGGCAACACAACCGCGGCGATCGGTAAAGGCTTCGCTATCGGATCCGCGGCGTTAACCGCGTTGGCATTGTTTGCGGCATTCCGTACCACGATTAACAACAAGCGCGAAGAAATGGGCGAAGCAGCTATGTCTATTGATGTGACCGATCCTCAAGTGATGGCCGGTTTGTTTTTGGGCGCGATGCTTCCTTTCCTGTTTTCCGCTTTTGCCATGGGCGCTGTGGGGCGCGCGGCTTTTGCCATGATTGAAGAAGTTCGCCGCCAGTTTAAAAATATCCCCGGCATCCTGGAAGGAACAGGCAAGCCGGATTACGCGCGGTGCGTGGATATTTCAACAGCCGCGGCTATTAAAGAAATGATTATCCCTGCGTCGTTAGGCGTGTTCACGCCCGTCGTCGTAGGTTTCCTCGGCGGCCCTGAAATGCTTGGTGGTGTCCTGGCGGGGGTGACGGTATCCGGGGTGACCATGGCTCTGTTTATGGCCAATGCCGGTGGCGCGTGGGATAATGCCAAGAAACATATTGAAGGAGGCGCATTCGGAGGAAAAGGATCAGATGCGCACAAAGCGGCGGTTATTGGCGATACTGTAGGCGATCCGTTCAAAGATACCGCAGGCCCATCCATCAATATTCTCATCAAACTGATGAGCGTTGTGGCCTTGGTTATTGCTCCGATGATTGCGGGTATTCTTTAAAAGCATTTATAAAAACGTAGAAGCGACCGCGCCGCTCCGCTTGGGGGGGCGCGGTTTTATTTCTACACCGTAGCTGTTGGATAAGAGCGTGCCTTTCCAGAACGGCTTGATGTCGGAATTGGTATTGGATGACGAAATATATTCCGCGCGGAATTCCACAATGCCGGGTTTAGGAAAGTAAAATGTATCTATTACTTCTTCAAAAACCATTTGCTTTTTGGGCTGCAACAGCGTTACGTCGCTTTTGCGGTAATGAATCTCGTCGGGATATTCCCGCACATAATTATCATGTAATCCATTCGGATAAATCCAATAAAAAATCATTTGGGGGTGTCGGGATACCCAAACGGCATTGGTTGAATGATTTCGAATGCTGACGCGGAACGATACCGGGTCCCCGATATAAACGGAATCGTCATGGGCGGTAATGCTTACGGCCAGTCCATTTTGAGACACCGAAGCGCCTTTAGCGCCAATATGGGAGGGAATATATGGATCCGGCACGGTGGAACAGGCTGAAAGAAAGACCAATGTCGCGCCAAACGTCGTCATCCATAGCCAAGGTGTAGCTTGTTTGTTCATCATGGGATACAGTGCCGTGGATTATGACTTTTTTCAAATGGATTTCCAATGTACACGGGAATTGATCAATTATCGTGCGACGGGTATTCTTAAAACATGGGGCGCAAATCATTCCATCCCTTGTCCGGTCTGCGTGATACATGGCGCCACGTAAACCGGACGCATCACAAAGCCGTTGTATGGACTTTGGCCGTGACGCTGGGTCTGTTGGCGGTATGGTTGACGCTGTATACATTAAAAAGCCACATGATTCGTAAGCAGGTTAGCGTTTGGGAAGACCTCGAGTACCGCGCGATGGATCTCAGCGTTGCGTACGGTCTTGATTTGGATCCCGCGGTGGTTGCGGATCATCTGGTCCGCGCTATTATACAAATTGAATCCTCGGGCAATCCCCATGCGGTAGGCGCGGCGGGGGAACGCGGACTTATGCAAATCATGCCCGGCACTTGGCGCGATATGACGCAAAAAGCGTACGGGGCAGCCATGCCTTTCGATCGCGCTTTCGATCCTGAATTAAACCAGCGGGTGGGACGATTATACCTCGCCTATATTCAGCATCTCTTACACGAACACCGCGCGGAGTGGCAAGCCGATGAACGCTCCTTGATTCTCGCGAGTTACAATGGGGGACCCTACCGCGTTATCCGGGCAGGGTTCGACATCCAACAATTGCCTGCATCGGTGCAAGCCTACGTCCAGCGCGGCAGCGAATTACATGATCAACTGCTGGAGGAGTCCATGGCGCATGTGGAATCGCCAACCAGAGAATGAACCGTTTGTTTATGAAATCGAGATTGTTCATAATCGTGGCTTTGTGGTATGCCTTGCGCCAAGAAAGCATAGAGTATGAATGAACGCCCTAAATTAATTTCTATTATTGTCCCTTTTCTGAACGAAGAACAGAATCTTCCTGTTCTGTATAATCGCATTCATACAGTGTTTCAAGATCAGCCCGAAGACATGGAATTGGTGTTGGTGGATGACGGTAGCACCGATGGCTCTGTCCGTTGGGTTGAAGACATTGCCCGCAAGGATCCCCGCATCAAGTTAATCGAGTTATCGCGGGATTTCGGTCATCAGATCGCGATAACAGCAGGCATGGACCACGCTCGGGGTGATGCCGCTATTATTATGGACGCTGATTTACAGGATCCCCCGGAAGTCATTCCGGAACTTCTCGCGAAGTGGCGCGAAGGGTATGAAGTCGTTTATGCCGTCCGCCACAGCCGGGCAGGGGAATCCTGGGCCAAGAAATGGACCGCGGCTTTATTTTATCGCGTGTTTAGAAAAATGGCGCAAATTGATGTGCCTGTAGATGCCGGTGATTTTAGATTAGTGGATCAATGTGTGATCATGGGATTACGGAATGTCCGCGAATTGCATCGCTTTGTGAGAGGCTTAACGTGTTGGGCCGGATTCAAACAAACAGCGATTTATTATGAGCGCGCAGCTCGGCTGTCCGGTAAAACAAAATATTCGCCCTGGGCTTTGATTCGTCTTGCATGGGATGCGCTAACATCTTTTTCCGGTGCTCCCTTGCGATGGATTACGGGAGGAGGAATGTTTGTGTCTCTCTTGGGGGCGCTGTTTACCATCCACATTGTCTGGACACGACTTACGAATCCTGAAAGTCTTGTGCCCGGTTGGACTATGTTAGTCGCGTTGATCTTGATTATTGGTGGAATACAGTTGTTTTGTATGGGCTTAATGGGGCAATACATTAGCCGTGTTTTTGAGGAATCCAAAAAAAGGCCACTTTATTTTGTTCGCAGGAAAATAGGGTTGGACTGATTATGTTTTCTTAAAAACTACTTTCTTAAACAAACCCTCCACTGAGCCTGCAAGGTAATAGAAATCGCCGATAGGTCCAATGCATGCCGCACATAAACGATCTTTCCACGAAAAAGGATTTCCAATAGCAAAATACCACACGGCACGTGCAAGTGTTAGCAAGGCAGCTAGCCAGAAGCACATCGTATGCAAGGTAAACCCTCCCACTAATAATCCTAGCGTTGTGATAGCATAAATTAGCTGGGATAACCGATGCCACATGCGCGATAAACGGTTAGGTGAGGTTTGATCAAAAGCCCTTTTGCCAAAAGCAAGGATTATGTAGGCTTGCCCCCGGGCATAGGTTCGTTGTTTTCGCAATATTTTTTCAAGAGAACTACTTGTGTCCGTAAACATGACACGAAACCGGCATCGCGCATCCTGGATGAGTTTGAGTCCATCCGCTCGCATACGCGCAGATAACTCTTGATCTTCCCCTGTCAAATGCAAGCGTGTGTTGAAAAATCCATATTGTGCGATCCGGTCTCGTCGAAAAATATCGGCTTTGCCCTCGATAAAATGTATAGGACGCACAGATTGATCAGAGCGGTCTGTTTCCACAGGAATGCGATTCAGTATCATAAACATTCGGTCACTGAATGCCATGCGCTCTATATGTTCAAATAAATATTGCCCGGTTGCCGCGCCAAGGGTCTTATCTGATTCCATATGTATTAGTAGGCGCTCAATATAATCGGGGTCGAGAATGCAATCAGCATGAAGGGTAAAGACATAAGGTGCCTTTGCTTTCTCCAAGCCTGAGTTATAGGATTGCGCGAGACCTTTGTTGAAATCATGTTCTACATACACAATGTGTTGCATAAAAGGTGCCAGTGCTTCTTTCAACGCGTCGGGTGAAGCGTCGTTAACCACAATGATTTCAAAGGGCTTAATGGTCTGGTTTAAAAGAGCTTCCAACACCGTCGAAATTGTTCCAGCGCAACCGTAACACGGGATCACAACCGATGTCGCCGGATATTCCTGCTTTGTGTGTTGATGTTCTGTCATAAGCAATGGTAGATATAGGCCATCTTAAAAAGTGTCAAATGACAAATACGCCACTCGAGTCATCTCCCATGCAAGATCAACAAGATTTTCAATGTTTATGCTGCCGTGGAAAGATGTGCAGGTCATTCCTGTCCGATGTTCGTGATTATTATCTTTCTACGGGAGTGTCGGTGGATTATGTCGAATGTTTATCATGTGGGCTCGTGCAACAGCATCCTATTCCTGCAAATATATCCTTATTCTATGAGGGATATCCCGTACATGCGGAGAAAGGCTTTGTCCACGAATCGTTTAGGAGATTTGTGCTGAGACATGTTTATTTCCCAATGTCTCACATAAACAAAAATCATGTTGTTTTGGATTACGGATGCGGGGACGGTTGGTTTCTTCGTCGCGCTAAAGAACAAACCGCCAGCATCATCGGCTTTGAGCCCAATGAAATATTAGCAAGGACCATTCAGCAAAGACATGGTGTGCGCGTGTATGCCGATCCGGACAAATTGTTATCGGACTGGAGCGGGAAGGTTGACATTCTGACATTACATTTTGTTTTGGAGCACCTCACAGACCTTGAAAGCACCTTTGCCCAATGGTCGCGTCTTTTGAAGCCCGGGGGTGTCCTTTACGCTGTATGGCCAAATCTAGCGTGTCGGGAATACAAAGTATTCGGCGAGCGCTGGCATGGTTTTGATGCGCCGCGTCATATTCTGTTTCCCGGTGTAGATCATTTGCAACCGTTGCTCCGGCAACACCATTTCTTAATTCAGAAAACATCGTATGCTGCTTTCCCAAATACATGGGCCGGTAGCATGGCCATTCGTGTGGCTGGCCATTTTAAGCAAGGTTGGTTTCTTTTCTTTCTGCCGTTGGGTATGATCCGTAGCTGGATAGATCCTTCCGGGACTTGGCGTGTAGTATTCAAAAAAATATGACCATCTATCATAAAATAGGTCTCTTAGCTCTGGTAATAATCGCAGCTTGGTTGCGATTTTCCGATCTATCCAAAGCGCCTTTTAGGGCTGATGAATTAAATATGTATACGACGGTTGAGCGGGGGGCATCCGTGGTTGATTTGTGGAAAAATCCTCCATGGATGAACCAGATCCCATCAGCCGAAACGCTTGCTCTTATTTCATCGAGATTTTTCCATGAAGCGCAGCCGGAGTTCGCTGTTCGTTTCCCTTTTGCTTTGGCTGGCTGGCTGACTGTGTTGCTTTGTGGAATAATCGCGGCGAAATGGTTTAATTGGAATGCGGCCATATTAACGTGGACATGGATGGCTGTTAATCCATTTCATGTGTATGAATCCAGAGAGGCTTATTATTACGCTCTGTTGATGTTTGCTAGCGCGGGGGGAAGCTTCATAACAGTAACCATGCTGCATGGCATTCTCGAAAAGAAAAATCCTTCTCGTAAATTATGGATATTCTGGATTGTCTGGATATTAGCCGGTTGTCATTCGCATATGTCTTTCTGGATTTTTGCTGCAATTCAATGGGTATGTTTATTGTTTATGGGCGTGCGTCATTTGAAGGGGAACGAGAACTATGCCTATTTTCTTCGATCCATAGCTGTTGCTACTGTTGTTATAGCTGTTTTCATGATCCGGTGGGTCTACCGGGCAATTAAAGAAATTATGGATGTGGCCGATCGGGGGGGCCACTTGGGAGAGGAATTATTCTGGGTCTTGCCAAGGTTGCTACCTATGTATGCAGGGGGAGTCAACTGGGTAGGCATTATGCTAGTTCTTTTTGTACTTGTCGTTTTTGTTTTGTCCTGGCGACTTTGTTGGAAAGATAATACGTATCGTATGCTTTCCTTACTCCTTTGGGGTGGTCTGGTTGTTTCTTTGATTTACGTCATGCTCGTTGGAGGCGGTAAAGCCAAATTTACATATTTTGCATCATATTGGCCTCTTTTTATTATTTGGGCTTCTTCCTCTTTAGCTGCAGGAGCTGAAAGGCTCGGGCGTCGGAATCTACATGCGAAACCCGTTTTTATCTTCATAATCCTGCTGTTGCTTTTGTTCTTGTTAGGTGAAGCATCACTAAATATTAAAAACCTGGAAGGCAAGCCGACACCTTACCGCGTGCTTCAGCGTGAACTTGATGCTCGTTTGCCCACAGGTAGTGTCGTCGTGGTAGATCGTTGGTACGAGCCGTGGAATGAAATGGCTGTGCATGCGCCAACCAATGTCTTTGTCACGTTCACGGTGCCTGATGAGCCGTATGAAGCGTTTGTGCAGAATCGTTGGCGCGACGTAACCCGTCAGTATATCGAACAAGGGCATGCGCAAGGTTATATTTTACTGACGCGCAACCATCATCGCCGTGAAGGAGTGTGGGACTGGCCAGCCCAATACTTCGCCCGTAGTTTCGCGGTGACAAATCAAGGCGGGCTTTGGTTGCGCAAGCATGGTTTTGCGCCCACAGGTGATTTCTATGATGACCATACCAATCGCCTTGTCGTTCATGTGTATTATGATCTTCCCGAGGACCGTATTGCACGCGCGCGCGCGGAGGGAAAAGCTTCGTTGGTCATAACCGGACCCGAATGGAATTATATGAAGCCATGGCAGCAAACAGGACAATTTCAGGATTATCGAGTGCTTGCCGATACGGCGTCACTCGATCTTTATAATCTAACAGGTAAGTCAGCGCCGTTCGAATTAGCGCTTGTTGGAGTGGCTATACAGGGAGCTAAAGATGTTAAAGTGGGTTCTAATCAAATTATACGTTTTCCACCCGATCGGATGGTGAAACAGCGTGTTCCGTTAACGCTTGAACCCGGAAGCAACTCCGTCGTGTTGGCCGATGCGCAAGGAGCAGCCTCACGTTCCCGTTTGCTGGTCGCCCGCTTTTCCTTGGAGCCAGTTGCCGAACCATGACAGCATCAAGCCCTACCTACCAATCCGGTTTGTTTAAGCATAGCGTTATACTGCTGGTGGCAACGCAGATTGGCAATGTATCCAATCTGTTGTTTCAAGTGCTAATGATTCGTTCCTTGAGTCTGGCGGAATACGGGATATTGGCATCCATGCTTAGCTTAATCCTGATTATTGGCACGCCGTTGGATGCCTTGCGCACGACGGTGGCGCATCAAACAGCCTGGTTATTGCGCGGGGATCAAGGAGGCGCGATTGTTTCTTTTCTGTGGCGATGGGCGCGATTCTTGATGGTTATTGCGTGTGTGATCCTTGTCGCCGGTGTTCTTATGTCTGCCCCGGTCTCTCAGTTTTTTCAAATGCCATCCCGCGCGCCTTTTTTGCTTTCGGTGATCATTATGGCCACTAGTCTTTTTATTCCCTTTTTTGCGGGCGCGTTCCAGGGGATGCAAGCATTTGGCTGGATGGCTGCCCACGGCCAGGTGTGGGGCGTTATTCGGTATGTGCTGGCGTTGTTTTTGGTGATGTTCATCGCGCAATCAGCGGTTATCGGTCTATCGGCCCATGCGGCGGGGGTCGTGGTAAGTTTTCTCGTGGGGCTTTTCGCGTTAATTTTTTTGTTAAAACCGCATCGCCCCGCCGAACTCACCGTGCAATTTTCGGATATTTCATACTTCTGGCTTTCGTTGTTATCTATGGTGGGCTTTGCGGTGCTAATGAATGCCGATGTCGCGCTTGTGAAGCGATTTTTTAGTCCCGATGACGCCGGTGTATTCGCCCAGGCCGCTACAATCGGACGCGCGATTATTTTCCTTCCCCTTCCGATTGCGGGGGCCATGTTTCCTAAAGTGGTCTCCACCGGGAAGTCTTCTTCGCTGGATCGTCGCATCCTTAAACTGGCCATTCTCTATACGTTAGGCATTATTGCTTTGTCGGGACTGATTTGCACGCTGGCGGCATCGCCACTCTGGCTTTTGTTTACCGGTGACGTTGCCGATGACCGCACAAAGATGCTTGTACGTTGGATGATCTGGGCTATGGCTCCGATGGGTCTGACGTTTCTGCTGATGAACTACGAGCTGGCCCAACGCCGCTTCCGCGCTCCGTTGTCATTGCTGGCGCTCGCGGCTTTGTATGTGATCGGCGTTGCAGTCTGGCATGACACATTTGAGCAGGTACTGACCATTCTTTCTATTGTGTCTGTTACTTCCTTGCTTGTTATGCTGTTCGACGCGTTACGCAAACACCACCATGAGAATCGTTTTTAAAATCGGCTTGGCGTATGACCCGTATTATGAATAATCCGGTGAAACCATGAATATACTCAAACGTCCGTTTATTATTGTGATGCTTGGTTTTCTGCTCCTGACCTTGCTGGTATTCCGCGAGGTTATTCCTCCGTCTGCTTTGTTGAATACCACAGACGACAATGTTGGAAGCATTGCATTTCGGAAAAATATTCTTCCTCAAGCATGGTTTGGCGCGTGGAATGATCTGGAGCTTCTTGGGCAGTCGTCCATGATGCCGATTAACGGGACCAATATGCTTATGGCTCTTTTGCCTGCCCGTTTTTTTAATGACTGGATCAACGCATTTGATTTGTTGGTTGGGTCTTTGTTCCTGACGTTATTTCTGCGTCGCCGCGGCTTGGATTGGGCTCCGTCCGTGCTGGGCGCCCTTACCGGCTACTGGCTTGCCAGTAATTTTACCTTGGTATATGCCGGGCACATTGGCAAATTCGGCATACTTATGTGGTCGGCAATTTATTTGTGGCTTGCCGATCACATGCTTGAAAAAAAGTCGTGGCCCCTCTCGATTTTAACCGGTGGCGCGTTAGGCATGCTCTTTCTTGAGCAACCCGATGTAGGATTGTTCTTTGCCTTGGTGCTTGGCCCGTATGTCTTGTTTCGCTTGCTTCATGCGCATCGCGATAATCTACCCATGCTCGCTCGCCTTCTTCTCCCTTTGCTGCTGGTGTCTTTTCTGCTTGCGGTCCATCCTTTGCTGGGTGGGTATCGCACTGCCGTTGTCGGGGTGGCTACCATGGAAGAAACGTCCGAAGACAAATGGAATTTTGTCACACAATGGAGCTGGCCTCCGGAGGAGACGATTGACTTCATTGCGCCGGGCTATACCGGCTGGCGTTCCGGTGAACCCGCAGGACCCTACGTGGGACGCATGGGGCGTAGTCCGGATTGGGAAGAGACCAAACAAGGCTTTCGCAATTTTAAATTGGAAAATCAATATATAGGCGCCATTCCCGTTATGATGGCGTTGTTTGCGATTGTGCTCGCTTGGAAACGCAGGCGTGATGGGATGTCCCCTGAGGTCTTGTTCTGGGCTGCGGCTGCGTGCTTTACCCTGTTGCTGGCGTTCGGTAAATATTTTTTCCTGTACCGCATTTTTTATATGCTGCCCATGGTGTCCTCTATTCGGAACCCGAATAAATTCCTGCAAATATTTCAACTGGCGTTCGCCATTCTTGCGGCCTACGGCTTGCACGGGGCGTTGCGCATCATGCGGGATGAAGCAAACCGGGCGGTGGAACCTTGGATGCGACATGTCACGATGGTTCCGGCTGCGCTTGGCGCTATCTTTGTTTTGTGGACGCTAGGCAGCATGGGAGCATGGGATGCCATCACCAGCCGTTACATGCAGGCAGGTTGGCCGCATGCGCAAGCTATTGCCGGCACACGTATATGGTCGCTGGGTCACGCTTCGGTTATGTTGCTTGTTGCCGCCGCCGCCCTGTACGGCATGGTCTGGAAACGTTGGCGTCACGCGCACGCGGGTTTAACTGTTTCATTCGTCCTTCTTGCGTTTGTGGTTTTCGATGTGTTTTTTCTTGGAAAACATTATGTCAAAACCATGCCAGCGGAAGCGCTGGCATCCTCGCCTGTAATTCAATTGCTTCAATCCGAGCCCCATCAGCGTACGGCGTTGGTTATGGAAAGCGATTTTTATAAACATTGGATGACGTATTTGTTTCCTTACCACAACATCAAAACCATCAACATTACCCAAATGCCACGCATGCCGGAGGATTACAGTCGTTATCTCGATCACATGAATCGCAATCCTATTCATCACAGGCGATTAGGAGGGGTGGAATTCCTGCTTGGCCCCGTGGATTTATGGTCGCAAGTGCAAAACGATCCCAATTTGAAAGATCAATTCGAATTGGTCTATGCTTATAATATGGACACGGCTGACGGGGCTTTGCGCGTCATTCCTGCCACGCGCGAGCAACCCGGACGCCATGTCGTTTTGCGCATGAAAGACCCTTCCCCGCGCTACACAGTCCTTGGCGCTTGGCAAACAATGGAGGATCAAGTCACGCTCGACCGCCTGGTGGCGCCAAGCCGCCCGTTGTTTGAGGAAGTATTGATTGCGCCGGGACAAGAAACGAACGGCATTCCTGCCACAGGCGGGAATAAAGGCGAAGTAGGAACGGTCGTGGTTAAGTCGTATCGCCCGGGGCATGTGCGCTTGAGTGTCAGCGCCCGCGAACCGGGGATTGTGCGCATAGCGGAAAAATTTGATCCGGGATGGAAAGCGACGGTAAGCGGTGTCCCTGTGCCTTTACTTCGCGTGGATTATATCGCGCAAGGTGTATACGTAACGCCGGGCCGACACGATGTGGAATTGGTGTATCGTTCTCCTATGGACACGCTGTATATTCAACTGGCGACTTTTGTCTTAATTCTTTTTGCCAAAATAAAAGTCTGGTCGGACAGCAGACGTACACGTAAGGAAAGCGAGAGGCATGCAGGATGAGTCTGTGGCGATTCTGGTTCCGTTTTCCCGATGGTCGGATTGGGTAGGGGACTGTGTTCGCGCGTGCGGTCGGTTGCAAGGCGCGACGGCTGCGTGGGAACTGTGGTTGATTCCCGATGAAATGCCGGATACAGAACACGTTCGACAGGCGCAGGAATGGGCCGCGCCCTTGCAGGTGATGTGGGAACCCACCGGGCCTGCTAATCCGTCCCGAAAACGCAACGCTGCCCTGAAAAAAACCAAGGCATCACGCATTGCGTTGGTGGATTCCGATGCATGGCCCGCAAGCGACTGGCTGTCGCAAGCGCTGCCGCATCTGCGCGGGAAGGTCGGTATCGTAGCGGGTCCAAATTTAACGCCGGACCATGATGCTTTAACGCGCCGGGTTTGCGGACGGGTGATGGAAAGTAAATTGGGGTTCGGTGACGCTTATATCCGGCATATTTGCGCGCCTATGCAGGATGTGCGGGAAATGCCCACGTGCAATATGGTGTACCGGCGCGCACCGGAAATAAACTTCAGGGAAGATCTCGACACAGGCGAAGACATGGTTTTTTGCGCCGACATGCGCGCGCGCGGCCAACGTATCCTGTATCATCCCGGCGTGCGCGTGTATCATCATCGGCGTTCGCTATGGCGTCCTTTTTATATGCAATTTTACGGGTACGGTTTTCATAAAGGTCAACTGCAGCGACAAAAAAGCGACATCGCATATTGGTGGCAAGCTATGCCTGCATTGTTGACGATTTATCTTGTCGCTGCCAGCGTGTTGACGTTTGTGCTTCCTTATCCCTGGCAATACTGCGTATGGGGTCCGGGCTTGCTGTATGCGGCGCTTGTTGGCATAGAAAGCGCCCGCCGCGCGCGCGATCCGATTGAATTTCTTGTAGCCATGCCTGCGTTTCTTGTCGGACACGTAGGCTACGGAACGGGGTATATCAAAGGTTTTCTTTCTCGAGGTACGCAGTCATAAGGCGTAGACCTTCGGGTGTTCCCATGTCAAGCATGGGAGGCTCAACCGGATACGCGAACGCACGTTCTTGCCTGCATAATGCGGGAAATATATCCTGTTCCAACGACACGTTTTGTCCGGCGGGAATTTCGCGCAGGATAGCGCGCGACACGACATAAACGCCTGCATTGATCCATCCGTTCGCACGATCCGCTTTTTCAAGGAATTGCGTAATCCTTCCGTCGCCATTGATTTCAACTGTGCCGTATCGGCCAGCCTGTTCAATCCTTGTAACCGCCATGGTTAAACTTTTCCCGCCGTTGGACCGGTTTTTATGCGTCATGACCAGTTGTTGGAAATCGAGGGCAGGGGACAAGGAATCGCCGTTGACGACGATAAACGGGTCGCCATGCACATGGCGCTCGATAAATTTAAGCGCGCCGCCTGTGCCTAAGGGTTGAGGTTCTTTTGAAACAACCGTGTCGGGATGCGAGGAAGCCCAATGTTCGATGCGATCGGCTTTGTACCCTGCGGCCAGGTGAAACGCGTTTACGCCACCGCGTTTCATCCAGTCGTATTGCCAGTCCAGAAACGGCCGTCCTGCCACGGGCGCCAGCGCTTTGGGCACATCAGGATGAAGCGCCCGTAAGCGTGTGCCTTGTCCTCCCAGTAAAATCACAGCCAGCATGTCATCCTAAAGGTCAAGTGCGTCCAACGCGACTTCCAACGAGGCGTCAATGATTTCCGGCTGACCGGCAGCCTTAATCGCATTGGCGCTATCTTTTAATCCGTTACCTGTTAAAAGCAATACGACGCGATCATCCTGTGCAATGACATTTTGATCGCACAACTGTTCCAGAGCCGCGAGGACGATGGCCGACGAAGGCTCTGCAAATAAGCCCGTGATGCGCGACAAATCTTTTACTGCGCGTATAATCGTTTCGTCGTCCACGGTGATAGCTTCGCCATGGGTTTCTATAACCGCGCGCACAGCCGCCAAACCATCGCGAGGTTGATCCACGGAAATGGAATCAGCGAGCGTATGGGCTTGCACTGGCTCAATGGGCACAGTCCGCCAATCGTTGTTATCGGGGATAATATTTTTTGCGCGCAGGGTTTTCACGGCCCGGCTAATAGCGGCGCTGCCTTCCGCCTGCGCGGCGTGGATGTGCGGTATGCGGTCTGTCAAGCCGAGGGCATGCCATTCCCTGAAGCCTTTCCAGACGCCGCTGATGATATTTCCGTCCCCGGCCGATACAATTATATGATTGGGAGCTTGTCCGTTAAGTTGCTCGCAGATTTCAAAGCTTGTCGTTTTTTTCCCTTCACGCGTGAAGGGGTTATGGCCTGTATTGCGATTAAACCATTTTTTTTGCTCGCAGACTTTCATGCATAAATCAAACGCATCGTCATACGAGCCGCGAACAGCCAGCACGCGCGCGCCATACAGCATCAATTGCGCGATTTTCGCGGGAGGCGCATGTTCCGGCACAAAGACGACGCAAGGCATGCCTAGCGAAGCGGACAAGCATGCCATGGAACTGCCTGCATTGCCGGTGCTTGCGCCAGCGACTACGCGGGCGTTATTTTCCACGGCACGGGCAAGCGCGACAGCGCTGGCGCGATCTTTAAAGGAATTGCTTGGATTGGCGCTATCGTCTTTTAGATACAGATGTTTTAAACCATATCGTTGGGCAAGGCGCGGGGATGGGTACAACGGCGTGGCTCCGACGCGCAGTGGCGTAGCGCCTTCAAGTCCATGCAACGGCAACAACGGCAAGTAACGGAATAGGTCGTTACGTTCGCGACCGGGAAAAGGATTGGAGGGATCAAGGGCATCGCGCAGCGCATTATAATCATAAAGCGCTTCCAGATTGCCGCCGCACGTTGTACACGTGAACGGGCCATGGTCGTGGGGCCAACTCGATCCGCATGCTATACATTTATATCCTGTCATAAAAAATGACTATACGACGTGAACGATAAGAATACAACGGCGGAACAAGCGCCTCAAAACCAGAAATGCAGAAATAAAGGCACGGTTAGCAAAGCCCACAAATGGGTTAGCAGCAAAGCGCCTGCGATGAATTCACTGTCCCCGCCGTAGCGTTCACTGAAAACAATGCTCACCATGGCCGAAGGCATAACTGCTACAATCATCAGAATGCCTTGCGACGTGGAATCCAGCGGCAAACGGGCAATGACAGGCAAAACAACCAAAGGCACCGCCACAAGGCGTAAGACGGAAACCATCCAAATACGCCATCCCAGCATCGTATGAAAGCGCATCATGGCGAAACGGCTCCCTGCAATAAGCATGGAAAGGGCGACTGTGGCCTGTCCGAGCATGGCTGTGGCGAAAAGAAACGTATCCGTCAAAGGTGTTAGGGCGTCGCGCCATGCGTCCGGCAACGTAAGTCCGGCCCTATCGCGAAGGAACACATAAAGGAGTGAGCCTAGCAAGGTTAGAAAAGGCGGGCTGAACATTTGGCGTATGGCATTGCGCCATGATGCTTCTTTGGTAAACAGAAATACGCCTAGCGTCCACAGAAGCAATTCGTAGCCCACGGATGAGAAAACAAGCAGCGCGACGCCACGTTCCCCGAAGAAAAATAAAACCAGCGGCAGCGGCAGGAACATATAATTATTCATCAGGCAGTGGAACAAAAACGCTTTGATCGTGGAGCCCGGAATCCGGCCCAGTAACTTAACGACCAACAAGCCCAGCAAAAAACCTGTCAATGCAATGCCCATGGCTATTAGAGGCAGCATGATGTTGGCCAGAAGATCGGATGCCGAAAGCTTGGTAACAGACGAAATGATTAACGCGGGATAAATGAGCGCGACCGACAAATGCGCCAGATCGGACGTGCCCTGAGCGGAAAGAAGACCGCGTCGGCGCGCGATGAAGCCGCACCCGACTAATCCGAGAATACATAAAATTTGAAGCGCAAATATCATGACGGAATGAATTCGTAGAGACGATAGCACGGGAAAAAACGAGGTCACAAAACAAAAAACAACTCCGCCGCGAAACGGCGGAGTTGTCACCCCGAACTCCTTATAATGAATACTACTATAGATTTATCGGGATATGGTCAATAACTATTTAATGGAAAATACGTCTTACGCGACGGGCGCGTTTGCTTGATTGCCCCATTCCCGCCAACTGCCTGTGTAATTGGATACCTCTTTTAAGCCAAGCAAGTGATGCAATACAAACCAGGTATGTGCGGCGCGTTCGCCAATGCGGCAGTAAACCACGATAGGTTGATCGTTGCGTACGCCGTTTTGTTCATACAGCGATCGAAGTTCCGGTATGGATTTGAATGTGCCGTCTTCATGGACTGTTTCGATCCAAGGCACATTAATCGCGCCGGGAATATGTCCGGCATGACGCGCGTTTTCGGGGATGCCCGGTGGCGCGGTTATTTCGCCCCGGTACTCGGCCGGTGTTCGTACGTCCAGTAACGTAATTTGGTCGGATGGAACGCGATCAATCAAATCGTCATAGCGCGTATAAATAGCGTGATTCGGAGTCGCGATGTGATATTCGGTGGGACTAGGCTGGGGAATATCCGTGGATAACGCGCGGCCTTCGGCGATCCACTTGCTTCGTCCTCCGTTCATCAGTTTTAGCTTGTGAGGATCGTGTCCATAATAGTGAAATAGCCAGTATGCATACGCGGCAAACCAGTTATGATGATCGCCGTAAAAGACCAGGGTTGTGTCGTTGGATAAGCCGCGGGAACCGCATAAGCGCATAAATGAATCGGGATCGGGTAATCTGTTTTCGCTGGCGCCGCACAAATCCGTGGTCCAGTTGATCCCGATCGCGCCGGGTATATGGCCATATTTGTAGGCTGTTGTATCCACATCCACTTCAAGAAAGCGTACGTTTTCGTCGCTTAAATGGCGTGCAACCCAATCCGTTCCGACCAGTGATTCTGTTTGTACATTAGATTTCATAGGTTTTTATCGGCAGGGTAGGACGTGCTGGGCGTGAACCCCCGCCCTCAAACAGCGGTTTGAGCCAAACCACCCTACCAATCCATTGATAGGCATACATTTCGGATTTTGGATGTTGTTCCCGGAAGGATAAAACGTTTGGGAATAAAATACATCCTCTTTTCTCCTTTTTAATGTTGCATGCGTTTTTCCTTGATACTGAACGAACGTTCAGTATGGTGATGGAAAAGGATTGATATATGACACGTAGAGTTCCATGGGATGACAAGCTAAAAGCGTTACGCACATTTTACCGGGATGAACGTCGCGCGCCCAGTTATGCCGAGATGATGCCTTTATTTGGCTTTCGCTCTAAAAACGCTGTGTTTGGTTTGATGAAAAAAATGGAAGCAGGCGGATTTGTGCGAAAAACCAAAGGCGGGCGGATTGCATTGACTAGACGCGTGACGGGCGCCATTAAGCTGCTTGGCACTGTGCAAGCAGGGTTCCCGTCCCCCGCGGAAGAGGAATTGGTGGATGTATTGAGTCTGGACGAATATTTGGTCCGGCGACCTGAAGCCACGTATATGCTTACGGTAAGTGGCGATTCCATGATGGAAGCAGGCATTCATCCCGGCGATATTGTGTTGGTGGAGCGGGGGAGTCAGCCTAAAAGCGGGGACATTGTTGTGGCCCAAGTGGACGGGGAATGGACCTTGAAATATTTCCGCAAAGACCGGCGCAGGATTATTCTTGAACCTGCCAACCGCCTGTATCAACCGATTTATCCCCGCCAATCCTTGATTATGGGCGGTATTGTCCGCGCTGTTATTCGCAAATATGCCTGACATGTTTTCCTCGTCGTGTGCAACTGTCACACATGCCGCAATGCGGGCGCAGATAAGGTTCTCCGAAATAGGCCAGCAATTGTTTGCGCCGACACGAAAAAGACGAGCCGTAACGAATCATTTCGCTGAAGGCCATTGTGGCATTTTTTTTCGCGTCCTTATGTTTAATTTGTTGGATGAAAAATTCAATTTTGGGGATGTCGGCATATCCAAATAGCAACAGGCAATGCGCAGGCTGACCGTCACGTCCTGCCCGCCCGGTTTCCTGATAATATCCTTCGAGGTTTTTGGGAAGATCGGCATGGACCACAAAGCGTATATCCGGTTTGTCAATGCCCATGCCAAACGCAATGGTGGCGACCATGATGCGCACTTCGTCGCGATTAAACGCTTCTTGATTGGATGCCCGTACTTCATCGTCCAGACCCGCATGGTAAGGCAGCGCTTTAAATCCCTGTTCTTGAAGAAAATCCGCGGTCAGTTCCACGCTTCGTCGCGTGGTCCGGTAAATAATGCCGGATTCTTTTTTTCGTCCCCGTAAAAACCGTAGGATTTGCCGGTGCGGATCACTTTTAGGCATGACTTGATAATAAAGATTGGGCCGGTTAAAGGAGGCCCGCACGATATGGGGCTGTCGCAATCCAAGCTGCTCAATAATCGTGCGTTGCGCATCAAACGTCGCGGTTGCGGTGAAAGCACAAACCGGCGCGCGCGGGAACCACTCGACCACGCGCGCCACATTAAGATACTCCGGACGGAAATCATGTCCCCATTCAAGAATGCAATGCGCTTCATCAATGGCCACAAAAGAAACCGGTGTTTGCCTGATAAATTCTTTGAAATCCGGCAAAGCCAGTCGTTCAGGCGATACGTACAAAAGCATGTTCGGTTCTTTTCGAATCCGTTTAATCACCATATCCCGTGTCCGGGTATCCTGGGAACTGTTGATGAAATCCGCCCGAAGCCCCGTGCTTTTTGCTCGATCCACTTGGTCTTTCATTAAGGAGATCAACGGGCTGATGACCAGGCAAATACCGGGTATTAAATGCGCGGGCAATTGATAGCACAGGGATTTTCCTCCTCCGGTGGGCATGACGCAAAAGATATCGTGCCCGTCCAGAATCGTTTGAATAATCTCCTCTTGATAAGGGCGGAACGAGTGAAAACCGAATATCTGCTGTAATTGCAGTGTCAACGGACTCGGAGCTTTTTCTCGCGCGAGTGCCAGAGGGGGCCAATGTTCACATTTCATACGTGGGTTCCTTTTTTACTTCTTAAAGCAATGGCGATTGGTTTTTTCCACGCATGTAGCGCTTTTTTTTCATTTTTTTCGATCGCGTGTCGGAAGCTATGGTATAGTGCCGTCATGAGCGGGAATGACGGGGTAGAGATTCATTGTCCCGGCTGTGGTCGGGATGCGTTGTTATTGCGTACGCCGGTTTATGAAGGGTTTAAGAAAACCGGGATGCAGTTAACGTGTGCTTCCTGCGGCTTTGTTTTTGAGCGTGAAGAAGACGTTCCGTTTAAGCGAGCGCCTGTCTTTTCTGTTTTTAAGGAAGAAGATCGTGAACAGCCGGTGCAGGTATTTGACGAATCGCTTGTGCCTTTTTGCCACCGTTGTGAGCATTATGTAGTGAATCCATTTACGCAATGGTGCAGTGTGCACAGGAAAGAAGTTTTGGCTACCGATAGTTGCGACCAATTCACGTTGCGTACAGCGGAACAAGCGTGATAGGTTTCTCACCCTACATTGCGCATCAATCCGAAAGGTTGTGTCTATGCAAATTGAAGTGGAAGGAAAAGTCATTGAAGTGCCGATCAAAACGTTTGCCACTATTCTTGTGGCGGCGTTAGTGGTGCTAAGCGCATTTACTCTTTTTTATCAAGTAGCGCCGGAAGAGGAGGGGTTGGTTTTACGGTTCGGGCGTCATGTTAAAACAGCGGAACCGGGGCTTCATTTCAAGCTTCCGTTCGGAATTGATCGCGTTATCAAAGTGCCTACCCGCATTCTGGCCGTGGAATCCTTTGGCTATCGCGACAATCGCACAGGCACGCCGGTGTCGGCGTATCGCGAAGAGAATTCCATGTTAACCGGCGATCTGAATATGGTGCTGGTGGGATGGGATGTCCAGTTCAGCCGGGTGAATCCCAAGGACTTTATATTTAATGTGCAGGATCCGATTAATACGTTACGGGATATATCCCAATCGGTGATGCGCGAAGTGACGGGGGACCGCGCCAGCATTTTGATTTTGACCGTGGGACGTTCGGAAATTCAGCAACAAGTAAGGGAGCGGCTGCAACGTCAATGCGATCAATTTCGTATGGGCATTCATATCAACGAAGTGAACCTGTTGTTTGTGGATCCGCCCGGCGCGGTCGTGGACGCATTCAACGACTTAAATAAAGCCGAACAAGACGCGGTCCGCTTTTTCGAAGAAGCATCCAAGCAATATCAGGAGCGTGTGCCCCGGGCCAAAGGCGAAGCGCAGCGTGTTATTCTGGAGGCGGAAGGCTTTAGGCAACGACGCATGAACGTCGCGCGCGGCGAATCGCAGCGTTTTGTGGACATGATGACAGCATACAAACAATCGCCTGATGTAACGCGTAAACGACTTTATTTAGAAACCATGGAACGTCAGTTGCCGGGCATCAAGGAAGTGGTTGTGGTAGATGAAGCTTTGCAAGGCGTTTTGCCACTGATGAATGTGCGCGGAGGAGCTTTATAATGAAAGATTTTCAGGCAATAAATAAAATTAACGGCAAGGCTGGCGCTGTGGGTGTGAATGTTCTTGTGTTAGTCGCCGCGGTTGGTTTTATCGGTTTTAACGCGCTTTTTGCGCTGAACGAATGGGAACAAGCCGTGGTTGTTCAATTCGGCGACATCAAAGGCGACCCTGTTACCCAAGCAGGCTTGCATTTTAAGGTGCCGTTTATTCAACAAGTACAGATTTATGATAAACGCTTGATGCGCTGGGATGGCCCTGAAACCACAACGATTACAAAAGACCGGAAAACGATTTTGGTGAATGTCACCGCACGCTGGCAGATTAAAGATGCCAAAGCATTTCGTCAAACAGTGGGCAGTCCGGAACGCATGACCACGATTCTTAATGGCATTTTGCAGGGCGCGGTACGGGATGAAATCGCCCGTTATGATTTGTATGAAGTTGTCCGTAGCAGCAACCGTATTCTGGAAATGGATAGCGAAGAACTCATAACTTCCCTCGTGGATGAAGATGCGGATGTGGATGCGGAGGATATGGATCTGACTACGCTTGGAGGAAGCACACCTGCATTGAGCGTGGATCGGCAAGGACAATTTCAGGCGGGACGCCCTGTGGTGTTGGCCGGGATATTGGAAGAAGGGCGGGCACGTTTAGGACAAACGGGAACCGGCGTTGAGCTGGAGGATATTTTGATTAAGCAACTGAATTACAGTTCGGCGATCGAGGCGAATGTGTATGCGCAAATGAACGCGGAGTTACAGAAAATATCGGCTGGTTTCCGCTCTATTGGACGTCAGCGGGCGGAACAGCGATTAGGCGAGATGGAAAGGGAACTGGCTACGATTCAAAGCCAGGCGATAGAGGCATCCGAACGCATTCGGGGTGAAGCCGAAGCCGAAGCCATCAATATTTATGCGGACGCCTACAATCGCGATCCTGAGTTTTACCAATTCCTGCGCACTTTGCAGGCCTACGAAACGACGTTAAGCAAAAATACGGCGTTGATTATTGGCACGGACTCTCCGCTATATGAATTGCTTAAACGTTAGTTCGCGGCATCACCAAGCGCGATTTGCAAGGCAATAACGGCGTAGGAAGTCACAAGCACCGGGTCGCCTTCCCAGTAACGGCTGACTTCGTTGACCCAGTAACCATGACCGGTTTCAGGGTCAATGCGCTGCATGGAAACCAGTTTTTTTACCAAATCCTCGCGCCAGTTAAACGCGGGTCGGTTCGAGGGTTTGAATTCGTTTTGGCCGTATGCTGCAAGGCCTTTCGACATGACATTATACAAGTAAAAAAGTCCTTCACGCTCGTCGTTGGTATCGTACGCCGCATCACCACCCGAAGGCGTATTGTTGGCTTCGAGACTCCAGTGATTCGCAGCCCAATCCACGGTGGCTTTTACCCGGGGATCGTTTCGATCCACATCCGCGTAAATATAACTCAACAATCCTGCATACGTCATGCCGCGCATCGAACGGAAACGGACAATACCGTCTTCATCTGTATACGTGCCTGCGCGTGTCTGATCGGGATGATACACAAAACCCCCTATTTCAGAGGGAGCATCGCTAACCCAGGGACGGTCATTATAATCAGGGTGATTGTGAACGCTCTGCACAAATTGCAGCGCCGCATCCCAGTCCAAATCCACGCGTTCTTGGTCTGCTGGACGCAGGTCTTCAACACTTTCCGTCAGGCGCATGGCTTCGTAAGCAATGTAGGAATTGGACAAATCCGTGTATTCGCGATCTGTTTGCGCGTCGTACCCCATGCCCCCATGATAAAGGTTGTCCGGCGAAAGAAACTGACTACGCGCCACAAAGGCGCGAGCGCGCTGTACAATAGGAACCAAGTCCGCGCGTCCTGTTTCATGCAAAGCCACCATGCTAATGGCTGTATTGTAATTGCTTAGTCCGCCGCCACGTTTTTTCTCGGACGGTTCGACAAAAATCGCGCCGTTATCATGCACACAACGCTTGATGTAAGCGACGCCATTATTAATGGGTTCCGTGCTTTCTTCACCACTGCGAATCAGCGCCCATACAGGCAGCGCGGTTAATGCCGGAAATTTAGGGTTGGACCAATGACCGTCCTCGTGCTGATGCGCGCGCAGCCATTCATACGCGCGATCCAGAGCGGCGCGCGCTTCGTGTTGTAACGATAAAGAAACAGGATATTCCGGGACGTTCGCGCTTTGCAATGCGATATCGGATGATGGATTTGCCTTCACGTCAGGCGAAGAAACACTTAAGGCCATACATGTGACCAGACACATCGTAGCGAACAATTTATTCATAACTGCTCCTTTTCTAATCCAGTTCAAGTTCAAGTATCGGTTGCGCGCGGGTCCACCCTGCTTGAAGATTTTTCAGCAGAATGGTTAATTGCGCGCTTTCGTTCATCATTTCCCTTTGTGCCGGACCATCCGGCAAAGATGCAATTTGTTTCCGGCATTGCTCCCGCTTAAATTCTATCTTACGTCGCCAAATAGTCAAGAGCAGGTCCTGCGCTACGGATAAAGGGCTTATTTCCTCGTCATCGCTTTGGATTCTGCGCGCATTCATTTGAATTTCCGCCACCAGCCGCCTGCATTCCTCCGGTTCATCCGAAAGTTCCGACAACATATTTATTTCCGCGGGCTCGGGGTGTTGGAGCACTTTGCGAATGATGTTTTGGCATATAAGGTCTTGTATGCCGTCCGTAGGGAGGTATTGGTGCACGAAATCTGTAATTTCGGGGTGACTGAGAAGCAATTCGATGAGCATGACTTCGTGAGGCGGATGTGCCGGAGGTTTCACAGGCGATGTTAAAGGCGCGGCGCTGGATGTTGAAGGTCGGATCATGCGGCGCATATCATGCCAAAGCGCATCGGCGGTTACCCCCAGGAGCGCGGCGGCTTCGTCGAGATAACGTTCACGCTGCACGGCGCTGGGTGCGTGGTGTACCACTTCCAATATGGATTTTGATGCGCGCATGATCCCGGCGTCCGACGATAAATCCTCCCGGTTTTTTAATAAGCCGTAGTGAAACGTCACAAGCGATACCGCATTATCCAGAATCTGCTTCATGGCCTCCGCGCCGGACGCGCGGATTAAACTGTCGGGATCTTCGCCTTGCGGCATTGGCGCAATTCGAATACTCAATCCTGCTTGCAACAGCGCTTCGCCCGCGCGTAATGCCGCGTTTTGCCCGGCGGTATCGGCGTCAAACAACAAAATAATTTCGTCCGCATACCGTTTCAGCAAAGCCGCATGCATCTCCGTTAACGCCGTGCCTTGGGGGGCCACGGTGTTCTCGAATCCCGCCAACTGGAGACGCAATGTGTCTATTTGTCCTTCGCACACAATAGCTTGCCTTTGATTAACCATTGCTTGCCGGGCGCGATGAAGCCCATACAGCACGCGTCCTTTAGTGAACAGAGGTGTTTCCGGACTATTCACATATTTCGCGGGGGATGATTGATCCAAAATTCTTCCGCTAAACGCGACTACGCGATTTTGCTCATCGCGGATGGGAAACATTAAACGGCCTTTAAAGCGGTCGTAATATCCTGATCCCCGTTCATTTTTGATCAGCACGCCGCATTTTTCCAGCGCCGGAAGCGTGATTTTTTGTGCGGCGGCCCAGTGGAGCAATTGGTCCGTATCCTGCGGGGCCCAGCCAAGCTGAAAAGAAGCGCGCGCATCCTCTAAATCACGCTCAATAATGTAGCGTCGCGCGAAATGATCGGGTTTTGCTTGCTCCAACGCATCATAGTAGTAAGCAGCCAATGCTTCATGAACTTGAAAAAGCGTATTTTTGTCTATTCCGTCTTTCGGACGTTCTTCACGGTTAAATTCATAGGACAAACCCACCCGTTCGGCCAGCATCTGTATAGATTCGGGGAACGACACATTTTCTATGCGTTGAATAAAGCTAAATACATCGCCCCCCGCGCCGCACCCGAAGCAATGGAAAATTTGTCGTTGCGGATTGACGTGAAACGACGGGGTTTTCTCCTGATGGAACGGGCATAAACCAAGATGACGTTGCCCTTGACGTTTTAACTGCACATAGCGGCCAATGGTTTCAACAATATCGTTGCGGGCGCGTATGTCCTCAAGCAATTGTTTAGAGGATTGATCGGCCATGATGCATCTGGGATTCGCGTATGTTCAAGGTTGTTCCGGTTCTGATTCCATTGGAGGAACCACGGCGGGCTCTTCGCCCGGTAACATCGGCAAGTCGGGGTAGTAATCCGCTACTTGTTCGTAAAAAGTAAGTAACCAGGCGCTTGTATGGCGCCCGATAAAGGAATCCTCGATGACATGATTGTATATCGTGCCTTGACCGAATAATCGTGTTAATAAAATAAGAAATGAAAGAAATACAGCATAACGAAGCAAGCCCGCCACAGCGCCCCCAGCGCGTTCAAGCGCGCCTTTAAATGTGAATTCCATTACGCTTTTTAATATGACGCGGAGAGCCCACATTAACAACATCGCGCCGATCAAAATTACGACAAAAGAGACGGTATCGGCCTGAATCTCGTTCATGCTTGTGGACTGGGAAAGGTAGATGCCGAAGGGTTCATAAAAATTATATCCCGCAAAAAGGGCTACCCCAAGGGCAATAAATCCTGCCAGTTCCCCGGATAATCCTCGCATGATTCCCCGGAGCAATCCAACAGCCAGCAGTCCGACTATAATAATATCAATCGTGTTGTACGGAGGCATAATCTGTGTCCCTTCCAAGATCAACAATAGCCAAGACTATACCATGGGCGGTCTGTCGTTAAAGTGCAAAGGTGACATAGCGAACATTTTCGATTATGCTACAGTACTTTACACAAGCATTTGGACCGCCCGGGAAAGAAATATGAATAAAATCAGCATAGCGAATATAGGGATCGCGCTTCAATTAGCATCTTCATGGACGTATGCGCAGCATGTGGAAATTGAAGCTTCATCACCACAAAGCACGGCGTTGTCTATTTATGACACAGGATTTGCCTTGGTAAGCGAATTGCGCCGGATTACACCGGCCTCCGGGGAAAACAGTATCCGTATACGTGGATTGCCTTCGGCTTTGGAACCTTCCACGGTATCATTTATTCCTCTTGCAGGCGCGCCGGGCTTGGATATCCGGGAACAATTATTCAGAGACGATGCCTCGTCTTCGGGCCGTTTGTTGGAACGGTTTCAAGGCCATGCGGTGCGCGCGGTAACGGATCGGGAGGAAGTCGTGGGACGACTCATCGCGGCGCCATCTTATCAAGAAGGGGAATGGAGTGGGCCGTTGGTTGTCTTGATGGAGGATGATCGCGCGTATGTCGTCCCTGATGCACAGGAATTGGATTATGTCGCGTTGCCGGATGCGTCCCGTCATGCTTTTCTCGAACCAACGATCTTGTGGCGGGCGGAGGCCTTGATGGAAGGGCCGCAGAATATCCGGCTTACCTACCAGGCGAATGGTCTGCGTTGGCATGCATCGTATGAAGTGATTTTAGATGAAAGTGGATCGCGAGCTTACATGGCGGGGCGTATGGGTATTGAGAATCAAAGCGGAGGCGATTTTCATCAAGCTCAAATTCAAGTAGTTAATACCGAGCGGGGAATGATCCGTGAACGCGCGCAACCGGCCCTGCGGCGGATGCATGAGCAAAGTGACACAGGTCCTGCCATGCGTTATATTTACGGGGTGGATGAGCCTGTGTTCGAGCAAGCCGCGGTTTCCCCCAGTCCGGTGCATTCGTATCGCCTCCCGGAACCTGTCACGTTATTGGATGGTGATACCAAATACATGCATTACGCCGTCAAGCATGACATGCCTGTGACCCGTTTCTACGTTTATGACGGGGTCCGGTTTGATCGCTTTCAACGCAATCGCAGAAACGATTGGAATTATGGCACCGAATCACATGACGGAGTCGAAACGCATCTGCAATTCTTGAATACCGCTCAGGATGGACCGGGCGTAGATCTGCCTCCAGGACTGTTACGCATGTATCAGCGCCGTGCGGACGGATCCGTGGATATGTTGGGAGAGGATTTGTTGCTGGCTGTGCCGTCGGAAGGACAAGGCCATGTTCTTGTGGGCACAGCGCGCGGACTACGCGGGGAAAGGGAACGGACCGGTTATGCGGAAATTACGCCATTGCGCGTATACGAAGAGTCCTTTCAAATCCGCGTGGAAAATGATACGGATGAAACCGTGGAAATTCGTGTAGTGGAACATTTATATCGCTGGCATGATTATGAAATTGTGCGGGCCGATGCAGAATACGAAACCATTGCGCCTCAAACCATTGAATTCCGGCCTTCGCTTCGTCCAGGCGGCAAACGAACCATTCATTATACCGTGCGGTATAGCTGGTGATGAGACGTACTTTATCGAGCACCATAGCGGTTTCTTGGATCGCATGGACATGCGCCGCGCACGCGCAAATCCTGAATACCGCGCTTACCATTGGTGACGGTTGGGCGGCTGTTCGCGAAACACGTCAGGTCAATCTTACCGTGGGCGAAGGGGTTCTTGTGCTAACCGATATCCCCGCCGAAGCAGAGTTATCATCTTTGGTCGTGCGCACCAGACGATATCCTGTGCGACTTATTGACTGGCAACGCGTATTTACACCTCAAGAAGAACGCGCTTTGCATGCCGATCCTGATGAAATTATCTTATATCCTGATGGCGCCATCAAAGGACATACGGGACCTTCTTCACCTGTTTCTCGCATGGCCTCGGATACGGTGCGTTGCCGCGTGGAAAGTCCCGTAGGTGGATCACAAGTAGTGGAAATCATCTACATGATCCGCGGTATTCGTTGGGATGCCCATTACCAAGCTTTGATTCGAGGTGATCCGGAAGGACCGGATGAAACGATATCCATGGAATTAAGCGGGACGGTGCGTGTTTTTAATACGACGGATCGTACTTTTGAGAATGCCTCTATACATATTGTAGGACATGATTCAGAGCGTGCCAGGTCTCCAGAAACAGGTCCGGGTATCTTAGCGTTGGATGAAGGGCCACTTGCGCGCTTATGGAACGCGCCGAAGGAAACCGAAATTCCTCTGGATCAAGCGTATCGCATGCCTCACCGCGTGCAAATTCGCGCAAACGACGTCACCGAATTACATTGGCTTCGATCCGATCGTTTTCCAGCAACCAAGCTTTATGTAGCGGATACGGAACGGGTGCCGCTGACTATAAGCGATAAGCGCCGTGCATTGGAAATATTACTTATTTTTCAAAACAGCGCCACGTCAGGGTTAGGCTGGGCTTTGCCTCCGGGAAAGGTGGAAGTGTATCACGGGGCCATGCGCCGTCGCGTTATTCAGCGGGCGTACTTGCCGCATACACCTGCGCAAAGCGAAATACGTTTACACTATGGTTTAGCCAATGATGTGTTAGGGTCTAGACGAACCACAGGCCGCACGAGCCCCGAATTTAATGCCTACGAGGAAATTCACCAGGTTATACTTGAAAATAACCGCCCTAATGAAATCATGGTTGAAATTCATATTCGCCCCGATACCGTGCTTTCATGGGATGTTGTGAGTAGTTCCTTGCATGTTGAACAGGGGAACGACGGTGATTTTATCATGAAATCAACAATTCCCGGACGTAAGGCCGAACGTATGGTTTATCGGCTTCGTTTTGAACAACCAGGTTTATAGCGTGTGCTTATGTTATCTTTAAAATGGTCCGTGATTCTACGTGTAAGTGTGGTTGCTTTGGCGCTTTTTGGCTTAAGCGGTTGTGTATATTGGCGGTTAAATGTATTTAGAAATCAACTTTCAGATTTTACGTCTCATTACAAAGTTGAATCAAGGGAGCGGCCAACTATTGTATCGTTGGAACCCGTGCTTAAGCCGGATGACTTGGGATGGCTGATGGGACTTACGCCAACGCGTACAAGCCCTACCAATGCCGTATATCATTTCCAGAAAATGGCGTCGGAGACAGCGGCGCCGGAATCGGAGGGCGCTTATGACCTCGTATTCCGGGCTGAATTTAAAGAAGATCTCATGGTTGCCTTTCAGTTTCCCACGCGCTTTTCAAAAGTAATGACGCAAGAGATTTTTAGTGAAGCTTTCAAAGGAATGTCCGATGGATCACTCGAGCGCGTGCAACACGCGACAGGCTGGGTGTGGGAAGATAATGTCATTAAAATTCCCCGCTATACCAACATCGTCTATTATTTAGGCCAACCTTCGGAAGCGATCGAACAAAAAGGCATTATGCGTGAAGCCCGCTATCATTATCGCCTGCAAGGGACCAATAAGGTATGGAATCCTACCGGTTGGGATTTGTATTTCCATTTTATATTCGAGCCGGAAGATGTGCGTTTGACAGCGTCAGAAACATATTTGGGGCGTTTACGTATCAACGTCATGCTTCAACCCCAAAATAATCAAATTGAAATTAAACGGCTTTAAGCATGTCGTGTGATATGCGTCCCGTCGCGGCCTTCAATCGCTTGCTCCAGCAAGTGAGGTTGGGTGATAATTACGCGCGCGCCACCGGCCTTTAGAAAATCAATAGCGGCTTCTATTTTGGGTCGCATGCTGCCTGCGGCAAAATGCCCTTCCTGCAAATAGCGCTCTGCTTCATCCACCGTGAGTTTGTCCAAGGCTTGTTGTCGCGGGGTTCCATAATGCAGCATTACTTTGTCTACACTTGTCGAAATTATCAGTGTGTGCGCTTGCAAACGCTTGGCTAAAAGACAGGATGCCGCATCTTTATCTATCACAGCCGGGCATCCTTCCAGTTGCCCGTTTTTTGTTCGCACGACCGGTATGCCTCCGCCGCCCGCCGCAAGCACCACGACATCATGATCCAACAAAATGCGAATGACCTTTTCCTCCACAACTTCAAGCGGGTGAGGGGATGGCACGACCCTGCGCCATCCTCTTCCAGCATCTTCCCGCATTGTCCATCCGTCATGTTGGCTGTGCCGATGCGCGTCTTCTTGCGAATAAAATGGGCCAATGGGTTTGTCAGGATTGGAGAAAGCAGGATCATCCGGGGATACCACCACTTGTGTGACCAGCGTGGCAAGTTCATGCTGAAGGCCCCGTTGGCGTAATTCGTTGCGCAATGTTTGTTCCATTTGATACCCAATCGCGCCTTGCGTATCCGCTACGCAGCTTTCGAGTGGCACCTCGTGAAGCACACTTCGGGCCAGTTCGGAACGCATCAGAATAAATCCAACTTGAGGTCCATTCCCGTGTGTAATGAGGACTCTGTATCCTTGAGCCACAAGGCTGGCAATATGACAACTGGTTTGCCCCGCGGCAAGGTACTGATCCATAACAGACATGTGTTTGGCATCGGAAATTAAAGAATTTCCACCGACGGCAATGACTACTAAGGGTTTCATCATCATTCGACCATACCCTATAGGTGAAATGCTATAAAGGACGAAACGATGCTATGTCGTTTAACGTCAGCAAAGGAATCAATTCTTGCAAATCGGCAATAACTGCATGGGCGCCCGCGTCCAATAACTCCGACCGTGCTTTCTGGTCTGAAGCCACGCCTATCGTCATGGTACCTGCGGCGCGACCGGCAAGAATATCATTCGGGACGTCTCCAATCATCACGGCATTGCATGGCTCCACATGCATACGAGCCAATGCTTTTAATACAGGCTCCGGATGTGGTTTCGGATGTTCCACGTCATCGAGTCCAATAATAATGTCAAAAGCATCCAGTAGCCCCATTGCGCCTAAAATACGTTCGGCCCCATCGGTGATGCGTGAGGTTGCGATACCCATGGCGCACCGTTCTTTGAAATAGGCAATCATGGCGGTTGCGCCGGGCATAGGCTTGGACAACGTTGTGCTGATAGGAAGAAAAACTTGTCTGTACTCGTCAATTAATTGTTGAATTTCATTCGTGGTAAGACCGGGAAGAATGGTAGGAAACATATCCCGTAGCGGATGACCGATTAAACGCTTAATATGATCATCAGAAACAGGCTGGGCTCCGAATTTCACCAGTGCGGCGTTAAATGAAATGCAAATAGGTACGGTGGCATCTACCAAGGTGCCGTCAAAATCAAAAACCAAGCCGCGTATGCCCGAAAAGGCGTCGCTCACTCCTCGAATTCCTCGTAAGACGGCGTCGGCGGCTCGGAGGAAGGCGCTAGATCGCGCGATTTAAAAACAGCCAGAAGAGGGCGATGCGGCGATGCGGTTTTGCCCAAAGGGTGACGGACGACCTGGCTTTTAGACTCAACGTATTCCGGAACCAAATAATGACTGGCTAACATATAATCGGTGCGTTGATACGTTTCGGTCGCAGGCTCGTAACTTGTCCAATGTTCTCCGTAGGCGTCAAAAGGACGTAAATCCACCAGATACTGTTGGAAATTACCTGTAAGATTTCTTAATGCAGCCGATCCAATATGATCGTTCATGTTCCCTACAACGATAATATTCTGGCGTGGTTGATTTTGAAGGCTATGCCGTACATGTTTATTGAGAAGCCGGGCTTCGTTGCGGCGCATTTCGGTTTGGCCGAGGGGATGATAGTCCTTGCTCTTCAAATGAGCCACAAACACGCGAATTTCATAACCCGGTTTGATGGAGATATCCGCTTCCAGATATCCTCTCCGTACAGGAACCACTTCCTCGATCATGGAATATTCGTCGTCCAGGCGAAGATTTATGGCCACGATGGGGTAGCGGCTTAGAAGCGCTAGATTCCGTTCGGATGTGTCGCGTTGCAGCAATTCCGCGAAAGGATAATCCAATCCTCGATCCGCAAGCTGTTGCACAAAGCTTTCAAATACCTGGGGATTGCCAATTTCCTGTACCGCGAGGATATCCGGACTGTGATCCGCAATAATCGTGAGCGCTGCTTCGCATTCGGACTCGGGCTTCATGTCGGTGGCTTGACCGTCGCCGGTTCGGTCCATGTAGCCATAAAGCCCCAAACAATACGACATGATGGAAAATTCATCATCTTCAAGCAAAGACGATTCGGAGTCCATGGATTCAGACGACGGTGACCGTCCGCATCCTGTAACAAGCAAGGCGCTTGCAAGAAGTGCAAGAGTCCGCCTCATGGCTTTCATGATCCGGAATTAGCTCCTTTTTCAATTTTTTCGGCGACGTCGCGGAACCCAATATCCACCGAATAAATTTCCTTGTAATACTTCAAGGCTTGTTCGCTATGCTGCATGGCTTCATGCAAATCGCCTAACTCGTATAAAATATCTTTTTTCGTATCATCCATGGTGTGCAATTCGGATAGCGCTTTTTCCAATTGTTCCGAAGCGATATCGAATTGTTTTTTCGCTTTGAAACAAAGCGCCATGTAATACAATGACCGGGTACGGCGTTGCGGGTTGCGCTGGGCTTGTTGAAACTGCTGAATCGCATCTGTCAATCGGTCATGTTCGTAGTATTGCACGCCAAGTTCATACCGGAATTGCAAATCATTGGGATAGCGCTTGACGCGATCTTCCGCATCGGTAAGCGCAAACGCATCTTTTTCGGTTTCTTTTGCTTGCGCGGCCGGCTCGTCGCCCGCTTCCCGCAAACGCTTAATTTCTTCGTCAAATTGGCGTAATCGCACATTGGAAAGCGCCCGGTCAATCTGTGGATCCGCGCCTCCACTTAGTTCATGAGCTTGCTGTAGCGTTTCAAGCGCCTTGTCTAATTGATTGGCGCGGACATATAAATCGGCCAATCCGCGACGATAATTGATGTTACCCGGTTCCTGTTCAATTTTGCGCAGGCTATCTTCAATCAGCGCGGTTACATCAGAACTGGTTTTGACTGCTTTCGATTCCTGTTCAAGTCGGGTCGCTTCTTTCGTGTCTTTCATGACATCCCGATACGAACCTGCTTCATTCCATCCGCCGCTCTGCATCGTGTCGAGCGCCGACGCATCTTTGTATAATTTAATAATTTCCTGATCGCTGGGATTAAGAGTCAGCAATACTTCAAAACACTCGCGACCTTTGTGTGTTTCGTTTTGATCAAGATATAACGATCCGAGTCTTTTGAGCAGTTTTACGTCTTTGGGGTAATGTTCCCGGGCGATTTCAAGTGTTTGAATCGCGACTTCCGGCATGTCCGCCGCCAACGCGGAATCCGCTTGCAGATGAATAAAAGTCAAGTTTAACGGATCACTTTTAAGAAGCTTTTCGGCAGCTTTAAGAGCTTTGGCGGGATCTTTTTTCAAAGCCGATTGCACAGCCATCATACCGGGAAATCCGGTTAGCGACGAAAGGATGTGCGTAATGGAGCCGCCATTCTTGGCTTTGAATTGCTTCATTTGGGTCGCGCGTAAAAAACGTCGGGCTCTGAGCAAGCGCGGTTCAAGCTCCAACGCCGCGCTGAACATATCCGCGGCATACTGCAAATTGTTTCGCTCCAGGGCCGCAAATCCCTTATCAAATAATTCGCGCGCTTTGCGTGGGGCGTCATCTAGGTTAACTTCTGCCATACAAGGTCTCCTTAGCAATTCTTGCATTTCATGATAAAGGAACTTATACAGCTAATGCAACTGCTTTTCAGAAATGATATTTAATAGTGGATCAATTCAAATACTGGGACTGTCAGGTATTCTTGGCCTGGCGGCGCCGGGCCTATCTTCGCGGGATAATCCCAAGACGATAAACGTGGGTGACAATCGTGTCGTTTCGTTACATCATCTCGCGCAATTCTACCGCTTTCCCCGTCCGCGCGCCGATGGCAATAAACTATGGTTGAGCCGCGACGGAAAAAGGTGGGAATTTGAATTCAATAGTCGCCGGGCGATGTATCAAGGCATTCAAGTGTGGCTGCATGAATCCTTAAAGCCGCATCGTCGTCACTGGGTTCTGACGGAAAGCGATGTTCGTACGCTGGTGGATCCGCTTACCCGAAACGCCGTTTATCTGGCTACTGCGGGTCATCAGTGTGTTGTGCTGGATCCCGGCCATGGAGGACGGGATCAAGGGGCTACCGGAGCTTTTGGCACGCACGAGAAAGACATAACGTTGCAGATCGCCTTGCTTGTTCAAGCTCGATTGCTTCGCGAAAATATTCAGGTGCGGTTAACACGATCCACCGATTCTTTCATTTCCCTTGATGATCGCGTAGCGTACGCCCGGGAAAATAAAGGGGATCTGTTTGTGAGCATTCATTTGAATGCGTCAGGCAATGCCGACGCGAAAGGAACGGAAACGTTTGTATTAACCGGCGCTGGATTGCCGTCTACGTATGACACCACAGCGTCGCACACCGAAGCTTTCCCGGGAAACCGGTATGATGCGCCGAATGTGATCGCTGCATTTTCCATTCAAAAACGCATGCTCGAATATACCGGGAATGAAGACCGGGGCGTGCGACGCGCCCGATTCCATGTGTTACGGGAAGCGCCCTGTGCCGCAGTGTTACTGGAATGCGCATTTCTTTCCCACAAGCCGGAAGAACGGAAATTACATGACACCGCGTATTTAAATCGTATGGCGGACGGGCTCGCAGCCGGGATTATGGATTATCTGTCCTTGGTAAAGCGCGCAAGATTGATGTATGATCCTATGCCATGAAGGCCGATCATAGTAGCAAACAAAGCGAAGAACACGAGGATTACGCTATGCCTCGCCTGCGCTATTATATGTTTGATTGGGATGACAATATCCTGCACATGCCTACGCGTATTCATCTGGAAAAGAAAACGTTAAATGGGTGGGAACCGTGCAGCGTTACGACATCCATGTTTGCCAAAGTCCGACGTGACACAGCGCATTATCGCCCACGCAACAACGACTGGGACCAGGCGTTTGAAGAATTTTATGATACCAGCGCGCGTGGGGAAAATGCTTTTCTGGAAGATACCCGGCATGCATTGCAACCGATTATTGACGGACGTGAAAAAGGCGCGCCTAGTTTTACGCGCTTTAAGAAAGCGCTTATGGAAGGCGGCTTGTTTGCGATCATTACCGCGCGTTCCCATGCGGCGTCGTCCATACGGCGGGGCGTCGAGTATTTTATTCAACATGCGCTTTCCCCCGAAGAACGTGAAATCATGGTGAAGAACTTGCGTGGGTTCATTAAGTTGTTCGGGGAAGACGGCACGTTGCTTACCGATGCCGAAGTGGTGTCCCGGTATTTGGATTTGAACCGTTACCGGGGTGTTACTTCCCCTGAATTCCAGCAATTAATGGGACGGGCGACAGTCGGTTCGGAAAGCCCTGAAGAAGCCAAGCAATTCGCGATCCAGGATTTCGTCCGGCATGTGATTCATCTTATTCGCGCGCGCGGGGTGGACGCTTCGATTAGCATGGGATTTTCGGACGATGATCCGCATAATGTGCAAGCGGCGCTCACGTATCTGGATCAGGAATTGGCGGCGGAATTCCCCGACGTTAAATTTGTGGTGTACGATACGTCGGATCCAGAGCATCCTACCGGGCGGAAAGTGATTATACGAGGAAAGTAGAGGGACTATGTCGAGCACATTTGGAACGCTGTTTAAAGTAAGTACGTTTGGTGAATCCCATTGTTACGGAGTAGGCGCGATCGTGGATGGTTGTCCTGCGCGTATGCATCTGTCGGAAAAGGATATCCAACCGCAATTAAGCCGTCGTCGTCCCGGGCAAAGCGCGATTTCCACCGCGCGTAAAGAAGAAGATGCCGTCATGATTCTTTCGGGGGTGGAAAACGGGATCACGCTAGGCACGCCGATTGGCTTGCTGGTGCGTAACAAAGATCAACGTCCCGGCGATTATCAGGAGATGAGCGCTGTTCCGCGCCCATCGCATGCGGATTATACCTATCAGATGAAATACGGTGTGCGCGCGTCCAGCGGGGGAGGTCGTTCCAGCGCGCGCGAAACCATTGGCCGCGTAGCGGCAGGCGCAATTGCGGAAAAATTTCTTCGTGAACAGTATAACGTGGATATTGTGGCATGGGTCAGTCGCGTAGGGCCGTTTCAAGCGAAAAATTTAACCGGTGAACCACTGTCGCGGGATAGTGTGGATCAAACAACTATACGCTGTCCGGACGATGCAGTGGCACAAAAAATGAGCGAGGCTATTCTGGCGGCAAAAGAAAGCGGGGATTCCATGGGCGGGGTTGTGACCTGTGTATGTCGCAACGTGCCGGCGGGGTGGGGGGAGCCGGTCTTTGACAAGCTGGAAGCCATGCTGGCGCATGCAATGTTATCCATTCCCGCTACAAAAGGATTTGAAATCGGATCAGGCTTTGGCGGCACCCTAATGCCGGGCTCCGAGCATAATGATATGTTCATGAAAAAAGGGGACCGATTGGGGACACGCACCAATAACAGTGGCGGCGCTCAGGGTGGCATTACCAATGGCGAGCCTATTGTATTCAACGTAGCATTTAAGCCTCCTGCCACAATTAGTCGCGCGCAGGAAACCGCTGATTTTGAGGGGCATTCGGTAACGCTGGAAGCCAAAGGACGACACGATCCTTGCGTGGTGAATCGCGCGGTGCCGATTGTGGAAGCAATGGCCGCGTTGACACTGGCGGATTTCGCCATGCGTCAGCGGGCGCGCATGATATAGACCGCCGGAATAAGCAACAGCAAGGAAAGCAATTGTCCTTGCGTAAGCCAACCGAAATGGACAATTTCCGGTTCCCTGAAGAACTCAACGGTAAAGCGTGCGGCTGTGTAAAGAAACAGAAACAAAGCCGTTAAGCGCCCGGGGCGCTGGGCCCACGCCGTCTGCCTCACCAGCATTAAAGTCGCAAAGATCAAAAGACCTTCCAATGCGGCGCTGTATAGCTGTGAAGGATGCCGCGGATGTATCCAGCCTTGTTCCGCGTAGCGCAACACCGTTTCTTTTATGCCTGGTTCCGTTGGGTCCAACCCGGCTTCCTGAGGGAAAAGAACGGCCCAGGAAACCGTGGTTACCCGTCCCCATAATTCGCCGTTAATAAAATTGGCGATTCTTCCAAAAAAAATACCCAGCGGTCCGATGCAGCTCAACACGTCGGTGATTCGAAAAAAAGATAGTTGCCTTGTATGCGCAAACCAGTACACCGCCAACGCCAGGCCCAGCATGCCACCGTGACTAGCCATCCCGCCTTCCCATAAACGGAATAACGTCATCGGATCCTGGCGAAAGGAAGCAAAATCGTAAAGCAACACATAACCCAACCGACCGCCGAGCATAACCCCGATGATGACTGCGGTCATCAGCGTTTGCACGTCGTGGGGCTCCACCGGAATCTGTTTACGGGTGGCCCAACGCCATAACAAGCCCCATGCGAGCGCAAAGCCAGTAAGATACGCCAGTCCATACCAGCGAATAGCCAAAGGCCCCCACACCGGGAGCAACACCGGATCAAGCGTGTGAATATAATATGACGCAAACATCGCGATTATTTCACCCCTATAGGCCGGAATTTCACGCGATGCGGACGATCAGCATCGTCGCCAAGCAAGGCGCGCCGATGTTCGTGATACGCTTCGTAATTTCCTTCAAACCATGTGACGTTCCCGTCATCTTCAAAAGCAAGAATGTGGGTGGCAATACGATCGAGAAACCACCGGTCGTGGCTGATCACCACCGCGCATCCCCCGAATTCCAATAGGCCTTCCTCGAGCGAGCGGAGCGTATCAACATCCAAGTCGTTGGAAGGTTCGTCAAGAAGCAACAGATTGCCGCCGCTTTTTAGCAGTTTGGCTAAATGTACGCGGTTTCGTTCACCGCCTGATAATGCGCCCACTTTTTTCTGTTGGTCGGCTCCCTTAAAGTTAAACCTCGCACAGTAGGCGCGGCTATTCATGGAACGTCCGCCGAGTTCAACGACTTCCGCTCCCCCGGATATTTCTTCAAAAACTGTGTGATCTCCTTGCAACGCGTCACGCATTTGATCCACATACGAAATCACCACGCTTGAACCCACTTCCAGCGTGCCTCCGGTCGGTTGTTCCTGTCCCACAATCATACGAAACAACGTGGTTTTCCCGGCGCCGTTTCCACCAATGACGCCGACAATGCCGCCTCGCGGTAAATCGAAATGGACCTTTTCCATGATCATACGATTTCCGTACGCTTTGGTGAGTCCTCGCGCGCGCACCACGAGATCGCCCAGCCTGGGGCCGGGCGGAATTTGTATCTGCAAATTATCTTCCCGCGTATCTATTTGGGCCGAGGCAAGTTCTTCGTAGCGTTTAAGCCTCGCTTTGGTTTTGTTAAGTCGCGACGAAGCATTCATGCGCACCCAGGCCAGTTCCTGGTCGAGTAATTTACGACGAGAAGCGGCTTGTTTGGCGTCGCGCGATGCGCGTTCCTGTTTTTGAACCAGCCACGCTTCATAATTTCCCTTGTACGGCGTCGCCCGTCCTTGCTCCAGTTCCAGTATCCATTCCGTCACGTTGGATAAAAAATAGCGGTCGTGTGTTACCACGACCAACGTGCCGCTATAATTTTTTAAATACGTTTCCAGCCAGGCGACGGATTCCGCGTCCAAATGGTTAGTCGGTTCATCCAGCAGGAGGACATCCGGGTTGGATAAAAGCAAACGGCATAACGCCACGCGGCGGCGCTCCCCCCCGGACAAGGTCTTGACATCGGTATCGCCGGGAGGCAGCCGTAGCGCATCCATAGCCATTTCCACTTGATGATCCAATTCCCACAGATTATTGGTGTCTATCACGTTCTGAAGACGATCAAATTCGTTTGTCAATTTCTCCATTTCATCTTCAGGCATATCGTTGCCAAGCAACCCGCAAATTTCATCGTACCGATCCAATACTTTCTGCGCGGACGCCACGCCTTCTTGCACGTTGGCTTGCACATCCTTGGACATATCCAATTGGGGTTCCTGTTCCAGATAGCCAATGCGCGTATTCGGCGCGACAATCACTTCGCCGGTGTAGTCATGGTCCAATCCGGCCATGATACGAAGCAATGTGGATTTGCCGGAGCCGTTCCCTCCAATCACACCGATTTTTGCGCCGAAGAAAAAAGCTAACGACACATCGTCCAGCGCCGTGCGCCGGTCGTATTGCTTGGTCATTTGCACTAAATTGAAAATATACTCGCCTGCCATACCCGGAGTTCACTCCTATAAAATGTTGGAATTGAATGGGGGACACTGTAGGATACTTCGTCATGACAGACCAAGAATCTTTTTCAACACGCTTGCTTGCCATACAGGAACGCATCGCGGCCGCATGCGCGAAGGCAGGGCGCCGTCCTGACGATGTGCAACTTCTGGCTGTGTCGAAAAGTCATCCGCCTGAAGCCATTACCGAAGCGGTAAGCCATGGATTGACGATATTTGGTGAAAGTAAGATTCAGGAAGCCCGCGCTAAAATTCCTTTGTGCCCTTCGATGGCGCGATGGCACATGATCGGCCACATGCAAACCAATAAAATCAAATACGCCGTTCATTTATTTGAAGCAGTGCATTCGGTGGATTCGTTGCGAGTATTAGAAACGTTGGCGGAGGCGGCAAGCGCGGCAGGGCGCGATATACAGGTTTTTCTCGAAGTTAACGTGTCAGGGGAATCCAGTAAATACGGGCTTGCCCCGGACGATGTTCCTGCCTTGCTGGAAAGGTCAACTTCCATCATGTCGGTTTCCGTGGTTGGCTTGATGACTATGCCGCCATTCAGCGAAGACCCGGAAAAAACGCGCGTGTACTTCGCAACTTTACGGAAATGGCGCGATCGTTGGCGCGCGCAAACCGGAATACCGTTGGATCAATTGTCCATGGGCATGTCGCATGATCTGGACGTTGCAGTGGAAGAAGGCGCTACGTGGGTGCGCGTGGGCACGGCTTTATTCGGATCTCGATAACAGGAGCGCGTATGAGTGGCAAAATCGGATTTATTGGCGCGGGCAACATGGCGGAAGCGCTGGTACGGGGGTTGCTGGATGCCTGCGTATACAAGGCCTCGCATATTCAGGTATCGGATCCCGATGAAACACGACGCGAGTATTTCCGCGCAGCCTTCGGCGTGGCCGGGACCGCGTTAAATCAGGACGTTGCGCAGTGGGCTGATATCCTTGTGCTTGCCGTTAAACCGCAAGTCATGAAAAACACGCTATCGGATATCCGCGAATCGGTGACCTCTAAACAACTGATTATCAGCATCGCCGCCGGTTTACCTACAACGTTTTTCGAAGCAGAGCTCCCGAAAGAAGCGCCGGTTGTGCGGGTCATGCCGAATATGGGCGCTTCGGTGGGCTTAGGCGCCGCTGCTTTGTGCGGTGGCATGTTTGCGCGTAGCGAGCATTTAGATATGACCGAACGCATTATGAGCGCATCCGGCCTTGTCGTGCGCGTAAACGAAGACCAAATGGATGCCGTGACAGCGTTGAGTGGGAGTGGCCCCGCCTACCTTTTCTATTTCATGGAAGCCATGGAAGAAGCAGCGGCGCGTATGGGGCTATCTCACGATGTTGCCCGGATATTAGTGCAAGCGACGGTTGAAGGCGCGGGGCGCGTCGTTCGCGTGTCCGGGCTCGATCCCGCGGAATGGCGCGCTAAAGTGACATCCAAAGGCGGCACAACGGCCGCGGCGATTGCGGCCTTGGATAAACAAAACGCACGGCAACTGATTGGAGAGGCTATTCAAGCGGCTCATGCAAGAGCGCGTGAACTGGCCGGAGGATAATTCCAGGTCATCCTATGTGTGCGGCGCGACGAACGGCATCGAAACGTGATGAGCAGGAGCAGGGACTTGTGCTAAAGAGTTCCCCTTTGACGTTGCTGTCCCGGTTTTTGAGCACGTTGACGATCCTCGCCCTGGTATTTTATGTAGCTGCGTTGCTTATTTCGCGCACCGATGGGTTTCGTTCCATGGTGGAAGATCGTTACAGCAAGAAGTGGGACATGCCGTTTACCCTCCAACAAGCTCGACTCGCGCCTAATTTGGCGTTGGAAATGCGCGGATTGGTATCTCAAGGCTTTGAGGAGCAGAAAGGGCCGGGCGTTTCATTTCAATGGTTTGAATTGAATTGGACCTGGGCGCGCCTGTTTGCCTGGAATGTATCGGCGTGGTCGGACGTGCGCGCGAGCGACGGTATTATTTCAATTCAGCGCGATGCGCAGGGCGCTTGGAAACCGGCATGGTTTAGCCCATTGGCTGATTTCCTTTATACGGGATTGGAGCCAGACATGAAAAAGACAGATCGTTCCGACGAAAGCTTATTTCCTTGGAATGAAGTGCAAGTACAAATCGAAAACAGTGACTGGTTCGGCTGGGATGCGGAGGCTCAACAGTTATTTTCTTTGCGTGATGCGCAGGTTTATGTGGAGTCGTTGCAGACTCCTTATCGCACATGGCGCTACGGAAGTATTGAGGCGATGATCGTTTTAGGGGCATCCGCGGCGGAACAAAAACCGTATCACCGCGAATGGCTATCAGGGCCGCAGGACGAAATACTTATCTTCCCGCCCCGTTCTACAGACCTTTGATGACTTGGTTTTCTGCGTTTAGCAGGATTTTGTGCATGGCTTCGGCAGATTCCGCTTCACGCAAATCCATTAAAAGAGATGTGTGATAACACATCATGCAAAGACGCGCGAGTGTATGCAGGTGGATACGATCGTCTTGCGCGCAGATCAGGAAAAAAAGGTCCGTGGTTTGCCCGTCCGGGGACCCGAACGGTATTGCTTGAATCGCGCGAGCAAGCACAATAAATGAATCATCTGAAATATACGATTCATGCACGGCCATATGAAGCAACGCAATCCCTCCCGCCAAAGCCGTAGAGCACATTTTTTCACGCTCTTCGATCCCGATTAATAAATCATCCGGAAAATTCAAAAGGCCGGTGGAATCAGCAAGCGCAACCATTTCCCGCACGACGGAACTTTTGGTTTTCGCGGCTAAATCCGCGTTGATAAAGCCCGGTTGAATTAACTCGGGCAGAATAGCGTGTTTAGCCGATAAATCATGTGATTTGGCCGAAGTGCCTTTATGGTAATCCGTTAATTGCTGATTGGAAAAACCAAGAATGCGTCGCGAGGCCCACGCATCAATATCTATTTTTCTGAATACGCACCGGTCACCCTGCATGATAAAGGGTATTTCTTTTCGACGCGCAAGCTGTTCAATATCTGCACGCGAAATGTGCAGATATTCCGCCACTTCTTTAAGCGTAAAAGTGCGATGCGGCATAGTTATAATTTATGGCTAAAGGTCAGGGTTTTTCATAAGGTAACAATTCCCCGCCCACAATCGAGGCGCCACCATCCACGTAAAGGACTTGTCCGCTAATTTTTTTGGAATAAGGTCCCATCAGAAAAGCGGCGGCATGCGCTACTTCTTGTTTGTCCGCTTCCAAATCCCAAGGCAAAGGACTAATTTTTTCCCATGTGCTTGCCAGTTCCTGAAACCCGGGTATCGCGCTTCCCGCTTTTGTCGCCACCGGACCGGCTGAAATCGCATTGATACGCACAAGATCGCGGCCGTGGCGGCGGGCTAATCCCCGCACTGTTGCTTCCAGAGCGGCTTTATTGACCCCCATCCAATTGTAATACGCAAAAGCTAGTTCGGATGCGAAACTCAAAGCCACGACGGAACCGCCTTGTTCCATTTTAGGCACGGCGTAGCGGGTAACCGTCGCCAGTGACACCGCGCTGATGTGATAAGCCAATTTCAGGTCATCATACGCGTCGGTATGAAATTCAGTGCCAAGACATGTTTTAGGGTTCGCAAACGCAATCGAATGCGTAACGCCCGCGATAGGACCGACATCTTCGAATAATTGGATAACTTCGTCGTCTTTAGTCACATCACAATACCGGATGTTCAGGGCGTTTTTTTCCTCTTCGGACCACTTTTTATTGCGCTCAAAAAATATTTTTTTCATGCGCTCATTTTGGACTGTATAAATGACGTTGCCGCCGAATTGCTGCACGGTTTTACCCACCGCATACGCAATGGAATCCGCATCCAACAACCCCATCACTACGTATGTTTTACCTTTTTCAATCATGCCGGAATCTCCTGAATTAGTGAAAGAATTACATTACGCTAACTTTCTGATGAAATGCAATCATCTCGTGGCTAAACATTGACAAAGGGTTCTGCCCGTGTATCTTGCCCACTATGAGCAGTGATTTTTTAATTTATGCGATTGCGATTCTCGTTGTAATGGGTATTTGCGTGCTAGCCATGGCGGTGGGGCTTATTTTTCGCAACAAAACGTTTACATCGTGCGGTTGCGCCAGTATTAGCTATCGTGGCGAAAAAATTTCCTGTGCCGCATGCCCGGATAAAGACAAACCCACATGCGAAAAACGCAAGAATGCTTGAGTTTTAGCGTGGTCCAACCCCGAGAAATTCGGCTACCTCTGATACGCGGCCAATAAGAATAGCCTGTTCGGCTTTGCGTGTGGCTTCGGCTAAATCAAGCTCCGCTATGGCATTCTGCAAGCGAGGGATATTGCGTGAATCCACACTTAATCGGCGAATACCGCATCCCAGCAGGAAAGGAAGCATTGCGGGATCGGACGCTACATCGCCGCAGACCGATGCATCAATACCGTGTTTCTGCGCGGCTTTCGCCACGCGGTACAAAGCGCGAAGCACGGCGGGATGATAGGGAAGATAGAGATCGGAAATCATTTCGTTTGTGCGATCCACTGCCAGAAGATATTGAATCAAATCGTTGGTTCCGATACTGACAAAATCACATTCCCGCGCTAGTTCCTCAATCAATTCCACGGCGGATGGGAGTTCGATCATGGCGCCTAACTGTGTTTCCCTTTGGTAAGGAATCTGTTCATCCTCCAATTCCTTCATGCAGGCATGTACCACGTCCCTGGCGTTCGTAAAGTCATCCACGGAAGACACTAAAGGGAAAAGAATGCGCAAAGGATAGCCTGTTCCCGCACGTAACATGGCGCGTAATTGTTGACTAAACACGGCGCGGTTTCTTAAGGAAAACCGTATGGCGCGCAAACCCAGAAACGGATTGGCTTCCGGCCCGGTGGTGAGGTAAGGCAATGTTTTGTCCCCGCCGATATCCAGCGTGCGCAGTGTGACGGCGCGACCTTCCATGCCTTCCATAATGCGGCGGTAAATACGGTACTGTTCTTCTTCCGAAGGGAAGTTGTCCCGCACAATAAAAGGGAATTCACTGCGATATAACCCAATGCCTTCGGCTTTTAGGCGGCAGGCCGTTTGCATATCGCTTAATAAATTAATATTGGCGCTAAGCGTAATACGGACCCCGTCCCGGGTTTGGGTTTCGGGAAGGACAGCAGGCTCAAGTTGAGCCAAGCGGTTCCGCTCTTCCAGAAGCGCATCGTATTTTGATCGCACATCCGGGTCCGGCTCAATAAATAAGGTTCCTTGCAATGCGTCCACGATCAAAGACCGTCCATCCAGCATGTCCCCAAGCTGGGGGTCGTCAATCATGATGGCAGGGATATTCAGCGAACGGGAAAGAATGGCAACATGCGAGGTGATATTGCCGCTCAATAGAATTAATCCAGCGACTTTCTGCGCCGCTAATTTAAGTAGATCAGAAGGCAGCAGCTCCCGCGTAACGATGATTTGGCCTTCGTAGTTGGCGAGATCAGGATTGTGAGACATCAAGTTTAACAACAAGCGGTGTCCTAAATCTTTCAAATCAAGCACTTTTTCCTGCAAGCGTGGATTCTTGCTGTTGGAAAAAAGCCTGATGTAATTATGCATAACCATAGAAACGGCTTTTTGAGGCGGAGTACCTTTCTCGATCAACTCAACAATAGTGCCCGAGAATGAATCATCTTTGAGAATAAGCAAATGAGCGCTGAATATCAGCGAGGCCACATCGGATAAGCGTTCCTCCAATTCGCGTTGCAGGGTTGATAATTGCTCTTCTGTTTCTTTCATGGCGCGATGAAAATCGTCCAGCGTGCGAGGGGTAGGGTCCTGGTCAAACGTACGAAGGACATCATCATCAATGGTGGACAAGCTGGCTGCGGTTCCAATAGCAATGCCTTCACTGGCTTGAATCCCGCGGATGAAACGGGGCAAATTTGACGGTCCCGGAGGTTGCTGCGCGCGCGTAAGTTCGTGGACACTCATCAGTAATTTGGCGTTTTCAATCGTTGTCGCCAATTGACCGGAAATCGCGCGCAAAGCTTTTATATCGTTGTCGTCGAAATAATTGGGCTCGGGATCCTGCGCAACCAAAACTCCAATCCGCTCCAGATTGCGCAAAATAGGCACCGCCAGAAAAGCTTCGTAGCGTTCTTCCTGAATGCCCGGAATGTGTTTAAAACTCGGGTTTTTTGATCCGCGTCCTTCGCAAATCGGACGTAATTCCTTTAGAGCTGTGCCTGTAATGCCTTCACCCAGTTTCAGGCGCACTTGTCCCACGGCCGAGGGATCGAGCCCCTGCGTGGCCTGGAGCACTAATTCCTGGGAGGACTCGTCAAATAAATATATCGAGCAGACAGCCGCTTTCATGTGCCAGGCAATAATGCGGGTTGCGGTATCCATGAAATTATTCAAGCTGCTACTGCGCTCAAACAATCCCGCCAGTTCAGCGATATCGCATATTAAATCTACATTATCCTTATTTCGCACCATTTCGGCTCCCAAAAACATCAGGATACATTTTATACAACGAAGGTCAGGGTGAAAGAAGGAAATTACGCGGCCAAAGGTGGAATATATTTTAAAAGATTCATTTTACATAGCGCAGTTTGTATTTTATCTTATTAACAGGTTGTGTTGTATCCACCGTTTAAACGGTTTAGGTCTCCTATTTAATATTCTGCGAAGGCTATGGCAAAAGTATTAGTTGTTGAAGATGACCCAAGTGTATTGAGTCTTTTAACGACCTTGTTGCGCGGGGAAGGGCATCAAGTGTCACCTATTTCCAATGGACGTTCCGCTATGGACCTCTTGGAGACGGACCGGTTTGATTTAATGTTGTCAGACATTCGCATGAATCCCATTGACGGGATTGCCTTACTGAAGCATGTGCAACATGTCCGGCCTGAACTGGCGGTTATCATGATGACAGGCTATGGCACAGTGGAAACCGCCGTGGCCGCCATGAAAGAAGGGGCTTTTGATTATATCACCAAGCCATTCAAAGTGGATGAATTGCTTTTAACTGTGCGTCGCGCATTGGAATACCAGCATGCCATTGAAGAAAACGTACACTTAAAGGAACAACTACAAGATCGTTTTCAGTTTTCAAATATTGTTTCCGTCAGCGCGATGATGCGGCAAGTGTGTGAAATGATCAGGCGTGTTGCGCCGGGCGATGCCACGGTTTTGATTCAGGGCGAAAGCGGCACAGGCAAAGAGTTAGTCGCTAAAGCCATTCATGCGCATAGCAATCGTAAAACCCAACGCTTTATTCCTATCAACTGTGCGGCTATGCCCGAACCGTTGCTTGAATCCGAATTGTTCGGGCATGTAAAAGGCGCTTTTACAGGCGCTACCAGTGATAAAATGGGTTTATTTGAAGCAGCGGGGGAAGGGAGCTTGTTTCTGGATGAAATCGGCTCTATGCCGCTTAATTTGCAAAGCAAATTGCTACGCGTGCTCGAAGAACAGGAAGTACGCAAAGTAGGCTCTACCCAGACGGTTCAAGTGAATGTCCGCGTGCTGGCTGCAACCAATGAACGCATCGAGGACCAAATCAAAGAAGGTAAATTCCGGGAGGATTTATATTATCGCTTGAATGTCATCACTATTGATATTCCACCGTTACGTGATCGTCCTGAAGATATTCTCCCTCTCGCGGATTTCCTTTTGAATAAAGAATATTCCGGCGATCCACAGCATCTCCCGTCCTGGGATCCCGATGCGCAAATGGTGCTTGAAGCTTATTCATGGCCAGGCAATGTACGCGAGCTGGAAAACGCGGTGCGCCATGCGCTCACGTTTGTAAAAGATGGTGTGATCAGACCCGATGTACTGCCAGCCCGTATTGTCCAATCTATTGCGGGCTCAAACGGGCATAGCGGAAATAACGCGCCGGCTTCACTGGAGTCAGGCGGTTTTCATAAGGATCAATCCCTTAAGAAATTTGTACGTCAACAAGAGGAAGCTTTTATCCGTAAAGTTATTGCGCAGCATAACGGCGACAAACGCACAGCGGCGAAAGCGATGAAAATCAGTCTCGCCACGTTATACCGTAAACTGCCCGAACTGGCCGAGTAATCACGCTCGCGCTTTGATCAACTCAATATGTTCGCGGTCGGGCAGGGGAGGCACTGGTTCAAAATCACCCCAGCCCATCGTGACTGCGTCCTGTCCTGCTTTCATCGCCATTAACAAACTATCCTGATCCACGGGCAGGCTGTAGGCTCGCACCCCGACCGCGCGATACAAGGCGTTGGTAATCGCCGGGCTGGTTGGAATACTTGATAATTCACCGATGCCTTTCGCGCCAAACGGACCATCGGTAGTGGCGTGTTCGATAATACGCGATACGATGCGGGGCGTGTGTTTAATGCTGGGCATTTTATAGCGCGCCATGACATTGGTCCATGGCATGCCTTCATCCATGATATAATGTTCCGTCAGGGTATTCCCAAGGCACATAATAATACCGCCTTCAATTTGTCCTTCGAGCGTCAAAGGATTAATGGCCCGGCCTACATCGTGCGCTCCGCATATTTTGATGACGTTTATGGCGGCGGTTTCCGGGTCTACTTCGACTAACGCAGCCTGCCCTCCAAAGCCAAACGCCACATGCATGTCCCCTCCGGTGCCTAAAGGCTGGGTCTTGGGAGCCCAGTACTCGTATTCCACTTTGGTCTCCCGTCCTTCTTCCAACATCCATTGAATTACTTCCGACAAAGAGGCTTTGGATCCATTGCATTGCACACTGCTATGGGCAAAAGTTAATTCCCCGGGCGAATGTCCTAAACGATTAGCCGCGATTTCCGCCATACTTTTACGCAATTGCCGGGCGGCATGCCGCGCGGCATTGCCGCTGACGTAGGTTTGCCGACTGGCGGTTGTAGGACCGCCGTCCGGGCAGTGATCTGTATCGCCCAGCAACACTCGTACCCGCTCATAAGGCAGTCCCAATTCCTCCGCCGCACAAGCGGCCAGCACGGCCGGCAAACCCTGGCCCATTTCAGCCGAGGACGTGCGCACTTCCGCCCACGCTTCCCCGTCCGTATCGGTCCACACTTCGACAATGGCCGAGGCTTTATCGGGCGCGCCGCCGCCTAATCCGGTGTTTTTGTATCCAATAGCAAGGCCCCATGCATACTGTTTGCCGTTTTCAGACCACGCCCACCGGAACGGTTCGCCCCGCTCTTCGTGATGCGCGCGCATATCTTTTTCCAGCCAATCCATGCACTCTTTTAACCCGACACTTTCGCGCATCACCTGGCCGGTACAAGTCACGCCGCCTACATCCAGCGCATTAAGACGACGCAACGCAAACGGATCCATGCCAAGTTCTTCGGCTACTAGATCCATATTGCTTTCCACCGCGAAACAACTTTGGGTTACGCCAAATCCGCGAAAGGCGCCGGAAGGGGTGTTATTGGTGTACATGGCGTAACAATCTACTTTGACATGCGGCACATCGTACGGTCCCGAAGCATGCGTTGTCGCGCGCGTCATGACTTTTTCGCTTAAACTCGCGTACGCGCCCCCGTCGCCATATAACTCGGCTTCCACGGCCGTCAAGCGCCCGTCTTTTTTGGCCCCGGTTTTGATGCGTATGACCGTGGCATGCCGTTTGGGATGGAACAAAAGACTTTCCGCCCGCGTATAAAGCATTTTGACAGGGCGCTGTGTTTTTTCGGCAAGCAACGCCACATGGATTTGCGCGGCGACATCTTCCTTGCCGCCAAATCCGCCCCCCATAAGCGCGGCTACAATCCGGATATCTTCATTCGGCACACCTAACGCAGCCGCGGTTTGATCCCGGTCCAGATAAGGAATCTGTGTGCCGCAATAAATCGTCGTTTTCGCATGAACATAATGAATGCCGCGTGCGGCTTCCGGTTCCACGGTTCCTCCCCATCGGGCAGGATCGTATCCTTTCGGCACCCCGATGGAACATTCCGGTTCCAAAAACATCTGTTCGGTTTGGGGCGTTCGATACGTGCGCTCGATAATCACGTCGGCTTCTTCAAAACCGCTGGCTACATCACCTTTGCGGACTTTGATGTGTTTGAGTAAATTGCCGTCCGGACGTTCTTCATGCAAAATGGCGGCATCCGGGCTTGCGGCTTGGATACAATCTTTCACTACCGGCAACGGTTCGTAGGTCACTTCAATCAAATCCAATGCCGCTGCGGCAATGTCCGCCGTGTCCGCCGCTACCACGGCAACGGCATCGCCTGCATACCGCACTTTGTCGTAACACAACGCAGGCCAATCCACTGTTACCAACCCGTGATTTTTACGGCCCGGCACGTCTTTATGCGTTAGCACCGCCCGTACGCCTTCCAACGCTTCGGCTTTGCGAGTGTCTATATTCAGTATGCGCGCATGGGGAATGCCCGCGCGTTTGGTTCGCGCAAATAACATGCCCGGAAAATGGAAGTCATCGGTAAATTGAGCGCGACCGGTTAATTTGCCTAGCGCATCAGGATTCGGCAAGGCCCGGCCTATCGCGGATTGGGGCGCTTGCGTTTCCGGGATATACGGTGGCACATCTTTACCCGATGCCTGAAGAATGGCGTTAATGACGCTTTGATACCCTGTGCAGCGGCAATAGGTATCTTTTAACGCGACTTTGATATCTTTTTCTTCGACTTCTTCCCCTGCTACTTTTTTCTGATCCAACAACGCTTTCGCGGTCATGATTAAACCCGGGGTGCAAAATCCGCACTGGATCGCGCCGTGTTCAAGAAACGATTGTTGCAAGGGATGCAACGCTTCTTCCGAGCCGATGCCTTCAATTGTGGTGATGGATTTGCCGTCGGCTTTGAATGCAGGATAAATGCACGAGTTAACCGGAATGCCGTCCACCAGCACCGTGCATATGCCGCACTCAGCTTCGTTACACCCGATTTTGGTGCCGGTTAATCCGAGATCATAGCGAAGGACTTCCGCAAGATACCGGCTTTCCGGCACGTCCAACGTCACGTCTTTCCCATTCACCATTAAATTTAATTGGCTCATTGCATTTCCCCCTCATGTAGAACTATAGCGCATGGCGCCAGCGCTTCAAGCGCCGACCCCTTCCGGCGTGGCCTGGCCTGTACGCGCGCGCTCCGTGGCTTTGTCCAACGTGCGCGGTAATTGCGTTAAAATCATTTCCCGGCGATACGCGGAACTGGACCGGTGCGGACTGTCACGCAACACCACTTCTTCCAGCGCGGTTTCCGCCGCGCACTGCCATGTATGGGCCGAAGGCGTTTGTCCTACAAGATACGCCATGGTTTTGCGCGCCAGAAAAGGGATAGTGCTCGCCGGGCCAATGGCAATCCGCGCGGATTCAATGACATCGCCGGCAAGTTTCACGCGCGCGGCCATGCCAATCATCGGCAAAGCAATGCCTTGTGGACGCATCACACGACGAAAAGCCGATCCTTCCCCGTCGCCGGTCGGCTTAAACCGTATCCGGGTAATCATCATCCGTTTGGAATCCACGGTGCTTTTGCCCGGACCCAGAAATGTATCTTCCATAGGCGCCCATTCCATGCCGTCGGCGCGCGCGACTTGCACTTCTCCGTCCAAAGCCAGTGTGCCAATCGTGCCGTCACCGGCGGGAAGCGCATGGGCAATGTTGCCCGCCAACGTGGCCACATTGCGAACTTGCGGCCCGCCAATCACGCCGCAGCTTTCCACTAAACAGGTTCCGTGCTGCGCTATTCGGTCATCCTGCACAATGCGGGAGTGTGTCACCCCCGCGCCAATCACGATGTATCCGTCTTCCTCGGTGATGACTGATAACTCCTCGATGCGGGAAGGATCTACCAAAGCATCCATTTTCGGACGATGCCCTTGCTGGATTTCCAGCAATAAATCCGTCCCTCCTCCGATCATGCACGCGCGCCCGTCGTACCGCGACAGGATTCCCACGGCTTCTTCGATCGTTTTCGGCGTATAAAATGCGTTCCAATATGCCATGTGTTAGACCCCTTGTGGCTGTTGTTTAATCCTAGGCCATAGTAAAAAATATCAATCGGGGGAGGGAATATCCAGAAGGAATTAACAAAAACGGTTAACAGACAAGGCAAGGCGTTTCTACGCAAACTTCGCCCACCATGGAATATGGCGCTGTGGATGTGATCTGCACCGGAACCAATTGGCCCGTGCAATCGCGGGTATCTTCGAAGAAAACCAATTTATTGTGCCGGGTGCGGCCCCGCCATTTACCTTTGTGTTTATTTTCCACTAACACTTCCTCTAGGCGTCCAAGATACGCGGCGTTTTTCTTTTCGAGAATGGATGTCTGCAAGTCGTCCAGCATTCTCCGGCGCCGCTCTTTTTCATCCGCGGGCACATCGTCTTCCATGGTCCGCGTAGCAATAGTTTTCGGGCGCACCGAGTATTTGGCAATGTGGACTTTTTCCCATTGCATTTCCTCCGCTAACCGGTACGTGCCCATAAATTGTTCATCGGTTTCTCCGCAAAATCCCACAATGATGTCAGTATGAATCGCCGCATCGGGGATATGCGTCCGGATACGATCCACCACGCGCCGGTAATCGTCCACCGTGTAACCGCGGCGCATGCGTTCCAACACCACGTCATGCCCCGCCTGCACGGGTATTTCAATTTGAGGGCAAATTTTTTCTGTGTCCGCGACGGTTTTAATCAAACGATCGGTCATCCAGTTTGGATGACTTGTCAGAAAACGCACGCGCTGAAGTTCCGGTATGGCGGCTACGCGGGTAAGCAATCCCGCCAAGTCGGTGCCGTCCTCAAAATCCATGCCGTACCGGTCAATGATCTGGCCCAGCAACATAACTTCGCGCACGCCTTGATCCGCCAACGTGCGCACTTCGCGCAAAACATCTTCGGGGCGTTTGCTTCGCTCGGCGCCGCGGCGGTAGGGAATAATGCAAAAAGTGCACGCATGGGAACACCCCAGCACGACAGGCACATTGGCGGTTACGGATTGTCCGCGCAAAGCAGAAGGCAACGCAAATTCCTCGTCTTGTATCGCTTCGCGCAAAGCTTTCTCGCGGGTATCAAACGAACGGTCTGCGTTATACAAGCCGCGCTCCGAAAGATAGTCAATCAATGGCGCTGTTTCCGAAGGGGGCATAAACACATCTACAAACGGAAATTTCTTTTTGAGCGCAGGCGCTTCCCGCATGCCGACCATGCATCCCATCAACGCTATAGTCATCCCGGGTCGCTCTTCTTTGGCCCGCTTTAGCACATGCAAACGATTAATGGCTTTGTCTTCGGCTTGTTGGCGTACAACACAGGTATTAAGCACAACCAAGTCGGCCGACTCCGCTTCGGTTTGGCTGTTATAACCCATGGCTTCCAGTTGAGACGACAAGTGACGGGTATCCGCCTCGTTCATCTGACATCCAATCGTCCATATATTATACGTATGCGCCATAAGCTTACTCTTGCTCTTTTGATTTCCGACCGCTTACTATACAACCTTGTTTTTCAAAATTAAAGCAATTGATGCAGAGGTTTTATTCGCATGGCAAAGAAGGCGCAGTGGCCCATCGAGTTTGTAATGTCGCAGGAACAAGGCGTGGTGCGCGCACCAAAGGATTTCGATTGGGTTCGTAAAAATATCCCATGCCAGGCCGCGTGCCCGGCAGGCACGGATATTCCGGGTTATCTGGATGCGATCGCCCATAAAGATTATGCCGCCGCGTACCGGATCAATTTACGCGACAATGTGTTCCCGGCGGTGCTGGGCCGTGTATGCACGCGGCCGTGTGAACCGGCGTGCAGACATGGGTGGGAAGGGCTTGGCGAACCGGTAGCTATTTGTTTTTCCAAACGCTCGGCTTCCGATTTTATGCAACGGACGGAACCTGTTGTGCTGGAACCTGTGTTTCCTTCCAGCGGAAAAACCATCGCGGTGGTGGGCGCGGGCGCGGCAGGTTTAACCGTCGCGCGCGAGTTGGCGTTATGGGGGCATCACGTCACGGTTTTCGAGAAAAATGATATTCCCGGCGGGTTGATGGTGCAGGGGATTCCTCCGTTTCGTTTGCCTCGTGACATTGTAGCGCGCGAAATCGAGCAGATTCGTTTGATCGGCGTGGATATTCGATGCGGTGTCGCCGTAGGCAAAGTTATCCCGTTCGCCACGTTGCGCGAGGAATACGACGCCGTAATTGTCGCGGCGGGCACGCATAAACCTTTTATTCCGGATCTACCCGGCGTAAATGCGCCCGGCATCCAACATGGCTTGGAATTTCTCAAAAAAGTGCATCAAGACGTTCCGCTGGCCGTGGGCAAACATGTCATTGTCATTGGCGGAGGTTTCACTGCCGTGGATTGTGCGCGGACAGCCAAACGTTTAGGCGCGGAAAAAGTGAAAGTGCTATACCGCCGCTCGGAAGCGGAAATGTATATCACCGGGCACGAAGTCAAGGAAATGAAAAATGAAGGCATAACGTTCGAGCCGATGACCATGCCGCTTGCGTTCCTAAACGGCGCTCAGGCGACCGAACGGGTGCGCGTGCAATGTTGCAAAACAAGGCTGGATGCGCCGGATGAATCTGGACGACGTAAACCCGTACCGGTCCCGGATAGCGTTTTTGAGCTGGAAGCCGATCTTGTGCTGCTCGGCACAGGGCAGGAACCCGAAACATCGTGGCTGGACCAAGCGTGTATAGAGGACCCGGGCGTGTTTAAGGCCGGTGATTTTTCTATGGGCGCATTATCGTTGATTGATGCCATTGGCGACGCGAAGAAATGCGCGCGAAAAGTTGATGCGTATGTAATGGGCGAACGGCGTCTGCGCGATGTTGTGGTAATCGAAAATGCGGAATCCACGGGACGCACCCGCGACATGGATGCCATTCCAAGGCAAGTCATGTCATTACTTCCTTTGGAACAGCGAGCGTTGACCGACGAAGTGGAGTTGGGATTGAACGAACAGCAGTCCGTGGAAGAAGCCAAACGCTGTTACCTGTGCCATTACAAATTTGAAATTGACAATGACCTTTGTATTTATTGTGATCGCTGCCTTAAAGTGATGCCCGTGGATAATTGCATCGTAAAAATTAGCGGTTTGCAGTATGACAAATCGGGCCGCATCACGGGGTATACGCCGTCCCGCGATTCGCGCGACTACAACATGCTGTTTATTGACCAAAACGAATGCATACGATGCGGCGCGTGCGCGGAAGTGTGCCCGGTGGAATGTATCTCGCTTCAGAAAGTGCGGTTGGAAACGCGTTCCGCCGCCGATTTGCCGCTGTGAATGCAATCCGGCAAACCAATGCCTTGATAGCCGCTTCCTGCCAGCGCGAAATGGGGCAGGGTATGCGCCTGTTCAAAAAGTTGATTCATGCGTGCTGCATGCCCGACATCGTATTGAGGATTGCCTCCGATCCATCGGCTGACATACGAAATCACAGGCTCTTCATGTATGCCCAGAATCGTTTTTAAGGCCGCGCGTGTCCGATCCACCAAAGCAATATCCGATTCTTGCACAAGCGCGTCTTTGCCCTCTCCACCCCAAAATACACGCAGCAAAATGTGATTATCCGGCGCGCGGGCATTAAATTTAGACGAACTCCAGGTGCATGCCAGAAACGGGCATTGCTCGCGCGCGGGCGCTACAAAACCAAATCCATCCAACGGACGCGATGCAGGAAGCGCCTGTGCGCGAAATCCAAGCGATACCGTAGCCGTGGATACCGCGCGAATACGATTTAATGCATCGGCTGCTTCAGGGTGCACTGGCTTAAGTAAACGCGCGGCATCGTGGGGCGGCGCGGCCAGGATTACGTTTTTAGATGCCGTGACCGATCCATCGGCCATTGTCAGTCTCCAATGCTCATTCTCGAAGGCCATGGATTGTACCTGCTGATTCCGTTGAATGTCGCCTATCAAAACATGCGTTAAAGCGTCAACCCATTCGCCCATACCGTTTTGAAAACTCATAAACATAGGCATGGGCGGTGAAGCCGGGCGCGGCGCGTTGCGCATGGCTTTCATTAAACTTCCATATTTCGTTTCCATGGCGCGAAACATAGGAAACGTGGCCATGATGCTTAAGCGGGAGGGATCCGCGACATAAATTCCGGCCATAATGGGACCCGCAATTTTTGCGGCGGCTTCCCGTCCGAAACGGCGTTGGATAAACGATTGCACACTTTCATCTTCCGTGCTGGTGTTGGCGGGAATCCACGGTTCGAGCATCATGCGCGCTTTGGCAGGCCAGCTAAATAAGGGCGAAGCTAGAAAAGGTTTAATCTTTGTGGGCACCGCCAGCCTGAAACCAACCGGCAAAGGCACCAGACGACCCCGTTGCAGGATATACACTTTCTGAAGTTTTTCGTTACACGGGATCAAGCGATCCGTGAGGTTCAGCGCTTTGCATAATTCCAAGCCCCACGGTTTTTGTGTGATAAAGGAGTCGGGGCCTCCTTCGATAATAAACCCGCGTTCCCGGTGGGTTACAATTTTACCGCCCAACCGTTCCCGTTCTTCAAACAATTGCCACGAAGCGCCCGGATTTATCTGCTGGAAGTAATAGGCCGCGGCAAGCCCGGCCATGCCTCCGCCGATAATCGTTACATCTTTCATGACGGATTAAAAGAATGCACAAAATCCACCAACGCCCCTACGTGCGATTCCGGTGTATGTTGCAAGACCCCGTGCCCGAGATTAAAAATATAACCGGGCCGGTCTTTAACCGATTTTAATAACGCGCTTGTTTCCGCGCAAATGACTTCCGGTTCGGAAAAAAGAATGACGGGATCAAGGTTGCCTTGCACGGCAAATTCAGGGCCGAGTTCATCCCACGCCTCCGCAAGATTTACGCGCCAATCCAACCCGATGACATCGGCGCCGGATTCCCGGATCAGCGGGAGTAGGGTGGCGGTATCCGTGCCAAAATGAATGACAGGCGCATCCGGCTTTATTTCTTTCGCCAAAGCAATGGTGCGTTGCGTGTGGGGAAGCACATACCGTTTGTAATCGCGTGGGGACAAAATGCCTGCCCAACTGTCAAAGACCTGCACCGCCGATGCGCCTGCTTCCAGTTGAGCCGCAAGATACTGGCCCGCAGCTTCGGCCAGGATATGCATCATGTGATGCCACGATTTCTCATCCGCATGCATCCATGATTTGGCTTTGATAAAGTTTTGCGAAGAACCTCCTTCAATGGCATAGCAAGCCATCGTGAACGGAGCGCCACTGAATCCAATCAGAGGAATACGGTCTTTTAGCGTTTCCGACGCAAGCCGTACCGCGTCCATCGTAAACGACAGCGCTTCCCGTGGCTCGATTGGCGTGAGACGCTGGATATCCTCCTCCGTGCGTAGCGGGTTATGGATGACCGGTCCTTTGTTTTCGATGAATTCAAGTTTCAGGCCCATGGCCTCGGGCAACGTGAGAATGTCCGCAAAAATAATAGCAGCGTCCAGCGGATAAGCATCCACGGGTTGCATCGTCACTTCCACGGCAAGTTCCGGATTTTTAATCAATTCAAGAATGGAATAACGGGCGCGTAACGCGCGGTACGTTGCCATATAACGACCGGCCTGGCGCATAAGCCATACCGGGGTATGCTGAACGGGCTCGCGCCTGCAGGCTTTTAGAAACGTATCGTTCATGCGTGGCCCGGCAGAGGGTAGGGGCTTTGGTGAACGACTTTACAGACAAGAAACGGACCTAACTTTTCAAGATATTGCGATGTTTGTTTGGTTTTGCGCATGGTTTGCACCATGGCTGACAAAGGAAACAAATCCGCGCCCAGCAACCCGATGACAAAATCGTTGTCGTCGCGATCCAGTCCGTGACAGGCCAATCGAATATCCACCCCGTATCCGCCTTCGCTAAACTGCACGCCGATGCGACCGTGTTCAGACATGATTTCCCGCACTTCAGAAGAAGGCAATTGTTCAAAGGAACCTTTGCGCCGAAGCGGATACCATACCACCCATGGTAGCGCCGGATTGCATAATCTTTCGAGAGGACGATGCACAAGCACATGCGTTAAATCCGATTCATAGCCAATGCTGTACGTGCGGCCCAGCATGGTGAAATCGGGTTTTAATGTTAGCGCGGCAAAAGGAGATTGGGCCAGAAAAGAGCGAAGTTCGTTTACAAAAAAATCAGGATGTTCATGCGCCGTGGCAAGAACAATGCCTTGCGGATCATTCACATCCACATACAGCGCATGCACAAAAGGGAACGAACGGAGCGATGCAATCAATGGCGCCGGATCAGCGCAACCAGTAAACGCCTGCACTTGTATAAACGTGCGCCGGTCGGAGTAGACGGGGGTGCCCGCCGCGTCACGTCCTTGTTCCCTTAAATCCAATCCACTAGCCGATGTTTGATGTGTAGACATATCCGTATAATTTATTTTATCCGATCCAATGCTTTATCCCAAGCAGCCCATGTGCGCGCCAGAATAGCATCGTCATGCGCAACCGAAAGAAAAGATACCTCAAACGGGGAGGGAGGCAAGTATACGCCTTGTTCCAGCAAGGCATGGAATAAGATATTAAATTGATCCTGCCGTGTGGTTTCCACGGCTTCAAAGCTGCGAATGGGTTCCTCGGTGAAAACCGGCGCGAAGAGACTGCCCAAACGCGGCAATTGCAACGCGATATTATTTTGATCCGCCAACTCCTTGATCCCTTGAGTCAACGCCTGTGTTTGTTGGTCCAACCCATCATAAGGCATGTCTTGTTGAATGCGCCGTAGCGTTGCAAGCCCTGCGGCGACCGATATGGGGTTACCGCTTAACGTGCCTGCTTGATACACGGATCCTAACGGCGCAAGATTTTCCATGACCTCACGACGCCCTCCGATCGCGCCTACCGGCAGTCCTCCGCCTATGGCTTTGCCGAGACAAGTCAGGTCCGGTTTTACTCCACAGACGTTTTGATAGCCTCCAAAACAAAAACGGAATCCGCATATGACTTCATCGAAAATAAGTAAAGCGCCACAGGCATCTGCTTGCTCGCGCAGAAACGCCAGGAATCCGTCCTCAGGCAAAACCAACCCCATATTCGCGGCTACAGGCTCAACCAGAATCGCCGCGAGATCCGCGCCGTGTTCGCGCACCAGTTGTTCCACGTCTTCGCGTCGGTTATAACGCGCAACCAACGTATTGCCTGCGCAAACATCCGGCACGCCGGACGACGATGCTGTCGCAATGCCTGCTACACCGCTACCTGCTTTTACCAGCAGGCAATCGGCGTGCCCGTGATAACATCCGCCAAATTTCAATATTTTGTCGCGCCCTGTGAATCCGCGCGCTACGCGAATCGCAGTCATGCACGCCTCGGTGCCGGAATTAACCAGACGCAGTCGTTCCATGGAAGGAATAGCAGATTGAATGATCTCGGCCAGTTCCACTTCCGCTTCCGTCGTCACGGCAAACGTCGTGCCGTGTGCGGCCGCGCGCGCGATAGCTTGCACAACATCGGGATGGGCATGGCCGAGCAACAAAGGACCGAACGACATGCAATAATCAATCAATGTGCGCCCGTCGGCAATCGTTATTTCCGCACCGTGCGCGGACGCGGCAAATATAGGTTCGCCGCCCACGGATCGAAAAGCGCGCACAGGGCTGTTTACGCCGCCCGGCATGGCGCGCGTTGCTCGTTCCAACAACAGGGAATGTTTCATGCTACGTGCTCCAATAAACGGAATGCGATGTTACCGGGGCTTCCCATAGCGGGGTGGGGGTGATGCGCCATTAGACGCGCGGCAAATCCCCGTCGCCCTTGCTTGGCAAATTGGAAAAACCCATCAGAAATTCGTCCACCGCGCGCGCGGCTTCCCGACCTTCCGAAATAGCCCAGACAATCAACGATTGCCCACGCCTGCTATCGCCTGCGGCGAATATATTCGGAACATTGGTCTGGTACTGGTCATTGGTTTTAATATTGCCGCGCGGATCAACTTCAATGCCCAGACCATCGGCCAGGCCTCCCGCTTCCGGGCCGGTAAATCCAAGCGCCAGCAGAACAAGATCGGCCGGCCATTCTTTTTCCGAGCCGGGCACTTCTTTGATTTGCGGACGTCCTCCGTTAGCCGGTGGCGTAAATTCAACGTTTACTGTAACCAGCTTTTTCAGTTTGCCTTTGGCGCCGATGAATTTTTTGGTGCTGATGCTCCAAAAGCGTTCGACGCCTTCTTCGTGCGACGAGCTTTTGCGTAAACGCATTGGCCAGTAAGGCCAAGGTTGATTTTCCGGACGCCCTTCCGGCGGTTGCGGAAGCAATTCAAAATTGGTAACCGATTTCGCTCCTTGCCGGTTCGATGTGCCGATACAATCGCTTCCGGTATCGCCGCCACCAATCACAATCACATGTTTGTCTTTGGCATTCAGGATTTCGTCGGGTTGTAACGCATCGCCCGCAACCACGCGATTCTGGCGTGAAAGAAAATTCATGGCGAAATCAATGCCTTCCAGCTCACGGCCTTCAACAGCTAAATCCCGTCCAATCGTCGAGCCCACGCATAACACGACGGCGTCAAATTCCTTCAATTCGTCGTAGGCTACGTTTTTCCCGATATGCGCGTTGGTTTTGAATATGAGACCTTCGGCTTCCATGATTTGCACGCGCCGGTCAATGACCCATTTTTCCATTTTGAAGTCGGGAATGCCGTAGCGGAGCAAACCACCGACCCGGTCATCGCGTTCGTACACGGTGACGGTATGCCCGGCCCGGTTTAATTGTTGCGCGGCTGCAAGTCCAGCCGGACCGGAACCGATCACCGCTACTTTTTTCCCGGTTCGCGTTTCGGGAAGCACCGGTAAAATCCAGTCTTCGCTAAACGCGCGTTCGACAATTTGCTTTTCAATTTCCTCGATCGTAACCGCCGGTTCATTGATGGAAAGCACACAGGCTTCTTCGCAAGGGGCAGGGCAAAGGCGTCCTGTAAATTCCGGAAAATTATTAGTGGCATGAAGCCGGTCAATGGCTTCCCGCCACAAGTTGTTATAAACCAGATCATTCCAGTCCGGAATTAAATTACCGAGAGGGCATCCTGCGTGACACGTAGGAACGCCGCAGTCCATGCACCGGGCTGCTTGTGCCTGAATTTTTTCCTCCGGGAACGGAAGATAAAATTCGCGATAATCTTTAATCCGTTCCGAAGGCGCCTTTTTCTTGGGCAGCTCGCGCGTGAATTCCTTAAATCCAGTGGGTTTTCCCATACGACTCTACTCCTATTTAGCGAGGGCGGGTTCGGTGTTGACCCCGCTTTCACGCGCAATACGTTCCAACGCGCGTTTGTAATCGGTCGGCATAACTTTCACAAACCGGGGTAGCGCATCGGTCCATTGATCGAGCAATTGTTGCGCCACCGCGCTGCCGGTATAGCGCGCGTGTTCTTCTATTAAGCCGCGTAATTCCATAATGTCGTCGGACTCGACCACCGATTCCAATTCCACCATTTCCATGTTACAGCGTGTGCTGCCGAAATCGCCTGCTTCGTCATACACGTAAGCAACCCCTCCGCTCATGCCCGCCGCGAAATTGCGCCCGGTGGAACCCAGCACCACCACGCGACCGCCGGTCATGTATTCGCATCCATGATCGCCTACGCCTTCCACAACGGCATACACGCCGCTGTTACGCACGCAAAACCGTTCTCCTGCCTGGCCGCGGATAAACGCGCGCCCGCTTGTAGCGCCATAAAAAGCCACGTTGCCAATAATGATGTTATCTTCCGCCACATACGATGCATGTTCCGGCGGCGCAATAATCAATTTAGCGCCGGACAGTCCTTTGCCAAAATAATCGTTGGCATCCCCGCGCACGTTAAAGGTAAGGCCGCGCGCGCCAAATGCGCAGAAACTCTGTCCTGCGGAACCGGTGGCATGAAAAATAATCGTATCATCCGGCAAGCCTTGCGATCCGTAGCGGCGCGAAATTTGACTGCTTAACATCGTGCCGACGGTGCGGTTGATGTTACGTATCGTGATGGTTTCCTCCACACGCGCCCCGCGCTCAAGCGCAGGCTTGGCCAGGGCGATTAATTGATGATCAAGCGCACGATCCAATCCATGATCCTGCTTTTCGGTGCAATACACGCCTACATCCGGTCCTGCTTCGGGACGCATCAGAATCCTGGATAAATCCAAGCCGCGCGCTTTCCAGTGTTCAATGGCTTTACGCATTTCCAATTTATCGGAACGGCCTACCATTTCGTTGATGGTACGGAAACCCAGTTGCGCCATGATTTCGCGTATTTCATGGGCGACCAGATAGAAATAATTGATGACATCATCGGGTTGCCCTTTGAATTTTTTGCGTAATTCAGGGTCTTGCGTGGCAATGCCGACCGGGCAGGTGTTTAAATGACATACCCGCATCATGATACAGCCGATAGCGACGAGGGGGGCGGTGGAAAAACCAAACTCCTCCGCGCCTAGCAGGCACGCAATCGCAACATCGCGACCTGTTTTGAGTTGTCCATCGCATTCCACTACAATGCGGCTGCGCAAATTATTCATCACCAGCGTTTGGTGTGTTTCCGCCAGTCCGAGTTCCCACGGCAAGCCCGCATGCTTTAGCGAGGATTGAGGAGATGCGCCTGTTCCGCCGTCGTATCCGCTAATCAGCACAACATCCGCTTTGCCTTTGGATACCCCGGCCGCGACGGTGCCGACGCCGACTTCCGCAACTAATTTGACATTAATACGCGCATCCGGGTTGGCATTTTTTAAATCGTGAATTAATTGCGCCAAATCCTCGATCGAATAAATATCGTGATGGGGCGGGGGCGAGATCAAGCCGACGTACGGCGTGGAGTGCCGCGTTTTGGCAATAGGCGGATAGACTTTGTCGCCCGGCAACTGGCCGCCTTCGCCGGGTTTCGCGCCTTGCGCCATTTTAATCTGCAATTCTTTCGCGTGAATTAAATAATGACTGGTTACGCCAAAACGACCTGATGCGACTTGCTTAATCGCGCTGTTCCGCCACGAACCGTCCGGATCGGGGTCAAAACGCTCTTCGTCTTCGCCGCCTTCGCCGCTATTGCTTTTCCCGCCGATTTTATTCATGGCGATCGCCAAGGTCTCGTGGGCTTCTTTGCTAATAGAGCCATAAGACATAGCGCCTGTCTTGAAGCGTTTAACAATTTCGGTCCATGGCTCCACTTCATCGAGCGGCACGGGGTCCCGGGCTGGAATAAAATCAAGCAGACCGCGCAACGTGCCTAACTTCTTGCTTTGATCATTAAGCAACGCCGCGTATTCGCGATAGGTCTTTTCGTCACGGATTTTTGTGGCTTGCTGAAGTTTAGCTACCGTGAGCGGGTTAAGTTGATGATACTCCCCGGTGCGACGCCACTGGTATAATCCGCCTACGTCAAGACCAAGCTGCTGCGGAATATTTTTGGCCGGATAGGCGTGTTGGTGACGGCGCAAGGTTTCTTGCGCAAGGACATCCAACTCGACGCCACCAATACGGGAAGGGGTGCCTGTAAAATATTTTTCAATGACAGACGGATTAATACCCACGCACTCGAATATCTGCGCGCCGTGATAACTTTTCAGCGTGGATATGCCCATTTTGGACATCACTTTTAATATGCCTTGGCCAATGGCTTTAATGTAATTCTTGATCGCTTTTTCCGGGGTACAGTCTTTCAGCACGCCGCGCGCGATCAGCTCCTCAACGGATTCCAGCGCCAGGTAAGGATTAATAGCTCCAACGCCGTATCCCACGAGCAGGCAAAAATGATGCACTTCGCGTGGTTCGGCGCTTTCAAGCACAAGATTGCATTGCACACGGCGATGTTCGCGAATCAAATGATGATGAACCGCGGAAGAAGCCAGCAAAGCCGGTATAGGCGCCATTTCTTCGGAAGCGCCGCGATCGGATAAAATTAAAATCGTCGCGCCGCCGTCCACGGCTTTCACGGCCGCATCAAGAAGTTGGTCCAAGCTTTTTTGGAGTCCTTTTTCCCCTTCCGAAGCGCGGAATAGAATAGGAATCGTTTCGGCGCGAATATCGCCGATATGCATGTCCCTGATTTGAGCGATTTCGCGGTTGGTTAATATCGGTTGAGTGACGCGAAATTGGTGGCAATGTTCGGGCGTTTCATCAAACAAGTTCTGGCGCCCGCCCAATGTCGAATGAAGCGACGTAACCAACTCTTCGCGAATCGCGTCGAGCGGCGGATTGGTCACTTGCGCAAACAGTTGTTTAAAATAGTCGTACAACATGCGCGGACGGTTCGATAGCACGGCCAGCGGGGTATCGTCGCCCATGGATCCAATCGGTTCCTTGCCTCCTTTGGCCATAGGACCCAGGATCACTTTTAAATCTTCGAGCGTGTAGCCGAATTGTTTTTGCCGCGTGCGGATCGTGTCGAAGTCCGCATGAGGAACTTTGCGTGGTTCAGGCAAGTGTTCAAAGCGAATTAAATGCTTATTTAACCAAGCGCGGTACGGGCGACGATCCGCCATCTCGGCTTTAATTTCCTCGTCGTCCACTATGCGCCCTTTTTCCGTGTCCACCAGAAACATACGTCCCGGTTGCAAACGTCCTTTGTATTCTACATTGGCGGGATCCACTTCAATGACGCCGGTTTCCGAGCCCATAATCACAAAGCCGTCTTTTGTAACGGTGTACCGCGATGGACGAAGTCCGTTTCGATCCAGCACTGCGCCGACACATGTGCCGTCGGTAAACGGAATGGATGCCGGGCCGTCCCAAGGCTCCATTAAGGAAGAGTGATATTCGTAAAATGCGCGCTTATTGTCCGGCATGGTTTCGTGATTTTGCCATGCTTCCGGGATAAGCATCATCATTGCGTGCGGCAATGAGCGGCCGGTATGGTACAGCAATTCCAAGGCGTTATCCAGCGCGGCGGAATCACTGACGCCTGGCGTGATAATCGGGAATAATTTAGCTATATCGTCGCCGAACAAATCCGATTTAAATTTATATTGGCGCGCTTCCATCCAGTTCGTGTTGCCGCGGACGGTGTTAATTTCGCCGTTGTGACAAAGAAACCGGAACGGCTGGGCGAGATCCCACGTCGGAAACGTGTTTGTGCTGTAGCGTTGATGCACCAGCGCGAGGCCGCTTTTCATATCGTGATCGGCCAAATCCGTAAAAAACGGTTTGATCTGTTCCGCCAGCAAAAGCCCTTTGTAAATCAACGTGCGCGAAGACAAACTACAAATGTAGAAATAACCCCGTTCAGGGAGCGTGGTTTCTCGTACGGCTTTCTCCATAACTTTACGCGCGACATAAAGCTTGCGTTCGAAATGAGCGGTGCCTTGAATGTTTTTTCCGCGTCCCACGAACACTTGCTCGATACAAGGCTCTACCGCGCGCGCCAAGTCGCCTAGATGCTCGTTTTGCACCGGTACCGCGCGCCAACCCAAAAAAGCTAATCCTTCAGTCGTAACGACGTCTTCCACAATTTTTTTGCACGCTTTACGCTGATCGTCGGATCGGGGAAGGAAAACCATGCCGGATGCGTAATCGTGCTCGTCTCCAATATGAATGCCGTCGGCGGCGCTGACTTTTTTCATAAAGTCATGCGGCATTTGCATCAGAATCCCCGCGCCGTCCCCGGTTGTTTCGTCACACCCGCATGCGCCTCGATGGGTCAGGTTCTCAAGAATTTGAATCGCTTGCTCAACGATGTGATGCGATTTTTCCCCGCGCATATTGCAAATCATCCCTACGCCACAAGCATCGTGCTCAAAAGCCGGATGATACAATCCCTGCGCCGCCGGCAGTCCGGGTCGCGCATTTCGCTGATCAACGTGTCGTGTCTTTCGCATCCCTAATTCTTTCACCATCGTATCGTAACCTGTTGTCTATGTGAAGGTTGGTTCCGAAGCCCGGCTAGAATTCATCCTTTTTGGAAGGATGTGTGACAGTATCCCGTGCGGGCTGGGTGCAAACCTAAAACGCATAAGAAAATCCTTGCATAACGCATAAATTGCAAGTCTGAAATGCCGCAAATTATCGTTTTGACGAGAAAATCATTCAAAACAAGTGTGAAATGGCCAATGTAGAAAAACCTGATCGCAATCGCCTCGCCTATGGCATTACAATAATGTATCAAAATGACAAATAATATTACATAAATGTTATTTTTGTGCCGGTGTTGGCGGTTTCGGTGGTTTGCCCATCATACATAAACGAATGATTTCTTTGGTGTCGTCCGGAAAATCCTTTTTCAGTATCCAGTCCAGATATCCTTTATCGTTCAGCATCAATTCGCGTACTTTTACGCCTTGTTTTTGCCCGAAATTGATAACGATTTCACTTTGGTCCCAGCGCAATTTCCCGGTTTGATCCACCCAAGTGGGGTCCGTGGGATTGCAAAATTCGTGTAAGCCGTCCATGTCGGAAGGCAAATCGGAATATTTTTCCAACTGCGCTTCCAGTACGCGGACGGTGGCTTTAACATCGTCTATCGCTCCGTGCGCGCCGAGATGCATTTCGCCACAATAAAACTGCAAGGCGGCGGTGAGGTCGCGGGGTTCTTTCGCGTGGTATATGCGTTGCACATCCAGAATTCGACGTCCTTCCAGACTAAAGGGTTGTCCCACCCGGTTGAATTCCTCCACCAGCATCGGCACATCGAATCGGTTTAAATTAAATCCGGCGAGGTCGCATCCTTCCAAAAATGCGGCAATTTCGGGAGCCACATCCGCAAACAACGGCGCGTCCGCCACGTCTTCGTCTTTGATTCCGTGAACCGCCGAGGAGTCAGGCGGGATCGGGCATCCCGGATTGATACGGAACGTTTGTTCTTTGCGCGTGCCATCCGGTTCAATGCGGACAATGCCAAGGTCAATGATCCGGTCCAATTTTTTATTCAGTCCCGTGGATTCGATGTCGAATACAGCTAACGGGCGGTCTAGTATTTTTGTAATCATGGGTTTATCCTAGAATCGGATCGGGTTCAGTGCAATCCTGTTTATACTGACCACGATTTGCTTATTGCTGTAATGAATGCTACGTAGCAACGACGAACACACAAGCGCACGGTTGCGCTAAAATAAAACCTTAACAAGGAGATGACGTATGCAAAAATGGATTAACATGATGATGGCTGTGGCTGTGGTCAGCGCCAGTTCGACGATGGCGATGGCGGCGGACACGTATGAACTGGATAAAGCGCACACTACGGTGGGATTTAATGTCCGTCATATGGGCATTGTCAACGTGGCCGGACGGTTTAATGAGTATGAGGGTACGGCTCAATACGATGGCGATGACATTACGTCGCTGTCCGTGCAGGTTGATATCGCGGCGAAGAGTGTTGACACCAATAACGAAAAGCGGGACGACCATCTTCGTAATGAAGATTTCTTTGAAGTCGCAACGTACCCGAAAATCACATTCAAATCCACCAAAGTCGAAGAGCGCGGTGGCGACGTGATTGTACACGGCAAAATGACAATGAAAGACACAACCAAAGACGTTGAGTTGAAAGCTACGGTATCGGGACCGGTCGAGGATCCTTGGGGCAATCAGCGCATTGGCATTGAACTGGCCGGATCGCTCATGCGCCATGATTACGGCGTAGGCTTTGACGGCGCGTCCGACAAAATGATCGGCAGCGAAGTTAAGCTCGACGTGCAATTGCAGGCCATCAAGCAATAATTACAGGATTACTTTCACGAAAGAGAGGGCGGATTTCCGCCCTCTCTTTTTTATTCATCATCAGAGGCGTGGCGCATGCGCCAACTGGAAATAAGGCCTACGATGCAGGTAGAGATAATTACAAGGGTAGGGATGGCGATTAGCGTTATAGGATTCGGCGTGAATTCCAGCTTGAATACGTATACGGCCATAAGATAACTGGCCAATGTAGCCATCGAAATGCCCGCAAAGGAGGCCATGCTGCCTAAGGCCAGAAATTCAGAAATCATAATGCGGTTAATCTGACGTCGCGTCGCCCCCAGAACCTTTAATAAATGATCTTCCTGTCGTCGAACATAACGCCCGGCGGAAACCGCCCCCGCAAGCACAATAAGTCCTGTGGCGACGCTGAACATGGCCATAAAACGTATGACGAAAGTGAATTTCCCGATGATGCTGTCTACCGATTCCACAACTGTGCGTAAATCAATCGAAGTTACATTCGGATATGCCGCCACCACTGCATTTTGTAGCCGCGCGGAATCGGCGGCGGTCGGCGCTCGCGTTACAATCGCGAAAAATTGCGGCGCTTTTTCCAATACCCCAGCCGGAAATATGACAAAAAAATTGCCGCGCATTTGACGCCAGTCCACTTCGCGCAGACTTGCCACATACACGGGGATTCGCACACCCTGTACATCGAATTCCAACCGGTCTCCCAAGGTAACGCCCAGCGACTCGGCAATGCCATCTTCCAATGAAACAGGGACAGGCCCTTCCGCGTTGTCCGCGCGTCCAATCCATTCGCCTTCCACAAAAACGTCAAACGATCGCGGCTGTTCGCGGTATGTGGAGCGGTATTCACGAAATAAAGCCCAGGACGGGATATTTTTTGACGGGTCGTCGCGCAAGTCATTTACGGGCACGCCCTTCACGGCCCGTAAACGCATAGTGACAATGGGGTTCATTTCGTCTTCCTTCAAACCTGTATCGTGGAGAATAGCGCGCACGCCTTCGAGTTGATCGGGCTGAATGTTAAAAACGTACATGTTCGGACGATCGTTATTGTCCGCGCTACGGAATCGGTTCAGCAAATTATCCTGCGTCATTGAAATCATGCCCAGCAGGAATACGCCGAATCCTAGCGAAATCAAAAGGACAGTTGTTTGATTATCCGGGCGGTAAAGACGGGCAACGCCTTGCCGGATAACAAAGGGCCACCCTTCGCGCAGAATCCTCCGCGCACCCCACATCAATACGCGGGCGACAGCCGCAAGCAACGCAAACAGCACAAGCAGGGACGAGGTGATTATCAACGCGTGCAGGATCTTATCGGTATGCAACCGCACAAGCAGGAACAAAACAAATGTCATGACCAGAAGCACCGCCCCGCGCGCGAAATCGCGTCCACCGCCGGCATCCTGCGCCGAATCGCGTATAGCCACGAGGGGAGGCAAACGACGTAAAGGCAGCAAAGGCAACAAGGAAAAAAGAAAAGCCATGACTGCGCCAAAGACCAGTCCTCCGAGAGACGCCTGCCACGACCAGCCTGCGGGCACTTCCACCGGAATTACGTCGCGCAGCACATAAGGAAGCGCCCATTGCAAACCACTGCCTGCCGCCGATCCGACCAAAGCGCCCAGGAAAGCCGCGCCCATCATTTGCACAAGATAAATAAGAAACGCGGACCAGGCATCCGCGCCCAGGCAGCGCAGTACCGATACCGTGACGCGTTTTTTGCGCACATACAACTGCACGGCGCCCGCCAGCCCGATTCCCCCCAGCAAAAGCGCTGTTAGCCCCCCTAAACTCATATACCGGTACAACTGGTTTAAGGATTCCCCGAGCATCGCTTTCCGGTCGGTGGCGGTTTCGGATCGGAGTTGTACGAAGTTCCAGTCCGGCTTCATCCGGGCTTGCAAAGCAGATGCGGAGACCTCCGGAGGTAAACGGTGGTACGTGTAATATCGGGCAAGGCTGTCGTCGCGCAATAAACCGGTTTTTTCCGCATCGTCGAGCGCGATAAAAATGCGCGGCCCCATAAACATGGATGTCGCGGGTGTCTCGCCTGAAATGGATAGCAGGCGTCCCGCGATCACAAAATCCTGCTCGCCTAAACGCAGCACATCGCCGACTTCGAGTCCGAACTGAATCATCAAACTATCCTCGACGATTGCGGACAGGGGCGTTGCCCGGTATTGCAACGCTGCTTCCGGGGGCTCGGTGATCATCTCGCCGTAAAAAGGGTAAGGCCCGGACATCGCCCGTATCTGGCTTAATCGGCTGGATTCCTGTTCCGGAAAAACCGCCATGGAAAAAAATCGGGTTTCGCGGACGGTTTCACCGGGGACTTGTTGTATCAGGGCCTCCATGTCCGGCGTAAATGATCGCGTTGCCGAAAGCATTAAATCCGCGCCTAACAAAGTCTTGATTTGGTCTTCAATCGCGCGGTCGAGACGTTGACCAAAAGAAAGGATCGCGACCATAGCGCCGATGCCAAGCGATATGGCAAGAATACTTAACAATAAATGCGCGCGGCTGCCGCGACTGTCACGCCATGCCATGCGTAGAATCCACCTCATACGTCCGGACATCATGGCGCGTCCTGCGTTACCCGTCCATTTTTCAAAGCAATCACGCGTTGCACGCGGCGCGTTAACTCCATGTCATGCGTCACGAGAAGTAGCGTCGTGTTTTCCCGTTTATTAAGATCAAACAGCAAGTCAAGCACGCGCGCGCCTGTGGCTGCGTCAAGATTCCCTGTGGGTTCGTCCGCAAAAATGACCTGCGGCTGATTAATAAATGCGCGGGCAATGGCGACGCGTTGCTGTTCCCCGCCGGACAATTGGGAAGGGTAATGGTGAACGCGTTCGGCAAGTCCTACTTCGTCCAGCAAATCCATGGCGCGCGCTTTACGGTTTGAAGCGTTTTGCAATTCCGCGGGCACCAGCACATTTTCAAGCGCGGTTAACGAGGGAATAAGGCGAAAGTTTTGAAACACAAAACCCGAGATTTGATTCCGCAACACCGCGACTTCATCTTCGTTAAGCGCGGATAACGTCCGACCTCCAAGCGCTATTTCACCTGTGCTCGGGCGATCCAGCCCGGCGCACAGTCCTAGCAAGGTTGTTTTTCCACTTCCCGAAGGACCGATCACCGCGCACGTATCGCCTTCGCGCAATGCAAACGAAACGTCCGCCAAGACTGTCAACGCCCGCCCGGCCGTTTGAAATGTTTTTCCAACGTCACGCGCTTCCAATAAGGTGATTTTTTCCTGCTTCATGGTATGCTAGTCGCATGAAACCCTTGGAACTGGCAAAACAATTCATGAAAAAAGGCGCGGATTTTATCTGCGTTACAGCCGTTGCTTTTTCTTTTAGCGCGTGCAATCCGCCTGCTGCAGTTGAAACCAAAGAAGAAACCGCCCCGGTGGAATCTGCGCCTCAGGAAGACACGCGGCCGGTTATTCTTTTCCTCGGGGACAGTTTGACGGCGGGTTATCAATTGGATCCCGCGCAGGCTTTTCCGGCGCATATCCAGCGTTTTATTGACGGCAATCATATGTCTTTTCAAGTGGTGAATGCAGGCGTAAGCGGTGATACATCCTTGGATGGTTTAAACCGATTGGATTGGTTACTTACACAGCCAGTACATACGCTGGTATTGGCGTTGGGCGCCAATGACGGATTGCGCGGTCAACCCGCTTCGTTTACGCGACAGAATTTAATGGCGATATGCGAACGCGCGCGCGAGCTTTATCCTGCTATCCGGCTGGTGGTCGCAGGCATGAAAATGCCCGCCAATTATGGAGAGCCATACCGGTCGGAGTTCGAGAAGCTTTTTGCCGAAGTCGCCGATGAATGCAATGCGGTATTTATTCCATTTATACTTGAGGATGTGGCTGGCCAGCCTGCTTTGAATATGGCGGACGGCATTCATCCTAATCCCGACGGGCATCGCGTCATCGCGCGCACGGTTTGGCCCTATATTCAGGAGGCGCTGGCTCAGTAGGGAAGTGTTCAACAGATACGAGGCAATTGTTCCCCGCTTAATAAGTCAAGGACGCGATCCAATCCCAATTCATTGCGGATGGAAACGGTGGCATCGCCTTGGGTTTCAATGACTTCCCCGATGACGACGGCATTTCGTGTAACATCATGCTTTTGCAGCATACGGATCCCTGATTCCGCGAGTTCCTTGGGCAGAAAACAAATAAAACAACCTTCATTCGCCACGTATAAAGGATCCAACCCCAACAATTCGCACGCGGCGCGCACCGTGGGTTGCACGGGAATCAGGGATGATTGCACGCGCACATGCACGCGGGCCGCCGCTGCGATTTCGATTAGCGCGGAGGCGACCCCGCCGCGTGTGCAATCCCGCATCATGCGCGGGGTAATCCCGGCTTGTAACAACGCATCTACAGGAGCGGTCAAAGGGGCGCAGTCACTTAGAATATCGCTTTCAAATGCCAGTCCTTCACGCACCGACATCACAGCCATGCCGTGTCGTCCAATGTCTCCGCTTAAAACCACTACATCGCCTGTATTGATTTGGGATGGATGGATAACACATCCGGGATCAACAACTCCAACACCCGACGTGGTTATATACACGCCGTCGCCTTTTCCTTTGTCTACAATTTTGGTGTCGCCGGTTACGATCACAACGCCCGCAGCATCGGCGGCTTCGCGCATCGACGCGGCGACGCGGTCCAGCACATCAAACGATGTGCCTTCTTCAAGGACAAAAGCCGCGCTAATCCACAGCGGTTTGGCTCCAGCCATGGCAAGATCATTGACCGTGCCGTTTACAGCCAGTGTGCCGATGTTTCCCCCGGGGAAAAAAAGAGGCCGGACCACAAAGGAATCCGTCGTAAAGGCCAATTGTTTTTCCGCAGGGAAGGGGAGGACCGCGGAATCGGTTTCCGGCGAAAATGCGTCATGCGCAAAATGCTTGAAAAACACGGATTGCAATAACTGTTGCATCAAACGTCCACCGCCTCCGTGCGCGAGTTTGATTGTGGCGTCCCGCGAAATTGGCACGGGACAATGTAATGAAAAATCATGCATGATGAACAGGCCTGTATCGGTAATAAGCCGCGCACGCGCCTTCGCTTGAAACCATAGTCGCGCCTAACGGATGTTCAGGCGTGCATGCTTGACCAAATGCAGGGCAGTCTTTGGGCTTTTTTAATCCTTGGAGTATTTCCCCGCTGATACACACAGCGGATTCTTCGGCGGTTACAGCTTGCACATCGAATACGCGTTCGGCGTCGAAACGGGTATAAGGCTCGCGCAACGCCAATCCGCTGGCGGGAATCGCGCCGATGCCGCGCCATCCGCGGGTCCGGATCGTGAAGACTTCTTGGATCAGATCCCGGGCTTTGCTATTGCCTTCCCGCCGGACGGCGCGGGCGTATTGATTCTCCACTTCCGCGCGCCCTTCCTCCAACTGCTGCACGCAGCGACACACACCGTCGAGTATGTCTATCGGTTCAAACCCGGTAACAACAACCGGGACGCGGTATGTTGCCGCAATTGGAATATATTCTTCGTAGCCCATAATCGCGCAGACATGCCCGGCGGCTAAAAAGCCTTGCACGCGGTTGGAAGGGGACGAAAGAATCGCTTCCATGGCGGGCGGCACCCGTACGTGCGAAACCAGCACGGAAAAATTAGCCAGATTTTCTTGCGCTGCTTGATAAACCGCCATGGCATTCGCCGGCGCCGTGGTTTCAAATCCTACAGCAAAAAAAACGACATGTTTATCCGGGTTGGCCCGGGCAATAGGAAGCGCATCCAGCGGACTGTACAGCATCCGCACATCGCCACCTTCTGTTTTAACAGACAATAAATCGGTAGTGGATCCGGGAACGCGGAGCATATCGCCGAAAGAACAAAAAATGACATCGGGCCGCCGCGCAATGGCAATGGCTTTGTCAATCATTTCGAGCGGGGTCACGCAGACCGGGCAGCCGGGGCCATGCACCAGCGTGATTTCTTGCGGCAACAATTCATCCAAACCAAATTTAACAATGGCATGGGTTTGCCCGCCGCAGACTTCCATAATGGTCCACGGCTTCGTAACTATAGAAGCCAGCCGGGCGGATAACTTGTGCACCGCCTGCTTGTCGCGGTATTCATCAATGAATTTCACATCAGGTGCGGGAGCGATAATTTGGCGCGTCTTTGGTAATAGTGATATCGTGGGCATGCCCTTCCGATACGCCTGCCGGACTAATGCGGACAAAACGACCACGTTCCTGCAAGGCCTGTATGGTCTTGCACCCGCAGTAGCCCATGGATGCGCGCAATCCTCCCGTATACAATTTCAAAACTTTGGCCACTGTGCCCGCGAAAGGCACCATGCCTTCGATGCCTTGAGGAACAAGTTCTTCCTCGGTGGCCGAACTTTGCCCGTAGCGTTCGCGACTGCCTTCGCGGCTCTTCATGGCGTCCAGACTGCCCATGCCCCGGTACACAACGTATTGGCGGCCCTGATAAATGATTTTTTCCCCGGGACTTTCCTCTGTGCCGGCAAGCGCCGAGCCCATCATCACGCAATCGGCGCCTGCAACCAGCGCTTTCGCTACATCGCCTGAGTTCCGAATGCCGCCATCGGCAATCACGGGAATATCCCCTTGCAACGCGCTGGCGCAGCGGTACACGGCCGATAATTGAGGAATGCCTACGCCGGCTACCACGCGCGTGGTGCATATAGATCCCGGGCCAATGCCTACTTTAACGGCATCCGCGCCTGCATCACGCAACGCCCGCGCGGCTTCTTCCGTCGCAATGTTTCCCGCAATAACATCCACATCCGGATACTGCGCTTTGATGCGCGCGGTCATATCTATCACGCCTTTGGAATGGCCGTGCGCGGTATCCACGACAATCGCGTCTACGCCGCTTTGCACCAGCGCCGCGGCGCGCTCGTCATCCCCGGGCCCGATGGCCGCAGCCACCCGCAAACGGTATTGAGCGTCACGGTTAAACAGCGGTTGTTCGTTTTCGATTAATGAACGCACATCGGCATAACTGTATAAGCCCGTTAACTTGCCGTCTTTAATGATCGGCAATTTGCCGACTTTACGTTTTTGCATCAACCGGTACGCTTCCTGCAACGTGATATCCGGCGAGGCGGTTAATAATTCCGTGGTCATCACATCCGCGATGCGCGCATTACGATTCCGCGAGAATTTAATGTCGCGCGATGTGAGAATCCCGACGAGGTGGCCTTCGGTATCCAAAATGGGGAATCCGCTGAATGTATAGCCCATTTCTTTGCAGTGATGGCGCACATCCTGAAGCGTCTGATCATTTCTGAATGTAACAGGGGACATGATCAGGCCGTTTAAATGGTTCTTAACCGCCCGGACTTGTGCCGCTTGTTGATCGGCATTCAAATTTTTATGAATAACGCCAATACCGCCCTGCATCGCCATGGCAATGGCCATGCTTGCTTCGGTCACGGTGTCCATGGCCGCGCTGACAAAAGGAATGTTCACACTGATACGGCGCGTCAGGCGGCTCGCGGAATCGGCTTCATGTGGAAGAAAATCCGCATAGTGCGTCGTGAGCGTAACGTCGTCAAACGTCAGCGCTTCGTGCGGATAGGATGCCATAAAAGAATCTAAGTATGCATTACGTGTCATAAAGCGTAGGCCTTTTGACCGACTAACTTGTCGCGTTCATCAGGGGGAGTCAATACTGGATTTACCGTAAATGGCGCCTCCGATAAAATTTTCCGATCATGGTTGATTCGTATCGTGTCGCTCATTAAACTTTCGGCGGTCAACGGGGAGTTTCAACACGTATATTATGTTTATCGAATGGCTATGTGTATGTTTAGTCGCGGCTGGGGTTGCGCCATGGGTTCACCGGGCACAACCTTCCCGGTCCGGTTGGATTCTCGCCGCGCCGCCCTTAGCTATCACATTGTATTTTCTGGCTTTGTGGCCCAGGATCGCGTCCGGGGAAGTCATCCAACAGACTTGGACCTGCATCCCCGAGTTGGCTTTTCATTTGTCATTTTATCTGGACGGTCTGAGTTTGGTTTTTGTCTTGCTGATTAGCGGCATCGGCACAGGCATCGTTTTGTATACGCAGGGTTATCTCCACGGACATCCGCAGCAAGGTCGCTTTTATGCTTTTCTGCTTCTGTTTATGGCTTCCATGCTTGGCGTGGTTTTATCCGACAATATCATCACGCTGTTCATTTTCTGGGAACTAACCAGCTTTAGTTCCTACCTGTTGATCGGTTTTAATCATGAAAGTGAAAAAGCGCGCGCTTCGGCCTTGATGGCGTTGTTTGTGACCGGGGTAGGGGGGTTGTTTCTTTTCGCGGGGCTTGTGTTACTTGCCCAAACAGCCGGAGCGTCCGAGCTTTCAGCCATGCGCGTATCGGACGTTGCGTTCACCGAATCGCCCCTGTATGTGCCTATGCTTTTGCTTATATTGATCGGCGCATTCACCAAGTCCGCGCAAATGCCTTTCCATTTCTGGTTGCCCCGCGCGATGGAAGCGCCTACGCCTGCCAGCGCGTATTTGCATTCGTCTACCATGGTCAAAGCAGGGATATACTTGCTGGCTCGCGTGCATCCGATGTTGGGCGATACCTCGTGGTGGACCATCATCCTGTGTGCGGTCGGCGGCATCACCATGCTGGGGGCGGCGGCCATGGCGTTGCGTCAAACCATCCTTAAACCTTTGCTTGCTTATTCGACGGTCAGCGCGCTGGGCGCTATGACCATGATGTTAGGCATGGGGGTTCCTTACGCTGCTAAAGCCGTTATCGTATTTCTTGTTGCGCACGGACTATACAAAGCCACGCTGTTTCTTGTAGCTGGCGCGCTGGATCATGAAACCGGCGAAAAAAACACCGACGCGCTTGGCGGCTTGCGCCGGGCTATGCCTTACACCGCATGCGCAGGCGTGCTGGCTGCGTTATCCATGATAGGCCTGCCTCCGTTTCTTGGGTTTATCGGAAAAGAATCGTTGTACGGCGCCGCGCTTGGCGCTACCCAGTGGAATTTTTCTCTGACAATGACCGCGGTATTAGCCAGCATGTTGTTTATGTTTGTGGCATGGCGCGCCGGTCTCAAGCCTTTTGTCGGAACGCATGCACAAACCCCTAAACACCCGCATGATCCTCCGTGGTCTATGCGCGTGGGACCTCTCTTGCTTGCCTTGCTTGGTTTGATATTCGGTGTGTTTCCCATGCTTTTATCGCCGTTGACCGCCCAAGCGGCATCGGCGATTTATGGCGAGAGCCTCGCTGTAAAATTAACGTTATGGCATGGCATAAATCTTCCGCTGCTTTTGAGCCTTGTTACGTTGGCGGGAGGCGTAGCCATCGTGATTGCCCGGGATGCTTTGCTTCATGTAACACGTTTGATGCTTCCATGGAGCCGCGTGGGGCCCACGGCGGTTTACGACGCATGGCTTAAAGGGATTCAGGATATCGCAAGCTGGCAAACCCGGTTGCTCCAAAATGGACATCTTCGCTATTATACCATTGTGATTGTGTCCACGGCATTAGGCTTGATTGGGTATTCATTGATTGGACGCGGATTGCCATTTCCTATCCCGCAATCTTCTTTCGATTTAAATCTCACGGACATGCTTTTATTTGCGGTCCTTGTCGTGGCGATCGTTGCCGCTGTTGTGTTCAGGTCGCGATTGGCTTCCGTAGCCGCGCTGGGCGTGGTCGGATACGGAGTCGCTATGATTTATGTTTTGTACGGGGCGCCCGACCTGGCTATGACGCAAATTGTCATTGAAACCCTTACTCTGTTACTGCTGATTCTGGCTTTTTACCATTTGCCTCCTTTTGCCAATTTATCCACGCGTAGCGAGCATGCAAGGGATTTGCTTGTCTCGCTGGGCGTGGGCGCGGTGATGACGCTGCTTGTGCTTACGGCTTTGTCAAATCCCGGTTATTCAACCATCTCGCCGTATTTTGCGGAAACTGCCGTGGAGAAAGCGCATGGCCGCAACATCGTGAATGTCATTCTTGTGGATTATCGCGCGTTGGATACGTTGGGTGAAATTACGGTCTTGGCATTGGCCGGTCTAGGCGGTTACGCGCTGTTGAAACTCAAACCGGGCGGGAGACGACGACGATGACGCCTTCTTTGATCCTACGAACATCCACGGTGTACCTGCATCCTTTGTTGCTGGTATTCTCGGTCTTTCTGCTTTTCCGGGGTCATCATGAACCCGGAGGAGGCTTTGTAGGCGGACTGGTGGCTGCTACGGCTTTTTGTTTGCAAGTCATTGCCTACGATGTGCGCACCGCCCGTCGTATATTAAAAATTGATCCGCGTTCCATGATTGCCCTTGGGTTGCTGCTCGCAGCGGCGTCCGGACTGTATGCCATGCTTTGGGGCTCTTCATTTTTAACCGGCTCCTGGTGGGACATCAACGTGCTTGGACTGGTCACTATTCATCTCGGGACGCCATTGATTTTTGACGTAGGGGTCTATCATGTTGTGCTGGGGGTCACGTTAATGCTGGTGTTCTCTTTTTCTGAAGAGGAAGGGGAATAATGGAACTTCTTCTTTCACTGATTATCGGTTTGTTATACGCGGGCGCGGTGTATTTGATCATGCGACGCCATATCGTCAAAGTCATTATTGGCCTCGCGCTGTTAAGTCATGCCGCGAATTTGCTGATCTTTACATCCGCCGGTTTATCACGTACCGCGCCGCCCATTATTCCTCCCGGAATGGATGTTCCTGAAACCGCGATCTCCGATCCATTGCCACAAGCGCTGATCTTAACCGCCATTGTCATTAGTTTTGCGGTGCTTGCTTTTGCGTTAATTTTGTTCCATCGCGCCTACCAAAGCGCAGGCTCGGATAATCTGGACGATTTAAACATTACGGATTCACAATAGTGTATTTAACGTTACCCATATTGATTCCGCTGTTATCCGGTATTCTCGTCATGGCGTTGTGGCGGCGGCGCAAATACCAGCGTATTGTGGCGGTCATCGGAAGCGCCGCGCTTCTGGTGGCGGCGCTTGCGTTGTTTGTACAAGTCTATAATAACAGCGGCATTCTCGTTGTGCAGATCGGCAACTGGCCCGCCCCGTATGGCATAACGCTGGTAGCCGATCTTATGAGCGCCATGCTGGTTTTGGTAACCGGCGTCATGGCGCTGGTTATCAGTATTTATGCGCTATACACCATGGACCGTTCGCGCGAACGGTTCGGATTTCTGTCGCTTTACCAATTCCTGTTGATGGGCGTATGCGGATCATTTTTAACGGGCGATATTTTTAATTTATATGTGTGGTTCGAAGTCATGCTGATGGCTTCGTTTGTCTTGCTGGCGCTTGGCGGCGAACGCCATCAATTGGAAGGCGCGTTAAAATATGTAACCCTCAATTTGATTGCCTCCGCATTTTTCCTGGCCGGTGTCGGTATTTTATATGGCGCATTCGGCACATTAAATATGGCCGATCTCGCGGTAAAAATGCAGTCAGTTGAAGATCCCCGTTTGTTGACCACATTGTCTATGGTTTTTCTTATCGCCTTTGGCATCAAAGCGGCCATATTTCCTTTATTTTTCTGGTTGCCTGCGTCGTATCACACGCCTCCTATCGCCACGACAGCGATTTTTGCGGCATTGTTAAGCAAAGTAGGGGTGTATGCGCTTATTCGTGTGTTCACGTTGTTGTTTATCCAGGAAGTCCCGTTTACCCATTCCTTAATTCTTGTGCTGGCAGGATTCACGATGCTTACCGGCGTGTTAGGCGCGGCTTCCCACTACGAAATACGGCGCATTCTTTCGTTTCATATCGTAAGTCAGATCGGGTACATGATTATGGGGCTTGGCCTCTATACCCGTGTGGCGCTTGCAGGCGCGTTGTATTACATCGTGCATAACATGCTGGCAAAAACCAACTTGTTCCTTATCAGCGGACTGATCTACCGTCTGCGCGGAACGTATCAACTTAAAAAACTGGGCGGCTTATACGTGGCCGCGCCCGGGCTTGCTTTTCTTTTTCTGATTGCGGGTATGTCACTGGCGGGGTTGCCTCCGTCCTCCGGTTTTTTCGGCAAGCTTACGTTGGTGTGGGCAGGCTTGGAAACGCGCCACTATGTCATCGTGGCCGTGGCATTGGTAACCAGCATACTTACCTTGTATTCCATGACCAAAATTTGGGCGGAGGCTTTCTGGAAATCCTCGCCGGATGAAGCGCTGCTGATTGCGCAAAACGCGCCGCTGCAACGTCACGAAACATGGACGCTTTATGGGCCAATCGTGGCGCTAACGATTTGCATTCTTGGCATGGCTTTGGGCGCCGGTCCCATTCTTGGAACCGTTTTCCGCGCTGCGGACCAATTGTTGGAACCGTCCTCTTACATTGAAGCGGTGTTGGGAGTACAGCCATGAAAAGTTTTATTTCCAATATTGTGCTGGCGCTGATTTGGGCCGCCATGAGCGGGGAGATGACATTGGGGAATCTCACCTTGGGCTTTATAATCGGGTATATCATTTTATACCTTATGCAGCGTATCTCCGGCCCATCACGTTATTACAATAAAGTATGGCATGTGATGCGCTTTCTCGTTTTTTTTATCAAAGAAATGCTTTCTGCTGGTTTTCGCGTGGCGTGGGATGTTCTTACGCCCAAACATTACAATCGTCCCGGCATTATAGCGTATCCTCTGGAGCCTATGAGTTCGTTGGAAATTACGTTGCTTGCTAAAGTCATATCGTTGACGCCCGGAACGTTAAGTCTGGATGTCTCGCCTGATGAACGCATACTTTATATTCATGCGATGTTTATTGACGATGCGGATCAGTTGCGCCGGGACATTAAAGATCGTCTGGAAAGGCCTTTGCTGGAGGTATTGCGATGAAAGAAATCATGGCATGGGCTATCGCTTTTTCACCTACGGGGATCGAAGTCATTTTATGGATATCCATCGCGTTAAGCCTTTATCGTTTATTACGTGGCCCCAGCATGGCGGACCGCGTTGTCGCGCTTGACCTTGTGGCGATGCTGACTGTGGGATTAATTGTGCACCATGCTATATTCAGTGGACAACCTGTATATTTGCGCGCGGCCATTGTCGTGGGCCTGGTCGCGTATATGGGCACGGTGGCGTTTGCGTATTTTATCGAAAAAGGAGGGCGGCCATGAGGGAAGTCATCATGCATGTCCTGTTCTGGTTCGGCGCATTGTTTATGTTTGTCGCGGCGGTGGGCATTGTGCGCCTGCCGGATCTTTATACACGCATGCATGCCGCGGCCAAAGTCGGCACGCTGGGCATCACGGGTTTAATTCTAGCGGCGGCGGTGCATTTTAATGAAATAGCGGTCAGCACGCAGGCGACTTTAATTATTGTATTCTTTTTTCTTACCGCGCCGATTGCGGCCCACATGATCAGCCGCGCGGCGTACCACACCGGCGTGAAGTTGTCGGATCATTCCGTGTTGGATGAATTAAAAAACAATAAAAACAAACACGATGGCGCTTAACCAAGCACATGTTTTAGCGCGCTAAGCAAGTGTTGGACTTCAAAAGGCTTTTGAAGAAACGCCGCGGGTTCACCGGGATGGAACGAAGCGATCACGCTTTCTTCTGCGTACCCCGTGAGCACGATAATGGGGAGCTCCGGGCGGATTTTCTTGATTTCATGAAATGCTTTATCCCCATTCATCCGTGGCATTTTTATGTCCATTAACACCGCATCATAAATCTGCGGGTTTGCTTGGAATTGTTCCAATCCATCCAGTCCGTCTATCGCCACATCCACCGTGTGCGAGGCCCGTGTAAGCACGTATTCAAGCACTTTGCGCACGGCAGGTTCATCTTCAACGACCAGAATGTGGTACTGCGTTTTAGGAGCGCCTACATGCTGCCCTCCCGCCGAGCTCTGGGTTCGGGGTGTTTGGGCGCGAGAAAGAGGAAAATATACCGTGAATCGTGTGCCCGCGCCCGGTTGACTTTCCAGACGAATCGCGCCATCGTGCGCGCGCACAATGCCATAGGCCGCCGCCAAGCCTAATCCTCGTCCTATAAATTTGGATGAGTAAAAAGGTTCAAAAATCTGCGGGAGCATGTCCGGCGCAATCCCGCATCCGGTATCGGCGACTGTAACATATACAAACGGTCCGGCAGGGGTTCCGGGATCGCATTTCATCGGTTGTAAATCGTCTTTTGTCAGCGTGGTGTAGCCGGTGGACACCTTGATCGTACCCCCGTTTTCGTCAAAAGACTCTTCGGCATTCGATATAATATTCAGTAAAACTTGATGCACTTGCGCGGTATCGGCATGGATATCGGGCAAATCGTCCGCGAACGAAAAGGACAGGGACACGTTGGAAGGTAGATTGGATTCCCAAAGATGCTGTAGGGATTGAAGCGCCTCGTTCAAATTAACCGGTTTCGGGCGCATGATCTGGTGCCCGGCGTACGTCAGCATTTGCTGGCTTAACTTTGATGCCGTGATCGTGGCGGTCTTCGCTTCCCGCAAACATTCCAATACGCTTTCCGGAACGCCCGGCATTTCCAGGGAGAGGTCTATATTGCCCAGCACGGTCGCGAGCAGATTGTTAAAATCATGGGCTACGCCCCCGGCCAGAATACCGAGACTTTCCAGTTTCTGCGCTTCAACCATTTTGCTTTCGATGGCGCGACGCTCTTCTTCGGCTCGCATAGGAAGCGTGATATCACGCCCTACGGCCTGATATTCGATAAAAGTGCCGTCATCATCCAGAACCGGACGGAACACCCAATGCATCCAGCGCTCGCTGCCCGGCGTTGGCAGGACACGGCATCGAATTTCCCGCGAAGCCATGTCCGGCGACAAGGAAGCCCATACTTCGTTAAATGAATCGCGGTCGGTTTCGCATGTTTCCAGATGAAAGGGCTTTTGAAGAAAACGGGATTCGGGCTGATCAAAAAAACGGCAAAATGTTTCATTCACAAACGTAATGGAACCGTCGGCGACAAAACGGCAGATAAGATCAATGCTGTTATCCACAATCGCCCGGTACCGTGCTTCGGTGGAGCGGGTCGTGAAGTGAATTAAACGCAGATTTTCGATGGCAATGGCAAACACACTGGCGAGAACGCGTAGATGTTGCCATTCCCCGAATGACAAAGGGTGGTCCAGATGCAAAAGCATGGATCCAACCATTTTGCCGCCTTCGGCAATGACCGGGAAAGCAAGTATGGCGCAGGGGGCGCTGCCTGCGCCGGGTTTTAGGATCTCGTTTTCAATATGGCCGTGCAGTGTTTGCGGCGTTTTATTGAATAGCGCTTTGAAAGGTGGGTTTTCAGATAAAGCAAACGTTTGTTTTCCGATATCAAGCGGACGGCGATACCACGCTGCTTCAAGCGTGGCAGTTTGCTTTTGTTCGGACAAGGCATAAAACGTCAGCCGCTCGCTATGCCCAAAATCCGCGAATGTCTCAATAGCCACGCGAAGCAATTCGTCGCGATGGTTAATGCCAAGCAGCAGGCGCGTGGCAAAGTTCAGCACGAACAGATTTTCGTCCGTATCGCTTTCGGGTAATTGAGGTAACGCCGGGCTCTGCCCGTCTGGAGTGGGTTGGTTCATAACTCAATCAATAACTATACCACTCAAACGGCGTTTAGCTATCCAAAAATCGTTCAATAATAGACCCGTATGCGTCCACGCGGCGATCGCGCAGGAAAGGCCAGTTGCGGCGTATGGTTTCCACATGCGTCAGATTTACGTCGGCGAGAAGGATTTCCTCTTTGTCGGCGGACGCTTCGGCAAGGATGACGCCTTGCGGGTCGGCGATAAAGCTTTGGCCCCAAAATTCAATGCCGCCTTGCCCATCCGGGGCCGTTTCGAATCCAATGCGATTGGCGGCGGCGACATAGACGCCGTTGGCGACAGCATGACCGCGTTGGACCGTGCGCCATGCATCGTGTTGAGCTGTTCCGTGTTGCTTTTTCTCCTCGGGATGCCAGCCAATGGCCGTGGGATAAAACAAAACCGAAGCGCCTTGCAGCGCCGTCAAGCGGGCTGCCTCGGGATACCATTGATCCCAGCAAATAAGCGTGCCGATGCGGCCGTGCGCGGTGTCAAACGCCTTAAAGCCAAGATCTCCCGGTGTGAAATAAAACTTTTCGTAATACCCGGGATCGTCAGGGATATGCATTTTGCGGTATAATCCCGCGATGGCGCCATCTGCATTCAGCGCCGCAACGGAGTTATGGTAAAGACCGGGCGCGCGCCGTTCGAAAAAAGGAGCGACGATAACGACGTTTTTCTCGCGCGCCACCTGCCCCAAGGCTTCCGTCGTCGGACCGGGGAACGGTTCCGCGAGATCAAAGAGGGACGCATCTTCGGTCTGGCAAAAATAGTGGGAGCGGAACAATTCGGGCAGGCAAATGACCTGCGCCCCTTGGTCTGCGGCTTTGTGGCACCAATCGGCTGCTTTGGCCAGGTTCCCGTCTTTCCCCTCGTTACAATTTATTTGTATAACGGATATAATCATGCGTAATTTAAAGTCCTTGTGATTACGGTAGAGTTTCCACAAGGGTTGCGCAAGTTGTTTTGTAGATTGAGAATTTGTTAAACGCAAACTTGTCTTGTGGGTATTTTTCTCATCAAGTTGTCGGGTCTAGCAGTTTTTAATTGTGCGGCGTGAATAGACCCTTTAGGTTGTACCTCGGTATTTCATGAGTAATCGAAAACGAATGTTATTCTTGCTGCGCGCGCTCGGGATTGTGGGATGGGCTTTAACAGTCGTGCATGGCGCAGTTGCTTCGGGGGACGAGCTGGAGTCCACGCAAGAGGAAATGAGAGTAGAGCGGTGGCGATTAATGCATGAAGCGATGTATCAGCACGATCAGACAATTCCGCTTCGCCTCGAGGCCCGCCAGAAGCAAAAAGCATGGTTTGAAACACGTCGCGCGCTGGATACCTACCTGCATGCCTCGTTTACGGAATACCGCGCATTGCGCCATGAAATGAATCGCGCATTTGAGACCGCGCAGGAAACTCGCGAGTATGTTCTTGGGTTGGAAAAAGATCTGGCTGCCAGTGAAAACATTAATTCGCCGGAGTTGTCTTCCAAGAAGAAAGAACACGCGACGGTTTCCCGGCGTATGCAGGAACAGTATGACTCGGCTCGCAAGCTTGCGGAACAAATGGAACGCCTTCGCGAGGAGTTGGCGGAACAAGACGCTGAAGCGGGGGATTGGCTTCGTCTGGAACAACGTGCCCATGAGAAATTTGAGGAAGCCATGCGCGTGTTAAACGAGCATATTCGTTCATCGCCCAAGCTTGAATATCATGAAGCCCGGCGCATTCGGCAGAACGATGCACTGTTGCAAAAGAATCAAAGTAGCAGGGACCGGGTGAACCTTCAGCCGTCCAGTCGTGTGTTTAGGGAGGAAATGGATCAGCCGGACCGTATTATGCGTTGACGGCTTAAACCATCCAATGATAAGTAATGGATCAATTTTTTATGCCGGGCGTTAGCGGCGCTATGCAATGGACAAGATAGTGCCAGTTTATTTGTTTACTAGAAAAGGTACTGTATGAAGATGAAATCGAACTACCGTGTGCTAACAGGCCTCATTCTTTTCATGTCCTTGGCATGTGTAAGCTGGGTGGTGTCCCGAACACCGGATTATGCAAGCGAAGAAGCTGATCGCACGACGCCACCGACGCCTGAAGCGGCATCTATTGTAGAACATGAAGGGCGGTACACGATTCGCGTCAAGGATATGCGCATGGACGCATTTGTGCGCGATTTGGCCTCGGTAAGCGGCGTGGATATATCCCTTGATGAACGGCTTGCCGAGCAGCGACTGACGCTTCAATTGGTAGATGCCAGCATAGAAGATGTTCTCGGACATCTTAGCGAAAGTTATGCGCATGTATACGAAACCCGTGACGAAGATGCATGGGATCTGGTCTCTGCCACGATTACTGCACGGGTGGACGAGGTTCCTGTCGAAGAAGAGACGATTATTCCTGTCACGGAAGAAATGCCCGGTGGCGTATTAAGCAATACTCACGAATCCCGCCGGAATGTGCTGACGCGGGATCGGAAGATGATTCTCCTCCAAAATGCGATTATTGACGCCGAATTAGCAGCGCAAGAAGGATTTACGTCGTTTGTTCCTGAAAAATATCGCGCGCCCGCCGATACCGAATTTTATATTGTGCAGTTTGATAGCCCGATAGGAAAAAAGCAGCGCACTGCGTTGGAGCTGGCAGGCGCGGAAATTAGTCACTATGTGCCCAATTCAGCATTAGCCGTGCGGGTGGCTCCGGAAGATATGGATGCCTTATTGACGCTTGAGGGCGTCGTGCATGCCGAACCATATCATGCTTATTTTAAGATGAGTTCTGACTTACTTGCATTTCATGCAGGGGAAGCCTCCGAGGAACAGCAAGCCCGAATCCAGCGGGGGCGGTACAAAGTCATGTTGTTTGGCGGAGTGCAAAGAGATGAATTTACGGCCACATCGCCGGTTCTTCGTGAAGATAAAGCTGGGGATAGGTACGTGCTCACCGTTAGCCATGATCCCGACAAACTGGACGAGCTTTTGGAAATGGACATTGTTCAATGGCTTGAGCCGGAACCTGAGTTGATGCGGATGAATGATCTGGGGGACGAGCGCATTCGTGTTTCTTCGCTGCGCAATTTGCTTCCTGAACTGGACGGATCGGGTGTTATTATCAACGTGACCGATAGCGGCATTGATTACTTGAACCCGGGATTTGCAATAGATCCGTCGTTGCCTACCTCAACCGGGACTAATTCGCGAATTATCTATTACGACCAGCGCCCCAGTGTGACCTCCGATGGTATTCCCGGGGATACCGACGGTCATGGTACGCATGTAGCGGGCTCTATTTTTGGCAACGGAGCGCTTTCGGATACGGTGGTATCGGCTCCCGGCTCCGGTTCCGCTCCCTACCATCCTTTCCAGTTTTCGGGTATGGCTCCCAAAGCGCAAGCCGTGATCATCGAGGATTTTAATAGTTTTTCGGATACGGAACAAGCTCAGATTGCCCACGAACGTGGCGCCCGGTTGTCCAACAACAGTTGGGGCGCCAATGTGTTTGAATACGGCGCGATGAGCGCATTATGGGATTCACTGGTGCGTGATGCGCGACCTGATCTTGAAGGAAATCAGCAATACATAGCTTTTTTTGCAGCAGGCAATTCTGGATCCGGCAATGAAGACGGCACGGGGGCGACTGCCAGCACCATAGGTCAACCGGGCAATGCCAAAAACGTCATTACTGTTGGCGCGGTGGAACAACGTCGTTTGGCGGATAACTTGCCCAGCGCGCTGGAGCGAACAGACAGTGATTGGCAGGTTTCCTCTTTCAGCTCCCGGGGCCCCGTCACGGCTACCGATCTACGCACGAAACCGGATATTATGGCTCCTGGATCATACGTCTTATCGGTTCAATCGCGCGAGACGAAACCGGACGATTTACTTGATCCATTTATACCCTTTTTCGATTACCGGTCAGGCAACGTTAATTCAGGAACGAATTTTGCATTTGCCAGTGGAACTTCGATGGCCACGCCTATCGCCACAGGCGCGGGCGCTTTATTTTATCAATACTACACGAATACATTTAATGCAGCTCCCACACCGGCAATGATGAAAGCTGCGCTGGTCGGTGGTGCACGCATGCTCCATTCGCTTGTGTACAATTATCCCAATCAGGCATGGAATGCGACAATCACAGACCAAGGGTGGGGTATGGTTGATATTAACCGTTCGGTGCTGGGGCCGCGCATTCATCCGACCGATGAAGTGATTATGCTTGATCAGAATCAAACCACACCGGTGGCTACCGATGAGTTTTATAGTTTTCCGATCACGTTGCAGCCTGGGGAAGGAAATCTGAAAATTGCGCTGGCGTGGACAGACCGTCCGGGCACGCCCGGTAATGCCGTGCAACTTGTAAATGATATTGATCTTTATGTATTGGCGCCAGGAGGCGGGGGCTTTTTAGGAAACGTATTCGGGCCGGACGGCGTGCACTCCGAACGATTGCCGTTTGTTGATTTAGCGCTGGGCGACGCGTTTAATAACGTGGAAGTGATCTCCATTAAAGACGCAGCGCCGGGAACCTACACCATTCGTGTGTATGGGTGGGAAGTGCCGGACGGCGTGCAGGATTATGCTTTATTTATAATGAAAGGGGTTGGTATTGAGGGGCGCACAGGTGGCCAGCAGCCAGCCATGGATCTGGATTCAGACGGCAATCCGGTCATTGCCTACTCGGAATTGGATGCGGCAGGGCAGGAACAGATTTTTGTGAAACAATGGCGCGGGGAAGTCGGGGACCGGACGCAATCCGATACGTGGAAACGCATGGACGACCAGTGGTTTGGCATTAGGGAGTCCGCTGTTGACACCGGGATCAGCCGCTCTTTAGAGCCCTCTACAGATCCTGCGATTGCCGTTCATGAGGACAACGTGCATGTCGCGTGGGTTCATCATGGAAACGGCGCGACGAACATTTTTATGCGCATGTACAATGGTTCGAGTTGGATTGATCTTGATGATTCAGGCTATAATTTTGGGATTACGGGTTTAACCAATAGCGTCGCGGTGCAACCATCCATTGCTGTTGATACCAATGGATTTCCCGTGGTGGCATGGCGTCAGATGGTTTTGGGGACAGGGTACCGTATTTTTGTAGCGCGTTGGAATGGCACGAACTGGACCGGGTACGGAAATTCAATGACATCGGGTGTGTTATCATTCTCCCCAAGCTCTGCGCACAATCCATCTTTGGTGATAAACAGCGCAGGCAATCCTGTTGTGGCATTTGAAGATTCATTTCCGGCGAGTCCGCCGCGCATACGGGTGGCTCGATGGAATGGCGCGAGTTGGCAGGATCTCGGATTGCGCGGATCGGGACCTCTCGCTTCGGAACCTAGTTTGGATGCAGGGCCCGGTGGAGATTTATATCTTGCATGGAAACAATTTCCCTCCGGATCGAATTATGCCCAGATTTATGCAGAGCGGTATAATGGTTCGTGGAGCTCTATTGCCGGTTCTTCCTCCTATCCGGGCGTCAGCGGCAGCGTAGCTTCATCAACGGATCCCAGTGGACCGCAAATAAGTTACAGCGCCTTGCCTGCGCCTAAAGTCACGGTTTCATGGATCGCAGGTGCCGGGGAAGACAACTCGGTGCTTGTGCGTAGTTCCGATTTCTCGTCATGGAGTGATGTCGCCGATGCAGGCGCGCCTCCCGGCGTAGCTGAAACAGGGGGTATAAGCAGTAATCTCGTGGCGAAAACCTCAAACGATGGCGTCCCTGTTGTTGTATTCCAGAACAACGCATCAGGCTCGGAGGAAGTATTATCATACAAGCTTGTGACTGACTCGGATCCCCCGTTATTCCTTGGTTTGGAGTCGGCCGTAGGCGGGACGAATAATAATGTCGAGTTGTCATGGTCCCCCGCGCAAGACAGTTTCAGCACCTCTATTGTGTACCGCATTTACCAAAGCACGAATTCCTATCCCTGTGTGGATATCCCCACATGCAACGCCTCGGAGGTCTTTTCCAATGAAATTGCCGTGGTTACGAATCTTACCATGTTCTCCGTTACGGGTCTGACCAATTATCAGTTGTATTGCTTCGGGGTGCGCGCCGAAGATCAGAATGGATTCGTTGATGACAATACCGTCACGTTGTTTGCCGGCCCGGAAGCTTCGGGCACCGACTGCACGGAGGTGGATACAGACGGGGATGGCATGCCGGATTGGTGGGAAAGTCTTTTCTTTGGCGGTCCGACCAATGGAATCGCGTCCAGCTCCAATATTGTAGTCGGAGTAAATACGCTAACGTTCCTTGAAACATATGAAATTGGCACCGATCCGTTTGCCTTAGACAGCGATGGTGATCAGATAGGGGATTGGGATGAAGTTTATACGTATCTAACGGATCCCACGGACCCAGATACAGATGCTGACGGAATTCCCGATGGCATGGAAATTGATATGGAATCAAATCCATTGCACTGGGACTCTAACAATAGCGGCGTAGGGGACGGTGATACGTTTGAGGTAGGCTTGCATCCAACCAATACCACGGTAAATGGATATCGCATTCTTTTCCAAGAAGACATGGAAGTGGGATCGTCAACGCGCACAAACTGGGTCTTAAGCACGCCATCTCAATTCTTGCCATGGAATTTCTGGCATTTGTCCACGGCAGAACCTGCCCCCGCCGACACCAATGTAGTGCGCATCAACCAGCGCTCACCCGATACAGCGTACCGTATGGCCATTGATCCCACGGGCACCAATGCATTAGCCGGTTACAATCAGAATACCCCCATTCTCGCTGCGCTGGATTCCCCGGATGGAGAAATTGATGCGACTGGCGTTAACAATCTTTTTGTAAGCTGGCGCGAATTTTATGATACGGAACCGGGCCAGGACTTTATCACCGTGCAAGCGAGAAGCGATGAGCAGTCGAATTGGGTAACCGTTACTTTGCCCCGTTCAGGCAACCGCCAGGACAATCAATGGGCCCGCAACATGGCTGACTTAAGCCAATTTGCCGGAGACAACAATGTCCGCATTCGTTTTCTCTTCCAAGCCAATGGCATCAATAATCATTTCCCGGGATGGTACGTGGATGATGTTCTTGTATTCGAAGGAGCTACAATAGAAGGCTGGGTTCGGAATATATCGGGCGAACCCGTGGACGGAGCGCGTGTTAGGGCTTTGGGCAGAGGTGGCATCACCAATGTTTTAGACGGGCACCGCGTTATATTCCCTGGAAAAGTAATGGGTGAAGCGCAGACTCAATCCGATGGAAGTTACCGCATCACGGGATTGCCGCTCGGGCATTATTATGTAAAAGCCAATGAAGGGGGAAGCCGCGCAGAATTCTTTAACGGGGAATTATTTACTCCCCCTTATAGTTTTGGTGCAGGCATTCCAGCCAATCGTGGTGTCTTTAACGTCGAGCAGGTTACGCTAGGTTATCTGGATATGACAGCCGAAGGGTCCGTCGAGGCTGCCGTGCATTTTGAGTTGGAATTAGGAGAAACACGCACACTATTGGGTGTGGCTCATACGGATAACCCGGGCGTGTTACAACCTTATGTCAACAACCGGGAGCTCGAAATATGGAATGGGTTAACAAATGCGCCTGCGTTTGTGCCTTATCTCGCAGGCAGCAATGTGAACTTAACCTACAATTTCCCGGATTGGGCGACTAATGCTGTGCAACCCGTTTTCTTTGGGGAATTGACGCCGGGACGTCATAACGCCTCGTTGGATAACGTTTCATGGCATGTTCCTTACGCGAATGTTCATACCCGAGAGGGTGAAAGAACACGCACGGACTTGTTGGCGGCGGATGTAAGTGCGGTCACCAACACCTCATCATTGGGGCGCGGCTTTATGTTTGTTGCATCTTTGGATGGGATCAGCCATCCGATTTATCTTAATGGATTGCCGACAGGCCAGAATACACCGGCGTTGATTCATGTGCAGGCAGGGAATCATCTGGTGCATTTGGTTCCAGGAACGTACAAAGGTGTAATGCCCCAGTATGTTCATGTTCCATTTGGCACACGAACCAATGTGGTCTTTACGTCCGACAATACATCTGGATTGGCGGGTGGTGTGCATGTCACGGCGCGTGATCCGTTTGGAAATGATATTGAAAACGGCACGATTATCTTGAACGGATTGGAAGTAGACGCGTCCGATACCTTTGGCGCGCCATTTGAAACGCCTGCCACCATTCCCTCCTTGAGAGAAGGATTTCATTATGTGTCTGTTCGCGCGGAAGGATTCCGTGATTCGGAAACCCGCGCGGTCCAAATTTCGGGCAGCGAAACCAACACGTTAGCGTTTGTGCTTTTCCAGGCCGACGCCGATTATGACCGGGTTGGCGATTTTACAGAAATAATCGGTTACACCAATCTGTTCCTTTATGGAGCGGAAGATGATCCCGATGCCGATAATTTGTCAAACAGCATGGAATTCGAAATGTTCCGAAATTTCGGAATTCTCCTTAATCCATTTGATTTTGATACGGACGGGGATGGCATGCCCGACGGAGAGGAAGTCGGATACAGTGGTTATACGCAGGCATCACAAATCGGTGGAGTAGGATATGACGATTTCCCATTCCATGTTATGTACGGGGAATCCCGTCTTACTACAAATGCCGTGCAAGCCACAGATACTATTCGCATGCGTTTTGTCGGTCGTTATCTGGATGGTATCAGTAATTTTGAACAAATTGGAGCCACCCAATACGTGGCATCTGTTGAGGGGGATCGTTTTATCGCATCCGCCATGTCGCATACAGCGCCGCTGGTTCCCACTATCACCGAAGCGGAAACAATATTCACAGGCATTGCGCCCTCACCGGCCACGGAAGCGATTGCGTCCGGTCATCCGGCCAGCGCGATGATTTATGCTGATACACGACCGGATGACGTGGATACAGACGGGGATGGCATGTGGGACGGATTTGAATGGCAATTCAAATTTATGACCAATGCATTTAATCAAGTTATCCGCATTCTGGATCCTATCGAGACCGGCGTGGGCAGTTTGGATTCGGACGCCGATGGACTGTCGAATTTCCTGGAATTCCTTGGACCTGACGGTTCCGCCAATACCAATGACTGGACCGATCCGCGATTGGAAGATACCGATGATGACGGCATACCGGATGGATGGGAATATTTCTACGATCTTGATCCGAATGATCCCGCCGATGCATGGCTGGATTTGGATGACGATAATTTGCCGAATGTGCTGGAATATTATTACGGTACAAGCCCTATCCTTCAAGATTCCGATGCGGACGATCTCTCCGATGGCGATGAAGTTCTTGGATCGCTGAATGCATGGAAAGATCGCCAATTTTTCCCCGAATTTGCCGGATCAACGGATCCGTTAAATCCCGATACAGACAACGATGATTTACTGGATGGTCTTGAGATTCTACTCGGCACGGATCCAAATAATTGGGATACCGACGGCGATGGAATGCCGGATGGTTTTGAAGTTCTTGACCCATTAGGCGAATTGCTTCCACCCGAACTTCGTCTTGATCCATTAGATCCAACGGATGCCGACAAGGATTATTCGGGTGACGGCATGAGCAATTTGGAAAAATTCCTTGTACGCGATGGATTGGGCAGCTTTGGTCAGCCACCTCCAGGCGTCGTATGGGATTATTGGCTTGATCCGTTTAGCACGGATTTGGATGGGGATGGTATGCCTGATGTCTTTGAAGTGTACTATGGTTTGCATCCCGCTGATCCAATTTTGTCCAAAGAAGATGAGGTTCTGATACGTAATCCAGAACTTGGCCCAGGTTCCGATCTTGATAACGATGGTTTATGGAATCTGCGTGAATATCGTATTCGTTTTAGTCTGGATGAAGATGCCGATCCGTTCATTATGCCCGGACTAAGCACGGATCCATTGAATCCCGACACCGATGCGGATGGATTGGGTGATGGAGAGGAAGACCGTGCTTTTAGGACGCACCCCATTCTTCAGGATACGGATGAAGATTCCATACTCGATGGCACAGCCAATACCAATATGTATGCCGAAGTCGAATCGGAATTCAGGGAAGTTTTATATGAAGTTATTGATTGCCCGGGAGGATGTACCTGGGAAGACGCCCTTGCTCTCGCGGCCGCCCAACCGCATCCTTTCCATCCCGGGGTTTTTGGACAATTGGCTATTGTTCAATCCGAAGAAGCTCAATTGTCCATAGATGGAGCCTTGGTTGATGCGGGCGCTGCTGGCACCGCCGCTTTAGGTGGTCGCGTACTTAGCGAAGAGACGATCGAGTGGATTTCAGGGGAATGCTTCTTAAGCCTACCATATTGGAGTGTAGGTGAACCGGTAGAGATACCCGGCTACCTCGGACTAAATGTTGCCGATGTATTTACGCTAGCCAACTGGATATCGGTTGACGACGCATATCTGTTTGATCATGTCGTAGTGGAGTATGATTACATGCCCAGTGTAACCAATCATTACGACGAAGCGTATAACGATATGTGGCAATTGGTGTGGCCTTCCGGATCGGAACTGCCTTTCTGGGAAGTCGTGGAGGTCGCGACTAATAGTCCGCTTCCTCCTCCTCGATGGGGTCACGCGGCATCGTATGTGCCTGTCTTTGAAACAAAATTGCCTCGCGATAGAACGCCTGCCAGCGATGAAGATACCCTGATCCTCATGGATAACAGGCAACTCGCAATTTTTGGCGGACGGGATGGCATCACTAAGTATCGTGATGTGTGGGAATTCCGAATTCGTGACGCCATGTGGCATCGTAGCGCCGCTCCACTGGATAGTTGTGTCCCGCTCTTCACCGAGGGCCGCAGTGAATTTCATGCCATCACGAAATTTGCGTATAGAAACTCGTCTGCGAGTACGGAACTCTGTAACAGCCAAACCGATGAGTTCGGTCATCCCAAAGGTCGTCCATACACCGACTCCAGAAGCATGGATTGGACATTTATGGTAGGTGGCTGGAATGATTCGTATGCCTATATGTTTGATAATATCTATTATAAGTCTACGGATGACCCGCGACCAATAACTGAGGATCTATACCTCGAAAGCGGGGCGGACGGCGTAAGCGAATTCGATGATTCAGGTTTTGATGGATACGGCGAAATTATTGGACGATCTATTGACGAAGAGACCGCTTTTGCGTTAGGCGATAACGGTTCATTCCTTCCCGATGGTGATTTAGGAGAGGATTCGTCAACCAATAGTCTTACCGAACGGGAGTTGACGGGTTATGCCGCTATGAATTTTGCTAATTTCGCGCTGCGGGAACCGTGCGATGAAATTATTGAGGCCACGCTCCATCTCCGTGTTCGACGAGCGCCCGCCGCTGATTTTGATGTTGATATTCGATCGGAAATTGGGCTTACAAGCTTTACATCGAATCCCGAATATACATCGGCTTCGGATACATTGGAGCCAAGCGCGCGCTGGGGCAATCCAGCTTCGTATTATTTGACAGGTCCGATTACTTTCACGGTGCCAGCTTCAGCGGGTTTTATTAATGGTGATGATGGCATTGATGTCACGGAACTTGTGCAGGATATTCTCGTAAATGGAGGCTTTGTGGGCGATCGTATCGGGTTCCTTTTCGACGCCGTCGGCGCTGGGGATTATGCTATTGTTGATAACATAGAATCTTTTATTCGGGTGAGTTACAAACCAAGTTATAAAATCGAACCCGAATGGAAATTTCCTACATCCACACTCTTGACGACCATTGAACCTTACCCGTTTCTCAGTGTTCGCAAATCCCACGCGATGGCGTACGACCATGGACGCGATCAAGTTCTCCTTTTCGGCGGATTGCATGGCAATGATATCATGGGCGACTCGTATATTGGAACGCCCGCTGTTGGCGCGAATCCCGGGGAATTATCCTGGGAAACAATTCCCATTCCTGCTGAAGATGCACCACCACCACGGTGGGGCCATTCCATGGTGTTTGACGAAGATAATGACCGGTATGTGATGTTCGGGGGCTTTGATGATAGGCATAGGCCGTTGAATGATGTTTGGTTTTACGACCCGAACGGGAATACTTGGGAAGAATTCCTCGATTACAGCACGTCGGACCGTCCTCAACCACGCGCGGGAGCCTCCATGGTCTACTTTGGGGATTATGATTATAATCGTGGTATTTCAAATTACGATATTAGCAACAATCCCGAACAGATCGTCATGTTTGGCGGAACGGACGGTAAATCTTATTTCAACGATACCTGGGTGTTCGATAAGGATCGCTGGATTCTCGTCAACCCCACAGGAGAACTCTCGCAATCGCCACCGCCCCGTGCTTTTGCTTCATTTAGTTGGGCACAAAATGGATTAGATGTGCCTGATCCTGATGGCATATCGGAATTTAGAGCCAATCAAAGTCCCCCGAATGCGCAAACTACTGCGTTTCTCTTTGGCGGCAGGGGGGGAGTGATACCTACCGGGCGTGATTCAGATATGGATACGGTAGATGATGGCTATGAACATGCTATTGGAGGTCCAGACGCCGGGCGTGATCCGCGCGCTGATGCAATGATTACGGGGGCTCCTGAAACGTTCCCGTATAATTATGTCCGTATAGGTCCGGTTTATGGCGCTTTACCCGGCGAACGTGGATTTATCGCCAATATGGAATCCTTACGACACGAACATGGCATATATGCATTGGGATTGGGACTTCCTTGGGAAGTCTGGCCGCATCCCGATAGCCCTGTTTTTGTGGGTACTCCGCCTAATCCGCAATATGGCATTGAAACCCGTACGCCGGGAGACACCATGCTTTGGTACAGCAAGCATGAAATAGGTGATCCCGCTGATTCACGTAATGTGTGGGAGCTTGGGGTGCCTAATCCGGGAACCGCCGGCGACAATGCAGTTCCGCCTTACGCTTATAGCGGCCGCTGGGTCTTTGGTACGTCTCTAAGTGGCGCTTATCCTAACAATGCGAAAATGTCATTGTATTCTCCTTTGATGGATTTAACATTGCCGCTCGACGCCATTCGAGCTGCGTTTCCGGATAACGAAAACGCGTTTCACCTTGTATTTCATGAATGGTTGGATCTGGCGGATGCGAATGATCAAGTGAAAGTGGATATGGTTCGACCGACCACGCCTGCGGATATTGCGACACGCGTAACCGGTCAGGACAAAACCGTGGTCACCATTCTGGGCACACGTAATTTTGCATTTAACACAACCGGGACGTGGAGGCGTGTAATTGCTCCTTTGCCTATTGCCGCGAATGAGTCCAACGTGTACTTGCGATTTACTCTTGAGTCTGATGCAGGAGGCTCCGCAGGTGGTTGGTACTTGGACGACGTAGCGATTATTCAAGGCGCCGAATTAACCGGTACGTACGATGATGCTTTGTTCGGGACTCAAGTGGACTTGGAAGGCGTAAACGGGACTATTGTAGAATCCACTACAACGTATGGCGATGGCCAGTTCGGTTTTGGATTGTTGCCCTCCGGAGAATATGTCCTTGGATCAGGTGACCCCATTGTTCTAGGCCCGGGCGGTTGGAATTCATCCACTAATCTGCCGGCCAACTCTTTATCGGCATTTGACATAGAAGCGCTTGGTTTATCTTTTAGTCTCCCCTCGGAAAGCACAATTGCCTGGGAGGCTATAGTAGGCCGGGAATACACTATTCAATGGGCCCCATCCCTTGATGGTCCTTGGACAGATCTTGTGACGAATCTTCTGGCCACAAGCGATCCAATGTCGTATGTAGATACAAGTGCATTTGCAACCTTGAGATTTTACAGGGTTATTCTGGAACCATGATATGCAAAGATAATGAAGGAGTCTCTCGAATGATTAGTAGAAATATTTATTGGCGGATAGCTGCTCTCGGGCTGATGTTATCAAGTTTTGGTGCTCTCATTGGATGCGATTGGACCACGGGTGGTGAAAGTATTAATTCATCGTCTGAGGCGAATGTGAATTTTTCAGGTTTCTACAGAGGAAATCTTTCCGGGGGACGGGCTGTATCTCCGGCTACGGGTGGGATTATTTCATCGCTTGTTATTCAACAAATAGGCGAAACGATTGAAGTGCGGGATAGCAATGGTTCCGTATATATGGGAAGAATATTTGGGGTGACATCTGCTGCGGGAGCAGGTGATGTAGCCGCGGCAGGTTCAACGCTGGTGCATGCGCAAGTCGTCTGGGAAGGACAAGACAATATTGCCGCAAAAAATATCCAATTTGCGGGCACGATAAGGGTGGTTACGGTAGAAGATATTGTGAGTTCATCCTCAAGCAATGACAGTGAATCCACGACGGAAACAACCGATGAATCTGAAGATAGTTCTGAGTTTACATCGGAAATCGGTGTGGATTTGGGTATTGGTACCAATACCACGTCAACGTCCAGTACCACGCTGAACAGCGAATCTACGACCTCAACACAGACGTCTACGTCTTCTTCCGGAAAAGAATTTTCCTTAACAGATGCTAATTCGCAATACCGGCTTCAAGGGACATGGGTCGAGGTTGGCGGGAAAAATGCGCAAGTGGATGCGTTGGCTGCAGGCAATGCAGGCACAGTTACTTCTACAGACTAACAAGATTCGTGTTTTAATTTAAATGACGCGACAGGATGACCTGTCGCGTCATTTTTTATTGCATAAATCCAGAAGCTTATTTTCATCCAAGACCGGAATGCCCAATTCTATGGCTTTATTATATTTCGACCCGGCTTTATCGCCAGCCACCACGTAATCCGTATTTTTCGACACACTGGAGCTAACAACACCTCCGGCTGCACGAATACGTTCGGTTGCTTCGTCACGCGTTAGCGAGGGCAAAGTACCGGTTAGCACCAAGGTTTTACCTTCCAGAGGACCATGTTTGTTTGAAGCCGGTGTGGTTAAGCGCCGCATATTTACCCCGGCTTCTTTTAAGGATGATAATAAATCTCTATTGCGGGGTTCCTCGAAATAATGGACCAGACTAGCGGCAACTACAGGGCCAATGTCCGGAACGGATTCCAACGCCGTTTTATCCGCCGCCATCAGGTCGTCCATACTCGCGAAATGTTCCTCTAAAGCCTGCGCGGATCGCGATCCAATATGCCGAATGCCTAGCGCAAATATAAGCCGCCATAAATCCCTGGATTTCGCGGCCGCGATGGCTTTGACTAAATTCGCGGCCGATTTTTTCCCCATACGGTCCAAGGAAAGAATTTCCTCCTCCGTTAAGGAAAACAGGTCGGAAGGCGATCGGACCAATTTTTTGTCCACCAATTGATCCACCAATGCATCGCCTAATCCATCAATATCCATGGCTCCACGCGCCGCAAAAAAACGAAGCCATTGTTTTAACTGGGCTGGACATTCCATCTGCTCGCATCGAACAGCTACTTCCCCTTCACGACGCGTGACAGCTCCCCCGCACGACGGACATCTTGTAGGCATGGCAAAAGGTGTTTCCTCGCCTGTGCGTGATTCTTTAATCACGCCAGTGACAGCGGGAATAACATCACCTGCTTTTTCCACCCACACATGGTCACCGACGCGAATATCTTTGCGTTGAATTTCGTCTTCGTTATGCAACGTGGCGCGGCTGATCCTGGAACCCGCCACAAGCACCGGCTCCAATTCGGCTACCGGCGTAAGTATGCCTGTGCGACCTACTTGGATGGTGATGGCACGCAGCACAGTCTGTGCCCGCTCGGGTTCGTATTTGTACGCCACGGCCCACCGCGGACTTTTAGCGGTGTACCCCAGTTCGTCATAGAGATTACGCTCGTTGACTTTAATGACGCCCCCGTCCATCTCGAAATCAAAGTCATGTCGCATACGTTCTAAAGCGTCGAGCGCATCAAGCGCTTCCTGGATGGATTGACAAACCCATCGTTTGGGATTTACAGGAAGACCCATGGTATCAAGCTGATCCAATAACTTTTCATGGGTAGGGAAGGTCATGCCGCGCACTTCACCCACGGCATAAAAAACCGCGTCCAGCGGACGGCTTGCCACCACCCGCGAGTCCAATTGCTTCAACGACCCCGCGGCCGCATTCCGTGGATTGGCAAACACCGGAAGACCTTCTTCCATACGTTGTTCATTGATTTTGAGAAACCCTTTTTTAGGCATGAATACTTCGCCACGAACCTCCAGTACTTCCGGAATCTTTGAACCATGCAGCGTGCGAGGTATGTTTTTTATTGTTTGAAGATTAGCCGTGATATCGTCGCCTTGACGTCCATCGCCGCGCGTGGCGCCCAGCGTTAAAGCGCCTTTTTCATAACGCAACGTGACGGCCACCCCATCTACTTTTGGCTCAAGCACATACGTCAAATCTTCTCCAGACACTAATTTGCGAAGGCGCGTATCAAATGCTTCTACGTCAGCTTTGCTATACGTATTCCCCAAACTCATCATGGGAACGGCATGTGTTACGGTTTTGAATCCTTCCAACGGGCGTTCCCCAAGGGAGCGGGTGGGGGAGTTATCGAGGTTTAACTCGGGATGTTGTTGCTCCAGCGCTTCCAACTCCTTCACCAGTGCATCATAGTCCCGGTCGGATATCTCGGGCTTGGCTTGCTGATAATACAATTCGTTGTGCCGCTCAATCTCTTCGCGGAGCTGTCGAATGCGTTCAGTAGGCTGTTTCTTTTTCATGAAGTAGGACGTTGAGTTGGATAAATTATATGTCTATTTTGAGCGTAGGGTCAAGGCGACGAGAGCGTAACAGAAATACCGTACCCGCCCCGAGAATATTTGCCATCACATCCATGAGATCCGTTTGGCGGTGAGGCAATCCGGATTGAATCCATTCGGTCCATACCCCGAAAGCCGTAGCGAGGATGAAACTGCACCACGCGCATTTCCGCCAGGACATCGCAAGACTTACCCGGAAAGGATAAATAAAAAGCCAAGACATTATAAGGAAAAAACCGAAATGAACGACTTTATCCGCATGCTCAGGAAGCCAAGCCAGCTTTTCTGTATCCATGGGTTTTGTCAGAAGAT
>Ga0208075_1000013_pt1 | contig 112865 bp, 99 predicted proteins | sample HotLakmasection5_FD_184728 | JGI IMG/M metagenome (GOLD analysis project Ga0208075, IMG submission 184728) | Hypersaline microbial mat communities from Hot Lake, Washington, USA - Section #5 (SPAdes) | ecosystem: Environmental > Aquatic > Non-marine Saline and Alkaline > Hypersaline > Microbial... | reverse complement strand
CTATGTCGGCGGTCGGTACACCTATCTGGACGTCGACCTGGACGTGCAGGGCGGGCGGGACTTCGGGCGCAGCCGCGACTGGGTCGACCCGATCGTCGGCGTGCGCACCATCTGGACCTTCGGCGACCGCTGGAACCTGGTGGCCGCCGGCGACGTGGGCGGCTTCGGTGTCGGCTCCGACTTCGCCTGGCAGGCCACCGGGCTGATCGGCTACCGCGTCGGCCTGTTCGCCGAGCGCGACGCCAACCTCTTCGCCGGCTACCGCGCCCTGGACCAGGACTACAGCGACGGCAGCGGCCGCAACCGGTTCGCCTGGGACGTGACCGCCCACGGGCCTGTCATCGGCGTGGCCATTCGGTTCTGACGGCCGACGTCGTGCAGGAAGCATCCCGTGCACGCCTGTCGCCGCACGTTCTCAAGATGCGCCCGACACCCCGATCCGCGACGCCCGACGCAGGCGCAGCAGCACGCGTTCGGCCGTCGTCAGGTCCTCATACCAGCGGACGATCGCCCGGGCCCGGGCCGGGTTGTCGGTGATGATTGCGTCGGCGCCGTCCAGCAGGGCGCCGGCGATCTGCTCGTCCGTGTTCAGGGTCCAGACGTGGACCGCGCGGCCGCGGTGGTTGAGGGCGCGGATGCGGGCCGGCGTGGCGCGGCGCTGCGCCAGCGAAACGAAACTCACGTCGGCGGCGCCCAGGTCGCCCACGCCGGTCGCCACGATCAGGCCGACCGGCAGCTCCGGCGCCAGCGCCCGCACCTCGGCCAGGATGGGACCGTCGAGCGACGAGATCACGGCTGCGTCCGTCATGCCGGCCTCGCGCAGGATGGCCAGCGTGCGGCCGGCCAGGTCGACGCCGCGGCCGTTGACCTTCAGCTCGACGTTCAGCCGGACCCGGCCGCGCGCCGCCGCGGCGAACTCGGCCAGCGTGGGGATGCGCTCCCCCGCGAAGGCCGGCGCGAACCAGGAGCCGGCGTCGAGCGCCTGCACGTCCGCAAGATCCAGCGCCCAGATCGAGGCGGGCAGGCCGGCGACGCGCCGCAGGTCGGTGTCGTGCAGGACCACCACCGCGCCGTCGCGGGTCTCCTGCACGTCGATCTCGACCACGTCGGCGCCGGCGGCGACGGCCCGGTCGAGCGCCGCCAGGGTGTTTTCGGGCGCTTCGCGCGTTCCCGCCCGGTGGGCCGTCACCGTGATCGCACGATCCGGGGCGACGGCACCGGCGATCAGCCACGCCTGCACCACCGCCGCGATCGCGATCACCGCCACCGCCGCCAGCGCGCCGCGCAGCCCCAGGGATGCCCTCGCGGCCGGAGCGTGCTCCCTTGCCGGGACGGCGCCGGTCTCGGCATAGGCGTGCATCAGCACGGTGGCGAGCGCGACGCGGAACAGCATGCCGAGCAGCGCGAACACCACGGCGGCAAGCAGGGCGAACGCCACGGTCACGCGCAGGGCGGCCGGCAGCGACTGGTCGGGTCCGGACACCAGTCCGTACAGCCCCGAGAGCCCGGCCGCCGCCAGGCCGGTCACGACCAAGCCGGCGACCGCGACCGCCAGGAGACGGAGGGCCAGGGTCCGCTCCCGGCCGCGCACCACCACGGCGGCCCGCCGCAGGCCGGTCGGCGCCGCGACGCCCTCGATCAGGCAGATCGGCACGGCCAGGCCGTAGCGCACCAGCAGGCGCAGGGCGACGAACCCTACGATCAATGCCGCCACGGCCACGACGGCAATCACCGCGACGAAGGCTGCGGGCCGCGTCGTGACGTAGAAGTAGATGTCGGCATCGGAGAGCCAGGCCGCCTTCGCCGCCAGCCCGACCGCGGCAACCGGCACCGCCAGCAGGATAAGGAGACCCACGGCCAGCGCGCTGAGGACCAGCAGCGCCGGCAGCCGGGCGACGAGCCGCGCCGCGACGCGCCGCACCCGCACCGGGCGGCCGCGCAGACCGTCCCGGAGGATCAGCCCCAGGCCGCCGAACTCGACGGCCAGCAGCAGCGTGGCGATGATCGCCGCCAAGGCCAGCGTGCCCGCGCCCAGGGGCGACAGCACGAAACCGATCAGGGCCGTGTTGCCGACGAACGGGTCGCCGCCGAGCGCGATCAGGCGGTCGATCAGGACGACGCGCAACGGATCCAGGAGACCGAGCGTCGCCAGTCCGAGCGCAACCTCGAACAGGACGACTGGGCCGATGACCCGCCGCCAGCACGGCATGTATACATCGCGAAGAAGGCTCGGCATGACGCGGGAGGCTCGCTCCGGGTCGGTTGGACCCGCTCCCGTCAAGCAGGCGCGCTGTCCCGCTTGCGGATCCAACCGAAACTTGCGGCGCCTGTCCGAAAGAAGGATTGCCGTCGACAGCAGCAGTTCGCTTCCCGGGAACAACGGCGGTCAGCGGAGGTCCGGGCAGGCCTTCGCGCCAGCAGACGGCGCCTGCCGCCTCGACCTGGCCGGGTCAACCGGGCGTGCGCCATTCGGATCCGCTCACGCCAGCCCATGACGATTGACCGGCCACCAGTCATGGTCGAGGACCTGATCAATGCCGCAGGGACACCTTGGGGGCAGGACCCCGATGTCCAGGCCGCCCCGATGCAGCCCTCCGGCCGCACAGCTTCGTGCGATGGTACAGGCCTTGTCCATGTCCATCTTGCGGCGCAAGCCGGGACTGTCCTCGGCGGGCGGGGAACGGGCGGGCTCGGTCACCGCCGAAGCCTCTCCTGCGGCGGGGCCGCCACTCCGGATCGACGCGGCACGATAGCACGGCGGCGGGGTGACATGCGAAGGCCGTGGCATGCGAACGGCTTCGCCCGCACCGGACCGGTGCCGGCACTGCGTCCTCACCGGCTCAACCCATTATCCATTACTGCTCGGCATCTGAAAGTCAGCAATGGTTGTGGGGCGGCGCCTCCCAAAAACTCAACATCGTGGCGTCAGTGACGGCGGTCACGATGCCGCCCTCGTCGCGATGATTTATCTTCATACTTCTGCGATCCGTCGCAGGGTCTTGATAACGAATGCGTGACACGCCCTGCCGTTGCTTGAACCGCGCAACGCCGCAGGCAATCTTCCAGGCAGACATTACGGGCGCATTGCAGCAAGCCGCGGGCGAAGGCCGCCGCGTGCCTGCCCGGACCGCATTCGACACGACCCAGGGGGGGCGCGCCGTGACCAGCGACCATGTCCACGCCCTGCCGGCGGGCTACCGGCTGCACGAATACCGGATCGAGCGCCTGCTCGGGCATGGCACCTTCGGCATGACCTACCTGGCCCACGACGGCAACCTGGATGCCGCCGTGGCCATCAAGGAATACCTGCCCGGCGACTTCGCGGTGCGCGATGCGGCCAGCACGGTGGTGCCGAAGTCGACGGTCGTCCTGGACTCGTATGAATGGGGCCTGGAGCAGTTCCTGAAGGAGGCGCAGGTCCTGGCGCGCTTCCACCATCCGAACGTGGTTCGCGTGCTGCGCCTGTTCCGCGCCAACGGCACCGCCTACATCGTCATGCCCTACGAGGTCGGGGTCAGCCTGACCGAGCACCTGAAGACGCTCGGCCGGCCGATGACCGAGGCGGAGCTGCTGGCGCTGGCCCTGCCGCTGCTCGACGTGCTGGAGGCGGTGCACGCGCATGGCGTCCTGCACCGCGACCTCAAGCCGGGCAACATTCTGATGCGCGAGACCGGCGGGCCGCTGCTGCTCGACTTCGGCGCGGCGCGGCAGGCCACCGCGGCGGCCGGAACCGTCGCCATGACCGCCGTCTTGACGCCCGGCTTCGCCCCGTTCGAGCAGTACACCGGCCGCGGCCGCCAGGGCCCGTGGACCGACATCTACGCCCTGGGTGCCGTGCTGTACCGCTGTCTGGGCGGTCCGGCCCTGCCCGAGGCGGCCGAGCGCATCGCCGCCCGCCATGCCGGGGAGCCGGACCCGCTGCGGCCGGCCGCCGACATCGGCTTCGGCCGCTACCGGGATGGCCTGCTGGCGGCGATCGACGACGCGTTGCGGCTCGACGCCGGCGACCGGCCGCAGTCCGTGACGGACTGGCGCCGCGCACTCGCGGCGCGGGATTCGGAAGCCGCCGTCGGCCTCGACGAGACCGTGGTCGCGACGATCCCGGGGACCGCGGGCGCCGGGCAGGGCGGGACGGTGCCCGTGTCGCCCGGCCCGGACTTGCCGCGCCGGCGCGGACGCCGCCGCCGCCGGCTCGCCATTGCCGCCGCCGTTGCGCTGCTCGTGGCTGCCGGCGCCGTGGCCTCGGAGCCGCTGTGGCCGGAGGAGGTGCGCGCCCGCGTGCGGGCGGTCTTGCCGGCGGCGGACGCTCCGGCGAGGATCGACACGGCCCAGGAAGACCCGGCCGGGCCGGTGCCGGCCGAAGACGCGGACGCCGGGTTGGCGGAGTTCGCGGCGGGGCCGGCGGCGTCCGACCGGGCAGCGGCGACCCTTGCCGCCGCGGGGACGGAGGCAACGGATCCGCCGGCTGCGGCGGACCCGGAGGCGGACCAGCCCACCGCCGATCCCGGCGATGCGCCCGATGCGCAACCGGAAGCGGGGCCGGACGAGACCGCGGATGCGGTCGCCGTCGTGCCGCCGGCGGGGCTGGAGCGGCGGGCCTGGGAGGACGCCACGCTCCGGGATTCGCCGGCGGCCTACCGGCACTATCTGGCCGCATATCCGGACGGCGCCCATGCCGACGCTGCGCGAACATGGATCCGTGATCGGCAGGCGGCGGCGCTGCGCGCGCACGAGGCGATGCCGGCGACTCTGGCCGCCTACGAGGCCGCGCTGCCCGCGGCGGATCGCCTCCGCATCCAGCAGGCCCTGCGCGCCGCCGGTCACTACCGCGGCGGCATCGACGGCCGGTTCGGCCCGATGACGCGCCGCGCGATCCGGGCCTGGCAGCGCACCGCCGGCGCGGCGGAGACCGGCATGCTGACCCCGGCGCAGATCGGTGCGCTGCTCGGCGACGGCCGGTTCCGCGACTGCATCGACTGTCCGGAGATGGCGGTCGTGCCCGGCGGCACCTTCACGATGGGTGCGACACCGGGGGAGGAGGAGCGCGCGGGCATCCGCCCGGAGTTCCGCGGCCGCGCCGGGCCGCAGCGCGAGGTCGCCGTCGATGCGATCGCGCTCGGCCGGTTCGAGGTGACGCGCGCCGAATTCGACGCCTTCGCCGAGGCCACCGGGCGCGAGCCGGCCGGCGGCTGCCGCATCCTGGAAAACGACCTGTGGGTGCTCGACGAGACGCGGAGCTGGCGCGACCCCGCCTTCGACCAGGGCGACCGCGAGCCGGCGGTGTGCGTGAGCTGGCAGGACGCCCGCGCCTACGCCGCGTGGCTGTCGCTCAAAACGGGGCAAGACTACCGCCTGCCGACCGAGGCGGAGTGGGAATACGCGGCCCGCGCCGGCACGAGCACCGCCCGCCCCTGGGGCGACGCCGCGGCGGAGCAGTGCCGCCATGCCAACGGGGCCGACCGCACGGCCGGCGAGGCCTTCGGCTGGCCGGCGGACGACGTGGCGGCCTGCACCGACGGGATCGCCTACACCGCCGCCGGCGGCAGCTTCGCCGCGAACGGGTTCGGCCTGCACGACATGCTCGGCAACGCCTGGGAATGGACGCAGGATTGCTGGACCCCGGACCTTTCGGCGGCGGCCGGTCCGGGCGAGGCGTGCCCGCGCCGGGTCGTCCGCGGCGGCTCCTGGGACCATGGCCCGGCCCTGCTCCGCCCCGCCCAGCGCAGCTGGTACCTTTCCGACGACCGCCTCAGCAGCGGCGGCTTCAGGGTGGCGCGGACGTTGCCATAAAGCGTGCGTTGCGCGTGCGGCGCGATTGACACCAACTACGTCAAGGCCTAATTATGTATGAGCCCTGTTCGCCGCGAAGTCCTTAGTGCCACTTTGGATACGCTCTCAAGCATAGCGGCAATGGGGCTCACATTTTTCCTCGTTTTGAGAGCGAGTCGTCTGTTTGCCGATCATTTGGAATAAACAGCCAATGTCGGTATGGATGCGCCCACCTGTTTATAATGTTTCCTCCGTCACCTGTCGAAATTCCGATGTTAAAGTTTGGGTGTATGCTGCGAATCTCATATAGAATCGCTTTATAGACCTTTTCTTTTGCCCGAGTCCGTTTTGCGCGAACTCGTTGTCCGGGAGGTTTTACTAAATGCATGTCGTTAAGCCGGAATTGCATGCATCCCAGAACAATGTCAACGCACTGTAGAATTACGTGGTCATGTGATGACACATCCGTAATTCTGTCGGGCTCCATTTCAAGTCTTGCTCTACGGAACTGAGGATTATTCGCTAGTGCGGCTATGAAATGGCGAAACCTATTCGCCTTCTCTTTTGTGTGAGGAATCTGGTCGAGATAGATCCTTATTTTTGTTGCGGCGTCGTTCTGATTGGAATATTGTAGGCCAAAAGCATGCTTGATGAACTGATAATAAAGTAAAAAATAGGCATTCTCAGTTTGCGCCCTTGTCAATCCAACAGGAATGTGCCTATTTTGAGTAAACATGACTCTCATTTTAATCATATCTTGTGCTATAAGTTTAAAAAATTCATTCATCAAGTCTATGTATTTATTGACATAATTTTCAGTTATCTTTGTGAATTTAACTTCTCCGGAGAAGCCAAGCTCGCTTTTTGTGTGCGATAACTTAGTGCGGACGAAGTCAATATCCTGCGATCTGATAAGCGCTCCGCCGTAGAAATTTGAGAAATAGCGCCCCTTTTTAATTGATTCGTCACAATAAATTATAAACTCTTGGGACATGATTCGATATCAAATCATGATAGGCGCTGATCATGCTCGCATTCATAGCTCGTAAGCTGCTCATTTGCAAAGCTGAATTTGTCGCCGTGAAACCGCCAGTTAGACCACCCCTTTCTGCCGCAGGTCCGCGATCTCCTCGTCCGACAGCCCGAGCAGGTCGTGCAGCACGGCGTCGGTGTCGGCGCCGAGCGCGGGGCCCGGGGAGTGGATGCGGCCGGGGGTTTCGCTCAGGCGCGGCATCGCGCCGGGCACGAGCAGGGTCTCGCCGGTCAGCGGTTCGTCGATCGGCTCCAGGAAGCCACGGGCGCGCAGGTGGCGGTCGGCGAACAGGTCGGCGACGTCCTGGATCGGCGCCACCGGGGCATCGGCCGCGTCGCACCGTGCCATCAGGTCGTCGCGGGCCAGGCCGGCGATCCAGTCCGCGACCGCCCGGTCGACCTCCCCGCGCGCGGCCCGGCGCGCCTCGGCGCGGCCCCAGGCGTCCGCGGCCGCCAGCTCGGGCCGGCCCATGGCCCCGGCCAGACGGGCGAAATGCGCGTCCTCCAGGCAGGCGACCGCCACCCACTGGCCGTCGGCAGCGCGGAAGTGGCCGAGCGGGCAGCCGAACCCGCTGAGCACGCCCTCGCGCCCGCGCACGGTACCGGTGGCGGCGTAGGCCGGGGCCAGCTCGTCGAGCAGCCGGAACACGGATTCGTACAGCGCCAGGTCGACCACCTGCCCCTCGCCGGTGCGGTCGCGGTGGCGCAGCGCCACCAGCACGCCGACCGTGCCGTACAGCCCGGTCGCATAGTCGCCGAGCGTGGTCGATCCGGGCGTGACCGGGGTGCCGCCGGGCATGCCGGCCAGGTAGGCCAGCCCGCCGACGGCATGGCCGATGCGGGCGAAGCCGGGGCGGTCGCGGTACGGCCCGGTCTGGCCGTAACCGGACACGCGCAGCATGACCAGGCTGGGGTTGAGCGCGCTCAGCACGTCCCAGCCCAGGCCCCACTTCTCCAGCGTGCCCGGCCGGAAGTTCTCGCACAGCACGTCGGCGTCGGCGACCAGGCGCTTGAACAGGGCCGCCCCCTCGGGCACGCGCAGGTCGAGGGTGACCGAGCGGCGGTTGCGGCCCTCGCTGAACCACGCCAGGGTCCCGTCGGGATGGGCCGAGGGCGTGCCGAACCGGCGCATGTTGTCGCCGCTGCCCGGCGGCTCGATCTTGACGACGTCGGCGCCGAACTCGCTGAGGATCGACGCGCAGTACGGGGCGGCGACGAAGCTCGCCGCGTCGATCACCCGGATCCCGGCGAGCGGGCCGGTACCGGCGGTGTCGTTGGCGGTTTCGGTCGCCATGGGCGGGCGTTACCTGAAGACGTGGAGCGGGGCCGCGCGACTCCTGACGTACCGCATCCGGGCGTCGGCGCAAAGGGGCGCCCACCAGACCGGCGCCGGGTCAAGTGCATTGCAGAAATATGACAGACGCGGTATGACGCCGGACGTTTTGGCACGCGCACTGGATCACCAGGTCATGCCCGTGTGTTTGTCCGGCAATGCATGTCGTTGATGATCCGCTGCGGCGGCGGCCGTGGCCGGCGGATTCGAAGGAGGACGATCGATGAACGGTACGGGGCATCTGGCTCAGGCCACCGCCCAGGCGATGCGCACCGGCGGGCTGCTCGGCTCGACGGTTTCGGTGGCTTTTGCGCTGCCGTCCAGCGTCGGTGACCTGTGGCACGGCCGGCGGACGGCCGGGCAGGTGGGCCGCGCGCTGGTCAAGGACGCGGCGGGCGGCGGGCTGGCCGGTGCGGCGGCCGGCGCATCGGCGACGCTGGCCGGGGCCGTGCTCGGCGGCACCGTGATCCCGTTCGTGGCCGGCGCGGCAATCGCCTACGGCGTCAAGTACGCGTGGGATGCCCAGGTCCAGCCGCCGCCGCCCAATCCCCAGGAAGCCGCCCGCGCCGCGCTGACGGCGGCGCCGGAAGAGGCTGCGCCGGTCACGGCATGAGCCGTGGCGGCGCCGGCCGTGCCCACGAAAATCATTGCGGTTTTCAGTCGACATCTTGCCGTCCATGCGGCATAGTGCGCCGCACAAAGGTTAAGGTGGCATGACAGAGGCGGCTCGGCCCTTTGTGGATCGGGTCGCCGCAGGCGCCGCGGGTCGCGCGGCGCCACCTTGCCGGGCGCTGGCCGGTGCCGCGCCCGCGTCGCTCCTTCCCGTTTGCTTCGAACGCCCCACGAACGCTACAGCCCGACGAGGATTTCGGCGATGAGCACCGAACGGCCGGTGAGCCGTACGACTGTTCCGGAGATCGCTGCGCGCAAGGGTGGCGAGCCGATTGTCTGTCTCGCCGCGTACACCGCCCCGATGGCGCGGCTGCTCGACCCGCACGTGGACCTGCTGCTGGTCGGAGACTCTCTCGGCATGGTCGTCTATGGCCTGGACAGCACGCTGCCGGTCGGGCTCGACACGATGATCGCCCATGGCGCCGCCGTCGTCCGCGGCAGCCGGCGGGCGATCGTCGTCGTCGACATGCCGTTCGGCAGCTATCAGGCCTCTCCGGCGGATGCGTTCCGCGCCTGTGCCCGCGTGCTGGCGGAGACCGGGTGCGCCGGCGTCAAGCTGGAGGGCGGAGCGGAGATGGCGGAGACCGTCCGCTTCCTGGTCGACCGCGGCATCCCCGTCATGGCGCATGTCGGGCTCAAGCCGCAGTCGGTGCACGCGCACGGCGGCTATCGCTACCAGGGCCGGGACGACGCGTCGGCACGCCGCCTGGTCGCGGACGCCGAGGCGGTGGCCCAGGCCGGCGCGTTCAGCGTGGTCATTGAGGCCACCGCGGAGGCGGTGGCGCGGGAGATCACCACGCGCATCCCCGTGCCGACCATCGGCATCGGCGCCTCGCCGCACTGCGACGGGCAGATCCTGGTCGCCGACGACATGCTCGGCATGTTCCTGGAGTTCACGCCCAAGTTCGTCAAGCGCTACGGCGAGCTCGGCACCGGCATCGGCGAGGCCGTCGCGGCCTATGCCGCCGATGTCCGGGCCCGCCGGTTCCCGGGGCCGGAGCATTGCTTCGGCCTGCGCATGGCGGCGGCCAAATCGGCTTGATGCGGCGGTAGGATTTCCTGGCACGACCCGCTCCGGCGGGCGGGGAGGCGAGTGGCATGGACACGGCCGAGCTCCGGACGATCGACGTGGCGGGCACTGTCGCCGACCTGCGCCGGCGGGTGGCGGCGTGGCGGCGCACCGGAGACACGGTGGCGCTGGTGCCGACCATGGGCGCCCTGCACGACGGCCATCTGGCGCTGGTCCGGCGCGGCCGCAGACTGTGCGACCGCGCGGTCGCCAGCGTGTTCGTCAACCCGACCCAGTTCGCGCCGCACGAGGACTTCCAGAGCTACCCGCGCGATACCTCCGGCGATGCCGCCAAGCTGGCCGGGGCCCGCTGCGACCTGATGTACATGCCGACCGCCGAGGAGATGTACCCGCCGGGCTTTGCCACGGAGATCACCGTGGGCGGGCCGTCGCAGGGGCTGTGCGGCGGGGCGCGGCCGCAGATGTTTCCCGGGGTCGCGCTGGTCGTCACCAAGCTGCTCCTGCAGGCGCGGCCGGACGTCGCCGTGTTCGGCGAGAAGGACTATCAGCAGCTCCAGGTCATCCGCCGGCTGGTCCGCGACCTGGACATCCCGGTGGAGATTGTCGGAGTGCCGACGGTGCGCGAGCCCGACGGCTTGGCCCTGTCCTCGCGCAACGCCTACCTGACCCCCGCCGAGCGTATGGCGGCGCCGGAGCTGCAGCGCAGCCTGGCGGCGGCGGCGGCGACCATCGCGGCCGGGGCCGAACCGGCCGACGCGGCGTTTGCTGCGGTGCGGCAACGGCTGGCGGCGGCCGGGTTCGGGCGGATCGATTATGTCGAGCTGCGCGACGCGGAGACGCTCGAGCCGGTGATGCGGCCGATCCGGCCGGCGCGGCTGCTGGCGGCGGCGTGGCTGGGCCGGGCCCGACTGATCGACAACGCTCCGGTCGCGGCCGCGGCGTCCGCTTGAACGAGGCTTTCGGGCCGGTGCGCCCTGAGGTCGCGGGGGCGCCGCCGCGGCGTGGTCCCGGCGGAATGACGTTATCGTTTTCTTAAGAATGTGCAGCAGGCGGGGGCCTTGAGGGGAAGGCGGCACACCCGTTAACGAAAGAAACGGGGGCAGCACGGGAAACGTACGTTGCATCCGATGTCGTTGCTGCGCTGCAGCATTTCCATGCGGCCGACGCTCCGGTCAATGGGTGTCTTCGGAAAATGTTTGCCGTAAACCGTCAACAATTTGAAGAAGTCACAAAAACTAAATAGACATCGGCGGTAAAGCCGAAACATTAATCTTGACGGGCACGGCGGCATCGGGCAATCTCCATAAAAATGTTACGGGATAGAGCTTGAGAACGGGCCATCCCAATCCCCAGATACGGAGACATGGAAAAATCGGGGGAGGGAGGAGTGATGATATGGAGGGGATCGACCTTCCTGAGCGCGAGCCGCTGCAGGTAAGGCCGCAGGCGCCCGGATGGGCGACACTCATTGCCCAGATAGAGCACGGCTGCGCGAACGAGTTGGACCGGTCCGGCGATGCCGCAGATCGGATGGACCTGCTCCGCAGGCTGCTGGGCGAGATGGATGTTGACCGGCGCCGCATGGTCGCCGAGCGGCTGGCCGACCGGCCGTGCCTCTCGCGCGAGGTGGCGATGGCGCTTGCGGGCGACCTGATCGTCGTGGCGCGTCCGGTGCTGCTGCGCAGCCCGGTCCTGGGCGACGACGAATTGATCGAGTTGGTCTATGACTGCTCGCGGGAGCACCACCTTGCCATCGTCGAACGCGAGAGCGTGTCGGCAGCGGTCAGCGACATCGTGATCGAGATGGGCGATGTGGACGTCATGGTCCGGCTGCTCGAGAACCCCGGCGCCGAGTTCTACGACCAGACCCTGTCCCGACTCGTCAGCGCCTCGCGCCATTACGAGGATCTGCGCGAGCCTCTGCTGCGCCGGCCGGAGTTGAGCCGCGAGTGGGCCAGCGCGATGAGCGGCTGGGTGGACGAGCGTCTGCAGGAGGTCATCGCCCGGCGCTTCGGCGCCGATGCCGTCGGGTCCGCCGACGGAGTCCCGAAGAGGCACGCGGGCTTCGACCATCCGTGCGCACCGCTGCGCATCGGCGACATGCCGGTGCGGCGCGCCTCGCAGCACGTCCATACCATCATCGAGGCCGTCCGCTGCAACGACATGCGCCGCGTGGAGCAGGCTTTCGCCGCCCTTACCGGGCTGCCCGGCTTTGCGGTGAGCCGCATTCTGTACAACGCGAATCCGGAGCCCCTGGCCATCGTCTGCCGCGCGCTGAGCATCAAGCGGCGCCTGTTTGCCGCCCTGTACACGCGGCTGCACTGCACGCAAGGCTTCAGCATTGATCCGGCGCGCCAGCTGCGCACGGCGGTCGGCTGCTTCAACCGCCTCCAGGGGCCGCAGGCCAGCGGCATTCTGGAAACGTGGCGCCGCGCCCCGATCACGGTCTGGCACAACCCGGGCTGGAAGACGCGCGCCGCCTGGGCGCAGGCACCGATCCTCTGACTCCCGGCCGGGTCCCGCTTCCGGCGGCGTTTGCGGTCACGCGCGTTGGCCTTGGTCGCGGCGCTGTGCACGCGCCGCACCCGCCGGGGCGGGCGTCGGCAGCGGCACCAGCACGGGCCGCCGCCGCTCCGGCACCGGCCGGCGCGGCGTCACCTGGTACAGCTGCTTGCTCGCCTCGATCATCACGACGCCGGCGACCGCCTGAAACCAGCGGTGCCCGACCTGTTCCCAGGCGGGCGCCGCGGCCAGCAGGAACGGCCAGCGCAGCGGCGGCATGTACAGCGCCCGGTCTTCGTGCTCCGGCACGAACATCAGGTCGCGCAGGGTGCGCGACAGCTGCGATGCGCTGTACGGCCGGCCCTGACCGAACGGCGTGGTGTCGACCCGCGCCCAGATGCCGCGCCGGTTCGGGACGACGGCCAGCAGACGCCCGCCGCCGGCCAGCACGCGCCAGATCTCGCGCATCAGGCCGCGGCGGCTCTCGCTCACCTCCAGGCCGTGGACCAGCAGCACCCGGTCGACCGAGTTGTCGGGAAGGGGCAGCTCGGTGTCCTCCGCCAGCGCGACCAGGCCGGGCCCGTCGTCCGGCCAGCGCACGACGCCCTGGCGCGCCGGCATGACCGCCAGCACGCGCTCCGCCTCGCCCATGAACGGGCGCAGGAACGGGGTGGCGTAGCCGATGCCGAGGACGCACTGCCCGCGCGTATCGGGCCAGATCTCGCGGATGCGGCGGCGGATCATGCGCCGCGCCGCCTGGCCCACGCCGGTGCGGTAGAATGCGCGCAGCTCGACGACGTCGCTGTACATGCTCCGTCTCCTGTCGAACCGGTGGACAGGCCGTGATGTGCGGCGTGCAGGAACGCACGCTCTGCAACGGGAATTATAGAGCAGCGCCGCCGGCCGTAAAAGCCCGTCGCTCGGGCCCCTCGATCCATGCCTTGCTGCGGCGCCCGGGGCTTGGCATGGTGCGCAGCCGGGGCGCAGCCGAACGGGAGAACCACGATGGCGAGCCTGGAAGTCGACATCCTGCCGGCCTTCAACGACAACTATATCTATCTGCTGCACGAGACGGCGTCCGGCACGGTCGCGGTGGTCGACCCGGGCACGGCGGCGCCGGTGATCGACGCGCTGAAGGCGCGGTCGTGGACCCTGGACATCATCCTGCTGACGCACCACCACCACGACCACATCGGCGGGGCCGAGGAGCTGCGCCGGCTGTACCGCGCCGTCACGGTGGGGCCGGCCGCGGAGGCGCGGCGGATCACCATGCTCGACCGCGGCGTCGCGGAGGGCGACACCGTCGACATCGGCACCTCTTCCGGGCGGGTCATCGAGACGCCGGGTCATACCCGCGGCCACATTGCCTTCTGGTTTCCGGAGGACCGCGCGCTGTTCTGCGGCGACACGCTGTTCGCGCTGGGGTGCGGACGGCTGTTCGAGGGGACGCCGGAGCAGATGTGGGACAGCCTGGGCAAGCTGCGCGCGCTCCCCGACGACACGCGGGTCTACTGCGGCCACGAGTACACCCAGACCAACGCACGCTTCGCCCTGACCGTCGAGCCGGACAATGCCGACCTTCAGGCGCGGGCGCGCGAGATCGAGGAGACGCGTCGGCGCGGCGCGCCGACCATCCCGTTCCTGCTCGGCGAGGACAAGCGCACCAACCCCTTCCTGCGTGCCGACCATCCGGAGCTGCACGCCGCCGCCGGCGTGCCGGGCGACGATCCCGCCGGTGCGTTCGCCGCCGTGCGCCGGCGCAAGGACGCGTTTTGAGCGGCGCGGCGCCCCTGGCGGCGGCGGAGATCGTCCGGCTGCTCGGCATGCAGCCGCATCCCGAGGGCGGCCATTTCGTGGAGACGTGGCGCGACGTGCCGGCGGACGGCAGCCGCGGGGCCGGCACCGCCATCTATTTCCTGCTGCAGGCCGGCGAGGTCTCGCACTGGCATCGGATCGATGCGACCGAGATATGGCACTGGTACGCCGGCGGTCCGCTGGCGCTGACCGTGTCGCCCGACGGGCACGACGCCTGGTCGTGCCACCTCGGCCCGGAGCTGGCGCTGGGTCAGCGGCCGCAGGCGATCGTGCCGGCGCATGCCTGGCAGACGGCGGAGACGCTCGGCGCCTGGACGCTGGTCGGCTGCACCGTCAGCCCGGCCTTCGTGTTCGAGGCGTTCGAACTGGCCCCGCCGGACTGGCGGCCGACCCCGCGGCCGGGTGCGGCGCGGCGTTAGAAGCGGGTCGAACGGAAACGGGGCCGGTTGCCCGGCCCCGTCCCTTGCACTTGTCATTCATGAAACAGACAGTGAAATCATCGGACAAACGTTGAATCGCCTAGTCAAGAATAAAGGTCGCGTTCATCTCGACGCGGTATTCGGAAATCTTGCCATCCTCGACCTTGCACTTGTGGTCCAGGATTTCCAGCCCGGTGATCCCGTGGATCGTTCTCCTGGCGCGCTCCAGGCCCTCGTTGATCGCGTCGTGAAAGCTGTTCGGTGACGATGCGATGACGTGCGTCACTCGGGCGACTGCCATGGTGCGGCTCCCTATCGTGCGGTGTTGCGCGTGTGCGAAACGGCCCCCGCTTACCCTGCGCCTTTGGCACCGGCCAGTCCCGGTGCGGTGACGCGCTCTTTACGGGTCACTATGATCCGGTGCCCCGGCCTTCACCAGATTGCAATTAGGGCTACGGTCGCCGTACGCCTTTCGGCGCAGGCAGGCTGCCGACCGCGGGAGGGTTATGCGGCGGGTGTGCGGGATCCCGCGAAGCTGTCGGCGAGCACGCGGACGATCCGCCCGGCGGCCTGGCCGTCCCACAGCTCGGGCACGCGCCCGGCCTTGCCGCCGGTGGCCAGCAGGTCGTCGACGCCGGCCAGGATGCGGCCGCGGTCGGTGCCGACCATCGTGTTGGTGCCCTCCTCGACGGTGATCGGCCGCTCGGTCGAGGTGCGCAGCGTGAAGCACGGCACGCCGAGCGCCGTGGTCTCCTCCTGGATGCCGCCGCTGTCGGTCAGCACCGCGTTCGCCTCGGCCAGCAGGCCCAGCATGGCCGGGTAGGGCACCGGCGAGGTCATCAGCACGCCGGAGCGGGCCAGCTCGGGCTCCAGCCCGGCCTCGGCGATCCGGCCGCGCGTGCGGGGGTGGGCCGGGAACACGATCGGCAGGCGGCCGGCCACCTCGATCAGCGTCGCCATCAGCGCCCGCAGGTCCTCGGGGTCGTCCACGTTCGACGGCCGGTGCAGGGTGAGCACGGCAAAGCCGCGGCCGTCCCCGGCCAGGCGTCCGGTGCCGTCGAGCGCCGCGATCGTCTCCCGCGCCGGCACCGCCCGCGCCAGGTTGGCCTTGAGCGTGTCGATCATGACGTTGCCGACGAAGTGCACCTTGTCCGCCCCGATGCCCTCGCGGGTCAGGTTGTCCAGCGCGCGGCGCTCGGTGGTGAACAGCAGGTCGGCGATCTGGTCGGTCAGGACGCGGTTGATCTCCTCGGGCATGGACCGGTCGTAGCTGCGCAGCCCGGCCTCCACGTGCACCACCGGCACGTCCTTCTTGGCGGCGACCAATGCGGCGGCCAGCGTGGAGTTCACGTCCCCGACGACCAGCACGCAGGCGGGTTTCACCTCGTCCAGCACCGGCTCGAACCGGCGCATGATGTCCGCGGTCTGCACGGCGTGGCTGGCCGAGCCGACCGCCAGGTTGACATCCGGCGGGGCGATGCCGAGGTCGGCGAAAAAGCTGTCGCTCATCGCCTCGTCATAGTGCTGCCCGGTGTGCACCAGGCAGCCGTGCAGGCGGGGGTCGGCCGCCAGCGCCCGCTGGATCGGCGCGATCTTCATGAAATTCGGGCGTGCGCCGACGACGCTGAGGATGACCGGCAGCCCGGCGGGAGTCTCGATCATGCGCGTCCTCGTCGCGGCACCGTGCGATCGGGGGTCCAATGCCGTGCGGCCGGACGGATCACCCGGCCTGCCCGGTCTTCTTCGGCGGCCGCATGTCCCGCTTTTCCTTGATGCGGGCCGACTTGCCGCGGCGGGCGCGCAGATAGTACAGCTTGGCGCGGCGTACATGGCCCCGGCGCACGACGACGATCGAGTCGATGCGCGGGCTGTACAGCGGGAAGATGCGCTCCACCCCTTCGCCGTACGAGATCTTGCGCACCGTGAACGCGCTGTTCAACCCGGCGTTCTTGCGCGCGATGCACACCCCCTCGTAGGCCTGGATGCGCTCGCGGTTGCCTTCGACGACCTTGACGTTGACGCGCAGGGAGTCGCCCGGACGGAAATCGGGGATCTCCTTGTCCACCGTCAGCGCGGCGATCTGCTCGCGCTCGAGTTCCTGAATGACGTTCATGGCTCGCATCTTTCCTTGTTTTCATTGCAGGCGGGTCCCGACCCGCCGGTCCCTGCGCTCCTGGTCCCGAACCCCCGGTCCGCCGCTGCGCGCGCCGCGAGCACGCGCCGCCACAGGTCGGGCCGTCGCTCCTTCGTGATCCGCTCCGCCTCGGCCAGCCGCCACGCCTGCACGCGGGCATGGTGACCGGACAGCAGCACCTCCGGCGCCGGCCACTCCCGGCCGTCCGGGTCGCGCCACACCGCCGGCCGCGTGTACTGCGGGTACTCCAGCAGCGGACCGCCGTCGGCAGCGCCGAAGCTCTCCTCGTCGGCGCTGTCGACGTTGCCCATGATCCCCGGCAGCAGCCGGACCACCGCGTCGATCACGCAGATCGCCGCCGGCTCGCCGCCGGAGAGCACGAAGTCGCCGACGCTGACCTCCTCCACGGCGTGCGCGTCCAGCACGCGCTGGTCGATCCCCTCGTAGCGGCCGCAGAGCAGCACGACGACGCGCTCCCGGCTCAGCTCGCGCGCCGTCTCCTGGTCGAACGGGCGGCCGCGCGGCGACAGGTGGATCACCCGGTCGGCGCCCGATCGCGCGGCGCGCAGCGCGGCATCGACCACGTCCGGCCGCATCACCATGCCGGCGCCGCCGCCGAGCGGGGCATCGTCCACGGTGCGGTGCTTATCGCGCGCATGGTCGCGTATGTCCACCGTCTCCAGCGCCCAGTCGCCGCGCGCCAGGGCCTTGCCGGCCAGGCTGAAACCGAGCGGGCCGGGGAACATGTCCGCAAAGAGGGTCACCACCCGTGCGGTCCAGACGGGCGATGCAGCGGTCGCGCTCATCCCGCCTCCGTGCGCCGCGGCGGCGCCTGGTCCGGTGCGGCCTCGCCGGGTCCCGCGTCCAGCTCCTCCGGCGGTTCCACGATCAGGCGGCCGCCGGCGGGGTCGACCACCGGCACCGCCTCGCGCGTGAACGGCACGGTCAGCGGGCGGCCGTCGGGCCCGGTCAGCTCGATCATGTCGCCGGCGCCGAAGTCGTGGATGGCGCGCACCGTGCCGAGCGGCGATCCGTCCGGCCGCTGGGCCGGCAGGCCGATCAGGTCGGCGTGGTAGAACTCGTCCTCCTCGGTCGGCGGGAGCGCGGCGCGGTCCACGTACAGCCGGGTGTTGCGCAAGGCCTCGGCCGCGTCGCGGTCCCCGACGCCGTCGATCCGGGCCAGCCAGTGGCCCTTCTGGCGCGACAGCAGCTCCAGCCGGACCTCCCGGCGCCCGCTCTCGTCGGTCAGCGGCCCGTACGCGGTCAGCGCCTCCGGCTCTCCGGTGAAGCTCTTCACCCGGACCAGCCCGCGCACGCCGTGGGCGCCGGCGATCTGGCCGACGCAGACGCGCGGCCCGGCGGCCGGCCGGCCGGTCGAGGACGGCGGCGGGTCCGAAGACCGGGCGGCGGGAGAGGGGCGGGGCGGCATGGCACGGGATCCGGCTTGGGCGGGTCAGGGCGCTGGGGTCAGGACGACTCCGCGGCGGCGGCGGCCTCGGCCTCCTGCCGCTCCTTCATCCGCTCCTGCGCCTTGGCCTTGGGCGCCGCCTTCTTCGGGTTGTTCGGGATCGCCGGCGCCGGCGCCAGGCCGGCCTGGCCGAGCAGCCGGGCGACGCGGTCGGTGGGCAGGGCGCCGTTGCTCAGCCAGTGGCTGACCCGCTCGTCCTTCAGGCGCACGCGGTCGGGATGGTCCTTGGGCACCATCGGATTGTAGAAGCCGATCTTCTCGATGAAGCGGCCGTCGCGCGGGCTGCGCGAGTCGGCCACGACGATGCTGTAGAAGGGGCGCTTCTTGGCGCCGCCGCGGGCGAGGCGGATCTTGACGGACATCGGGGCTCCTGTTGCAGGACGTTGGATTATCGTTGGGATGGGTTGGCGGCGATCACGCGGGCCGGTGACAGACGGCCTCCACGTGATGGCCGTCCGGGTCGATCGCGAAGGCGGCGTAGTAGTTCGGGTGGTACTGCGGGCGCAAGCCGGGGCCGCCGTTGTCCAGCCCGCCGGCGGCGACCGCCGCCGCATGAAAGGCGTCGACGGCGGCGCGGTCCGGTGCCTGGAAGGCGACGTGCAGGCCCTCCGGCGGAACCGGCGCCGCAGCCCCGGGGCGCGTGCCCGTGCCGACCCAGAATGCCGGCTCGCCTTCGCGCATGCCGTAGCCGGAGGCGGTGTAGTCGGCCTCCTCCAGGTCCAGCATCCGGCGGGCACCGAGCGGCGCCAGGGCGGCGTCGTAGAACCGGCGCGACCGCTCCAGGTCGGCGACGGGCAGCGACAGGTGGTCGATCACTTGAACCCTCCGGGCGGCATCATGCCCGGCGGCATCATGCCGGGCAGGCCGTGCCGCATCAGGCCCTTCTTGCCCATTTTCTTGACCTTTTTCATCATGTCGGCCATCTGCTGGTACTGCTTGAGGACCCGGTTGACCTCCTGCACCGAGGTGCCGGAGCCGGCCGCGATGCGGCGCTTGCGCGATGCCATGATGATCTTGGGGCTGTGGCGCTCGGCCTTGGTCATCGACGAGATGATCGCCTCCTGCCGCTTCAGCATGCCGTCGTCGATCTTGGCGTCCTTCATCTGGTCCTTGAGCTTGCCCATGCCGGGCATCAGGCCCATCAGCCCGGACAGCCCGCCCATCTTGCGCATCTGGCGGAGCTGCTTGGCCATGTCCTCCAGGTCGAAGGTGCCCCTCTGGATCTTCTCGGCGAGCTTCTCCGCGTCCTCCTGCTCGATCGTCTCGCGGGCGCGCTCGACCAGCGCGACCACGTCGCCCATGCCCAGGATGCGGCCGGCGATGCGGTCGGGCTGGAACGGCTCCAGCGCGTCGGGCTTCTCGCCGACGCCGATCAGCTTGATGGGCTGGCCGGTCACGGCGCGCATGGACAGGGCGGCACCGCCGCGGGCGTCGCCGTCCACGCGGGTCAGCACGATGCCGGTGATGCCGATCTTCTGGTGAAAGGCATCGGCCACGCCGACGGCGTCCTGGCCGGTCATGGCGTCGGCGACCAGCAGGGTCTCCGGCGGGTGGGCGACGTCGCGCACCGCCGCCACCTCGGCCATCAGCTCTTCGTTGATGGCCAGCCGTCCGGCGGTGTCCAGCAGGAGCACGTCGAACCCTTCCAGCCGGCCCGTCTCCAGGGCGCGGCGGGTGATCGCGACGGGGTCCTGGCCCTTGACGATCGGCAGGGTCGGCACGCCGATCTGCTCGCCCAGCGCACGCAGCTGCTCCTGCGCGGCCGGGCGGCGCACGTCCAGCGACGCCATCAGCACCTTCTTGCGCTCGCGCTTGTTCAGGTGGCGGGCGATCTTGGCGGTGGTCGTGGTCTTGCCCGAGCCCTGCAGGCCGACCATCAGAATCGGCACCGGCGGCCGCGCGTTCAGGTTCAGCGCGATCTCGGCCTGGTGGTCGGGGCCGCCGCCCAGCATCTCGACCAGATTGTCGTGGACGATCTTGACGACCTGCTGACCCGGCGTGACGGAGCGCAGCACCTCCTGGCCGACCGCCCGCTCGCGCACGCGGGAGATGAACTCCTTGACGACCGGCAGCGCCACGTCGGCTTCCAGCAGCGCGACGCGCACCTCGCGCAGGGCGGTGCCGACGTCGGCCTCGCTCAGCGAGCCGCGCCGCCGCAGGCGATCGAAAATCTCGTTCAGCCGTCCGCTGAGGCCGTCGAACATACACCGTCCCTCGCCCGTTCCGGGGCTTTCGGGCGCCTGATCGAGGGGCACAAACAGCACCGCGCCAGTGCGCGAAACTCGCGGACTGGCGGACCCCCGAAGGCGCCTTCACGCAATCGTCCATGTCGATCGGAGCGCGGCACGCTATCGCCCTGCCGCAGCCCTGTCAAATGTTATCACGATGCCGCATATCAAGGATGGACGTTAACTAGAGCCCCTACAAATTTGGCTAAGATGGTTTCAATGCCGCTGGCTTTTGCTATCCGGCTTAACCATTTCTTGGTCCTGTCCGGGCCATCCTGGAACGACCGCCGGTAGACGAGCAGTCCGATGTCCAACACAAGCGACCGGGGCGACGACCCCTACCGCCGCAAGCTGACCCAGCAGCAGCTCAGCGTGACGTTGCGCGCGCACCGGCTGTTCGTGGCCAGGCGCAAGAACGGGCAGCGCGCCGTGCTGCGCTTCTGCGACCTGTCCTATCTGGACCTGTCGGGGGAGGATCTTTCGGACGTCGACCTGACCGGCGCCAAGCTGTACGGCGCCCGGCTGACCGGCACCCGGCTGGTGCGGGCCAACCTGTACAGCGTCGACCTGCGACTCGCCAACATGAAGAACGCCGACCTGTCCCAGGCGGACATGCGCGGCGCCTGCCTGCGCGGTGCGGTCCTGACCGGGGCGATGATGGTCGAGACCGACCTGCGCGACGGCGTGATCGTGACGCCCGGCGACGACGGGGAGCTTCGCCCGCTCAGCTTCGACGTCAGCATCACGGAGCTGACCTGCGCCAAGGCCAACGGCGTGAACATGACGCGCGCCAAGCTGGCCAACGCCTTCGTCATGCAGACCGACATGACCGACTCGGTGCTGCGCGGCGCCAAGCTGATGCGCACCAACCTGTCCAATTCGGACCTGACGAGTTGCGTGCTGGAGGGCGCGGACCTGACCGAGGCGAACCTGAACGGCGCGGTCTTGCAGGGGGCCGACCTGTCCGGCGCAACGCTGTACCGGACCAACCTCAGCAATGCGGACCTGAACGGCGCAATCTACGAACTGAGCGCGCTGACCACCGCCGACCTGAGCAACGCCCGCATCGCCAAGTCCGAGGAGACCCTGCGCCAGCCGCTCAAGGACATCCTGCGCGCGCACGTCGAGTGGGTCGATACGAATGGCAAGGGCGGGGAGCGGGCCGACCTTTCCGAGATCGACCTGTCCCACTACGACCTGTCCGGGCGCAACCTGTCCGCGTCGATCCTCCGCTGTGCCTGTCTGAACGGCGCGGACCTGAACGGCTGCAAGCTGGCCATGGTGGACCTCAGCCTGGCCGACCTGCGCAACGCCAACCTGAACGACGCCGACCTGCGCGGCGCCAACCTGCAGCGGGCGACCCTGGTCGGCGCGCGGCTGCACAAGGCCCGGCTCGCGCCGCTTCAGATCAACGGCAGCAACACGTTCGTCTGGCAGGTCAATCTGACGCGCGCCCGGCTCGGCGGAGCGGACCTGTCCGAGACCGACCTGAACGGCGCGCAACTGCCGCATGCCGACCTCAACGGCGCCAACCTGCGCCGCGCCAACCTGCGCGGGGCCAATCTGAGCCATGCCGATCTGACCGGCGCCGTGCTCGACGGCTGCGATCTCGCGGGCGCCGAGGTCGTCGGGGCAAAGGGCCTGGAAAAGGCATAGTGCGACGGATCGGCGCAGCACGCGCCGCACCGCTGCTGCCCTATGACTCGAGCATGAATATCGCGTTCATCAAGGCTCACGGCCTGGGCAACGATTTCGTCGTGTTCGATGCGCGTCGCCAGCCGATCGCCCTGACGCCGGACGCGGCGCGGCGCATCGCCGACCGGCGGCGCGGCATCGGCTGCGACCAGATCGTCCTGATCGAGCCGCCGCGCTCGGCCGATGCCGCCGCGTTCATGCGCATCCTGAACGGGGACGGCAGCGAGGTGGCGGCCTGCGGCAACGCCTCGCGCTGGGTGGCCGGGCACCTGATGGCCGAGGCGGACGTGGACCGTATCCGGATCGAGACGGCGGCGGGGCCGCTGGACGCGCGCGTTGCGGCCGGCGGCGCGATCACCGTGGACATGGGGCCGGCGCGGCTCGACTGGGCCGACATCCCGCTGGCCGAGGCGTGCGACACGCTGCACCTGCCGGTCGCGCTGGGCCACCTGACGGACCCGGTTGCGGTCAACGTCGGCAACCCGCACATGGTGTTCTTCGTGGAGGAGGCCGAGGCGGTGCCGCTGGCCGAACTCGGCGCGGTTATGGAGCGCCACCCGTTGTTTCCCGAGCGCACCAACGTCGAGGTCGTGGAGACGCGCGGCCCGGACCGCTTGCGCATGCGCGTGTGGGAGCGCGGCGCCGGGATCACCCAGGCCTGCGGCACCGGCGCCTGCGCCGCCGCCGTCGCCGCCCACCGCCGCGGCCTGACCGGCCGCGAGGTCCGGATCATTCTGGACGGCGGCCCGCTGGATATCGCGTGGCGCAAGGACGGGCACGTGCTGATGACAGGCGAAGCGAGCACGAGTTTTCGCGGATTTATTGAGGATGCCTTTCTCCATTATCACGAAAACTGATATGGTGCGATGGATTGCTGGCCCGACCACGGGCAACGGCATCCACGGCGGGGCTTCAGCGCCCTTCCGTCCCTCTTGCAGCGCGGGGCTACAACATATATGTTATAGGGCGGGTCGATGGCGTTTCATCACTATCCGACATGGAACGACGGCGACATCGTATTGCGTGAGTTGGAGCGCCTGCTGGATTCGAAGGACGAGGATGTCCGCGATTCGGCGCGGCATTTGTATTATTTGTGCTTTCAGTACAGCGATACCGGCATTCCCCGCGGCATCTCGCTGAGTGGAAAACTGGGACAGCGACCGATCTTTTCGATCAGAGAGGGGCCTGTTTGGGCCTTTATAAGCAAGATGCCGGACGGGAAGCTGATTTTATTGCACATGGTTGAGTTAAGTGGCGGGTCGTATGCGATCAATTTGGAATGGGCGACCAACAGGCTTCGCGAAGAACTTGGCCTTTAGCGGCACAGGGGATCGTGACAGGGGGTCGTGGATCAAAGACAAAGGAGGACCACGGTGACAGCATTGAAGCGGCCCACGGATGTGGGCCTTGAAATGATTCTCGCCGGTCCCGAAGGCCGAAGGCAGGCGGCAGCCACTGCCGCCTCGTTGCGGGCCGGGCGGCTGGTCCGCCGCATGCGTGAAGCTGCCGGCTTGAGCCAAAGCGAGCTGGCGGGGCGCCTCAGCGTCAGCCAGGAGCGGGTCAGCGCCATCGAAAACGGGCTCAGCCGGCAGGGACCGACGATCGCCACCCTGGAAGGCGTTGCGGAGGCATGCGGCTTTCAGCTTAAAATAGATTTCTCACCCAAGGGCGAAGCTCGGGAGGAGAATGCGATCGATCGTCTTCTGTCCGCGCCCGAGGACCAGCCGGTTCTGGCCACGACGGAATGAGCGCCGGAGGATGGCGGGCATATGATTGCGGACGGCATCCAGTTCATAGCCGGAACGTTAGGCCTAACGGGTTCCATCTTGCTGCAGTTGCCGTTCTTCCGGGAGGACCGTTTGCGACGGCAGCGCAGCGAGGCCGAAGAGTGGCGGCAGACCCTGCCTCCCGGCGATGACCCAGCCCGCGAGGGGCTCGGTATGGTACAGGACAGCGTGGAGCGGGATTTGACTGCCTGGAGCGCCAGAAGCTATGGGCAAGCGAAATGGGACCTCCGATTGTTGATCGCCTCCTTTCTGTTGACCGCAGGCTCCGGCGCGTTGGTCCTGCGCCTCTTGTCGGGCATCCTCGAGGTTGACGCCGAGTGAGTTCGAGGCGGTAGGGTGGAGTTGACAGTCGCTCATGGGCACGATCGACCAGCCGCCGCACTTGCTGACCTTCGGCTGCCGCCTCAACGCCTATGAGAGCGAGGTGGTGCGGGCGCACGCGCAGGCGGCGGGGCTTCACGACGTGGTCATCGTCAACACCTGCGCGGTGACCGCCGAGGCCGAACGGCAGGCGCGGCAGGCGATCCGCAAGGCGCGGCGCGAGCGGCCCGCGGCACGCATCGTCGTCACCGGCTGTGCCGCCCAGATCGACCCGGCCCGCTATGCCGCCATGCCCGAGGTCGACCGCGTCGTCGGCAACGAGGAGAAGCTGCGCCCCGAGACCTGGACCAATTGGACCGGCGATGGTGCCGGCGACGGGGGCGAGCGGGTGCTCGTCAACGACATCCAGGCGGTCGCCGAGACCGCCAGGCATCTGGTCGAGGGCTTCGAGGGCCGGGCGCGGGCCTTCGTCCAGGTCCAGCAGGGCTGCGACCACCGCTGCACCTTCTGCATCATCCCGTACGGCCGCGGCCCGTCGCGCTCGGTGCCGATCGGCGAGGTGGTGCGCCAGGTGCGTGCCCTGGTCGCCGCCGGCTATCGGGAGGTGGTCCTCAGCGGCGTCGATATCACGTCCTACGGGCCGGACCTGCCGGGGCGGCCGACGCTCGGGCAGATGGTGCGCCGGCTGCTGGCCCAGGTGCCGGCGCTGCCGCGGCTGCGCCTGTCGTCCCTCGATCCGGTGGAGATCGACGATGACCTGTGGCGGCTGGTTGCCGAGGAGCCGCGGCTGATGCCGCACCTGCACCTGTCGCTGCAGGCCGGCGACGACCTGATCCTCAAGCGGATGAAGCGCCGCCACACCCGGGCCGATGCGGTGGCCGCGTGCACGCGGGCGCGGGCGCTGCGCCCCGGCATCGCGCTCGGCGCCGACCTGATCGCCGGCTTCCCGACCGAGACCGAGGCCATGTTCGACAACACCCTGCGGCTGGTCGAGGACTGCGGCCTGGTGTTCCTGCACGTCTTTCCATATTCCGAACGCCCCGGCACCCCGGCCGCCCGCATGCCGGCGGTGCCCAAGCCGGAGCGCAAGGCCCGCGCCGCCCGCCTGCGCGCCGCCGGCGAGGCGGCGCTGGCGCGGTTCCGGGCCGCGCAGGTCGGCTCGGTCGCCGAGGTGCTGGTCGAGAGCGACGGCACCGGCCGCAGCGAACACTACCTGCCGGTCCGGCTGCCGGCCGCGGCAGCTCCGGCAGGGACGCTGTTGCGAGTGCGCCTCGCGCCCAACGACGAGGGCGGATTGGCCGGTCTTCTGTTTCCCCAAAACCCCTGACTGACTTGGCGCCGGGGGGTTTGGGGAATGCATGGCCCAACTCTCGCAGTCGCGCCTCGCCGTTCGATGGATCAACGAAGATCCATATTGTGTCCCCGGAACTTCGTGTCCCCGGAACTTCGCGCTGCAGGACACGGGCCTCGATTGCTCACACTTCGCGGAAGATGTCGGCAAGGTTGCGGGCATCCAGTATGCGCTCGCTCCAGCCGTCGAGACGGATCTCCTCTGCGGCGCGGATCCTGGCCTCGATCTCCGGCGGTAGCGGACCAAAGCGCAGCCCGAGCAGGCGCAACAGCATGTCCGCCTTGCCCTCGGTGTGCCCCTCAGCCTTGCCTTCAGCCTTGCCTTCAGTAAGGCCCCTGGCCAGACCCTCATTGAACCCTTCGGCCAGCCACTTTTGCGCGGTCTGGGTGAGCATGCTTTCCTCCTCCTCGGGGACCACATCGCGGAGAATGTCGCGGACCAGGTCGCCGTGCGGATCCTCCATCAGGTGGCCGACCAGATAATACAGGAAGGTCAACAGGTCGTCATGGCCCAGCCGCAGCGCCTCGCGGGCGATCTTCTGCAGCTTGCGCCGGTCGCCGCGGCGCAGCGGGCCGTGCTTGAGTATAAGAAATCCCACGCGCAGGGCCCGCTCCTGCGACAGCTTGGCGTCGGGGATCCGCCCCAGGTCGACCAGGCTGTAGCGGAAGTCCAGGCACCAGGGACGGATGGCGTCGTCGGCATCGGTCGCCGCGGCCAGCGACAGGGGCACGTTCCACGTATCGGCGCCGTGGTAGACGACCAGGGTGACCAGGGCCGGCAGCGGGCGCAGCGACCCGTCGGGATCGCGGCCCTCGGTGCGATCCCAGTGCTCGAGGATCTGGGCCTGATAGCCCAGCAGCTGCAGGCCGACGCGGTGATCCGGATCCGCCTTGTGCTCGATGAGGGTATAGATCAGAACCGGCCGGCCGGTCATGGTCCGGGTCCGGTACAGGCGGTCGGTCTGGTACTTGCGCAGCCGCCGCGAGACGAAGCTGCCCGGCACGTGCTCCGGCGCGCCGTCGGTCAGCAGGCCGACCACCTCCGGCGGCAGGCGCTCGCGCAGCAGGGTGCCGGCGTTGCCCGGCCGGTCGAGCAGCGTCTGGAAGAATGCGTCGTGGCGCTGGACCTTGCGGGACGGCATGGCGGCTCGTGCTGATGTGGGTCCACCCGGCGCGGCCTCTTCCGTCCGCCGCAAGCGGGCCGGCCCCGCAACGGGAACCGGCCCGGCCTGCCCGAAACGTCAGTCCCGCTCCTCCACCGGCACGTAGGTGCGCGGCTCGTGGCCGGTGTAGACCTGCCGGGGGCGGCTGATGCGGTGGTCGGGGGACTCGATCATCTCCACCCACTGCGAGATCCAGCCAACCGAACGGGCCAGGGCGAACAGGACCGTGAACATGCTCTTCGGGAAGCCCATCGCGCGCAGGATGATGCCCGAATAGAAGTCAACGTTCGGGAACAGCTTGCGCTGGACGAAATAGTCGTCCTCGCGGGCGATCCGCTCCAGCTCCATGGCCAGGTCGAGCAGCGGCTCGTCGCGGATGCCGAGCTCGTCCAGCACCTCGTGCGCCGACTCCCGCAGCACCGCCGCCCGCGGGTCATAGTTCTTGTAGACGCGGTGGCCGAAGCCCATCAGCCGGAACGGGTCGTTCTTGTCCTTGGCGCGGGCCAGGTATTCCGGGATGTGGTCGCGGCTGCCGATCTGCTCCAGCATGTTCAGCACCGCCTCGTTGGCGCCGCCGTGGGCGGGACCCCACAGCGAGGCGATGCCGGCGGCGATGCAGGCGAACGGGTTGGCGGCGCTGGACCCGGCGATGCGCACCGTGGCGGTGGAGGCGTTCTGCTCGTGGTCGGCGTGCAGGATCAGGATCCGGTCCATGGCCCGCGCCAGCACCGGGCTGACCTCGTACTTCTCGGCCGGGACCGAGAAGGTCATGTGCAGGAAGTTGGCCGCGTAGTCCAGGTCGTTGCGCGGGTACACGAACGGCTGGCCGACCGAGTACTTGTAGGCGTAGGCGGCGATCGTCGGCATCTTGGCCATCAGCCGGCGCGTGGCGATCATTCGGTGGTGCGGGTTCCAGATGTCCAAGGCGTCGTGGTAGAACGCGCTGAGCGCCCCGATCACGCCGACCATGATCGCCATCGGGTGCGCGTCGCGCCGGAAGCCGCGGTAGAAGGTCAGGATCTGCTCGTTGAGCATGGTGTGGCGGGTGATCGCCCGCTCGAACTGTTCCATTTCGGCCCGGTCGGGCAGGTCGTGGTGGAGCAGCAGGTAGCACACCTCCAGGAAGTGGCTCTTCTCCGCCAGTTCCTCGATCCGGTAGCCGCGGTGCATCAGCGTGCCCTTGTCACCATCGATGAAGGTGATCTCGGACGCGCAGTTGGCCGTCGACATGAAGCCGGGATCGTACGTGAAGTACCCAGTGCGCCGGTACAGCTGCGTGATATCGATGCACTTCGGCCCCATCGTGCCATGCAGCAACGGAAGGTCGTACTCCTTGCCGGTGGTGCGGTCGATCAGGGTGACATATTCGCTGTCGGAGACAGGATCGGCGGCGCTGATCGGCGCATCATCCATGGGTTTGACTCCTCCTCGGGTTGGCGATCGGACCTGCCTGGTCGGCAGGTCCTTCGAGGGCAGCGACCGGCGGACGGTTGATCCGCGCCCGGCCGCATGCCGATGACAGTTAAACAAAGATCCTAGACCGTTGTGTCGCCGACGGCGATATCTTCCGGTCGGTTACGTGCGGACATCGTGCCGCGCCGGCCGGGAACCGGCGCCGCAGCGTTTTCTTGGGGCCGCCGAACCGTGTATAAGCCGGGACCATGACCGATATCCACGCCGAAAGCACGCCGCAGGAGCGCAAGGAGGGCTGGTTCCGCCGGTTGCGGGCCGGCCTGTCGCGCTCGTCGTCCAAGCTCAGCGACGGCATCTCCGGCATCTTCACGAAGCGCAAGCTCGACGACGAAACGCTGGAGGAGCTGGAGGACCTGCTGATCACCGCCGACCTGGGCCCGGCCACCGCGGCGAAGCTGACCGCCGAGCTGGCCCGCACCCGGTTCGGCAAGGAGGTCTCGCCGCTGGAGGTGCGCACCGCGCTGGCCGACCAGGCCGCCGCCATCCTGGCGCCGGTGGCCCGCCCGCTGGTGCTCGACCTTGCCGTCCGGCCGAACGTCATCCTGGTGGTCGGCGTCAACGGCAGCGGCAAGACGACGACCATCGGCAAGCTGGCCAAGCAGTGGCGGCAGGACGGCCGGCGCGTGATCCTGGCCGCCGGCGATACCTTCCGCGCCGCCGCCATCGAGCAGCTGCAGGTCTGGGGCCAGCGCGCCGACTGCCCGGTGCTGTTCCGCGACCAGGGCTCCGACGCCGCGGCGCTGGCCTACGACGCCATGACCCTGTCGCGCGCGCAGAACGCCGACGCCCTGATGATCGACACTGCCGGCCGGCTCCAGAACAAGGAGCACCTGATGGCCGAGCTGGAGAAGATCGTCCGCGTGCTGCGCAAGCAGGAGGCCGCGGCGCCGCATGCCGTGCTGCTGGTGCTGGACGCCACCACCGGCCAGAACGCCCACGCCCAGGTGGAGGCGTTCCGCGAGCTGGTCGACGTGACCGGCCTGATCGTCACCAAGCTGGACGGGTCGGCGCGCGGCGGCGTGCTGGTCGGGCTGGCCGAGCGCTTCGGCCTGCCGGTCCACGCCATCGGCATCGGCGAGGGCATCGACGACTTGCGCCCGTTCGACGCCGGCGAGTTCGCCCGCTCGCTGATGGGCCTGGAGGTCTGACCCGGCGATGACCGCTCCGGTGGCGCTGCACGCGGATACCGCCGGCCAGCCCGTGCGGTTCTCCGACCCCGAGCACGCGCTGGCGCGGCTGGCCGACCTGTACGACCGCAACACCGCCTTCCTGCGCGAGGCGTTCGCCGCCTTCGTGCGCGGCGAGGAGCCGCCGGGGCGGGTGCGCGCGTGCTATCCCTATGTCGGCGTCACGGTGGAGCGGTTCGACCGGATCCGGCCCGGGGCCAGCTACGGCTTCGTCGACCGGCCGGGGCACTACACGACCACCGTCACCCGGCCCGACCTGTTCGGCGGCTATCTGCTGGACCAGCTCCACCGCCTGATCCGCAATCACAACGTGCCGCTGGAGGTCGGCGTCAGCCAGATGCCGATCCCGGTGCACTTCGCCTATGCGGACAGCCTGCCGGGGGCGGAGCTGGCGCCGGAGCAGCTGCAGGCGCTGCGCGAGACCTTCGACGTGCCCGACCTGGAGACGATGGACGACGGCATCGTCAACGGCACGCACCAGGCGGCCGCCGGCCAGCCGCGGCCGCTGGCGCTGTTCACCGCGCCGCGCATCGACTATTCGCTGCACCGGCTGCGCCACTACACGGCGACGCGGCCCGAGGCGTTCCAGAAGTTCGTGCTGTTCACCAACTACCAGTTCTACATCGACGCCTTCGTACGCCGCGCCCGCGCGCTTATGGCGTCCGGCGACCCGCGCTATACCGCGTTCGTGGAGCCGGGCGGACGGGTCACGCCGAGCGCGGCCGCGGGCCGCGAGCCGGCGGGGCAGGCAGCGGCGCGGCTGCCGCAGATGCCGGGCTACCACCTGCAGCGGCCCGACGGCCTGGGCATCAGCCTGATCAACATCGGCATCGGCCCGGCCAACGCCAAGACGATGACCGACCACGTCGCCGTGCTGCGCCCGCATGCCTGGATCATGCTCGGCCACTGCGCGGGCCTGCGCAACACGCAGACGCTGGGCGACTACGTGCTGGCCCACGGCTACGTCCGCGAGGACCACGTGCTGGACCAGGACCTGCCGACCTGGGTGCCGATCCCGGCGCTGGCCGAGATCCAGAAGGCGCTGGAGCACGCCGTGGCCGCGGTGACCGGCCTGGCCGGCAACGCCCTGAAGGGGATCCTGCGCACCGGCACGGTCGCCACCATCGACAACCGCAACTGGGAGCTGCGCGACCACCGCGAGCCGGTGCAGCGCTTCAGCCAGTCCCGCGCCATCGCGCTCGACATGGAAAGCGCCACGGTGGCCGCCAACGGGTTCCGTTTCCGGGTGCCGTACGGCACGCTGCTGTGCGTCTCCGACAAGCCGCTGCACGGCGAACTGAAGCTGCCCGGCATGGCCGACGCCTTCTACGACCGCCAGGTGGACCAGCACCTGGAGATCGGCCTGCGCGCCCTGGAAAGCCTCCGCGACCTGCGGCTGGAGGCTCTGCACAGCCGCAAGCTCAGGAGCTTCGCGGAGGTGGCGTTTCAGTGAACTCTTTCCATTATGGAACAGACACCACTCATGAAAGCAGAGACAGCCGAAAAGCCCGCTTCCCCCGGTCAGCGCCTCGCCCTCGAAGGGGGGCCGCTGGCGGTGTTCTTTATCGCCAACCAGCTCTGGGACATCATGACCGCGACCGCCCTGTTCATGGGCGCCACGGCGGTGGCGGTGGCCGTATCGCTGCGGCTGGAGGGGCGGGTGCCGCTGATGCCGCTGGTGGGCAGCGTGTTCGTGCTGATCTTCGGCGGGCTGACGCTGGCGCTCAGCGACGACCTGTTCATCAAGATCAAGCCGACGGTGGTGAACCTGCTGTTCGCGACCGTGCTGTTCGTCGGGCTGGCACTGAGGCGCGGGTTCCTGAAGAGCATCCTGGGCACGATGATGGAGCTGAGCGACGAGGGCTGGCGCAAGCTGACCTGGCGGTGGGCGTGCTTCTTCGTCGTGCTGGCCGTCATCAACGAGATCGTCTGGCGCAACTTCTCGACCGAGTTCTGGGCCGGGTTCAAGCTGTTCGGCATGTTCCCGCTGACCCTGGCGTTCGCGATCGCCCAGGTGCCGCTGCTGATGCGCTACGCGCCGCCGGACGTGCAGCCGGCGGAGCGGCCGGCCGACGGCGGGGACTGACCGAAGCAGGGTCTCGCGGGATCAGGGCTCGGGCACCGGCCGACCCGCCGTGCCGGCGCGAACGCCGCCGCGCCGGCCTACAGCCCCGGCGTATCCGACACCGGGTTCCCGGCCGGCGACCCGAGCGGGCGGCCGGCGCCGGCGCGCCAGTCGTGCAGGGACCAGTGCACCGAGGGGAAGGCGATCCGGTCCCACGGGATCGCGTCCCAGCCGAACAGGCCGACCTCGGCGGACTCGGGGCCGGCGGCCACGTCGGCCGACAGCAGGCGGGCGCGGTAGATGAGCTGGACCTGGCTGATGCGCTCGATGTTGTAGACCGCGAGCAGGCCGTCGAGCGCGATGCGGGCGCGCGCCTCCTCCCACGCCTCGCGGCAGGCGCCGTCCTCGGTGGTCTCGTTCAGCTCCAGGAATCCGGCGGGCAGGGTCCAGAAGCCCTTGCGCGGCTCGATGGCGCGGCGGCACAGCAGCACCCGGCCGTCATCCCAGGCACACACGGCGCCGACCACGATCTTCGGGTTCTCGTAGGCAATGTAGCCGCAGTCCGGGCAGATCAGGCGCGGCCGGTCGTCCCCGTCGGGGATGGCGCGGATCGATGGCCCGGTGCAGCGGGGGCGCGCGCCGCAGCCGGACCGGGCATCGGGGCTGTCGGTCATGCCCCAAGACATGACGCACCCGTAGCGTCACGGCAAGAGACAACGGTGCCGCGCGCTAGACGAGGATGTCGAGCAGGGAGCCGCGGGGCAGCGTGCCGTCCTGGCCGGGCTGGCGGTGCGGGTTGCCCGAGAACCGGCCGAAATCCTGCTTCTGCTGGATGGCCTGGCGCGTTTCCGCCGGCGCCTGCGGCCGGTCGGCCGCGCCGCGTGCGGCATGCGTGTTGCCGATGCCGGACAGGACGTGGAACAGCGGACTGGCGGGCGGCACGTGCATGGCGACGGACTCCTCGACGAACGTCTTTGTCCGACCGAATGCGAGCAGACGGCGGCCGGCGCCGCGGCCCCGTCCCCTCCCATGTATGGAAACGCCATGTCCGGTGCAAGCGTTTCTTGACGTGTTAACGCTGATGGAAAACCGTCAGTCTCCCTCGCAGGCGATCCGCCGGATCGTGCCGCCGGTGTCCTTGGCGATCAGCGGGCTGCCGTCGGCGGCGACCGCCCCGCCGGCCGGACACGCCGGGCCTTTGGCTCAGCCGGCCACCATGCGCCGCCAGCGCAGCAGGGTGCCGAGCATCCGCTCGCTGTACGGCACGGCCTTGCCCAGATAGTCCCGGAACGACGCGTACACGCGCCCGGTCAGCGGATCCTCGGCAGCGATCTCTTCCAGGACTTCCGCGGTGACGCGGCCGAGTTCGGCCACGACCGGGTCGGGGAAGGTGCGCAGCTCGACGCCGTGCTCGTCCAGCAGCACGGGCAGGGCCTGAATGTTGTGGTAGGTGAAGTCCGCCAGCGTCTCGCCGGCGACGGACGACACCGCGTACTGGACGATCATCTGCAGGTCGCCCGGCAGCGCCTCGAAGCGGGCGCGGTTGATGGTGACCTCCAGCGCCGGCCCCGGCTCGTGGAACGCCGGAACATAGTAGTACGGCGCGACGCGGTGCAGGCCGAACGCCAGGTCGTTCCACGGGCCGACCCACTCGGCGGCGTCGACCGCCCCGGCCTGCATGGCCGGGAAGATTTCGCCCGGCGGGGTCAGCACGACGGCGGCACCGATGCGGCGCATGACCTCGCCGCCCAGCCCGGCGATGCGGATGCGCAGGCCGCGCAGGTCGTCCAGCGTCTCGATCTCGCGGCGGAACCAGCCGCCGGCCTGGGTGCCGCTGTTGCCGGCGTAGAACGGCTTGACGCCGAACGGCTCGTACACCTCGTCCCACAGCGTCTGGCCGTCGCCGAAGTACATCCACCCGGCCCGCTCGTCGGCGATCAGGCCGAACGGCACGTTGGTGAAGAAGTTCAGCGCCGGCGACCGTCCCACCCAGTAGTACGGCGTGGCGTGCAGCAGGTCGGCGGTGCCGGCCGACACCGCGTCGAACGCCTCGAACGGGGGCACCAGCTCGCCCGCCGCGTAGAGGTTCACGGTCAGGCGGCCGTCGCTCATCCCGGTGATCCGGTCGGCGACGCGCTGGGCGTTGACGCCGACGCCCGGCGCGTTGCGCGGCCAGGGCGTCACCATGGTCCACTCGATGCGCTCCTGGGCCACGGCCGGGGCGGGCAGGGCGGCGGCGGTCGTGGCGGCGGCCGCGCCGGCCGCACCGGCGACGAAATCGCGACGCTTCATCTTGGTCTTCGTTCCTCTGCGGCGGTTGCGCGGCGGTGCAGCCGGCGGTCCGTCACTGGCTGCCGGGCAGGCCGGGGATCGAGGGCATGCCGGGCATGCTCGGCATGCTGCCCGGGTTCATCATCGGGCCCATCATGGCCGGGTCGATCGGCATGAAGGTGACGCCCTCGGGCCGCTCGAACAGCGCCGGGTCCTGCGGGCCGATCTCGATGTTCTCCAGGTACATGACGAAGTCCTCGCGCTGCCCGCCGGACTGGGCGACGCCTTCGACGCGCACCGGAATGTTCTCGTCGCTGATCCAGACGAAGCCCTCGGCCATGCCGTCCTCGCTGCTGCGGGCGATCCGGTACTTCGTGGTGTCCAGCCCGGCCATGGTCTCGCGCCCGACCTCCTCCAGGTCCCCGGTGTCCATCATGTCTTCGGCACGCGGGATCGGCATCGAGTCCAGCGAAACCTCGAAGCCCATGTTCATCATCGGCATGACGACGTAGACCGTGTCCAGGTCGGGGCGCAGGATGATGGTCTGTTCCATGCCCTGGATCGTCATGTCCCGGCGTTCGCGGCCGGCGTCGTGGTAGACCCGCGCCGGGATTTCCATGGTGCCGACGCGCACGATGCTGTCGGCGGAGTAGGCGACGTCGGCTACGGGCAGCTGGGCGCCGGCCGGCGCCGGGGACAGCGCCGCAACGGCCAGGGCGGCGCCCATGGCGGCGGCGGCGAGCCGGCCGGCCAGACGGTTGCAACGAACCATTGATTCCTCCCTTGGTCGGGGCGTGCAGCATGCAGAAGCGGCGGGCACCGTGCAAGGGCGGGCTTCACGGCCGGGGCAGCCTTCGGCTACAACCACGCCTTCCGACCCGCGACAGGACGACGGACACCCATGGCCGACAGCGCGCCGACGCCGGTGCACCTCAAGGACTACCGGATCCCGGATTTCCAGGTCGACGACGTCGACCTGGTGATCGACCTGCGCGACGACGGCGCCACCGTCAGCGCGCGCCTGGCGATGCGGCGCAACCCCGGAGCCGGGCGGCCGGATGCGCCGCTGGTGCTGGACGGGGTCGGGCTCGAGCTGCGCGCGCTGGCCCTCGACGGCGAGCCGCTCGGCGACAACCGGTACAGCACGGACGCCGAGAGCCTGACCGTTCACGAGGTGCCGGACGCCTTCGTGCTGGACACCGTCACCGGGCTCGCGCCGCACGAGAACACCGCGCTGACCGGCCTGTACACGTCGGGCGGCAACTTCGTGACGCAGTGCGAGGCCGAGGGCTTCCGCCGCATCACCTATTTCCCCGACCGGCCCGACGTGCTGTCCCGCTACACCACCACGATCGTCGCCGACAAGGCGCGCTATCCGGTGCTGCTCGGCAACGGCAACCCGGTCGACCGCGGCGACGCGATGGGCGGCCGCCACTGGGCCAAGTGGCACGACCCGGTGCCGAAGCCGTCCTACCTGTTCGCAATCGTCGCCGGCGACCTGGTTGCGCACGAGGACGTATTCGTCACCCGCTCCGGCCGGCGGGTGGCCCTGGCAATCCTGGTACGCCGCGGGGACCTGGACCAGTGCGCCCACGCCATGCACGCGCTGAAGGCGGCGATGGCCTGGGACGAAGAGACGTACGGGCTGGAGTACGACCTGGACGTGTTCAACATCGTCGCCGTGCCGGACTTCAACATGGGCGCGATGGAGAACAAGGGCCTGAACGTGTTCAACACGGCGCTGCTGCTGGCCCGGCCCGACACCGCCACCGACGCCGATTACCAGCGCATCGAGGGCGTGGTCGCCCACGAGTACTTCCACAACTGGACCGGCAACCGCATCACCTGCCGGGACTGGTTCCAGCTGTCGCTGAAGGAGGGGCTGACCGTCTTCCGTGACCAGCAGTTCCAGGCCGGGCGCGGCAGCCCGGCGGTCAAGCGCATCCAGGACGTGCGGCGCCTGCGCGCCAGCCAGTTCCCCGAGGACGGCGGCCCGATGGCGCACCCGGTGCGCCCGGAAAGCTACATTGAGATCAACAACTTCTATACGCCGACGGTGTACGAGAAGGGTGCGGAGGTGATCCGCATGATGCACACCCTGCTCGGCGCCGACCGGTTCCGCGCCGGCATGGACCTGTACGTGCGCCGTTACGACATCCAGGCGGTCACCTGCGAGGACTTCGTCCACGCCATGGAGCACGCCAGCGGGGTCGATCTGGTCCAGTTCCGCCGCTGGTACAGCCAGGCCGGCACGCCGCACCTGGCGATCTCCGACACGTACGACGAGGCCGGCCGCACGTACATTCTGGTCGTGCGCCAGTACACGCCGGCGACGCCGGGGCAGCCGGTCAAGGAGGCGCTGCACATCCCGGTGGCGGTCGGGCTGCTCGACCGCCGCGGCAACGACATCCCGTGCCGGCTCGAGGGCGAGGCCGAGCCATTTGCCGGCACCCGCGTGCTGGAGGTGCGCGAGGGCCGGCAGGTGTTCCAGTTCAGCGACGTGCCGGAACGGCCGGTGCCGTCGCTGCTGCGCGGCTTCTCCGCGCCGGTCAAGCTCAAGCCCCAGCCGCGCTACCGGCTCAAGTTCCTGTTCGTCTACGACACCGACCCGTTCGCCCGGTGGGAGGCCGGACAGCAACTCGTCACCCAGTTGCTGCTCGACATGGTCCGCGCGTTCCGGCACGGCGAGGCGATGGCGCTGGACCCGGAGTTCGTCGAGGCCTATGCCCGCGTCCTGGCCGAGGCCGACGGCGGCGACGCGGGGGCCGACGAGGCGTTCATCGCCGAGACGCTGACGCTGCCGTCGCCCGATTTCCTGGCCGACCACATGATGCGGGTCGACGTGGAGGCGATCCATGCGGCGCTCGACACGGCGCGGGCGCAGCTTGCGGCGACGCATCGGGCGGCGTTGCTGGCCGCCTATCGGGTCCGCTGCGACGCGGGGCCGTACCGGATCGACCCGCAGGCGATGGGCCGCCGGGCGCTGAAGAACCTCTGTCTGGAGCTGCTGGCGGCGCGGGCGGAGGACGAAGAGGCGCTGGCGCTGACGGTCGACCAGTTCCGGGGCGGCGGCAACATGACCGACGTGCTGGCCGCGCTCGCCGTGCTCAGCCACCGCGACCGGCCGGAGCGGGACGAGGCGTTTGCGGCGTTCTACGAGCGCTGGCGGGAGCACCCGACCGTGGTCGACAAATGGTTCACGCTGCAGGCGCGCTCCCGGCTGCCGGACACGCTGGAGCGGGTCCGGGCGCTGCTCGACCATCCGGCCTTCGACACCCGGGTGCCGAACCGCGTGCGGTCGCTGGTCGGCGCCTTCGCGCTGGGCAACCCGTTGCGGTTCCATGCCGCCGACGGCGGCGGCTACGCGTTCCTGACCGAGCAGGTCCTGGCGATCGACCGGCTGAACCCGCAGCTGGCGGCGCGTCTGGTGGCGCCGCTGGGCCGCTGGCGCCGCCACGACGAGAACCGGCAGGCCAAGATGAAAGCGTCGCTGAGCCGGATCCTCGATGCGCCCGCTCTCTCAAAGGACGTCTTCGAGATCGCCAGCAAGAGCCTGAGCTGAGGGGAGGGCGGCCGGCGGCGCCCGACAGGCGCCGGACCCGCCGGCCGCAGTCCCGTCGGACGCGGGCGCTGTCTACTCGACGACCGCGGCGGTCCGCATCATCCCGTCGATCAGCGAGCGCAGCTCCTGGATCTCGCGCTCCAGGCGGGCGATCTCCGCCTCGTCGCGCGGGCCCTCGCCGCTCTGCGCCTGCCGAAGCTCCTGCTGCAGCCGGGCGATCTGGTCTTCGAGCTGGGAGAGCTGAATCTGATCGACATTCTGCGCGGACCGCAGCGTGGCCAGCCGCTGCTGCTCCGCATAGACCTGGGCGTTGACGCGCTGCAGGCGCGACGCCGCCGCGGCCTCTTCGGCAGCCAGCATCTGGCGCTCCGCCTCCAGCTCCGCGGCGCGGCGGGCCAGAGCGTCGGCCTGGGCGTTGGCGTTGGCCGCCGCAACCTCGCGCTCCTGGATGCGGCGGTCGTAGGTGCCGCTGGCCAGGTTGCCGACGCCGTCCAGGAAGCCGGCCTGGGACGGGTCCTGCGCGCCGGTGCAGGCGCCCAGGCTCGCGGCGGCAAGCGCCGCCGCGGCCAGAGCGACTAGTCGCTGGGGTCGGTGCATGACGGGATCCTCCTCGGTCGGCGCTTACGAGGTGGCGGACGGCGCCGGCTCGCTCATGGCGTCGCCGAGCTCGTTGGCCAGCCGCTCCAGCTCGCGCCGCTCGCTCACCAGCTCCTGATGGGCCGCGGTGAGCTCGGTCGCACCGGCCCCGCCCCGCGCGCGCTGCTCGGCAATGCGCTGCTGCAGCGCCTGCGCGGTTTCGCGGTTGTTGTTGATCGCCGTGCGGATCTCCTGAAGGTCGGCCTCCATGCTGGCCGTCTGGGCGCGGTACTGGCTGGCCGAAATCTGGCCCTGGCGCAGCTGGCCGTTGAGCTGCGCGATGCGCGCCTTGTGCTGATCGACCACCGCCTGGGCGCTGGACACGATGCGCTGATAGCTCGCGACCTCCTGGCGTGCGGCGGCGATCTCCGCCTCCAGGCGGTCTTCCTGGGTCGCGTAGCTCTCGTTCTGGGTGGCGACGAAGTAGCCGGCGCCCGCGCCCAGGGCACCGCCCGCGGCCGCGCCGATGGCGGCACCGGCCAGCGGGTTGTCGCTGTAGGCGAGCGCGCCGATCAGGCCGCCGGCGACGGCGCCGATGAGCGCGCCCTCTCCGACCGTCTGGTTGAACCGGGCGGTCTCCTGGCGCAGCTGGCGCTGGGCCGGGGTCAGGTTCGGATCGTCCGCCCGACCGCCGCCGGTCTGGCAGGCGGTCAGGCCGATCGCCGCGACGAGAGCCAGGGCGAAGACCCTGGCGACAGGCTGAAATCGAGGCGCGCTCAGCATGGTCGAATCTCCATTATTGCAGGATCTGTTCAAGGTATTCGTCTTCATTCAGCTCGCGGGTATCGGCATAAACCAGGACCTGGCTGATGAAGGTGTCCGCCATCGGGATGAGCGTCTCCAGGTCGCTGCCCCGAAAGATCTGCGTCTGCATGGTGTTCTGCGCGAGCAGCTGTTCGGCCCGATAGTCGCCGGCGAGTTGCTGCAGGCTGGTGAAATAGGCCCGCACGGTGATGTTGAAGCGCTCCTCCATCGCCGCCACCTGCTGCTGCCGCTCGAGGCAGTCCTCGCTGTCGGGCTCCCGGCATTGGAACTCCATGAGCTGACGCGCGACGCGGATGGCGCGGTCGTCGTTGCGCAGCATCCGGATCAGCACCGAGCCGGAGACGATGGCGCTGCGGATGGCACGGCCTTCGACCTCGTTGCGGGCGGCGAGCTCGCGGGTGAACTGCCGCTCGACCTCCTGCAGACGGGTGCTCAGGCTGGCCAGCTGTTCCTCGGTCTCCTCGAGCTCCTCGCTCAGGTCCACCCGCTCGATCGACTGGCGCACATCCTGGACTTCCCTGACGGGGTCCTCGCCCTCGGCACCGGTCCGCATGGTCCAGGCCTGGCGCCAGGCGTCCCGCAACTCGGTGATGCGCTCGTTGTCGGTACGGATCGGCGCCGAGACCACGACGCGGAAGCCGAAGGACGACAGGCGGCGCGCTTCGCCACTGCGCTCCTCGAAATAAGAGTACTCCTGCCGCTCCGCGTTTGAAATATCCTCACGGCGCGTCCGGAACGAGCCGCCGCGGGTCACGAACCCGCCGATCTGGCCGTGGCGCCGGCCGACGTAGTTGATGCGGAACGGCTCGAACACGAACTCCTCGGCGTTGCCGAGCATGTCGTGCAGCCCGACCGGGTTCGGCTCGAGCAGGCCGATCGGCCGCAGGTTGCCGTTCGACGAACTCGGCCCCTCGAACCAGACATAGTCCTCCAGGCGCGCCCCTTCGTTCAGCGGGCGGAACAGCCGCTGACCGAAGTAGCCGTCGGTCACCGCGGTCTGGCCGCCGCGCACCGCATACTCCCATTCCGGCTCGGTGGGCAGGCGGACATAGGCGCGGAACTCGCCCTGGAGCGGCAGGGCCTCCGGCTCGTTCTGCAGCAGCCATTCGGTGTACCGCCGCGTGAACTCGACGGCATCGAACCAGGAGATGCCGGCTGCGGGGAAATACGGCGGGCTCGGCTCGGGACAGGTGTCCGACAGGACGGCATCGTACTGATCCTGCGTGACCTCGTACTTGCCGATCCAATACTCGGTCGCCCCGGGACCGCCGATCTCGGGGCCGCTCAGCGAGCCGCGGATGTACTCCTCCCGAAGGAACTCGACCACGGGGTTGTCGCCTTCGGTCCCGCTCTGGCCCAGCGTGATTCGCAGGTCCTGGAGCACGCCCTCGGTCGTGACCAGGACCCGGCGGAACGTCATGGTGCCGCCGCACGGCATGGGCAGGTATTCGTCATCGCCGATCCACTGCGGATTGTAGGCGGCTTCGTCCCAGAACTCCTGGGCCAGGGCCGGGCCCGCCGACAGCAGCAGGACAGCGAGGAGCATCAATGCCTTATACATCGCGCATACCCTCAGCCGGTTCGATGCGGCTTGCCCGCCAACCGGCCACCGCGGACGCAAGGACGGCGCAAGCCAGGGTGCCGGCGGCGGCGACACCGTAATGAATGGGCAGAAGTGTACATACGAGTTGATTCTCTAGCGCCGGTACAGTGAACAATAAGTTTATCAGCCGCTCCGCACCATAATAAAAACCGAAGGCCAGCGCCAGCCCTGCAACCGACATGGCGACGGCCTGGAACACCGGAAACCGCATCATGGCGGCGGCGGACAGCCCGAGCAGCCGGATGATGCTCAACTCCCGGTGCTTGCGCTCCACGTTCGACCAAAGGTTGGCAGCCAGGGAGAAAAGATAACCGAGTCCGCCGACGCCTGCAATGATCGCGAAGATCGTCGTCAGGCTCTCGTCAAGACGGCGCACGGCCTCTATCTCCGCCATCTCCGAACGTACGTCCACGCGCAGCGCGATCAGATGATCGACCAGCGGCGCCACATCGTCGAGCGTGCGCGCGTAGATGCGGAAGCTGGCGTAGTCCCTCGCCCGCTCCGGCGGGGCCTCGCCGTCCCAGCCGTAGCGCCGCACGGCAAGCCCGTCGCGATAGTCCTCGACGGCCTCCAGCACCGGCAGCGTCACGAACGCCGACTTGCGCTGGACCGAGGCCGGCGGGAGGATCCGGGCGACGCGGAAGGCCAGATCGACACGCTCCCGGCGGTCGCCGATCCGGCGGACGGCAAAGCCGCCGACCTCGTCCCCCACCTCGACCCCCAGGGCCTCCGCCAGAGGATGGCTGAGGGCAACCTGGTCGTCGGCCAGGGGCGGCAGGGCGGGATCGAGCAGCGGGTCGCCGGGCGCGGTCGGCACCAGCTCGGCCGACTCGACGCCGGTGCGCGGGTTGACCTCGGGGCCGAAATACAGGCTGGCGGCGATCGACCGCGTGCGCGGCACCAGAAAGCCGACCTCGGGCCGGGCGGCGAGCTCCGCCAGCCATTCCTCCGACCAGGCGTGGTTGCCGACCACCAGGATCTCCCGGTTGCGGGGATCCGACAGGAGCTGCGCCGTCAGGGCGCTGATCACGCCGAACTTCAGTCCGTAAAGCACCATCAGGGGCGCCAGCACGGCCGCCATCGCGATCGCGTAGCAGGCGAACATCTTCCATTCGAACCGCACGTCGGCCAGGGCCAGGCGCACCATCATGGCAGCGCGGCCTCCTCGGCGGGCACCGGAGGCGCGGCGGCGACGGCGTCGTCCCCGGTCGTGTCGTCCCGGTCGGCGGCCGGGCCGGTGCCGGACTGCGGGTCCACGCCGGTGGCGTCCTCCGGCGAGGCACCGGCCGGCGCGCCGAACACGGTGCGGGTCGCGGTGCCGTCCCGGTCCACGGCGGCATGCACCAGCGGAATGCCGAAGGCCGCGGCCAGCTCGGCATCGTGCGTGACCAGCACCAGGGCTGCGCCGAAGTCCTCGACGAGGTCCATGAACAGGCGCATCACCGCCTCGGCATTGAGCGGGTCCAGCGATGCCGTCGGCTCGTCGGCCAGAACGATCGGCGGTCGGTGGGCCAGCGCGCGGGCGATGGCGACGCGCTGCCGCTGGCCGATCGACAGCCTGCCGGGGCGGTCGCCGAGCTGGTCGGCGATGTCCAGCCGCGCGGCCAGTTCCGCGACCAGCGCCCGGTCGATCGCGCCGAGCACGCGCTGGGGCAGCGCGATGTTCTCCGCCACGCTCAGGAACGGCAGCAGACCGCCGGTCTGCAGCACATAGCCGAAGCGCCGCGCGCGCAGCCGGGCCAGGGCGTCGAGCCGGCGCCGGCGCCACAGGTCGGCCACGTCCACGGGCGGGCCGCCGCTGCCGTCGGCGACGCGAAACTCGGCCGCGCCGTCCGGCTCCAGCGTCATGGCGAGCAGGTCGATCAGCGTGCTCTTGCCGCAGCCGCTGGGACCGACGAAGGCCACCGGCCGGCCGGCGACGATGTCGACCGCCGGCACGACCAGCTCGAAGCTCCGGTCGCTGCCGCGCCGCAGCTTGACCAGGTCGCGGACGCGGATCAGCGGTTCGGCGCCGGTCACGGCAGCGACTCGAGCAGCATGGGATAGACGTGCTCGCCTTCCGGCTGGCCGGGATAGAGCTCGACCCAGTTGTCCACCCGGTCGTGGATGTCCTGGTACTGGCGCAGCTTGGCCTCCAGGTCGTCGATGATCTCGCGCCGCCGGCCGGGCCCCATCGACAGCCATTCGTCCTCGTCGATCTCCAGCACCAGGCTCTGGTACGGCAGGTCGCGCAGGTATTCGCCGAGCATGTCGCCGAGCGTCTCGTACTGCTGCTGGCCCAGGCGGTTCGGATCGCGGGCGATGTGCGCGACGGCGCTCTGCAGGCGGTCGAAGAACTCTTCCGGTGCGTAGCGCTGGGTCTGGCCTTCCTCCACGATCGCGCGCAGCACGTCGCGCAGGGTGCTGAGCTCGTTCTTGGTCACCAGCACGCGGACCTGCAGGGCGGAGCGCCGGGGATTGTTCAGGTCGCGGTCGGAGACCCAGGCGCGGAACACGTCCGGGGCCTGCTGTTCGCGCTGGCGGCCGAGATAGGCGAGCTGCATGGCACGCCCGACGAGCTGGCTCTGCAGCGTCAGCTGGTCCTGCAGGTCCTCGCGCTGCTCCGTCAGGGCGCCGTTCATGGTGTCCTGGACCTGGCTGATCAGCTGTTCGACCAGCCGGTCCACGGTTCGGCCGAAGGCGGCCGGCTCGCTGGTGTCGATCGGGTAGTAGAGCTGGGCATTGTCCGCGGCCGGGTACCAGGACAGCTCCCGGTAGGCGGCCTCGGCGTATTCCCGGTCGCCGCGGCCGGTCTCGGTCAGCAGATGCAACGAGTAGATCGCCGTTTCGTTTTCCCGTGCCGTCTGGTTCAGCTGGCGCGGGCCCTGTCCGGTCGCGGAGCGCGGATCGGAAGCCTGGCGCGGTCCGGCGTCGGTGATCACGATCACGTACCGGCCCCCGAACTCGTCCCACGTCCCGAGGTTCAGGGCGTCGTGCACGCCGGCCATCGCGTCTTCGTTGAAGCCGAGGCTGGACACGGTGGCGGCGCGCATCGCCCCGATCTCGGCCAGGAACGTGGCGGAGTCCTGGTTGACCTCCAGCGGGGCGAACAGGCGCGTGCGGTATTCCAGTTCGGGCACGTCGTCGATGCTGTCGCGGAACCCGATCATGCCGAAGCTGACCCGGTCGCCGATCGGCGACCCCTCGATCTGCCGATAGATGCGTTGCACCGCCTCGCGGGTGCGGTCGATGTACGGTCCCATGGAGTTCGTCGTGTCGATGACGAACACGATGCCGACCCGGAAACCGCGCAGCAGCTCCTCGTCGCTGGGCATCTGGCTCAGCGGGTCCGTCTCCAGCGGGATCGAGGCGACCTCGAGAACGCGCGTGTCGAAGCCGGAGGCGAGCCAGACGTCCTCGGCCTGCAGGATCGGCAGGATGTAGAATTCCTGCGTGATGTCGATGTACTCGGCCGGCTCGATCGAGATCACGTTGCTGTCCGGCGGCAGCGCGCCGTCGATGGCCTCGCGGCGCAGCCGGCTGGCGTGGTCCGGCAGGGCCTCGGACTCGAGCAGGTCGATCATCTCGTCGCGCTCGCGGAACAGCAGGGTCCGCTCGCGGTTGGCCGGGTTGGTGAACGACACGACCAGCGACTGCCGCCAGTTGATCACCTGGTCCGCCTGCACCCAGCCGTCGGGCGGACCGTGCATGGGCCGGCCCACCTGCACCCACTCCGTGCCGCCGCGCTGCTGCCGGTCGAACACGTAGAAGATGGTGAACGGCGGCACGTAGGTCATCGCCTGCGGCGCCTGCGGGTCCGGCTCCTCGCGCACCACGGCGATCGGGCGGCTGAGCACGCGCTGAAAGATGGTCTGGCGGCCCTGCATCAGCAGCGGTTCCCACTGCTGGGCGAAACCCCGATCGGGGCTGGCCAGGCAGACCAGAACGGCCGCAACGACGGCGGCAAGGCCGGCCAGGCGCTGGGCGAATGGGAACGTCATCGTCCTGCTGCTCCCATAGGAACGGATTACCAGTACTGATCGAGGATACGCTCGGCCTCTGGGTTGCCGTCGGCGGCCTCCGCTTCCAGCCAGTCCCGCAGCTCGTCCAGTGCACGTTGCGCCCCGGAATCGCCGGCGTCGCGCGCCCGGCGGTAATACTCGACGGCCCGCTCCGGGTTGGCGCGGCTGAAGGCCGACTCGCGCGGCGCGAAATGCACCGGGTCGTACATGCGCCCGATGGCGCCGATCGAGGGGCCGTGATCCCGCTCGTCCCCGTATTCCAGCAGCATGAGCGCGGTGTCGGCGTCGCCCCGATCCAGGTGGAACTGGGCCATCTCGTAGGTCTGCTCCGGGCTGGGGTTCTCGCGGACGATCGGTCGCACGAATTCGCTCGGCCGCTGCGTCGGACTGCGCTCGACCAGTTCGATCCGGGCAGGCGGCGCCGCGGGCGGCGCCTCCGGGGCGGGAGGCGTCTCGGCAACCTCCGCCGGCGGCTCGGGCACCGGCTCGGGTTCCGGTTCGGCCAAGGGCTCCGGCTCCGGTTCCGGTTCCGGTTCCGGCTCCCCGCCGCTTTCGGTCACGAACCAGCCCTCGGGCCACAGCTCCGGATAGAACACGATGGACGCGCCGACGCCGCCGGCGATCAGCAGCAGCAGGAGCAGGCCGGCCAGCAGCCAGACCCGGCCGCCCCGCCGCCGCGGCGCCCCGGGCGCGGGTTCGTCATCCTCCCGATCGTATCGATCGTCGTCGTGCTCGTCTTCGTACGAGGCGTACCGGTCGTCCCTGTAGCCGCCCGACAGGAAGTCGCCGCCCTCGTCGTCGTAGCCGCGTGGCTGCGCCAGGCCGCTGATCGTCCCCTCGTCGTCGTAGTCCGACCGCGGCGGCGGAGCCAGCGGCGGCGGCGGGCCGATCACGGTCTGGTCGTTGTCGTCGTCCCACGCCGACGGCAGGGCGGTGGCCCCGTCCGGGGAGGCCCCGAGCATGGTCGCCTCGTCCGCCGGACCGCGGCCGGACGGCGGGGGCGGCGGGCGCGTGGCGAAGCCGAGCCGGCCGCGGCCGTCGCCCTGAAGACGGACCGACGGCGGGATGTCCGGCCAGTGCAGGAAGGTGCGCAGCCTGAGCGACGGGATCTCCAGTTCGACCGGCGTGCCGACCTCGATCACGTCGACGACCTCCGGGCCGATCATGAGGTCGAGCTGGCCCGGCGTGAACACCACGTCGATTGGCTGCAGCCGCACCTCCGGCCCCTGCCAGCCGCTGTAGCCCAGGTTGTTCTTCTGATAGCCCTGGCGGCGGATGGAAAAGCCGACGTCGCCCGGGTTTGCCGTCACGCCGGCGATCCGGATGACGGCGTAGCCGCCCCCCGGGGCGGCGCGATCCTCGATGACGCTGACCGTGGGTGCCGGGCTCATGACGCCTGCGCTCCTGGTGCGACTGCGCCGTCGAGGGCGCGGATGAGGTCGCCCATGCGCTCGTTCTGAGCGACGTCGATCTCCCGACCGTCCTGGTTCATGGCGTTCTGGTCGACCAGGTGGACGAACGCCGCCATCCAGTCGACGAACTGCATGCGGTCGAACGAAGCCGGCTCTTCCGGCAGGACCAGCCGGTCGTCGTCGGCCGGGTGCCGGTCGAACACGGCGCGGCGGTGCTCGCCCTGGCCGGCGCGGGGCCGGTCCTCGGGCGGCAGCTTGTCGTAGCCCAGGTACATGACGAAGGTGTTGACGATGTCGGCCGCCACCAGCGCGGGCCGGGACATGGCGACGTCCAGCTTCTGCCGGAAGCTGGTGATGTGGCGCACGTGCCCGGCGATGTCGTCGCGCAGGCCGAGCCGCTTGGCGCCGGCGATCAACTCGGCGACCAGGCCCGACATGGTCGATTCCGACATGTGCAGGTAGCCGTAGATGCGCGACGTGTCGGCCAGCATGTGCAGCTCGTGCATCCAGTGCTCCAGCACCGCATCGGCGAACAGGGCGGGGTGGTCGCGCGGCGACCGGCCCGGCGCGACCGTCGTCTCCTCCTCCATGACCTGGGGCAGCGCGTCCCCGAACACGTCGGCGAGCAGGTCGTCGGCGTGCACCGGCGGGCCGATGGTGGCCGGCGGCGCCGGCCGGTCCTCGCCGTTGCCGCGTCGGGCGTGCGTCTCGACCTCGTAGTACAGGTCGGCGAGGTCGGCGTCCTCGAGCTGCATGGCGCGGATCAGCATGCCGAACCGCTGCGCCTCGATGCACTGCGCGAGGCGCCGGACGATGTGGCGGGCCGCGCTGCGCCGCTTGCGCAGCTCGTCCTCGAGGTCGCCGGAAACGTAGTACCGCTTCAGGCGGTCCAGCATGTGCGCGCGCAGGTGAGCGATGCGCGCCTCGAGCTGGCGGCGCTTGATGTCGGGGTTGCAGACCGGCGCCAGCCGCTCCGCGAGATACGAGATGCCGCCGTCGTTGAGCCGGAATGCCTCGTCCCAGGCCCGCTCGGGATCGGCCATGTGCGCCTGCACGGCCGGGGTGCCCAGATAGTCCGCGCGGTAGCGCGCGATGCGGTCCCGCTCGCCGGCGCGCAGGCCCGCCTCGCGCCCTTCGGCGTCGTACTCCAGGATGTGCTTGGCCTTGTAGTTCGGATTGCGCAGCCAGAAGGCGTTTGAGAACGGGCGGCCCGGCGCCCATTCGCGCGGCCAGTCGTCGGCCTTGCCGAAGAAGTCGAGCAGCGAGGTGTTGAGCCGCGTGATCCACCGCCCTTCGGAGCTCTCGCCCTGGCCGGCCTTCTCCTCGAACTCGGAGTCGAACTTGGTGAGGACCAGGAACAGGGCGGTCTGGTGGTTGGCGCGTTCCTCCGGCGTGGCGCCGTGGGTGCTGTCGATCCAGTCCTTGATCATGCCGGGCAGGGTGCGGACCTCCTGGTTGGACGGCCCGATGCACAGCAGCATGCTGGTCAGCTCCTGCTCGGCACAGTAGCGATCGAACAGGTAGGCGACCTTGCCGCGCAGGAACAACGATTGCAGCGCGCTCGGCTGGGTCAGGAACTTGCGCACCTCGGGGATGCTCTCGCGGCTGCGCGCGCCGGGGAAGTCGAGCAGGTCGGTGTGCTCGAAGAAGTCCCACGGCTTCTCGGCGACCACGATGCGCAGCTCGGCGATCAGCGCGGTCACGGCGGCGCGCGGCAGCGTCACCTTGCGTCCCGAGCCCGACATGACCTCCAGCGGGCTGGAGTCGCCGCCCAGCCCGCCCAGGGTGCGCACGTCGATGATGCTCTCGTCACGGGGGATCAGCGCGCCCATCGGGCAATACGCGTCCGGGGCGAAGTCGAGCCGGCTGAGCGCGCCGTAGAGCTCGACGAAGGTGTCGCTGAACCGGTCGATGTCGCCCCACAGCAGCCCGAACAGCCGGGCGCGCCCCTCGATCGGCAGGCGCGGAGCGAGCTGCGCCGCCGCCGACCAGTACGGGGCCCCGAGCGCCTTGACGAGCGACTCGCCCTTGAAGTGCTTCTCCAGGTACTCCTGCAGGTCGTAGACGTCGTCCTCGGTCAGCGCGTCGACCGGGGCCGGCCGCGCCTGTCCCGACAGCTCGTCGATCAGCGCGCGGATCCTCTGCGGGCTTGGGATCTCCTCCTCGCTGAGGTCGAGGTCCGACAGGTAGGTGTTGGCGACGATCTTGATGATGTCGGTCTGCGACAGCAGCCGCAGCGCGACCGGATAGCCGGGCGGCGTCCGCATCGGATAGATGGAGAAGCGGGTCACCAGCCCGGTCGACTCCTGTCCGCCCTCGGGGTTGATGTCGCGGACGAAGTCCACGCCGCCCGGGATGCCGTCGAAGGCCGCCATCAGCGGTTCGGTGCCGCGCCGGGCCAGCGCCGAGATCAGGTACGACTTGCCGGCCTGGCTGGGGCCGAACACGCCGACGCACATCGGCCGGTGCACGGCGGCCTCCATCTTGCGCGCCAGGACGCCGTACTTGCGGAACTCGCGCGTCAGGGCGGTGTACTCCTGGCGCACCTTGTCCGGGTTGTCGTTGAACCAGTCGAGCGCCCGGCCGGCGACGGCGGCCGCCCCCCGGCAGGTCGCCGCGACCTCAGCGTTCGCTTCTTGCATGATGCCCGCCATTGGCCCCCTGGGGCAGGGTGAGGATGCCGGTGTCGAGCCAGTAGCCCTGCTCGGACTTCAGGGTCTGCAGCCGCAGGATGACGTCCGACTTGCGCATGGCCGCGCCCTCGGTGTCCTCGATGTCGGCGATGTGGAAGTCCTCCTTGAACGCGTCGTCGCCCTCGTCGCCCTCCGCCCGCTCCAGGGTGACGGTCAGCGGCAGGTTCATCCGGCTCGCGCTCTGGGGGTTCTGGAACTCGAGATAGTACAGCGGCGTCGCCGTCCAGCGCTCGATCGGCAGCTGGCGGAAGCCGATGAACATCGGCGCGTAGAACTTCAGCTGTGCCGGCTCGCCGCCGGCGCCGGCACCCTGGCGGGCGTCCAGGTCGATGTCGGAGAACAGCACGCGGTCGCGGCGGATCTGGCCGGACAGCTCCATCTCGCCGATGAACCGCGCGGTCGACCTCATCTTCAGCCGGCTGCTGCGCAGCAGGAAGCCTTCCAGCACGCCCTCCGACAGCGCGCACAGCATGCCACCGACCACGGCGGTGGTCTTCGGGTCCTCGATGCGGGCGTTGACGTCGCTGAACGGGTACCAGTGCCCGACCCGGTAGTGGTGCATGCGCACGATCCGGTCCGGGCGCACCGGCATCAGGGCCAGGATGGCGTCCTGCACCGCCGGCAGGCGCGACGGCCGCCCGGACAGCAGCAGCACGTCGCAGTCCAGCTCGTAGACGACCTCGCACAGGTCGAACAGCGTCTCGCGCATGACCGTCTGCACGTCCTGCCCCAGTGCCCTGAAGTCGATGTCGAACACCACGTCGGCGAGCCGGAAGTCCTTCGCCCCTTCGTCGGCCGCCTTGCCCTCCACGTAGTCCAGGATGCGCCCGGCCGGCCAGGCATCGGTGCCGAAGAAGTCGGCAAACGTGCGCGTATATGGCGTGTCCTCGCCCCATGGACGAGCCGACTCATACGCATGCAGCATGGCCAGCGCAATCGGCATGGCCACCTGCGTGACGAACTGTTTGCGGAGGTGCCGTTCCTGCTCGGGCATGCCGGCGCGGTCGGCGCCGAACAGGTGCTGCAACAGGGCGCCGGCGTCGGCCACGCCGCGCTGGGCCAGCGCCCGGCCGATCGCGGGGAGCACCTGCCGCTCGATCACCGCCTCCAGGATGTCGTCGCCGGCGATCTTGAAGCCTTCGCGGAAGTTCTGGGTCGGGTTGATCGCCCGATTGCCTTCGACCTGATAGGTCGTGACCATCAGGTCGGTGGTCCCGCCACCGATGTCGATGCTGGCGACGCGCAGGGTCGGGTCGCGGCCGTACTTCGGTCTCGTCTTGCCCATGATCGAGAAGAACTCGGTCGCCGCGCCCTGGAACTTCTGCGTGATCTCGGTGTACAGGTAGACGATCTGCGTGCAGCTCGCCTCGTCCCAGGTCAGCAGCACCGTCGGCTCCGGCGCGGTGCGCACCTCCGCCTGGCGCCAGCCGAGCGCGTCCCAGGTCAGCTTGACCGCTCCCTCCGCGCGCAGGCGCATGATGCGCTGCTCGGCCAGCGGCGTCGCCGGCGGCATGGTCAGGATGACGCGGCGCAGCTGGCGGGGGACGTCGGCCTGACGGCGCTGGCTGCGCGTCTCCGGCGAGTTCATCATGACCAGGGCCTGGAGGATGATCTCGCTGAGCATGAAGGTGAACAGCGACGAGCGCGAGAACTTGGCGCGCACGGCGGAATTGGCCGGCTGGCGGAGCTGGCGCAGCACGTCGCCGTCCTCGGTGATGAACGCCATGATCGCGCCGGACACGGGCGGCTCGGTGGTCACGCCGTCCTGGGCCATGCCGTTGAACCGCCACACCTGGTTCAGCGGGCGGGTGTCCCACAGGTAGCGCTTCGGGCTGCTCAGCCCGGTGATGCCCTCGGTGCCCTGCGCCTCGCCGGCCAGGCGCATGGCCTCGGTGCCGACGCGCGCGATGCTCGGCCACGAGAAGCCGGCGGCGCGGCCGCTGTGGCGGGAGACATGGTCCTTGCCGAAGGCGGCGCGGGCGAACTCGACCCGGCTTTCGAAGGGGTGGGTGTAGACCGATTCCGGGCGCGACAGGTCGCGCAGCTCCAGCATGTAGGAGTTGTTCAGGTCGACCCGCTCGTCCGGGTCGGACTCGATCAGGATCCCGCAGGTGCGGCTGTTGCCCACGTCCAGCACCAGATCGACCTGGATCGGCACATAGCGCGGCTCGCTGGACACGATGTCGGCCAGCTTGATGCGCGGGAACGTGCAGGCATCGGCGAGCAGGTTCAGGAACGTCAGGTAGCGGGCCCAGTGCTCGCAGACGTGGGGGAAGTCCTCCGCGCGCAGGGGACGGCCCGGGCGTTGGGCCTGGCGCAGCTCGCGCAGCAGCTCGTCGAGCCATTCCTCGACCCACGGCTCGCCCAGGAACCAGCCGTTGTCGAGTTCGCTGGGCACGAACCGGAACTCCTGCTCCTCCTCCGAGTCGCGCGGCCTCGGCACCAGATAGGGCCGGCCGGGCTCGAGCGTGCGCATGTCGGTGTCGAGGGCCAGCACGACGCGGTGGGTGTTGCCCTCGCGGTCGCGCTCGGGCAGCTCGACCACCCGCACGCGCGCCCAGTTGGTCGGGCCGGTGTCGAACAGGTCGTTGCCGCGGGTGTCCCTGCCCTTGATCCGGAAGAACGGCACCGGCACCCAGTTGCCGAGGAACATCTCCAGGCCGCGCTGCTTGTTGAGCGCGTAGACCTCGTCGGGCGGGGGCGTGCCGCCGGTGACCGGATCGGTCAGCTCGCCGGTCTCCGGGTCCTCGCGCAGGCTGCGTAGCAGCACCGGGACGGTGCCGTCCTCGGCCGGCTTGTCCGGCTGTTTCTCCTCCCAGAACGACCGCGTCAGCTTCGGCGTCCGGTCCAGATCGAAGCCGAAATCGAGGAACTGGATCCCGCTGTACGGAATCACGCTGACCACCGACCGCAGGCTCTTTGGCAATGTCTTGAGCATGGTTCCTCGTCCGGCCCTGGCGATCCGGCCCTGGTCCGACATCGCGGCGGGTGGCCGGCCCGCCGCCGACTGGTGCCCTAGGGGACCTCGAACTCGTACACGACCGGCGGCGTGTCGGGGGCGGCGACGGCACCTTCGATGACCTCGGTCTCGTCGCCGATGCGGACGCGCACCCGGAACGGCGTCGCGACCTGCCCCGAGTCCCGGCCGTAGAAGTTGTCGACGATCACGGCGTAGCGGCCGGAAGCTGCCGCGCCCTCGGGCCAGAACACGTTCTCCACGGGCTCCTCGGACATGGGGCTGCCGGCATTCATGTCGACGTCCAGTTCGCCGCCGCAGGCCTGCCGATTGCCGTAGTAGATGGTGCGGCCGTCGGGACAGCGCACATGGAGATCGAGGTCGTCGCGCCCCTCCCAGGCCAGGGTGACCGTGATCTCGCCGCTCTCGCCGCCCTCGCGGTCCAGGCGCTCGTCGAAGCTCTGCTCGTCGGGGGTCTCCCGGCCGCCGCCGTCCTCCGGAACGGTCGCCGGCGGCGCGGCCGGCCCGCCCGGCGTCGCTTCCTCCTGCGCCCCGTCGCGCGCCGCGGCGCAGCGCCGGCGCTCCAGCGCGACGCGCCGCTGCAGCCGGCGGATCTCGTCCTCCAGCACGCGCTCGCGCGCCAGCTCGGCCCGCAGCTCGGGCGAGTCGCGCGGGTCGGCGGCCACCGCCGGGCCGGGGCAAAGATTGACGAACCCGCGATCGGCCAGCCACGCCGTGCCGGGCAGCCCGACGCCGCAACCGCTCAGCAGCACGATGAAGATGCCCGCCACCAGCAGCGCGAACACCAGCCAGAGCAGCCAGGCCAGCCACCACAGCGGCCCTTCGGCGAGCGCGACGGCGGCCGGCCCCGACGCGACGGCGGTGCCGCCGGCCGGAACCGCCGCGGGGGCCGGGGGCGGTCCGGGCGGCGGTCCGGGCGGCGGGGCGGAGGCCGGCGGCGGCGTGTAGGGCACGAACTTGCGCAGCACGCCGCGTTCGGGCTGCGGCTCGTCGCGAAGCATGCCCCAGCAGGCCAGCACCGGCTGCTCGCCGACGCAGTAGATGTAGTCGTCGCCCGGCACCTCGAGCGCCAGCTCCAGCATCTGGCCGAGCAGGCGGTCGCCGCCGTCGCGCGACTTGGCCAGCGCGCCGGCGCGTTGCCGGATGTCGTCGCGCAGCCGGGCCAGCTTGCCCTCGACGGCATAGCGGAGGTCGGGACCGGCCTCGTTCAGCGGGACGACCGGGCCCGTGCCCGCGGCGTACCAGTCGACCGTGCCGCGCGTCGGATTGTAGTTCGGCTCGGCGAACAGCCGCGCGTGGTCCTCCGAAAACGCGCGGCGCAGGAAGCGGGCGAGCTGGTCGTACGCCTGAATCACCGGCTGGCCGCCGGTGCCGATGGCGTGCAGCCCTTCCTGCCGGGTCGTGGCGATGAGGACGCTGTCCATGCCCGCTGCGTGCTCCCGGTGCCGCCGTTACTGCTGCGGCCCGCTGCCGCTGCCCTCGTCCGCGCCGGATCCGTCCGGCGGCGGGGCCTCCTCCGGCACCGGTTCCGGCGGCGTCGCCGGCTGCGCCACCTGCGTCACGCAGGCACCGTCGACCGAGGCATAGGGCACGCCGTGCCCGTCCAGGAACCGCGCAAGGTTCGGCGAGGCGATCGCGTAGTTGAGCCGCGACGCCTGCTCCAGGTCGATCCGGTTGAACGTGTTCACGCCGACCACGCGGCCGCAGATGTCGACCAGCGGTCCGCCGCTGTTGCCGGGCGAGATGCCGGCATCGTGGATCACGATCGGGAAGCCCTGATCCTGGTTCTGGACGACCGTGACCTCGCCCTGGGTGGTGGCCATGTTCGGGATGGCGCTGACGTCGCCGTTGAGCAGGGCCTGGAAGTTCAGGTCCGAGGACAGCACGATGGTCGGGTAGCCGGCGGCGACGACCGCCTGCAGCCGGGACGCCGTCGGCGTCAGCGCCAGGTGCGGCAGGCCGTCCGCGGTCGGCACCTCCAGGACGGCGAAGTCGGGCCCGCCGATGTCGCTGGACTCGGTCTGATAGCGCAGGACGGCCCGCTGCACGCCGCCGAGCGCGTGGTTGGTGACGAACAGCCCGTCCGCGCGCGCGCCCTCGATGACGTGGCGGTTGGTCACCAGCGTCTGCGGGCCGACGAAGAAGCCGCTGCCGATGCCGACGTTGTTCGCGCCCTCCGGCCCCAGGGCGATGACCAGCGCCGTCGCCTCGTCGAGCAGCTCGACGAGCGTGCCCTCGAACGGCTCCTGGCCGGGCAGGGCTGCCGGCGGCACGCGCGTCGCCTCGGGCTCGGGCGGCAGCAGCGGCATGGCCTCCTGCGGCGTGCTCTGACCCTCCGGCACGATGGCCGGCGTCGGGTCCGGGGGCAATACCTGCCCGTTCCGGCCGGGCACCACCGGCACCACGGAGCCGGGCACGGCGCCGTGGGGGTTCTCGACCGTGCACACGCCGGCGTCCAGAGCCGCCTCCAGCCGGCGGATCTGCTCCTCCAGCGAGCGGTTGCTCTCGCGCTGCAGGGCGATCATGCGGTCGAGGTCGGGGGGCTCGGCGCGCGGCTCCTCCGGGTACAGCAGCACGCCCGGCAACAGCAGGAACAGCAGCACCAGCGTCGCAACCACGACCGCGACCAGCACCGGCAGCCAGGGCCGGCGGTACCACGGCGCGTCCACGTAGACCGGCCCGCCCGGCGGCGGTGCGCCGGGCCCGCCACCGTCCCCGGCCGGCGGACCGCCGCCACCCGCCGGCGGCGGAGGCGGAGCGGCGCCGCCTGCGCCGGCACCGCTCGCGGCGCCGTTGCTGCCGGCGCCGTGGCCGGGCGCTCCGCCGGCGGCGCCGGCGGCGGGTGCGCCTGCGGCGGCCTGGTGGGCCGCACCGGCCGGCACGGGCTCGCCGGCGAACGGGTCCATCGACCCGCCGACGGGTGCGAACGGGTCGTCGTAGCGGTCGGGCGCCGGGGCCTGCCAGCCGCTCCGGCGATCGGCGCCGCCTGCCATGGCGGCCGCGGCCAGGCCGGCCGCGGCGGCCGTGCCGGCTGCCGCCGTCGCACCCGGCATGGCCGCCTCCGCCGGCGTCGCGCCGGTGCGGCCGAGGGCGGGCGCACGGAACGGGGCATAGGCCCCCAGCGTGCGGGCGAAGTGGCGCTGCCTGGTCTGGTCGTCGTCCATCGTGCCGGCGGGCACGAAGCCCCAGTTGGTCAGCACCGGACGGCCGTTGATGATCATGATGTCGCGTGCCGAGGCAAGATAGAGGCTGGCGCCGAGCAGCGGCCCGAACTCCGGGTCGTCGAGGGCCGGCGCCAGCGCGGCCAGCCGGCGCGACAGCTCGGCCTCGTGGTGCGCGCGGGCGTCGTCGTCGAGATCCGCGAGGGCGATCGGCTCGCCGGGAATGCCGGCGTACCACGACACGGTACCCACCGGGCCGTGGTCGCCGCGCGTCATCACCGGCTCGGCGAACATCTCCGCGGCATCGCGGCCGCAGCGGTCCACCAGGAACCGGGACAGCTCGGCATACCGGTCGACCGCCGGACCGTCCGCCGTCGTGACGGCATCCAGGTTGTCCAGGCTGGTCTTGCGCACGAAGTTCGGAGCGTTCATCCGCGCCTCTTGCCTCTCTGCCGGGTCCGTGCCGTCCCCGCCGACCGCATGGACCGGACGCCGTGACGCCCGAGCACTGGGCCCATTCGGCAGGCGGCCACGGCGATGGCAGCACGCCGGAACGCCCTCCGCCGGGAAGGTGCCGGGCCATCCCGGCCGGTGTGTCGCGACACCCTCTCCGCCTTCCGGGCGCGAACCCGGATCGGCGGGCGTGCACGGCGCGCTGGCACGACGCTGGCAGTCCGCAATGGCATGAATATGGCGTCTTGCAGATCAATTTTGGCGGTCCGCCGCCACCGGCGTCGCAGCCGCCAACGGCCATCTTTACAGACCCCGCGGCCCTGACCATATGGAAATCAACCCCTTGGGCCCGACGCCCGAACCCAATGCCGGTCCGCACCGCGGGTATCGGCGCCGGGAACGGGAGGAAAGCAGGTCGTGTTTCATTGCCGGCGGCCAACCCGCCGATGCGGGCGTGCACGGCGAGGCTGACCGCCGGACAGGTCAAGGAGGTTGGTCATGGATACGAGATCGCTGCTTCCCTTTGGTTTCGGCCGCTCTCGCGACGTCGTGCCGGGCGGGGAGCGGGACCCCTTCCGCGCGCTGCGGCGGGACATGGAGCGCATGTTCGAGGACCTCTACCGCGGGTGGCCGTTCGGCGTCCTGGCGGAGGGCGAGGAGCGCATGGTGTCGCCGCGGATCGACGTGAGCGAGACCGACGGTGAGTTGGTCGTCACGACCGAGCTGCCGGGCATGGAGGAAAAGGACATCGACGTCACGCTCGCCGGCAACATGCTGACCGTCCGCGGCGAGAAGAAGGCCGAGACCGAACGCAAGGCCGAAGACTATCACGTCATGGAGCGCTCGTTCGGCCGGTTCTCGCGCACCATCCCTGTGCCGTTCGAGGCCGACCCGGACCAGGTCAAGGCGTCGTTCAAGCAGGGCGTGCTGACGGTGAAGATTCCGAAGCCCGCGGAGATCAAGGAGAAGGCCAAGAAGATCGCGATCGAGCACGCGGCCTAACTGCCGCAGTGCCCGCCGGCAATAAGTGGGCCGGTTCGGCCGGAGGGCCGGGCCGGCCCGCTTCGTGTCGGGTGCCCCGGCCCGAGGCTGCGACCGGCGGACCGGGCTACCAGCGAAAGGCGGGCACGACCCAGTCGGGGACGACGCCGTGCTCGGCGAACAGGGTCTCCAGGCGAGGCCGGTCGTCCGCGGCATCGAGCCGCACGCTCAAGGCCCCACCGTGGATGCCGCCGGCGACGAGCGCGGTCGTGAAGCCCATGCGCTGCCCGCCGGCAATGTCGTGCGCCAGCGAGTCGCCGATCGCGATCGTGCGATCGTCGGCCGTGCCGCCCAGGGCCGGCCGGCACAGCGCGTAGACCTCCGGATGCGGCTTGCCGAACCAGCGCACGGGGCCGCCCAGCTCCGCGTAGCGGTGCGCCAGCAGGCCGGGGCCGGGGATCAGCCCCGCCGCCGTCACGCCGGCCGTATCGGGGTTGGCGCACAGCAGCGGCAGGCGGCGGCGCGCCGCAGCGGCCAGCAGCGGCCGATAGCTCTCCGGCGGGCGCTCCGGCATGTCGCTGCCGCTCAGCAGGATGAAGTCGGCGTCTTCGGGCGCCGTGACGAACGCGAGGTCGAGCCCGGCCGCCATCGAGCGGTCGCCGCCGCGGCTGATCAGCAGGCAGCGGCGCCCCGGAACCTCCGCCGCCGCCCCGCCGTCGCCGCCGAGGGCCCGCCACACCGCCTCGCCGGAGGACATCGTCGCGGCATAGGTCTCGCGGGCGATGCCGAGTTCGGCGAGCCGCGCCTCGTTGTGCGCCGCGCGCCGGCCGGAGTTGGACAGGATCACCACCCGCTTGCCGGCCGCGCTGAGCCGGCGCAGGCAGTCGGCGGCACCGGGATAGGCGGTGGTGCCGTCGTGCAGCACGCCCCACTGATCGACGATGAAGGCATCGTGGGCGTCGGCAAGCGCGCGGATGCCCGGGACGATGCGGGCGGCGGTGCGGGTCACGGCGCTAGGCCGCGGTCATCGCGGCGGTGTTGGCGACCAGGGCGTAGATGCCGTCGGCGGTCTCGCAGCCGCGCAGCTTGGCGCACAGCGACTCGTCGCGCAGCAGGCGCGAGACCTTGGCCAGCGCCTTGAGGTGGTCGGCGCCGGCCTGCGAGGGCGCCAGCAGCAGGAACACCAGGTCGACCGGCTGGTCGTCGATCGCGTCGAAGTCGACCGGCCGGTCGAGGCGCGCGAACACGCCGTACACGCGGTCCAGCGACGGCAGCCGGCCGTGCGGGATGGCGATGCCGCGGCCGACGCCCGTCGTGCCCAGCCGCTCGCGCTCCAGCAGCACGTCCAGGATGGTGCGCTCATTCTCGCGGGTGACGTCCGCGGCGCGCTTGGCAAGCTCGTACAGCGCCTGCTTCTTGCTGGTCACGCGCAGGTTGGGCACGACCGCATCGGGTCTCAGGAACTCGGGCATGCTCTGCGATCCAAGCGGCCGGTCTCAGGAGCCGGCCTGGGCGCTTCCATGGGGATCCACCCAGCCGACATTCCCGTCGGAGCGGCGGTAGACCATGTTCAGGCCGCCGTGGGCGCGGTTGCGGAACATGAGCGCAGGCAGATCGGCCAGGTCAAGCCTCATCACGGCCTGGCTTACCGTCAGAGTGTCGATCGGCGTCGTCATCTCCGCGACGACGACCGGCTGCGCCGGCTCCTCGGCGGCGTCCGCCTCGTCCTCCGGCTCGGCCATCAGCACATAGGCGCTGGCCGGCAGCGATGGCTCGGGCGCCAGGTCCTTGTGGTGGTCGGTCAGGCGCCGCTTGTACCGGCGCAAGCGCTTGGCCATGCGGTCGGCGGCCTGGTCGAACGCCTGGTAGGGGCCGTCCGCCTCGGCCGTGCTCTGCATTTGCAGATTGCGGCCGACGTGGATCGACACGTCCGCCCGGAACAGATGCGCCTCCCGCGACAGCACCACCGTCGCATCGATGGCCCCGTTGAAGTATTTGCCGGTGATGGTGTCGAGGGTCTGGTCGACATGGGTTCGTAAGGCATCACCGACGTCGAGCTGCTTGCCTTTTACGGTTAACTGCATTGCGCTTGCTGCCCGAAATCGACGGTCCGCGTGCTGGTCGGGATCCGGCCCCGGCGGCGCGGCCGGACCGACGGGCCGGAGGGGAAAGATGGGCCTCCTGCTGAGCATGCTCAAGCCCGGCAGCGGCATCGAGTCGGCCGCCCCGGCACGGGGGCTGCGCCGACCGTCCCGCCGCGACCCGGGAGTGTCATCGCAGTGCCTTGGCCCGGCGCCGCTGCACCGAGGAAGGAATGCGCAAGGCTTCACGATACTTCGCCACGGTGCGCCGCGCAATGTCGATCCCGTCGCCGTGCAGGATCTCCACGATCCGGTCGTCGGACAGCACGGCGTCCGGCGTTTCCGCATCGATCAGCGCCCTGATGCGGAAGCGCACCGCCTCCGCGGAATGGGCGGCGCCGCCGTCGGCGCCCGGGATCGACGCCGTGAAGAAGTACTTCAGCTCGAACAGGCCGCGCGGGGTGGATATGAACTTGTTGGAGGTCACGCGGCTGACGGTGCTCTCGTGCATGCCGATCGCCTCGGCGATGTCGCGCAGAATGAGCGGCCTGAGATACTGGACGCCCTGCACGAAGAACGTGTCCTGCTGGCGCACGATCTCGGTGGCGACCTTGAGAATGGTGGTCGCGCGCTGGTGCAGCGACTTGACCAGCCAGTTGGCGGAGGCGAAGCAGTCCGAGATGTACTCGCGCTCTGTCTTGTCGCGCGCGGCGCCGCTGATCCGGGCATGGTAGCGCTGGTTGACGAGCACGCGCGGCAGCGTGTCGGCGTTCAGCTCGACGATCCAGCCGCCGCCGGCCTGCGGCCGCATCAGGATGTCCGGCGTGATCGGCTGGGCCACCTCCTGGCCCAGGCGCAGCCCCGGCTTCGGGTCGAGGGCGCGGATCTCGGCGATCATGTCGGTAAGGTCATCCATGTCGACGCCGCAGATGCGCGTCAGCGCCGCGAAATCGCGCCGGGCCAGCAGGTCGAGATGGTCGAGCAGCGCCTGCATCGCCGGGTCGAACCGGTTGCGGTCGGCCAGCTGCAGCGCCAGGCATTCCGACAGCGTGCGGGCGAACACGCCGGGCGGATCGAAGCGCTGGAGGCGTTTGACGAGGGCCTCGACCCGCTCGGGCGGCGCGCCGAGCTGCTCGGCGATCTGCACCGGATCGCCGGTCAGGTAGCCCGACTCGTCGATCATGTCGACGAGCTGCGCACCGATCAGGCGGTCGGCCGGGTCGGTCAGGTCGACGTTGACCTGGCCCAGCAGATGCTCGCGCAGCGTGGTCTCCCCGCTCAGCGTCTGCTCGACGCCGAACTCGCCGTCGTCCTCGAAGCCGCGGCCGGGGCGGCCCCAGTCATGGCCAGCGCCGTTCAGGCCGCTGTCGGCGTCGCCGGGCCGCGCGTCGTTCCAGACCTCGCCGAAGTCGCAGTCGAGCGGCGCATCGCCGTCCGCGGTCATGCGGTCGTTGCGGGCCAGCGTGTCGGTGCCGGTCACGTCGGCGCCGGGTGCCGGCGCGGCGGCGGTGTCGCGGGGTTCGTAGTCCGGCTCGCCGGGGGCGGCGGTGCCGGGCGCCGCCTCGCCTTCGTCGCGCTCCAGGAGCGGATTGCGCTCGATCTCCTGCGCGACGTACTCCGACAGCTCGACGTTCGACAACTGCAGCAGCTTGATGGCCTGCTGCAACTGTGGCGTCATGACAAGCGTCTGGGCCTGCCGAAGATCGAGCCGTTGCGAGAGCGCCATGTTCCGGTCGTCTACAGGCTGAACCGTTCGCCCAGATAAACCCGCCGCACGTCCTTGTGCGCGACGATCTCCGACGGCGTGCCCTCCATCAGGACCTGACCGTCGTGCAGAATATAGGCACGATCGACGATCTCCAGGGTTTCCCGGACGTTATGATCGGTGATCAAAACACCGATCCCGCGATCGCGCAACTGGCCGACGAGCTCGCGGATGTCGTTGACGGCGATCGGGTCGATCCCGGCCAGCGGCTCGTCCAGTAGCATGAAGTGGGGACGGGAGGACAGGGCACGGGCGATCTCCACGCGGCGGCGCTCGCCGCCGGACAGCGCCAGGGCCGGGGCGCGCCTGAGATGGGTCAGCGAAAACTCGGCAAGCAGGTCCTCCAGCATCGCCTCGCGCACCTCGCGGTCCGGCTCGGTGACCTCGAGCACGGCGCGGATGTTCTGCTCCACGTTCAGGCCGCGGAAGATCGACGCCTCCTGCGGCAAATAGCCGATGCCCAGGCGCGCCCGGCGGTACATCGGCAGGTCGGTCAGCTCGTTGCCGTCCAGCAGGATGGTCCCGGAATCGGGCGCGATCAGGCCGATGATGATGTAGAAGCAGGTGGTCTTGCCGGCGCCGTTGGGCCCGAGCAGCCCGACCACCTCGCCGCGCTGCAGATTGACCGACACGTTCAGCAGCACCGGGCGCTTCTTGTACCGCTTGCCCAGGTGGCGGGCGACCAGCCCGTCGCGCTGCACCACCAGCCGCGGCTTCATTGCGGCGTCCTGCACGTCCACAGGCGGAGCGGCACGGCGCTCGGAGGCCGGCAGGCGAACCATGGCGGCGGCCACCGCTATTCGTTCGGGACGAGGAGCGCTCGGATCGGCCCCTCACCGGTCGGGTTTGCGATCAGCCGGCTCATTCCGGTGTCGAGGTTGACCTCGGCGAAGTCGCCGCTGAGCTGGTTTTCGCCCCGCACCAGGCGGACCGAGCCCTCCAGGACGGCGACGTTGGTGCTCAGGTCGTAGACCCCCTGTTCGGCGGTGGCGATGTCGGTGTCGGTGTCGATGCGCACGTTGCCGAAGGCGCTGACGATGGACAGCTCCATCGAGCCCTCCTCGTCCTCGACGAATTCGCCGGTCAGCACGTCGCCCCGCACCCGGTCGCCGGTGGTACGCTCGACCAGGGCGTCGCCGCGGGCCACCGCCAGCCGATCCGACGGGTAGTACTCCAGGGTGTCGGTCGCCGTTAGCGTGCCGTCGGTGCTTTCCAGGCGCAGGTCGCCGCCGGTCAGCACGATGACGTCCTGGTCCAGGTCGTACACGGCGCGATCGGCCTCGGCGCGCCCCTCGGGCGCCTCGATGATCACGTTGCCTTCGGCGGCGGCGCGCCAGATCTCGGTGCCGCCTTCCTCGAGCTCGCGATAGAACGCCGTCAGCACGTCGCCGCGCACCTCGATCTCGTTCTGGCGCAGCCTGGCGTCGCCGCGGGCGACGTAGGTCTGCTCCTCGCTGTGCCACTCCAGGCTGTCGGTGGCCTCGATCTGCACCGGGTCCTCGTTCTCGTCGCCGCCGAGGCCGGGCAGGAGCTGACCCGAGGCCGGGCCGGCGGCGATCAGGCCGAAGGCCGGGGCGGCGAGCAGGACGGGTCGCAGGAACTGGAGCACGGTCATTGCCGGGTCACCGCAAGGTGTCGCGCGGCGCGCGCCGCAGCAGCAGTCGGCTCTCGCCCGTGAACACGACGAGGCCGGCCTCATTGTCGATGCGGAAGCCCTGGGCCGCGATCTCGCCCGCCGGCCCGTGCGCCTGCACCGGCACGTCGGTCCACGCCGTTCCCTGGTTCACGTCGATGTACATCTGGTCGGCAAAGAAGGTGTAGCCGTCGTCGCGAAACAGGTTGACGTTGCCGGTCAGCTCGATCAGGCCCTGGGCGTTGTCCATCTGCCCGTGCTCGGCGAGCAGGGCCAGCCAGAGCCCGTTCTCCAGCGTGATCTCCGCCTCCAGGTCCTGGAAGACGACGAGGTCGCCGTCGGCATCGCTCTGAAGAGCGGACGTGCCGACGATGCTGTACGGCCGGTCCTCCGCATCCGTTCCGGCCAGCCGCGGGCTGATCATCCGGCCCGGATCCGCCTCATCGACCTGGCGGCGCTCGGTTGCGGTCTCGGTCAGCTCGGGCCACGCCACCACCGCCGCGATGAGCAGCAGGGCCAGCAGCGGCAGCGCCAGCTTCATGACCGTCACGAACCGCGTGTAGAGACGCCCGGACCGCGGGGCGCGGTCGAACCGCGAGCGCGGCAGGGTGCGAGGCCTCGCGTCGCGAACCGGGGCCGCGGGCGAGGGCGGCACCGGCTCGGCCTGCTCCACGGGAAGTACGTTGAACTTGCCCATCACCGTTGCGCCGCCGTTCATGCGGGATTACCGGGCCAGCCGGCGGCGCGGCACGGAACACGACCGCGCCGGGCGGACCGACCGGCCGGCAGACACCTCTCCCGGCCGGCCGGATCGTCGGTGCGCGGTGCGTCTGAAATCGTCGTCCCGGTCACGGGTGTCATGGCACTGTTACTTTCGGGTGAATACGGCGGGAGTATGACGCGCGCACCCGCAGCCGTCAAACCCGCTCGCGTTTTCGACTGCAACCGTCAGATGGCGTCAGTGGGCGAAGATGTCGACGTCGCCCCAGCCATCGAGGTCGAGCGTGGCCCGCGTCGGCACGAAGGCGAAGCACGCCTCGGCCAGCGCCGTCCGGCCCTCGCGCGTCAGGATGGCGTCGAGCCGCTCCTTGACCGCGTGCAGGTGCACCACGTCGGCGGCGGCATAGCGCAGCTGCTCCGGCGTCAGCGCGTCCGCTCCCCAGTCCGAGGTCTGCTGCTGCTTGGACAGGTCAATGCCGAGCATCTCGCGGCACAGGTCCTTCAGGCCATGACGGTCGGTGAACGTCCGGGCGATCCGCGAGGCGATCTTCGTGCAGTACACCGGTGCGGCGACGACGCCCAGATAGGCGCGGATTGCCGCAACGTCGAAGCGGGCGAAATGCATCAGCTTGACGACATCCGGATCGGCCAGGAGCCGGATCAGGTTCGGCGCGTGGATGTCTTCGCGCGGCAGGCGGACGATGTGCGCGCTGCCGTCGCCGGCGCTGAGCTGGACCAGGCACAAGCGGTCGCGTCGGGGATTGAGGCCCATCGTCTCGGTATCGACTGCCACCATGCCGCCGAAGTCGATGTCGGGCGCCAGATCGCCTTCGTGCAGCTGAATTCCGCCGGCCATGCACCGTCCTTTGCCGGATGCGGCATGGCGCCGTCACCGTGTGCCGTTGAACCGAAGCGGAGAGGCGGGCGGTGCCGGCCGCATCATCAGAATGGTGCCCAGGAGAAGACTCGAACTTCCACGGCCTTGCGGCCACAGGTACCTGAAACCTGCGCGTCTACCAATTCCGCCACCTGGGCAAAGCGGACCCTGTAGCTAGGCGCATCGGCCGGCCTTGTCAATGCCTTGCAGCGCGCTTTGCATCAAGCGCCGCAACCGGCCGCACCGTCTTGACGGGCTGCGCGGGCATGCCTGTCGACAGCCCGCGGCGTTTGCGCCTATCTATTGGCGGTAGACAGATAGGGTTCCTGCGGTCGGCGCACAAGGGAGCACGCGATGTACGATCCCAGCCGCGATTTTCGTCGGCCGGAATACAAGGTGGTCACGGTGTTCGGCGGCGGCGGGTTCATCGGCCGTCACCTGGTCAAGCGCCTCGCCCAGCGCGGCTGGCGGGTGCGCCTTGCCGTACGCCACCCCGGCCGGGCCATGTTCCTGCAGACCTACGGCGCGGTCGGCCAGATCGCCCCGGTGTTCGCCGACGTGCGCGACGACGCTTCGGTCGCGGCGGCCGTCCGCGGCGCCGACTACGTGATCAACCTGGTCGGCATCCTGTTCGAGTCGGGCCGCCAGCAGTTCGAGGCGCTGCATGCCGAGGCGCCCGGCCGCATCGCCCGCCTTGCCAGAGAGGCCGGCGCCACGCGCATGGTGCACATCTCGGCCATCGGCGCGTCGCCCGACTCGCCGTCGGTGTATGCCCGGACCAAGGCGCGGGGCGAGCAGGCGGCGCGCGAGGCGTTCCCCGAGGTGACGATTCTGCGGCCGAGCATCGTGTTCGGTCCGGAGGACAACTTCTTCAACCTGTTCGCCACGCTGGCGCGGCTGTCGCCGGTCATGCCGCTGATGGGCGGCGGCGAGACCCGGTTCCAGCCGGTCTATGTCGGCGACGTTGCCGATGCGATCATGGCCGCGCTGGACGACCCGGCCGCCCAGGGCCGGACCTACGAGCTGGGCGGGCCGCGGGTCTACACGTTCCGGGAGTTGATGGAGCTGACCCTGGCCCAGATCGGGCGCAAGCGCCTGCTGGTATCGATCCCGTGGTCGCTCGCCGAGGTCCAGGGCAAAGTGCTCGGCATGCTGCCGGCCCCGCTGCTGACCCTGGACCAGGTCAAGCAGCTCCGCATCGACAACGTCGTCGCCGACGACGCGCCGACCCTGCGCGACCTGGGCATCGCGCCGACGGCGGCGGAGGCGGTGCTGCCGTCCTATCTGGAGCGCTTCCGGCGCGGCGGCCGCTTTGCCGGCCGACGGCTTGCCGGGTGATCCGCCGGTACCGCGCGAAAGACCTCGCGGGGAACACGATTTCGTCAAACCCGGTCCCTACGGTTCCCGGCATGGGCCCGCGTGGAGCGGGCCGCCTCGCGCAGCACCGGAGGACAGGCATGACCGTGCGCACCACCGCGGGCCTCTGCGCCCTGGCTGCAATCCTGGCCGCGCCGGCCGTCCAGGCCGGGCAGGGCGAGGCCGCCGCCGCAGGCGTTGCCGTCGCCCAGGCCGGACAGGTTCTGACGCCGCCGGGCGGAGGGGAAGACTTCGCCGACGGCCCCGGCACCCGCGGCCGGCTGGCGCCGGGCGGGCAGGTGATGAGCGTCATCGACCGGCCGGCCGACGCGGACTGGTTCGCGGTCGACCTCCAGAGGGACACGGTCTACGCGTTCGACATGCAGGGCGCGCCGACCGGTGCCGGCACCCTGCCGGACCCGCTGCTGACGCTGCACGACGCCCGCGGCGGCGAGGTGGCGCGCGACGACGACGGCGGCGAGGACTTCAATGCGCGCCTGGTCTTCCCGGCGCCGCAGACCGGACGGTACTTCATCGCCGCCCGGGCATTCGGCGACGCGACCGGCACCTACATTCTGTCGGCGGCGGACCGCGGTCCCGCGCGGGACGACTTTGCCGCGGACGACGGCACGGCCGGCCGCCTTTCCGTCGGCGGCACGGCGGGCGGCGAGCTCGAGCTGCCGAACGATGTGGACTGGTTCGCGATCGAGCTCGACGCGGGGGTCGGCTATGCCATCGGCATGGAGGGACAGCCGACCGGCCGCGGCACGCTGCCGGATCCGCTGCTGACGCTGCACGATGCTTCGGGCGCCGAGGTGGCCCGCGACGACGACGGCGGCCAGGGCCTGAACGCCCGGATCAGCCACGTGCCGCGCCGGGCGGGTACCCATTACGTCGCCGCCCAGGCGTTCGGCGGGAACACCGGGACGTATGTCCTGACCGCGGACACCGCCCCCGTGCAGGGACCGGGCAAGCCGGGGCCGGGCGGCCCGGGCCCCGCCGTCGGCGACGACTATGCCGACGGGCCGGACACGACCGGCCGGCTGCCGCTCGGCGACACGGTGCAAGGCCGCATCGATACGCCGGGCGATGCAGACTGGTTCGCGGTCGAGCTCACGGCCGGCGTCGCGCACCTGTTCGACATGCGCGGGGCCCCGGACGGGACGCTGCAGGACGGCCTGCTGACGCTGCACGACGCCGACGGCAACGAGGTCGCGCGCGACGACGACGGCGGCGAGGGGCTCAACCCCAGGCTCGCCTACGTGCCGCCGAACGGCGGCCGGTACTACGTCGCGGCCCGCGGCTTCGGCGACAACACGGGCACGTATACGCTGACCGGACTGGCGCGGCCGGACCTGCGCGACGACCATCCGGCCTCGGCGGAGACGACCGCGCGGGTCGCCATCGGCCGGCCCGGCCACGGCGAGATCGAGCTGCCCGGAGATGCCGACTGGTTCGCCGTCGAGCTCGACCCGGGCAACACCTACAGCTTCGACCTGGAGGGCCAGCCGACCGCGCAGGGCACGCTGGCCGACCCGCTTCTGGCACTGCACGATTCGCGCGGCAACGAGATCGCCCGCGACGACGACGGCGCGACCGGGCTCAACGCGCGCGTCACGTATCGGCCGGAACGGGCCGGGATCTACTATCTTGCCGCGCAGGCGTTCGGCTCCTCGACCGGCACCTATACGCTGACCGTGGACCGCTACGCGGGCTTCGAGGACGACTTCGCCGGCGGTCCGGAGACGGAGGGCCGGCTCGCGATCGGCGACGGTGCAACGGGCACGCTGGAGGTGCCGCAGGACGAGGACTGGTTCGCCGTCAGCCTGGACCGCGGCACGACCTACACGATCGGGCTGGAGGGCCAGCCCACCGGCGCCGGCTCGCTGCCCGACCCGCTGCTGTCGGTGCACGACGCCGAGGGCCGCGAGCTCGCGCGCGACGACGACGGCGGCGACAGCTTCAATGCGCGGCTGACCTTTTCGCCGCCGGCCAGCGACGTGTACTTCGTGAACGCCCAGGGGTTCGGCGGCGCCAGCGGCTCCTACCGCGTCACCATCCAGGAAGGCGGCGTGCCGGGACCGGTTGGGAAATAGGGCCGTACCGGGAGGCCGGCGTCCGTCAGCGTCCGGCCGCCTGGCAAACTCCGGCTGTTTGGCGACCCTCGGTATGTGCGCTGCGGCAAAACCTTAAATATTTTAAGGGTTCTTTCAACCTTCTCCGTTAACCTCCCTTGCTGATCAGGGCGTGCGGCTGGAAGTCCTTGGCCGCGCGGCTCTCTGCCAAATCAGCCAGTGAGGGGGATTCGACATGGTCGCCGGCATTCGAGGGCGCATGGTTGTCATGCTCGCGGCATCGGCGCTGGCCACGGCCGCTCTGTTCGCTGCGTATGCGGCGGTGTTCGGGGAGGGCGATCTCGGACCCGGGATTGTCGTGCTGATCTGTGCCGCACTGTCTGCGGGCATGGTGTTCGCGGTGCTGGACCGGACCCTGGTGCGCCCCTTGGCGGGGATGTGCGCCTGCGCCGGACAGTGGGCCGCGGGCGAGCGGCGGGCGGACCCGCCCGGCGGCGAGCGCGACGACGAGATCGGCGGGCTGGCGCGTGCGCTCACGGGGTTGCGCGCGCTGCTGTCCGGGCCGGATGAGGCGGAGCCGGAGCGTGGCGGGGCGCCGGGCGACGGCGATGGGCGCACGACCGCAATGCTCGACGTCCTGCACGGCGTCGTCGAGGCGGCGGTCCAGAGCAACGAGTCGGTCATCCAGCTGGCGCGCATGAAGAAGGACATCACCGGCGCCAGCGCGCAGGCGCAGGCGATCGCCTCGTCGGTCGAGGAGCTGGTCGCCTCGATCAGCGAGATCTCGAAGAACAGCGAGACCGCGAATGTCGAGGCGCGCGGCGCCGAGGAGGCGGCCAGCGCCGGCGTGACCGCTTCGGAGGTGGCGATCCGGTCCATGCAGACCATCGTGGACGCCGTCGCCGGCGCGACCGCCGAGGTGCACCGGCTGGCCCAGGCCTCCGACCAGATCGGCGAGATCATTGCCCAGATCGAGTCGATCGCGAAGCAGACCAACCTGCTCGCCCTGAACGCGACCATCGAGGCGGCCCGCGCCGGCGAGGCCGGCCGGGGCTTTGCGATCGTGGCCAACGAGGTCAAGAACCTGGCCAGCCAGACGGCGCACGCCACCGACGACATCCGCGGCCGCATCGGTCGGCTGCGGACCGACATGCAGGGAATCGTCGATTCGATGGACCGCGGCCGGGCGGCGGTCGACGACGGCCGCACCGCGGTCGACGACCTGGGCGGCCGGCTCGGCACCATCGCTGCGCAGGTCAACGGGGTGTCCGGCCGCATGGGCGAGATCGCCGCCATCCTGACGCAGCAGACCGCCGCCTCCAGCGAGGTGGCGCGCGGCACCAACGTGATTGCCGAGCTGTCCGGTCAGAACGACCGCGAGGTCAACCTGGTGCTCGACGAGCTCGACAAGCTGAACGAGATGCTCGGTGCGCAGGTCGGGGTCTTCGCGGGCATCGATTCCGATCGGGCGCTGGTGGAAATCGCCAAGAACGACCACGCGCTGTTCAAGAAGCGCGTGCTCGATGCGATCGTCGGCCGCACGACCCTGACCGCCGAAGGGCTGCCCGACCACGGCAGCTGCCGCCTGGGCCGGTGGTGCCGCGAGGTGACCATCCCGGGGCTGCGCGACGAACCGGCCTTCCGCCGGCTTGCCGATCCGCATGCCCGGGTGCACGACCACGGCAAGGCGGCGCTGAAGAAGTTCGCCGGCGGCGACCTGGACGGTGCGTTCGCCGCGATCGAGCAGATGAACACGGCCTCGCACGAAGTGACCGGCCTGCTCGACCAGCTCGGCGAAAGCCTGGCGCGGCGCGAGGCGGAAAACGGTCGCGCCGCCGCATAGCCGCGACGCGGTGCCCGCATTCGGGGTCGTCAAAGGGGGTGGCCGTGCGGTAAGAGTCGCGGTCCGTGCCGATGGGCGAACGGAACGAGCGGCGACGCATGGCCTCCTACCAGTACATCTACGTCATGAACGGCCTGACCAAGGCCTATCCCGGCGGCCGCACGGTGCTGGAGAACATCCGGCTGTCGTTCTATCCCGGCGCCAAGATCGGCGTGCTGGGGCCGAACGGTTCGGGCAAGTCCACCCTGCTGCGCATCATGGCCGGCCTGGACCACGAGTTCACCGGCGAGGCCTGGGTGGCCGAAGGCGCCAGCGTCGGATTCCTGCCCCAGGAGCCGGAGCTGGATCCGGACAAGACGGTCTCGGGGAACATCCAGGAGGGCCTGGGCGAGACCCTGAAAGTGGTCGAACGCTTCGAGGAGATCAGCCTCAAGCTCGGCGAGGTCGAGGACCCCGACGAGATGACCGCCCTGCTCGACGAGCAGGCCGAGCTGCAGGAGAAGATCGACGCCGCCGACGCCTGGGACCTGGAGCGGACCGTCGAGATCGCCATGGACGCGCTGCGCTGCCCGCCCGGCGACAACCCGGTGACGACGCTGTCCGGCGGCGAGCGGCGCCGCGTGGCGCTGTGCCGGCTGCTGCTGTCGCGGCCCGACCTGCTGCTGCTCGACGAGCCGACCAACCACCTGGACGCCGAGTCTGTCGCCTGGCTGGAGCGGCACCTGCGCGAGTACGGCGGCACCGTGGTCATGGTCACCCACGACCGCTACTTCCTGGACAATGTCACCGGCTGGATCCTGGAGCTGGACCGCGGCCGCGGCGTCCCCTACGAGGGCAACTACACGGCCTACCTGGAAAAGAAGCAGAAGCGCCTGCACCAGGAGGCCAAGCAGGAGCAGGCCCGCCAGCGGGCGCTGGACCACGAGCTGGAATGGGTCCGGTCCGGCGTGAAGGGCCGGGGCACCAAGGCCAAGGCCCGCCTCAAGGCGTACGAGGAGCTGCTGGCCCAGTCCCGCGACCAGGGGCCGGGGCAGGCGGCCATCCTCATGCCCACGCCGCCGCGCCTGGGCGACGTGGTCATCCAGGCCGAGGACGTGCGCAAGGGCTACGGCGACCGGCTGCTGATCGAGGACCTGTCGTTCACCCTGCCGCGTGGCGGCATTGTGGGGGTGATCGGCCCGAACGGTGCCGGCAAGACCACGCTGTTCCGCATGATCATCGGCCAGGAGCAGCCCGACGACGGCAGCATCCGCGTCGGCGACACCGTGGTGCTGGGCTACGTCGACCAGAGCCGCGACGTGCTGGACGACACCAAGACGGTCTGGGAGGAGATCTCGGAGGGCGAGGCGGACATCGACCTGGGCAAGCGCAAGGTCGCGTCGCGCGCCTACGTCGGCGCCTTCAACTTCAAGGGCCCGGACCAGCAGAAGCGCGTCGGGCAGCTGTCCGGCGGCGAGCGCAACCGGGTGCACCTGGCCAAGATGCTGAAGTCCGGGGCCAACGTCATCCTGCTCGACGAGCCGACCAACGACCTGGACGTGGAGACCTTGCGCGCGCTCGAGGACGCGCTGCTGGACTTTCCCGGCTGCGCCGTGGTGATCAGCCACGACCGCTGGTTCCTGGACCGCGTCGCCACGCACATCCTGGCCTTCGAGGGCGACAGCCAGGCGACGTGGTTCGAGGGCAACTACGAGGACTACGAGGCCGACCGCCACCGCCGCCTGGGCGCCGAGGCGGACCAGCCCCACCGGATCAAGTACAAGCCGCTGACGCGGTAGCCTGCGGGCGGAGCACCGGCGGCCGGCAGGCGACCGCCGTGCGTCCGGAGAGAAAGGCTACTCGACCATCGTGATGGTGCCGGTGCTGGGGTCGACCTCCACCATCACGGTCTCGCCCTCCGGGGTCACAGCCTCAATGATGTAGGATTCGGCGACCCGCTCGAAGCTCAGGTACTCCGCAAAGCCGTATTGGGCCAGCTCGTTGAGCAGGCGGCGGGCGGCCTCCGGGTTCTCGATGGGCTGGTACTCGACGCCGGGCGGGGTGTCGGTCTGCGCCTGCGCGGCGGCGGCGCCGACGACGAGCGCGCCGGCGGCCAGTAGCGCGGTCAGTTTTCCAGTCATGGATCGTTCCTCCCTGTCATGCAGCAGATCGCCGCCGGGCATCCGCACGGATGCCCGGCGGCTCGACTGTCGCCGCCGATGCGGCAACGTCTGCTCCCTGTCTAACGCTGCATCTGCTCCTGATCGAACGCCTCAAGCTCGCCGACCTCGCCATAGCTGTAGGGAGCGTCATACCAGTCGTCGCCCGGCCGCGTTGCCGATCGCATGCCGACACCCGGCTCGTCCCCGAAATCGTCGCCGCGCATCTGGCCGCCGTCATAAGGCAGCGCCACCGGGGCCTGGTCCTCCTGCGCAACGTCCGGCTGGACCAGGATGGCCTGGATCGACCCGTCCTGGCCAAAGACCACGTCGTTGACCACGCCATAACCGGGCCGGTCCTGCAGCGAAACGTAGTCGCCGACCAGATTGGTCACGCGCCACGCCTCCCTGCCGACCTCCGGATCGTCGCCGAACAGGCTGAATTGGGCAACGTTTTCAGCCTGGACCGGCACCTGGACCTGCTGGGCGTCCGGGCTCCACTCGACCTGGTCCCACGGCACGCGCAGGTAGGTGACACCCATGTCGAGGAAGCCGCCGGCCTCGACGACGATCGCTTCGGCGGTATCGTCGGCACCGACGATGATGTTGCTGACCTCGCCGATCTCCTCGCCGCCGCCGCCGACGACCGTGCTGCCGATCAACTCGTTGGCGCGCCAGCCGCTCTCATAGAGGGCCTGGTAGTCCCAGCTGCTCAGCTCGATCTTCTCGCGGAGCTGCTCGTCCATCACGTCCGACTGGCCCTGCTCCTGCTGTGCGGCGGCGCCGCCGGCCACGGACAGGGCGAAGATGGACGCGGCAGTCGTCATCAGGAAACGGGTTCTCATGAAGCTCCTCCTGGCAAGTCTGTCCGGTTGGTGCCGGGTCCGCCAAAGCCCTTCCAGGACCCGGCCCGGAACCCGGCGTTGTCGTTCCGATCCCGTCTTCATGCGATTCGAGGCCGGGACCGTGTTTTCGATAACCCATACGGCGCTGCGAGGTTCCGTGGTGCCCGATACCGCTGCGGAGGGTGCGGGCGACAGTTGACAGCCGGCGGTTCGTGGCTGTCCAATCCGGTCATGATCGACATCGACCCGTGCGGCACCGCTCCCCCACCCGCCGCGGGGGCCGCCGCAAGCACATGCAGTTCGACGGCCGCAGCCACGCCGACCGTCGCAACCCTCGACGCCACCGGACTGGCGTGCCCGCTGCCGGTGGCGAAGGCCGCGGCGGCATTGCGCCGGCTCGAGCCGGGGGCGCGCCTGCGGGTGCTCACCACCATGCAGGGTGCCGAGATCGACTTTCGCGTCATGTGCGACACGAACAACGGCGAGCTGCTCCAGCACAGCCGCAACGGCGATCATCAGGCCTTCCTGATCGTCCGGCGCTGAGCGCCCGGCGCGTGACGGCACGACGGCGCCCGGCGCCGAGCATTTGCTTTTCAACCTTTTGGCTCCGGAACGCCGGCAGCTTGGCCGGGTTCAATTCCCTGAGCCGCAGCATGGATATGCCGCGGCGAACACTGGGAGCATGGATATGAGCCTACGCCGTACACTTCTGACCGCCGCTGCCGGCCTTGCCTGCCTGGGGCTGGCAGCGACCGCCGTCGCCCATGGCGAGGCCGGGGAGGCCGGGACGGTCCGCCTCGCCCAGGCCCAGACGCAGGACCAGCCGGGCGCCGGCCCCGGCCAGGGCATGGGCCCCGGACAAGGCATGGGCCCCGGACAAGGCATGGGCATGGGGCCGGGGCAGGGCATGGGGCCCGGCATGGGCCAGGGGCCGATGGGGCCGGGCCAGATGATGGGGCCGGGCGGCATGATGTGCCCGATGATGGCCATGACGATGGGACGTCAGGGCATGCTCCACGGCCCGGCCATGGCGATCGTCGGCGGCGGGCCGCGGGACCTGTCGGCCGAGGATGTCCGGCAGATCGTCGAGGGCCTGCTCGCCTGGTACGGCAACGACCGTTTGCAGGTCGGCGACGTCACCGAGCAGGATGAGGACACGGTGATCGCCGTCATCGAGACCGTCGACGCCTCGCTGGTGCAGCGCCTCGCCGTCGACCGCGACAGCGGCCAAATGCGGCCCGCCGCACAGCAACAACAGCAGGAACAGTGACTCTCGGGCGGGTCCGGGCGCCCGCGCGCCCTACCCGTACAGATAATAGAGCAGCCCGGCGCCGAGCAGCAGGCGGTAGACGACGAACGGCGTGAAGCTGGCCCGCCGCAGCCAGCGCATCATCAGGGCGATCGCGGCCAGGGCCGAAACGAAGGCCAGGGCCGCGGCCAGCAGCGCGTCCTGGCCCAGGACCAGATCGCCGGCGTCGTATACGTCCTTGGCTGCCAGCGCGCCGGCGCCGGCGATCACCGGGATCGACAGCAGCAGCGAGAAGCGCGCCGCTTCCGCCCGCTCCAGCCCCAGGACCCGGCCCGCGGTCATGGTGATGCCGGACCGGCTCGTCCCCGGGATCAGCGCCAGCGCCTGGGCGAGGCCGACCAGGATGGCGTCGCCGTAGCCCAGGTGCTCGACCCGGCGCACCGAGATGCAGAACCGGTCGGCGAGCCACAGCAGCACCCCGAACCCGATCGTCGTCCAGGCGATCACCGCCGTGACGAACACGACGTTGACGCCCTCGGGGCGGAACAGCGTGCCGGCCAGCTCGTGCAGCAGCAGCCCCGCACCGAATGCCGGCACCGAGGCGATCACCAGCTGCAAGGCCAGCCGCGCCTCCCGCTCGCGCCCGCCCGCCAGCAGTCGGACGAACCCGAGACCCATCTCTGCGACGTCGCGGCGGAAATAGAGAATCACCGCAAGCAGCGTGCCGACATGCACGGCCACGTCGATCACGAGCCCCTGGTCCGGCCACCCGGTGAGCACCGGTACCAGGACGAGATGGGCGCTGGAGCTGATCGGCAGGAACTCGGTAATGCCCTGAATCAGGGCGAGCACGACGATGTGATGGAGCGGCACGGCGCTTCCCCGGGCGGACGCCGGCGCCAGGGCGGCGCCGCGGCCGGCTTATAGCACGGCCGCCGGTCCGCCGCCATGCGGGGGTCACCGGTTAAAAGGTCCACAAACGTGTCCTATTTTCCCACGATGGGCGCGCGGGATTGTTGGGCCGAGCCGAAGACTGAAGTTTCTGCCCGGAAAACTGTCAGCAACGCTGTCGTATCGCGCATTTTGCACGTGCGTCCTGCCGTCGATTGACCTAGATACCCCGGTGTGTCGCGTCGTCCCGCTGCGCGGGCCGATCCCTTGCGCCCGAAGTCCGGCGGCACATGTCGCAGTCCGCACCACGCCGAGGAGCCTAGCCGTGCCTGAGAGAATGCTCAAGTTCGTCAACACGGCCATGGAAATGCCGGCCAAGCGAACGGCCGAGGAACGCCGCCAAGACTGGCAGGAGGTCTATGGCGAGTATGCCCGCGCCAAGGCCGAGGAGCAATCGAGCCGGTGCTCGCAGTGCGGCGTGCCCTTCTGCCAGGTGCACTGCCCGCTGCACAACAACATCCCGGACTGGCTGAAACTCACCGCCGAGGGCCGGCTGGAGGAGGCCTACGAGGTCTCGTCGGCAACCAACAACATGCCGGAGGTGTGCGGGCGCATCTGTCCGCAGGACCGGCTGTGCGAGGGCAACTGCGTGATCGAGCAGTCCGGCCACGGCACGGTCACCATCGGTGCAGTGGAAAAGTACATCACGGACACGGCGTGGGAGATGGGGTGGGTCAAGCCGCCGACGCCGCGCCGCGAGCGGCCGCAGTCGGTCGGGATCGTCGGCGGCGGCCCCGGCGGGATGGCGGCGGCGGAGCAGCTCCGCCGGAAGGGCTATCAGGTGCACGTCTACGACCGGTACGACCGCATCGGCGGGCTGATGATCTACGGCATCCCGAACTTCAAGCTGGAGAAGCACGTCATCGAGCGCCGCACCCGGCTGCTCGAGGATGGCGGTGTGGTCTTCCACACGAACTTCGAGGTCGGCCGCGACGCCTCGCTCGACGAGCTGCGCGCCCGGCACGATGCCGTCCTGATCGCCACCGGCGTGTACAAGCCGCGCGAGCTGATGGCGCCGGGCAGCGGCCTGGGCAACATCGTGCCGGCCATGGACTATCTGACGGCGTCCAACCGCGTCGGCCTGGGCGACCGCGTGCCGGCGTATGAGGACGGCAGCCTGAACGCCGACGGGAAGAACGTCGTCGTGATCGGCGGCGGCGACACCGCCATGGACTGCGTGCGTACTGCGGTGCGACAGGGCGCCGCCTCGGTGAAATGCCTGTACCGCCGGAACCGCGCCAACATGCCGGGCTCGCAGCGCGAGGTCGCCAACGCCGAGGAAGAGGGCGTCGAGTTCGTCTGGCAGGCCGCGCCGGAAGGCTTCCTGGGCGACGGCGTCGTGCAGGGCGTGCGCGCCGTGCGCGTGCACCTGGGCGTGCCCGACGCGACCGGCCGGCAGGCACCGCAGCTCATCGACGGCTCGGCGTTCTCGCTGGATGCGGACCTGGTCATCAAGGCGCTCGGCTTCGACCCGGAGGATCTGCCGACCCTGTTCGGTTCGTCCGAATTGCGCGTGACGCGGTGGGGGACGATTCGGGTCGACTACCGCAGCTTCATGACCAATCTCGATGGCGTGTTCGCCGCCGGCGACATCGTTCGCGGCGCCTCGCTGGTGGTCTGGGCGATCCGCGACGGCCGCGACGCCGCCGCGGCCATGCATGCCTATATTCAGGAGAAGGCTGCCGCCGCACCGGGCACCGGAGTGGCGGCGGCGGCGTAGGACGCAGGGAATGCCATCAATCGCAAACAGCAAAACCACGCAACTGACTGAGAGGCAGCCGCTGCTTGTGCTTCAGTCGGCGGCTACATTTTCCGACGATCTCGGCGGTTTTGGAGAATATGTTCCGCCGCGTGTTGGAAAACATCATGACACCAAGACGGAGCAGGAAGATTATGTCCTGCGTCGTCTTCTTGTAGCTTTGAAGCGGGCTCACGATTTGCATTATCCGGTTTACGTGTGGCGCGGCCGGGCAGAATTGAAGGAGCCTGATTTTATTTTACAGTTTGTCGACGATAGCCCGATTATTGGCGTTGAGGTTCGTCAGGTAACAAGCCCCGAATGGAAAGTTGCATTGAGTTTGGATGCGGAAAAGGCCGCGCGAAGTGATCAAAGAATAATGGAAGGCCGCTTCGAAGACCTGGAAGTCGTGCCGTTGCGTGGCCGTTTTGGCGACCAGGGGCAAGGGCCAACCGAGCAGCGTGAAGAGTCCGGTTTTTCGGCACAGCAGGCAAATGACCGGTTCCTCGACGAGCTGGCAAGCGCGATTGTCGACAAGGAAGCAAAAAGGGCAGCCGGTCAGTATAGTACTACCGTTGACGTCTGGCTTCTGCTTTATGATAATTCGCAAACTGGACATCGCGCTGATGTTCAGCAGGTTTTACCGACTCTGAGACAACGGCAGATTGCAGCCGCCTTTTCACGCATCCACCTTGTCATGGATGCGACAGTTTGGCTTGATATACTGTCGTGGCAGCGGGTGCGGAAAATGGAAATCAGCAGGGATTACGACATCGATCTCTACGAATGGGCCGACGAACAGGCAAGCTTGGCTCGCAAGGTTGCGGTTGCAGATCTGGATTATGCCAACATTGCGGAGGAGCTGGAGTCATTGGGAAAGTCTCAGCGACAGAGCCGCGACAGCCACCTTCGCATTCTGCTTCTTCATTTGCTGAAATGGAGATTCCAGCCGCAAAGACGCACCCGAAGCTGGGAAAATTCAATTATGAACAGCAGACGGAGTATTGAGCAGGTGATTGAAACCAGTCCCAGCCTCAATCTGCTGACGGCTTCCGGGGAAACCAGAGATGCGGATCTGGCCAAGGTGTATCAGCGCGCCCGCCGCGATGCAGCGCGCGAGACCAGGCTGCCGGTCGAGACCTTTCCTGAGGACTGTCCATTCGCACTCGACGACATCCTGGATTTCGATTTCCTTCCGGACGACCGGGGCGGACCCGAATGCGGCTGAACGAACGGCAGATCAGGGCGATCACGGACACGGCGGCGGCGGTCTTCGGGCCGGATGCCAGCGTGCGCCTGTTCGGCAGCCGCGTGGACGACTCGCTCACCGGCGGAGACGTTGATCTCCACGTGGAGGTCGCGCCGGGCCGCCGCAGCTTTGCGAACGAATCCCGGTTCCGGGTCGCCCTGGGCGACCGGCTGGGCGACGAGAAGATCGACGTGGTCGTCCATGAGCGCGGCGAGCCGCTGCGGGCCATCGACCGGCTGGCGGAGACGACGGGGGTAAGTCTGTCGAACGCGGAAGCGGCGGCGCAATCGCGCGATCAGGTTGAGACCCAGGGGCCGGAATTGACAGATCTTGCAAAGGAGTTTCTTGCGGAAGCCCTTGCCATGGCAGACGCCGTGGCCGTCAGGCTGCGGCGTTCGCAGGAACGTTTGGGGCATCTTTTTCCGGTGGCCGCTTCCGTTATCGGCTCTATGCGGGAAGATGACCTCGAATCCATTGACGCTCTCATCAAGCGCGTCGAAAATCTTCAGGATATCCTGCAGCGCCGCGTCTTCCGCGCCCTGCTGATGGCCGAGGGCGAAGCGGTGCGCGGGGAGCCCGCCCCCGCTATCGCCGAACGGCTGGAGGCGCGCGGTGCCATCGTCAGCGCCGCGCAATGGAAGGACCTCGCCGATCTGCGCAACCGGCTGGCGCACGACTACCCGCTCAACCCGGACATCCAGGCCGACCGGATCAACGGTGCCTTTGCCGCCATCGCGCCGCTGATTGGCACGCTCGACCAGATCAGGCAATACATCGCCCGCACGTCCCTGCCGGACGCGCCGGGCTGAACACAGGAGGCGAGTGCCATGGACGACACCCGCATGACCGAAGGCGCCCGGTTCGTCGCCGACTTCGAGGCCAATCGTGCCCGCCTCGCCGATGCCAACGCCTACGATCCGGCCGACGAGCACGATGCCTGCGGCGTCGGCTTCGTCGCCTCGATCGACGGGACGCCGCGGCGCGACGTCGTGCTCGCCGCCATCGACGCGCTGAAGTCCGTGTGGCACCGCGGTGCCGTGGACGCCGACGGCAAGACAGGCGACGGCGCCGGCATCGCCGTGCAGATCCCCCAGGCCTTCTTCCGCGAGCACATCCAGGCCACGGGCCACGAGCCCAGGGACGGCTCGATCGCCGTCGGCATGGTGTTCCTGCCGCGCAACGACCTGGAGACCCAGGAGCGCTGCCGCTGCATCGTCGAGAGCGAGATCCTCAACCTGGGTTACTACATTTACGGATGGCGGCAGGTGCCGATCAACGTCGGCGTGATCGGCGAAAAAGCCAACGCCGCCCGTCCCGAGATCGAGCAGATCATGATCGCCAACTCGAAGGGCGAGGCCGACGAGCTGTTCGAGCGCGACCTGTACGTGATCCGGCGGCGCATCGAGAAGCAGGCCCGCGCCGACGCGATCAACGACTTTTACATCTGCTCGCTGTCCAGCCACTCCATCGTCTACAAGGGCATGTTCCTGGCCGAACAGCTGACGGATTTCTACCCGGACCTGGCCGATGACCGGTTCACGTCGAATTTCGCCATCTATCACCAGCGCTACTCGACGAACACCTTTCCGACCTGGCGCCTTGCGCAGCCCTTCCGCATGCTCGCCCATAACGGCGAGATCAACACGCTGAAGGGCAACACCAACTGGATGCGCTCGCACGAGACGCGCATGGAGGCGCCGATCTTCAGCGACTACATTGACGACATCAAGCCGGTGATCCAGTCCGGCGGGTCGGACTCCGCCGCGCTCGACAACGTGTTCGAGCTGCTCTGCCGCGGCGGCCGCCCCGGCCCGATGGCCAAGTCGCTGCTGATCCCGGAGGCGCTGAGTGCCGACCAGACCAAGCCGGACAGCCACGCCGCCCTGATCAGCTATTGCAACGCGGTGATGGAGCCGTGGGACGGCCCCGCCGCGATCACCGCGTGCGACGGCCGCTGGGCCCTGGCCGGCATGGACCGCAATGGCTTGCGCCCGATGCGGTACACGATCACCGGCGACGGCCTGCTGATCGCCGGCTCCGAGACCGGCATGGTCCGGGTCGAGGAGGCCGCCGTGGTGGAGAAGGGCCGTCTCGGCCCCGGCCAGATGATCGTCGTCGACCTTCAGGAAGGCCGCCTCTTTCACGACCGCGAGATCAAGGAGTTGCTGGCCCGGCGCCAGCCCTTCGACCAGTGGATCGGCAACATCAAGATGCTCGACCCGCTGATGGAGCAGGTCAGCGCGGAACCGGCGGATCTGTCCCGCGACGAACTGCGCCGTCGCCAGGTCGCCATGGGGATCTCCATGGAGGACCTGGAGATGATCCTCCACCCCATGGTCGAGGAGGGCAAGGAGCCGACCGGGTCCATGGGCGACGACACGCCGATCGCCGTGCTGTCGGACGGCTACCGCGGCCTGCATCACTTCTTCCGGCAGAACTTCAGCCAGGTGACCAACCCGCCGATCGACTCGCTGCGCGAGCGGCGGGTCATGAGCCTGCGCACGCGGCTCGGCAATCTGGGCAACGTGCTCGACGAGAACGAGCGGCAGTGCGACCTGCTCCAGCTCGAATCGCCGGTGCTGACCAGCGCCGAGTACCACGCCATGCGCGGGTACATGGGCGATACCGCAGCCGAGATCGACTGCACCATGGAGGTCGGAGCGCGCGGCACCCTGCGCGAGGCGATCCGGCGCATCTGCCGCGAGGCCGAGGACGCCGTGCGCGGCGGCGCCACCCACATCATCCTGACCGACGAGTACGTGGTGCCGGAGCGCGCCGCCATGCCGATGATCCTGGCGACCGCGGCCGTGCACTCGCACCTGGTGCGCCAGCACCTGCGCACCTTCACCTCGGTCAACGTGCGGTCGATGGAGTGCCTGGACGTGCACTATTTCGCCGTGCTGATCGGCGTCGGCGCCACCACGGTCAACGCGCACCTGGCACAGGAGGCGATCGCCGACCGCCAGCGCCGCGGCCTGTTCGGCGATCTGACGCTCGAGCACTGTTTGGCCAGGTTCAAGAAGGCGGTCGGCGACGGGCTGCTCAAGATCATGTCCAAGATGGGCATTTCGATCATCTCGTCGTACCGCGGCGGCTGCTGCTTCGAGGCGGTCGGGCTGTCGCGCTCGCTGGTCGCGGAATACTTCCCCGGCATGCCCAGCCGCATCTCCGGCATCGGCCTGGCCGGCATCGAAAAGAAGGTGCTGGAGGCGCACGAGCGCGCCTACGACGAGGAGGTTATCGCCCTGCCCATCGGCGGCTTCTACAAGTACCGACGCGGCGGCGAACGGCACGGCTTTGACGGCACGCTGATCCACATGCTGCAGCACGCCGTCGCGACCGACAGCTACTCGACCTACAAGAAGTACTCGGAGGCCCTGCACAAGCAGCCGCCCATGCAGATCCGCGAGCTGCTGGACTTCCGCCCGGCCCGCGAGCCGCTGCCGACCGAGGAGGTCGAGTCGATCACCGCGATCCGTCGCCGCTTCGTCACGCCGGGCATGTCGCTGGGCGCGCTCAGCGCCGAGGCGCACGGCACGCTGAACGTCGCCATGAACCGCATCGGCGCCAAGTCCGACAGCGGCGAGGGCGGCGAGGACCCGGCCCGGTTCAAGCCGGACAGGAACGGCGACAACTGGAACTCGTCGATCAAGCAGGTCGCCTCGGGCCGCTTCGGCGTCACCGCCGAGTACCTGAACCAGTGCCGCGAGATCGAGATCAAGGTCGCGCAGGGCGCCAAGCCGGGCGAGGGCGGGCAGCTGCCCGGCTTCAAGGTGACCATCGACATCGCCCGGCTGCGCCACTCCACGCCCGGCGTCATGCTGATCAGCCCGCCGCCGCACCACGACATCTACTCGATCGAGGACCTGGCGCAGCTGATCTACGACCTCAAGCAGATCAACCCGGACGCCAAGGTCTGCGTCAAGCTGGTATCGCGTACCGGGATCGGCACCATCGCGGCCGGCGTGGCCAAGGCCAATGCCGACGTGATCCTGATCTCCGGCCATTCCGGCGGCACCGGCGCCAGCCCGCAGACCTCCATCAAGTACGCCGGCGTGCCGTGGGAGATGGGCCTGTCCGAGGTGCACCAGGTGCTGACCCTGAACAGGCTGCGCCACCGCGTGCGGCTGCGCACCGACGGCGGCATCAAGACCGGCCGCGACGTCGTCGTCGCCGCCATCCTGGGGGCGGAGGAGTACGGCGTCGGCACCACCTCGCTGATCGCCATGGGCTGCATCATGGTGCGGCAGTGCCACTCCAACACCTGCCCGGTCGGGGTGTGCACGCAGAACCTCAAGCTGCGCGAGAAGTTCACCGGCACGCCGGAGAAGGTGGTCAACCTGTTCACCTTCATGGCCGAGGAGGTGCGCGAGATCCTGGCCCGCCTTGGCGCCCGGTCGCTGGAGGACATCATCGGCCGCACCGAGCTGCTCCATCAGGTCAGCCGCGGCGCCGCCCACCTCGACGACCTGGACCTCAACCCGCTGCTGGCCAAGGCCGATCCGGGGCGGCACGCCATGTACTGCACCCTGGAGGGCCGCAACGAGGTGCCCGACACCCTCGACGCCAAGATCATCGAGGACGCCGGCCCGCTGTTCGAGGTCGGCGAAAAGATGCAGCTGACCTACAACGTCGAGAACACGATGCGGGCGGTCGGCACGCGGCTGTCGTCGAAGATCGTCCGCCAGTTCGGCATGAACGGCCTGCAGCCGGGCCACATCACGCTGCGCCTGCGCGGGTCGGTCGGGCAGTCGCTCGGCGCCTTCGCGGTCCAGGGCGTCAAGCTGGAGGTGTTCGGCGACGCCAACGACTATGTCGGCAAGGGCCTGTCCGGCGGCATCATCGTGGTCCGGCCGCGCGCCGTCAGCCCGCTCAAGACCAACGAGAACACCATTATCGGCAACACGGTGCTGTACGGCGCCACCGGCGGCCGGCTGTTCGCCGCAGGCCAGGCCGGCGAGCGGTTCTGCGTGCGCAACTCGGGCGCGTTCGTGGTGGTCGAGGGCTGCGGCTCGAACGGCTGCGAGTACATGACCGGCGGCGTCGCCGTCATCCTGGGCGGCGTCGGCGACAACTTCGCGGCCGGCATGACCGGCGGCATGGCGTTCGTCTACGACGTGGACGGCACCTTCGAGACGCGGGTCAACCCGGACGCCGTGATCCACCAGCGCATCGAGACCCCGTACTACGAATCGCTGGTCCGCGACCTGGTCGCCGAGCACGCCCGCGAGACCCAGTCCCGCTACGCCGCGCAGTTGCTCAACGACTGGGAGCTGGAGAAGGGCAAGTTCTGGCAGATCGTCCCCAAGGAAATGATCGACCGCCTGGAGCACCCCATCAGTACCGAACCCGCCCTGGCCCGCCCGGCCGAGTAGGCCGGGCAGGAGCGGCACCGGACCATTCGGGCCGGGCGGCGTTCGCTCTGGCTCTCACCGCTCTCCGATGTCCCCTCCCCCGCATGCGGCGGGGGAGGGTGGGGAGGGGGTGCATGGTTCGGCGAGGCGCCGGCGCCAACGGTCCCCGAAACCCTGTCCCAAGCCCTGCCGCGCAGGCGGGGCGCAAAACAGAGCACGGCGGCAACTCGGTCAAACGCTCACGCCAGCCGCTCCAGGTCGTCCACCGTGCCGAGGGCGATAGTGCGGACGTGGGCCGTGATCTTTTCGATCGGCCAGTCCCACCAGCTGAGGGCGAGCAGGCGGGCGATGTCGGCTTCCGGATGCCGGTAGCGCACGACACGGGCCGGATTGCCGGCGACGATCGCGTAGGCCGGGACATCGGCGGTCACCACGCTCTTCGCCGCGATCACCGCGCCGTCGCCGACGCGGACGCCCGGCAGCAGCGTGGCCTCATAGCCGATCCACACGTCGTTGCCGACCACCGTGTCGCCGCGCGCGGGCCAGGCCTCGGGCATGGCCGCCTCCCAGGCATGGCCGAACACGGCGAAGGGATAGCTCGACACGGTGTCGATCAGGTGGTTGCCGCCGTTGAGCAGGAAGGTGGCGCCGTGCGCGATCGAGCAGAACCGGCCGATGACCAGCCGGTCCCCCTCGAACGGGAAGGCGTAGCGCACGTTCCGCTCGAACCCCAGCGGGTCATCGAAGTCGTGGTAGTAGGTGTAGTCGCCGACCTCGATCTGCGGGTTGGCGACCACGGCCTTGAGGAACACAATCGACGGCTGGCCCGGCAGCGGGTACCGCAGCGAAGGATCGGGGCCGTGGCGCATTGGTCTGTTCCCGCATCACCATGGTTTCGTTGGGCGAGGGTCGATCGTCCGGAGTTCAATACTCGATCCCCGGCTGCGCCCGGATGCCGGCCCTGGCGGGGTGCTTGACCATGGTCATCTCGGTGACCAGATCGGCGCGGGCCACGACCTGGGGCGGGGCATTGCGACCGGTCAGAACCACGTGCATGCCCGGCGGGCGCGCCGCCAGCGCCGCCAGAACCTCCGGCAGCGGCAGGTGGTTGTGGCGCAGCATGACGTTGATCTCGTCCAGCACGACGAGCCGGAACGCCGGATCGGCCAGAAACGCCTCGGCGCGCGCCCAGCCGGCGCGGGCGGCGGCGGCGTCGCGGCTGCGGTCGGCGGTCTCCCAGGAGAACCCTTCGCCGGCGGTGACCAGGGCGACCTGGTCGCCGAAGCGGGCCAGGGCGGTGCGCTCGCCGCTTGCGCGGGTGCCCTTGCTGAACTGCACCATGGCCACCCGGAAGCCGTGGCCCAGCGCGCGCAGGACCATGCCGAACGCGGCCGTGGACTTGCCCTTGCCGGCGCCGGTGTGGACGATGATCAGGCCCTTGTCGCCGGTCCGCTCGGCGTCCATGCGCTCCTTGGCCGCGCGGGTGCGCGCCATCTTCTGCGCGTAGCGGTCGTCGCCCGACCCGCCCTCCCGATGACCCTCGTCCGCACGGTGGTCGTCGTCCCCGTCGTCGCCGCCGCAATTGACAATCATTCGCCGATGTCCCAGTGTCCCGCAGCCTCGACGGCAGCATCGGTCATGTACGTCTGCATCTGCAACGGCCTCAACGATCGTGACATCGGCGCCGCGGCGGCCGAAGCCGAGACGGTCTCGCACGTCTACCAGCGGCTCGGCTGCCGGCCGCAGTGCGGCAAGTGCGTGCCGCTGGTGCTGCGCCTGCTGCGCGTGGCGGACCGGCTGGACGATGCGCCGCACCCGCTTCCGGCGGAGTAGCGGCGCGGCCGTCCCGTTGTTCCCGCCAGTGCTGCGCACACTGCGGTCCGCAGGGTCGTGGCGATGCCGTTTCCTCGCGGCGCCGCTCGCGTGCCGCGCCGTCCCCGCCCCGAATTCGGTTGATCCCTGTGCAGGAAGGCCAGAGCATGTCCGGACAATCCATCGACACGGCGACGGTGGTCGCCACGCTGAACCGCATCCTGGAGCTGGAGCTCGCGGGGGTGGTGCGCTACACGCACTATTCGTTCATGGTGTTCGGCTTCCACCGCATCCCCATCGTCAAATGGCTGCGCGAGCAGGCCGAGGAGTCGCTGCTGCACGCGCAGGCCACGGGCGAATTGGTAACCCGGTTCGGCGCCGAGCCATCGCTGGGGGTGGGAAAACTGCTCGACTCGGTCAAGCACGACCTCGGCGACATCCTGCGCGAATCGCTTGAGCACGAGCGCGCCGCCATCGCCGCCTACCGCGACCTGCTGAACCTGGTCGAGGGCCGCTCGGTGCAGCTCGAGGAATTCGCGCGCGCGCAGATCGCGGAGGAGGAGCAGCACGCCGACGAGGTCGAGAAGATGCTGCGTCGCCCCGGCTGATCCCGCCCGGTCCCGCGTGCCGCCCGCGCGCCGCGCCGCCGGCGGGCCGTGAGCACCGCTTAAAGAGCCCACGATGACCGCCGCCGACCATCACCGGGGCGCGCTGATGGCCGCCGGCGGCATGCTGCTGCTCAGCCCGGAGGGCATGCTGCTGCGCCTGGTCGAACAGGCCGGGACGTGGGAGATCAGCTTCTGGCGGACGCTGTTCATCGGGCTGGGTGTGGGCACGCTGCTGGCCGTGCGCCACGGCCGCGGCCTGGGGCGCAGGCTTGCGGGCATCGGCCGGCTCGGTGCGCTGGCGGTGGCGCTGCAGGCGACCTCGCACCTGTGCTTCGTCGGCGCCATCACCAACACCTCGGTCGCCAACACGCTGGTGCTGCTGGCGACCATGCCGTTCTTCAGCGCGCTGTTCGGATGGCTGATCCTGCGCGAGCGGGTGGCGCGGCGGACGCTCGTGGCGATCGTCGTCGCGGTCGCCGGTATCGTTGTGATCTTTTCCGACGCGCTGGGCGGCGGTGTCCTGTTCGGCGACGCGCTGGCGCTGGCGACCGGCGCGCTGCACGGGCTCAACCTGGTCGTCCTGCGCCGCACCGGGCACGGCATCATCCTGCCGGCGATGTGTCTGGCCGGTTTCGTCGCGTCGCTGGCGGCGCTGCCGCTGGCGGCGGACCCGTGGGCCGTGTCGGCGCACGATTTCGGCATCCTGGCGCTGATCGGGTTCGTGCAGGTGCCGGTGGCGTTCGCGCTGTTCTTCGGCGGCACGCGCTACATCCCGGCGGCGGAGGTGGCGCTGATGTCGCTGATCGAGACGGTGCTGGGGCCGGTCTGGGCCTGGCTGGCCGTGGGCGAGACGCCGGCGCTGCTCTCGGTGATCGGCGGCACGGTGGTGGTGACGGCGATCGCCGTCAACTCGATCCTGGCTCTGCGCCGAGGCGCGCCGGCCCCGCCCGGCGGGCCGCCCGAGGGGGCGCCGGCGCAGGCTCCGGCGCCGGCCGGGACCGATCCGCCCGCGCGCGGAACCGGCCGCGGCGCCGGGCGTTGAACGGACGCGCCGGATATGCCTGCCGGGGGACCGACGGCCTCAGATGCGTCGCGCCCGGCAGCAGAGACCGGTCCCGGATATCCGCAACGCCGGAGCCCGCCCATGCCTCCGATCCTGTGCCGGTGCGCCCGTGCGCCGGTCTTCGCCGTGCTGCTCGCCGTCATGCCGCTCAGCGCGTGCCTGACCGAGACCTCGCCCTACACCGGCCGCGAGCAGTTCCTGCTCACCAGCGAGGAGGCCGAGATCGAGCTCGGCCGGCAGGCCTTCCAGGAGATCCTCCAGCAGGAGCCGATCTCGCGCGATCCCCGCGCCAACGCCGTGGTTACCGAGGTCGGGCAGCGCATCGCCGCGGTCACCGACCGGCCGGACCTGCCGTGGGAGTTCCGCGTCCTGGCCGGCGACACGGTGAACGCCTTCGCGCTGCCGGGCGGCAAGGTCGGCGTCTACACCGGCATGCTGGAGCTGACCGAGAACCCCGACCAGCTCGCCTTCGTCATGGGCCACGAGATCGCCCACACCCTGGCGCGCCACGCCGGCGAGCGGATCAGCCAGCAGACCGCGATCGACCTGGGCCTGCAGGGCGTCGCCGCCCTGTGGGGCGAGGGCGACCCGGCGATGCGCGAGCTGGCCCTCCAGGCGCTCGGCCTGGGCGCGGAGCTCGGCATCGCCCTGCCGTACTCCCGCGATCACGAGTACGAGGCCGACCGCCTGGGCATGCTGCTGATGGCCCGCGCCGGCTATGACCCGCGCGAGGCGATCCGCTTCTGGAACAAGATGGCCCAGACGCCGGGCGCCGAGCCCCTGTTCGACTGGCTGTCCACCCACCCCGACGACTACGACCGCATCGCCGCCATGCAGGAGATCCTGCCGGAGGCGATGGCGGTGTACGAGGCGCAAGCGGGCGGGGCTTGAGTTCGGCGTCAGCGCAGTGAATGCCGATGACCGCGATGAAGTAATCAGATTGGCGCGTTCAGCGTAAAACCGCCACGTCTACGCTCACGGCTTCGGCGATCCTCTGCCAGTTCCGGTCCGCCGTGACTGCCCGTGTCCCGCGCCGCTGTGCCAATGCCAGACATGCGCGATCGCCAAACGACAGACCGGCTGACTTCGTGGCAGGCAACAGCAGGCCCGTCCGGTAGGCCAAGTCTTCGTCAAATGGCACTCGTTCTATCGGCAGAGGATCCAACATCAAGTGGATAGCCGATCTGGGCATGCCGCCGCGCGCGTAGTGCCCAACGACCTCGCCCAGGTTTACCACTGTCATTGCTGCATCCACCAGCAAGGCCCGAACTTTGGCGCTGCCCGGCTCGTCAAGGAGCATGGCGAGCAGTGCCGAGGCATCGAGGACGGGAGCGGTCATTCCTGGTCGGACTCCCGGCGCCGCTCCTCAAGGAATGCGTCCACCGACCCCTCCGGTTTTCCGGCCATGAATTGGCGGCTCAGGGCCTGGGCGCGATTGACGACCTCATCCACCGTCCGGATGCGGATTTCGCCGTCATTCAGCTCCACAACAACGTCGCCGCCGTTCTCGAGACCCACCGCTTTCCGGAACGGCGCGGGCAGACTGAGCCGTCCGGAGGCGGAGACGCGGGCACGAACGGGAGACATGGCGCAAACTCCAAAAGAGCCAATTTGGAATGTATATGGCATGTTGCTTGGCCGGGGCAAATAGCACGATGCGGACCAGGACTCGCGCATCCTCGTTCCAACGCTGTGGTCATCGAGGTCGGCCACCGGGGTCGTCGGGTCACCGGTCGTCCGGACCTGCCCTGGTCGGCCACGCGGCGATGGCGGTATACGAGGTGCGGGCGGGCGAAGCCTGATCACGGGCTTTGCCGGACAGCCGCGCCGGATCTCCGGCTCCCTCACAAATTGTCCAGAATATAAACCGCATCATCCGGGTCGTGCCCGAATTCTTCGTGCTTGACCCAGGTGTTCCAGCCGAGGCGGGCCGGCTCTTCGCCCCCGATGTTCAGGAACGGGACCTCCTCGCGGCGCAGGGTGAGCTGGACGTCGAAGCTCATGCCGGGGCCGACGTACAGGCGGGTGAGGTGGGCCAGCTTGATCAGTTCATCGCCGTCGGGCATGAAGCGCAGGAACTGGTCGTAGCCCAGCGGGCCGATCCTGATGCGGAAGCTGCTCTGCACGTCCCAGACGCGGTTGCCGCTGACGGCGTCGACGCCGAGACGGCAGAACCGGCCGTCGGGTTCGGCGGCGGTGGGAAACGACGAGGTCTCCGCGTCGCTCAGGGTCAGCCAGCGGCCCTGGAACTGGTCGACGCGGATCGGCCGCTCGAAATAGTCGGTCAGCAGCGCCTCCAAAGCCGCCGCCGAGCGCGGCCAGTGCGCCAGATGGCCGCAATAGTGCAGCAGCGCCTCGTCGTCGATCAGCGGCCGGCCCTCGGGGTCGGCGGCCAGGCGCCCGCGCAGGTGCCCGGTGCCGAACCCGACCAGCGAGAAGAGCAGGCCGCTGATCGGGTCGTGGCCGCCGGCCCCCCAGCGCTCGTAGGCGATCGCCAGCCGGTACTTCTCCCAGGCGCGCAGGAACAGCGAGATGATCCGGTGGTTGAACAGGTCGAGGAAGTCGCGCAGGGCGGTGCTCTTGCCGCGCAGGTCGCGGATCAGCAGCTCGGTGTAGTGCTGCGGCAGCATCCCGCTCGGGCCGGTCAGGCCCAGGAACGTGACGGCCAGTTCGGGCGGGCCGGGCGGGCGCCGCGCGGCGTCGGCGCCGTCGCCCTCGGGCGCGGCCGGCTCGTGCAGGGCGGCGACCTCCGCCGGCGGGAACTCGAGCGACGGGTGGGCGCGGAAGCGCACCGCCTCGCGCCGCGGCTCGGCGTCGCCGCCGACGGCGCTGCGCCCGGCGTAGCGCGGGTTTTCGGCCTCCCTGCGGCCGGCGCGCTCGAGGATGCGGGCCGCCTGAAAGAAGCGGAACCGGTAGGGGCGCCGGTACAGCTCCTCGATCAGAGAAGAACGCGGTCGCCGGCCCGGGGATGCCATGTGCGCAGGACTCCGGCGCGGCCGGTCACTCGCGCGACCAGCCGCGTGAACGAGTTGATGGTGCAGTACAGCGCCAGGAAACGCTCCAGGACCGAGGCGAGCAGGAACAGGCCGCTGCCGGAAAAGGCCTTCTCGTCGAAGTCGACGGTCACCTCCAGGCCCCGGCACACCGCGGCCCGCCCCTCCGACGCCACGCGCGCCGCAGACACCCGGCTGGACACGCCGGCGATGCCGTCGATCACGGCGCGGGTTTCCGGGGAATCGCGGAAATCGTACAGCTTGAGGATCTCGCGGAGCGCCTCCGCGCCCTCCGCCACGTCGGACAGCGACAGGTGGTTGAGCGACAGGTGCGAGATCAGCCGCCAGTAGCCGTTGCGCCCCATCGCCGGGCGCAGGGTCGGGGTCGGCGCGGTCAGGCAGGCGATCCCGGTGACCGGCGCCGCGCCCTCGACCAGGCGCAGCTCCGGGTGCCCGCCGCCGAACGGCAGCCGCGTCGGCAGGTCGCGGTTCAGGCAGGTCACGTCCACCGATGCCGTCCAGTCCGCCGCCGAGGCCGGGTCGAAGCCCAGGTCGACCAGCGACAGGAACACGTTGGTGCCGGGGTCGCCGGGCCCGGCCGGCCGGCGCGAGGCGAACCAGAAGGTCTGCTGGCCGCGCTGGTCGGCGGCGTGCTTGACCGAATAGAACGGCAGGTAGGTCACCGCCCGGCCGTCCGGCGCGGTGGCGGTCACCTCGTCGACGGAATAGACCTCGGTCGCCAGCGGGCGCCGCCGGTCCGGGTGGATCTGGTATTCGGCAACCGTCTGGGTCAGCGGGATCGGCTCGGCGCGGCGGCGGAACAGGTTGACGATCGGCGTGCACCCGAGCGCGAAGGTTTCCGCCGAGACGCCGTGCTCCAGGTCCCCGGAGGACCGGTTCAGGTAGATGAACACCTCCAGCTTGTTGCCCGCTTCGACGAGCGTCTTGGCCGACAGCCCGGTCAGGTCGAAGAACAGGAACTTTTCCGGAAAGGTGAAATACTCGGTCAGCAGCCGGTAGCCGACGAACGACCGGGCCGGGAACGGGAACACGCCCTCGTTCCGCTCGAAGCCGACCGGGCGGATGTGCTCCGGCCCCAGGATCACCGGGTTCGGGTCGTTGACGCCGTCGGCGAGCGCGATCGAGACCGTATTGTTGAACAGCAGCTCGTACAGCGGATAGACCTCCTGCGGCTGCCCGCGCAGGAAGACGCGCAGGCGGTCGACCGCCAGCCTGGTGAAGGTCATCTCGCCGACCAGGCAGCGCAGGGTGAGCCGGATCACCCCGACCGCGCCCGGCGCGCGCGGATTGGTCGGCGCCACCAGCGGCCGGCCCGACAGCGTCGCCGCCTCGATTTCGATCGGCCACAGCGTGGTCGGATAGCTGGTCCGGAACCGGCATTCGGTGCCGCCGACCGGCTCGCTGTCCAGTTCGGTGCCGGCCGGCACCTCGTACGGGTTCTGCAGGTCGCGCTGGCTGCGGAACTGGACGATCGCCATCGACGGGATCGGCGCCAGATAGTGCGGGTACAGCACCGCCAGCAGGGCGTCGGTCAGCTCCGGGAACTCGTCGTCGATCTTGTGGCGGACGCGGGCGTTCAGGAAGGCGAACGCCTCGATGAGGCGCGAGACGTGCGGGTCCTCGACGACGTCGCCGCTCATGCGCAGGCGGCCGGCGATCTTGGGGTGCGCCTCGGCGAACTCCCCGGCCAGCTTCCGGATGTACGTCAGCTCACGGTTGTAGTACGGTAGAAGCGGATCAATCATCGCCCCGGTCCGTGACGGAAAAGTTGCGCGACACCGGGTCCATGATCGAGTCGTACACCACCGGCTCGGGTGCCGGTTCCGCCTTCATCAGCGCCTCGATGCGGAAACGCAGCGTGCGGTCCAGCTGGTCCACGTTGTCCAGCATGACCACGCGGATCGACTGGAAGCGCGGCTCGTAGCGGCGGATCACCGCCTCCACGGAGGCGCGGAAGTCGTCGCGCCGCTCCGGGGTCGCCAGGTTGGCGCCGGTGAAGTCGGGGATGCCGTAGTTGACCAGCGAGGTCTCCAGCTCGGTCAGGTCGTCGGGCGACGACCGGCAGCGCTCGCGCGTGTTGAGCAGGCTCTCCAGGTCGCGGCCGACGGCGCGGCGCAGGTCGTTGAGCGAGTGCGCGCGGCTCCTGGGCGGGTCGGCCCGCCGCTCCGGGCTGGCGTCGAGCAGCCGGTCGAGGACCGAGATCTGCAGCGGCTCGTCGGGGTCGGCCCAGGCCATGGACGGTGCGGGCTCCCTCAGGCGGACGCGCGGGCGAAGGTGATCGTGCCGATCTGCATGATCGGCACGCTCTCCTCGCCGATCAGGTACATGCGCTGACCGATGCCGCGCACCGGCCCGCCCTCCGGCCCGGCCCAGTCGGTCAGGCGGCCCAGCCGGGTCGGCGTGTCGACCTCGCCCGGCGGGACGTACAGGGCGGGCAGGAACACCTCGCCTTCCGGCCCTTCGGAGACCAGCATGTGCGCGCGCCGCCAGATCAGGTCGCGCGGGCGCTCGGGCTTGTGGAACTCGATCGAGTCGACCCGGTCCATCGGCACCCAGTAGTACTTCCCGGTGCTGGTCAGCACCTCGAAGAAGCCGGCGGTCAGGTCGTCGATGTCGCGCATGTCGTCGAACGCGGCGCCGTCGCATTCCCCGGCCACAGCCGGGCGCGCCGCCTCCGCCTCCTCGGCCAGGCGTGCCGCCAGTGCGGCGTCCCCGGCACGCAGGGCGACCAGCGCTTCCAGCGCCAGGCGCAGGTGCGGCGGCGGCCCGCCCAGGAACTCCGGCACCCGGCCCTCGGCGAAACACTGGCGCCGCGCCTGCTCGGCGCGCACCGCCTGGCGGAACAGCGCGACGCCCATGGCAGCGCCGGTATCCTGCTTGGCGATCGCGTCCAGCATCAGGTCGGCGCGCTCCAGGTTGCCGTCGAAGCAGAGCATCTCGGCCAGGAAGCCGCGCTTGTCGGTGTCCGTCGGGTGCCGCTTGACCTCGGCGTTCAGGGCGTCGATCGCGGCCGGCAGGTCGCCGGCTTCGAAGTGGTCCTTGGCGGTCAGGGTCATGGCCGTATCCTTGGTCTTGTCGGTGGCCTCGGGCCGTTCGCCCCAAGCGGGACCGCGAGCGGGAAGATCGGACGCCGGTCAGTGCGGCTTCGGAGGGGCCAGCTCGGTGACCAGCCGGAACGAGGACACCACCTGGTCGAGCTGGAAGTGCGGACGCAGGTGCAGTGTCGCGGCGTACTCGCCGGGCCGGCCGGCCAGCTCGCGCACCTGCACCCCCGCCTCGCGCAGGGGGAACTTGGCCTTCTGGCTGAGCGGCGCGTTGTCGTTCGAGGTCGTGTAGTTCATCAGCCAGCGGTACAGGTAGTCCTGGCATTCCTCCGGCGTGACCATGGCGCCGATCCGGTCGCGCACCATGACCTTGACGTAGTGGCTGAACCGCGCCACGCACAGGATGTACTGGAGCATGGCGGACAGCTGCGCGTTGACGGTGGCGAGCTGGCGGTCGTACCGCTTCGGCTGCTGGACCGAGTGATTGCTGTAGAACACGGAATACTCGGTGTCCTTGCACTTGCTGAGCGGGATGAAGCCCAGCATGCCGAGCTCGTTCTCAAGCCGCTCGGTAATGAGCACGTCGGTCGAGGCCTTGATCGCCAGGCCGTGCCGGTCGGTGCCGAAGCATTGCACCGGCAGGTCGGTGACCATGCCGCCGGCGACCTCGTCGCGCGGCGCGCCGCGGATGTCGGCGAACCAGCCGTAGGTCGCATAGGCGCGGATCAGTACGCCGCCGAAGGCGTACGACGCCGGGCCCCACAGGTAGCCGCCCAGGTCCGGCCGCGCCACGTCCTCGCGGAACGCGAAGCCGTCGGTGCGCAGGGTGTCGTCCTCGTACGGCAGGCGCATCAGCACCCGCGGCAGGGTGATGCCCAGGAACCGCGAGTCCTCGATGTCGCGCAGGCTGCGCCAGCGGGCGTACTCGGGCTGGCGGAACACGCCCTGCAGGTCGATCGGCAGGCCCAGCTCCCCGAAGTCGTCCAGGCCCAGCATGGCCGGCGCGCAGCCGACGATGAACGGCGCGAACGCCGCCGCCGCCACCTGTGCCATCGCCTTCAGCGCGGCGACGTCATCGGTGGCGTGCTCGCGGCCGCGGCGGTGCTGCACCTCGTAGTCGCCGATCAGCACGCCGTAGGGCTCGCCGCCCGGCATGCCGAACTCGTCGTTGTAGATCTTGTCGAAGGTCTGGCTCTGGTCGAACTCGATGGCGCGCTCCAGGTCGCGGCACAGCTCCGGCCACGACACGTCCAGCACGCGGATCTTGACCTTGTTGCCGGTCGGCTCTTCGGTGAACCCCTGATAGGCGACCGCCTGCCCGACCAGGTAGGCCATACCGCGCCACGAGGCCTCCAGCCGCTGGAAACGCGGGTGGTGCAGCACCGCGTTGACCTGGTCGGAGATCAGCCCGTCGATCCAGGCGATGTCGCGGTCGAGCGCCGCCTTGAGCCGCCCCCGGTCGAGCGGCCGGCGCAAGGGCTCGTCCTCGCCGAACCAGAGGGCGAGCTTGCGCTCCGCCCGCCGCTCGGCGAGGAACACGGCCAGCGGCGTCCCCGCCGCCCCGGCGTCGCGCGCGAGGACCCGGTCGAGCACCGTCGCGCGCAGGGCCGGTCCGGCCGCCGGGCCCGGGGCCGGGCGATCGGCTCCGGGGCGCGGCGCGACGACGGTCGCCTCGTCCAGGTCCATCACGCGCGGGCCGGGCTCAGCCGGCGGCCTGCGGGATGCGCGCGACCATGCGCATGGAGGCGGTCAGCTCCTCCATCTGCAGCCACGGCCGCATGTACGCCACGGCGTTGTAGGAGCCCGGCGCGCCGGGGATCTCCTTGACTTCCACCCGGGCCTCGCGCAGCGGGTACTTGGCCTTCATGTCGGGGCCGGAGGCCGGGTTGCCGTTCACGTAGTTCATGATCCAGCGGTTCAGCCACTCCTCGCAGTCCTGCGCCTCCATGAACGAGCCGATCTTGTCGCGCGCCATGACCTTGAGGTAATGGGCAAAGCGCGAGGTCGCCATGATGTACGGCAGGCGCGCGGAAATGGCCGCGTTGGCGGTGGCGTCCGGCCGGTCGTACTTCTTCGGCTTTTGCGTGGTCTGCGCGCCGAAGAACACGGCGTAGTCGGTGTTCTTGTAGTGGCACAAGGAGAGGAAACCGAGGTCGCTCAGCTCCTTCTCGCGCCGGTCGGTGATGCCGATCTCGGTCGGGCACTTCTGGTCGGCGTCGCCGTCGTCGCTGGTGAACACGTGGGAGGGCAGGTTGTCCACCTTGCCGCCGCCCTCCGCACCGCGGATCGCGGTGCACCAGCCGTGCTGGGCGAACGCGTCGGTGAAGCGGGCGCCGAGCACGTAGGCGGCGTTCATCCAGCAGTAGTCGTCGTGGTCCATCTCGCGGGCGACGCCGTTCTCGATCGGCGCCTCCTCGTAGTCGAACTCGTCGATCGGCTTGGTGTTGGCGCCGTAGGGCAGGCGCGCCAGCACCCGCGGCATGACCAGCGAGACGAAGCGCGAGTCCTCGCTGTCGCGGAAGCCGCGCCATTTGGCGTACTCGATCGAGTCGAAGATCTTCTTCAGGTCGCGCGGCCGCGACAGTTCGGTGTGGCTCTCGAACCCGAACATGCCGGGTCCGGCCGCCGCCACGAACGGGGCGAACGCCGCCGCCGCCACGTGCGAGACGTTGGTCAGCAGCTCCATGTCGTCCGGGTGATTGCCGAACTCGTAGTCGCCGATCAGCGCGCCGTAGGGCTCGCCGCCGGGCATGCCGAACTCGTTCTCGTAGATCTTCTTGAACAGCTGGCTCTGATCAAACTCGACCGCCTTGGTCAGGTCCTTGTAGAGCTCGCGCTTGGTGACGTTCATCACCCTGATCTTGAGGCTGGTGCCCGTCTCGCTGTTCATGACCAGGTAGTGCAGGCCGCGCCACGAACCTTCCAGCTTGCGGAACTTCTCGTGGTGCATGATCGCGGCAAGCTGCGTCGAAATCGCCTGGTCGATCGCCGCCACGGCCTTGGTGAGCGTGATGGTCAGGTTCTTGCTGTACGTGACGGTGCCCTTCATGGCCTCTTCCGTCAGCGTCTTCAGCAGTTCCTTGGCGCGGTCGGGCTCGGTCTGCTTGGTCGCGGCGATCGCCTGGTCGAGCAGGCTGACCTCGCCGACAGCCTCCGCCGTGGCGGGGGCCGTCTGGGTCTGGGATGCGGTATCGGCCGGGCTCATCACGACGTCTCCTTCCCGCTGTCGCCTTCGCCGGCGCCGGACTTGCCCTCGACGCCGAGCGCGGAGGACAGCTCGCCGAGCTTGGTCTGGTTCTGCAGCACCTGCTCCAGCAGGCCTTCCAGGTCCTCGGAGCGGTCGACCTTGGTCAGCAGGTCGCGCAGCTCGTCCCGGGTCTGCTTCAGCTTGCGCAGCGGCTCGACCTGCTCGACCACGCGGGCCGGCTCGAAGTCGTCAATCGAGTCGAAGCGCAGCGAGACCGGCATCTCGCTGCCGTCGCCCTTGAGCGTGTTCTCGACGCGCATGTTGAGACCCGGCGTCATCCGCCGCATGACCTCGTTGAAATTGTCTCGGTCGATCTGAATGAACTTGCGCTCGCGCATGGGTTTCATGTCGCCGGTCGGGTCGCCGGAGAAATCGCCCAGCACGCCGACGACGAAGGGCAGCTCCCGCTCGATCACGGCATCGCCGACCTCGACATCGTACTTGATGTGGACGCGCGGCTTGCGCACGCGCTGCAGCTTTTCGTGAATGCTCGCCATGTTTCCACTCTCTCCCAATCCCTATCGGCCCGCAGGGCGTCATCGCTGCGCGATCGGAGTAGACTGCCCATATCATGCGCAACCTGCTCCCACGCTGCAACCGTCCTGCACCGCCCGGCCGCGAATCATTCGGCGAAGGCAACCGTGGCGAAGCCGGCCCGCGTGCGGCCTTACCCGCCGCTCCCACTCTGCACGGGGGCGGCAATGCGGCGGCACGGGCGCCGTCACATACCTTCGGATCCTCAGTAGCTCTCTTCGGTCGACGCCGCGGACGGCGGCTCGATGCCGGCGCGCATCAGGAAGCCGTTGCGGGCCTCCTCGTCGGGGATCAGCTCGGCGAGCAGGTCCTGCAGCGACATGCGTCCGCGCCGCACGACCTCCTCCAGCGTGTAGGAGATCGGCGAGTGCGGCTCGGTCTTGCGGAAGAACTCCGCCACCTTGAGCAGCGCGCGGAAAGCCTCGTCACGGGTCGCGATGCCCTCCACGACGACCGCCGCCCCGCGCGCCGCGGCCGGCGCCGCCGCGCCCGCCGACGCCCCGGCGGCCCCCGGGGCCGGTTCCGCCGCCGCGGCCTCGCCCGGCGCCTCCGGCAGCACGACGTCGCGGGTCAGGTTCCTCACCGTCTCCTGGACGGTCGTCAGGATGTCCCGGATGCCGCCGGTGCCGGGGGCGTAGCTGCCGCAGCGCGCGTCGAAGGCGTCGCGCATCCGGTTGAACTCGCCCAGGCAGCCGTCCAGGTCGCTCAGCAGCTCCTGATAGAAGCTCGGCGGCGTGACGCGCACGGCGTTCTGGATCTGCTCCAGGGTGACCGCGCCGCCGGCGATGCGCCGCTCGCGGACGTCGGCGTCGGCGATCTGCGCCAGGGCGGCGGCCTGTTCGTACTGCCAGGTCGTGAACGGCTCGCTGGTCGAGGTCGCCGCCGTGATCGGGATCATGCGAATCGGCTGCACCAGGGTGGAATCGGCCCCCTCCACGGGGGCGACCTTGCTCTCCAGCCCGCCCTCGTCCTCCGGCGGATACAGCCCCTCCCAATAACCCTCGACCAGCTCGCGGATCAGGCGGAACCCGTCGCGCAGGCCGGCCAAGCCGTAGATGCGGACCAGCCCCTCGGTCATCCAGGTGGCGACCTCCAGGTCCTTGGCGTTCTCGGCAATGAACGCCTGGCCGTTCTCCACGACTGCCCGCCAGCGCGCCGCCACCTCGCCGCGGGAAATGCCGGCCTCCGCCTCCTCGTCGCCCTCGAACGCCTCGAGCTGGCGTTCGCCGTTGCGGGCCTCGTTGCGGGCGTCGCGGATGTCGCGAAACGCCTCGGTGGAGGAGGTGCCCTCGCGCGGATCCTCCCCTGTGGGGCTGTCCCCCGGGATCGGCGCAAGCAGGGTCTCGAAATCGAACAGCGGGTCCGTCGCCATGGCTCCAGGGCTCACGTTTGGGGAGGCGCGAAGGGGGACGACCGCGCCGCACAACGATACAACGGCCGGACGCTAGCATAGCGCCCCGCGCCCGGAAACGAGGAAACACGCCGGCCGCGGCGCCCGGTCCGGTGGCCCGCCGCGCCGGACGGGCCCGCGTGCCGTGCCCCGGCGCGTCCCCTGCGAGGAGAGCGGCACCGGCCGGCGGAAGGCGCTATCATGGCGCGCCCGCCGGCGCCGGCCGGCAAACCCGAACGCGACACACCAGTAACAGCGGGGTCAGCGCCCGAGCCATGCGGATCGCCCTCTACAGCCCGTCCTCGCTCCCCTCGGCCACCGAGCCCTGCGGGGCTGCCCGCACCGCCGGCCTGGTCGCCGTCGCGCTCGGCGTCGCCGGGCACGCCGTGGAGACCGCCTCCCGGTTCCTGCCCGACGGCGGCGACGATCCGGCGCGCCGGGCGCGGCTGGACTCCCTGGGGGAGCGCCTGGCCGCCCGGCTGGCCGCGCGGCTGGGCCGGGCGCCGGCGGCGGCGCGGCCGGAGCTGTGGCTGACCTGCCGCCCCGGCGACGCGGCGCCCGACGCGCTCGGGCCCGCGGCGGCCGCGGCGCTGGGCATCCCGTACGTGGTCGTGGAGCCCGACCCGGCGTCGCCCGGCGGCACGGACGGCGCCGGCGCGCGGGCCGTGGCGGCGGCCGATGCGGTCGTCGCACTGACCGCCGAGGCCGCGGCCGGGGCCGCCGCCGTGGCCGGCGACCGCGACCGCATCGTCCGCGTGCGCCCGTTCCTCGACCTGCGGCCGTTCGCACCGCTGGGCAAGATGCGCCCGCATTACCGGCAGGCGCTGGCCAGCCGGCTGCAGCTGCCGGGCGACGCACTCTGGCTGCTTTCGGTGGCGATGATGCGGCCCGGCCGCAAGCTCGAGTCGTACCGGCGGCTGACCGAGGCGCTGTCGCGGGTGACCGAGCCCGGCTGGTGCCTGGTCATCGTCGGCGACGGCCCGGCCCGGCCGGAGGTCGAGCGCCTGCTGCGCTACCTGCCGCGCGACCGGTTCCGCCTGGCCGGCGCGCTGCCGCCGGCGGATTTGCTGCGCGTCTATGCCAGTGCCGACCTCTATGTCTGGCCGGCCTGCCGCGAGCCGCACGCCATGGCGATCCTGGAGGCGCAGGCGGCCGGGCTGCCGGTGGTGGCCGGGCGCGGGCCGGGCGTGGACGACGTGGTGCGCGACGGCGTCAGCGGCCGGCTGACCGCCGCGGGCAATCCCGCCTCGTTCGCCAACGGATTGACCTTCCTGCTGCGCCACGCCAACTTCCGCGCCACCTATGCCAAGGGCGCCCGCGACACCACGCTGGCCGACCACGGCCTCGGCCGCGCCGCCGACGGCCTGGACGAGGCGGTGAGGTTGGCGGTGACACGGCATGCGGGGCGCGCGGGCGCGGGCGCGGGGGCGGGATAGCCGGCCGCGGGCGGCAGCCGTGGCAATCCGCCCTGATCCGACTCATGCACTACCGCGCCTCGATGCTCAGCATCAGGTAGTCGGCGCCTGCGCGATCCTGCTCCTGCACAGCACGGCTCAGGGTGTCCACGTATTGGGAGGCCTGCTCCACCGCGGGCCGCACCGTCTCGAACAGCGGTTCGGGAGTCGCGACCGCCAGGACCATGGCCTGGCCGAACGGCGGGCGGGCCTCGTAGGTGCGGTGGGGCGGGCGGCCGATGGTGACGGTCTGGCCTGCGGACACGGCGTTGTCCGGGCGCTCGGGGGTCGGCAGCAGGTGCAGCACGTTGCCGTCGGCGTCGATCAGGTGGATGTACAGATAGCCGCCGAAGGCGCTGCCCATCGTCACCTCGAACGCCAGCGGCTCGCCGGCCCGGTAGGTGGCGTCGGCCTGGTTCGCCCCGATGCGCGGTTCGGCGTCCGCCGGCGCGTCGAGCGCCTGCACGATCGGCACGAGCTCGCAGAACGGCCACGGCCGGATGTCCACGTCGGTCTCCACCGCGGCCGCGCCTTCGATGCGGGCGAGTTGGGCGCGCAGCCGGTCGCGGTCGCGGTCGCGGGCGACCAGACCGGCGACGCGGATGGTGCCGCGGTCGCTGACGTCGACATCCAGCTCGGCGCAGCGGAACCGGCCGACGATGCGCTGCGCCTCGGTCGCGATGCGGTCCGGCGGGCGGCTGTCGGGCGGAGTCTCCGGCGGGGTGTCCGGCGGAGTATCCGGCCGCGTTACGCACGGCTCGACCCGGACCGACGGCTCGACGGCGGCGACGCCCTCGATGCGGCCAAGCGCCCGCTGCAGCCGGCGGAGATCCTCGTCGGTGCCGAGCCGGCCGCTGACGGCCACCGTCAGGTCGTTGCGCAGCCGCGCCTCGAGCTCGGCGCACTCGCCGAAACCGGACACGATCCGGTCCATCTCGGTGCGGATCGCCACCCGGTCGACCGGCGGCGGGCAGGCCTCGACGATCGCGTCCATATCCACGCCGGCAACGCCGTGGACGGCGGCGATGCGCTGCTCCAGCCGGCGGCGGTCGTCGGCGGTGCCGATTCGGCCCTCGACGGACACGCGGCTGTCGGGGCCGAGCCGGGTGGTGACCTCGGTGCACGGGAACGCCTCGACGATCTCGGCGATCGCGGCCCGGATCGTGCCCGGCTCCGGCCCGACCGGGCAGGGGTCGACCGCCACCGCATTGTCCAGTACGCGCACGCCCTCGATCCCCCTGAGCGCCTGCTGCAGGCTGCTCAGGTCCTCGCGGGTGCCGACGTGGCCGCGGGCGGAGAGGCGGCCGTCCTCGGTGGCCTCGATCGTCAGCTCGGTGCACTCGTAGCCGGCGGCGATTTCGGCCGCGGCGGCCTCGATCGCCGCCACGTCGACCGCCGGCTCCTCGGCGTTCGGGCAGGGGCGCACCTCGACCGCGTTGTCGATCCCGGCCAGGCCGGTGATCGAGCGCAACTCGGTCTGCAGGCGCACCCGGTCCTCGCGGCTGGCGACATGGCCGCGGATGGTCAGCGCGCCGTCGTCGTCGATGCGGTGCTCGAACTCCGCGCAAGCGAAGCCGGCCACGATCTGGTCGACCGCGCCCCGCAGGGCGGCGGGGTCCGGCTCCGGCGGCACCGGCGGCTCCATCAGCAGCGGCCAGGCGACCACGCCGCCGACCGCCAGCGCCACCACCAGAGCGCCGGCGCCGAGCCAGACGCCGATGCCGCGCCTGGGAACCGCCTCCGCCTTGCGCTCCTCCGGGATCAGGTCGTGCATCGAGGCCGGCCGGTCCTTCGGGTCCGGCCGCAGCATGGCGCCCAGCTCGTCGCGCAGCTCGGCCGGCACGTCGCTCAGGTCCGGGACCGCCTTGCGCGCCTCGACCACCGAGATGGTCGACTTGCCCATGTCGAGCGGCCGTCCCGAGGCGGCCGCGGCCAGCACCAGGCCCAGGCTGTACATGTCCGACTGCGGCCCGACCTCGCCGCCGTACATGCCGAGCTGCTCGGGCGACGCGTACGACCATTTCCCGGCGAAGTCGCCGCCGATGATCGTCGAGGTCTCCGGGTCGTCCAGCTTGGCGATGCCGAAGTCGATGATCTTGGCCTGGTCCAGCCGCCCGCCGGCCAGGATGACGTTGTCCGGCGAGATGTCGCGGTGGATCACGCCCTTCTCGTGCGCCGCCGCCAGCCCGCCGGCCAGCCGGTCGCGCAGCAGGCGCACGTCGTCGGGCTTGAGCGCGCCCTTGCGCAGCTCCTGCTTGAGCGACGGCCCGTCGACGAACTCCATGACCAGATAGACGCGGCCGTTCTCGTCGCGGAACACGCCGTCGTAGCCGACCACCGCGTCGTTGCGCACGTTGCGCAGGATCGCCGCCTCGCGGCGGAACAGGTTGACGACCCGCTCGTTGCTGGCCAGGTCGGGCAGGATGATCTTGACGGCGTGGAGCGTGCCCAGCTCCATGTGGCGGGCCTTGTAGACCTCGCCCATGCCGCCGCGGGCCAGCATCCTTTCGATCTGATAGGTGTGACTGAGGACGTCGCCCTGGACAAAGGTCGTCCGTTCGGAGCCCACGCGGGTCCGATCGTCGTCTCCGTTGGCGTCCCGTCCGTCCCCGCCCGTCATCCTTTCCGCATGCCCCCGGTGGTCGCGCCGGCGCCGTTCTGGCCGGCTGTGCCGGAACCATTCCGACAGTAGCGTGTCGCTTCGGCTCCGGGAAGAAAAGGTCCGATGCCGCCCGCCCGCACCATGCGCGGCGGCGGGCGACGGCCTGCCGCTTTCAGTTGCACCAACCGGGCGGACTTCGCAAGCCTTCCCGTGCTGACCGATGGCCGCGGCGGGCCCGGGGCGCAAGCGTTGCCCCGCGGGGCGGGGCGCCGATATTCAGGAGCGTGCGCAAGGCCGGTCCGGCCCGTCGGCCGCCGTACCGGGCGCCGTCCGCAACCCGGCCGACCGGACCACACGAAAAGGCACCGATCATGTGCGGCCGCTATGTCCTCACCGCGCCCCTTGAGGCGATCCGCCGGGTGTTCGGAGTCGACCCCGACATCGAGATCCCGGCACGCTACAATGCCGCGCCGACCCAGGACATGCCGGTGGTGCGGCGCCGCGCGGGCGAGGACGAAGCGGACGCGGCGGACGGGCGCCGCGAGCTGGTCCTGCTGCGCTGGGGCCTGATTCCGCACTGGGCGGACGACCCGGCGATCGGCAACCGGCTGATCAACGCGCGCGCGGAGTCGGTGGCGGTCAAGCCGGCCTTCCGCGAGTCCTTCCGCCGCCGCCGCTGCCTGGTCGTCGCCGACGGCTTCTACGAATGGAAGAAGGAGGGCGGCCGCAAGCAGCCCTACCTGATCCGCCTGAAGAGCGGCGACCCGTTCGGCTTCGCCGGCCTGTGGAGCGTCTGGCGCGGCGCCGAGGGGGAACGGCTGGAGACCTTCACCATCATCACGACCGAGCCGAACGCCCTGTGCGCCCGCCTGCACAACCGCATGCCGGCGATCGTCGGACCCGAGGACCAGGACCTGTGGCTGGATCCCGATGCGGGGGATGCCATGCCGCTGCTGCGCCCCTATGCGTCGGACGCAATGGAGGCATTCCCGGTGGGCAGTCGGGTCGGCAATCCGCGCAATGATGATCCGCGTCTGGTGGAACCCCTTGCCCGCCAGGAAAGCCTGCTCTGAGCAATTGCGGCTTTGTTTGCTGCACCGCAACACGGACACTGAGGCGCAGACCCCATTCCGGTCAGGGCCTTGCGACACCGCGCGGAGCCGCTGTCTGCTCCGGCACGGTGCCCGCTCGTGCGCACCGGCCCGCGCCATCACGCAGCAGAGCAGCGAAAGGGCAAGCTCATGGACATCAATACGGTCGGCGTCGTCGGCTGCGGCACCATGGGCCTGGGCGTGGCCCAGGTCGCCGCCCAGGCAGGATTTCCGGTCGTTGCCGTCAAGGCCACGCCGGGACCCGCAGACAAGGCCCGCGCCAACCTGGCGCGCACGCTCGACCGCGGCATCGAGCGGGGCAAGATGACCGCCGAGGAGAAGGATGCCATCCTCGGCCGGATCGCGTTCAGCAGCGACGAGGAGGACTTGGCCGACTGCGACCTGGTCGTCGAGAACATCGTCGAGGACATCGACACCAAGTGCGCCCTGTTCGCGCGGCTGGAGGGCATCTGCCGCGACTCCGCGCTGCTCGCCACCAACACCTCGACGCTGTCGGTGACCACGCTGATGAGCGTGTGCAAGGAGCGCGAGCGGATTGCCGGCCTGCACTTCTTCAATCCGGCCCCGGCCATGCCGCTGGTCGAGATCATCCACGCCTTCGAGACCTCGGACGACACGGTGCAGCGCCTGGACTCGTTCTGCCGCGCCGCCGGCAAGGATCCGGTTCTGGTCCAGGACACCACCGGGTTCATCGTCAACCGGCTGCTGACGCCCTACCTGCTGCAGGCGATCCGCCTGCTGGAGCAGGGCACCGGCACCATCGAGGCGATCGACAAGGCGATGAAGACCGGCGCCGGGCACCCGATGGGGCCGTTCGAGCTGTGCGACTACATCGGCCTCGACGTGGTCGAAGCGATGTCGCGCAACATCTATCACGACGTGCGCCAGCAGTATTGCGCTCAGCCGCACACCCTGACCCGGCTGGTCCAGCTTGGCTATCTGGGGCGCAAGACCGGCAAGGGCTTCTACGACTACTCTCGCAAGCCGCCGGTGGCCAACCCGCAGCTGCGCCACCCGGTCTCCTGACCCGCGGCCGCGCCGCCGGCGCGGTTGCGCTTCCCCTGATCCGCTCGTCCGTACGGCGCCGGCGTCCCCTGCCGGCGCCGCGCCTGCGTTTGGCCGGACGCCCGCCGTTCGTGCTACGGTGCCTTTCGTACCGGTCGCCGCGCCCACATGTGTCCCCGCGGGAGCGGACAGCCCGGCCGGCGCCGCCGCCCGTGCCGCGTGGGAGAGGGCCGGGCGAGGGCCCGGCGAGGGCCGGGGGGAGGGGAAGCCTTAGCGTGCCGCTGTCGGACGTCGCCACCATCATCGGGCTGAACGCCGTCATCGTCTCGGTGACGGAAGAGGTGCCGCGCGTCCTGGTGGTGCGGCGCGCCCGCCACGCGCTGGCCACGCCGCAGCAGATGGGCGCGCCGGATGCCGCGCCCGGCGACAGCCCGGACACCCTGCCGTTCGGCCCGTTCGCACCGGACCGCCACCGTACCCTGGAGCTCGGCCTGCGCGAATGGGTGGAGGCGCAGACCGGCCTGCGCCTCGGCTATGTGGAGCAGCTGTACACCTTCGGCGACCGCTACCGCGACCCGCGCGAACTGGGCGGCGGCCCGCGGGTCGTCTCGGTCGGCTACCTGGCGCTGGTGCGCGAGGCCCCGCTGTCGGGCAGCGGCGAGGCGCAGTGGCGCGACTGGTATGACTTCCTGCCGTGGGAGGACTGGCGCGACCGGCGCCCCCCGGTGGTCGCCGAGGCGATCCGGCCGGCGCTGCGGTCGTGGATGGAGCGCGCCAACGACCCGGAGACCCGCCGCGCCCGGCGCGACCGGATCATGCTCACCTTCGGCTTCGACGACTCGACCTGGGATTTCGAGCGCGTGCTGGAGCGGCACGAGCTGCTCTACGAGGCCGGTCTGGTCGACGAGGCGTGGCGCGACCGCCGCACCGCGCTGACCGAGCTCGGGCCGGAAGCCGCACGCTTCCGCCCCGAGCCGGCGCTGGCCGAGGCCGAGGACAGCGACCTGCCCGGCTGTCCGATGGCGCTCGACCACCGGCGCATCCTGGCGACGGCGCTCGGCCGGCTGCGCGGCAAGCTGAAGTACCGGCCGGTGGTGTTCGAGCTGCTGCCGCCCGAGTTCACCCTGCTGCAGCTCCAGCGCGTGGTCGAGGCGCTGAGCGGCGTGCGGCTGCACAAGCAGAACTTCCGCCGGCTGGTGATCAGCGGCAAACTGGTGGAATCGACCGGCCGGCGCGAGGCGCACACCGGCGGCCGCCCGGCCGAGCTGTTCCAGTTTCGTCGCGACGTCTGGCGCGAACGGCTGGCCCCGGGCGTCGGGATTCCGGCGCTGCGGCTGTCGGGCTGACTGGCGAGGAAGGGGGAGCGGCCGTCGGTCAGCCGCGCAGGGACATCCGCTCCCGCACCGGGCTCGGCAACGCGATCTCGCCATGGCTGTTTCGGCGCGGCTTGAGCCGCCGCAGGATCTGGCGCTTCTGCGCATCGTCCGTCATCGGCCAGGCCATGATCTCGTCGCCGGTCCGGAAGCAGCCGCGGCAGTAGCCGGTGTGCGGGTCGAGCTCGCAGACGCCGGTGCACGGCGATCCGATGGGCGTGCGCTGGGCCATGGGTCCTCTCACCTCGGTCGGTGTGTCGGGATCGGTGTCATGGTGTGGCGCGAGGGGGTACGAGATAACCGCCTGTATTTAAGAGATGCCCGGCGCGCGTCAAGGCTATGTCGGCCCAATGTCGCAGGCATTTTTCGCATTTGCAACATCCTGTCGATTTCCGGCAGTGCGACCAGGATCCTGATGAAAACAGGGCTTTCTCGCTCTTTTACTGCAACGTCTATGAGAATAATCGTTGCGGCAGCGGGCCGAGGTGCGACCGCCGGCGCCGGGACGCTTGCCGGTTGCGGATGATGCGCTGCGGAATGACTTTCAGAAGCCGGTTTTTGTATTCCATGCCAACGGTATGGCCGTTCCAGGGCCCGGGCACCGACACAACGGTAGCAGCCTATCCCGACATCCGCGCCGGCAGCCAGGTGACGATGCCGGGGAACGCCGTGATCAGCACCGCGGCAATCAGCAGCAGACAGAAGAACGGCAGCGATGCGAGCGCGATGCGCAGGATGTTCTGCCCGGTCAGCGCCTGCAGCACGAACAGGTTGAACCCGACCGGGGGGGTGATCTGCGCCATCTCCACCACGACGACCAGGTAGATGCCGAACCAGATCGGGTCGATGCCCGCCGTCTGGACCATGGGCAGGATCACCGAGGTCGTCAGCACCACCACCGAGATGCCGTCCAGGAAACAGCCCAGCACCACGAAGAACAGGGTCAGCGCGACCAGCAGCACGTAGGGCGAAAGCTCCAGCGCCGCGATCGCCTGGGCCAGCGCGCGCGGAATGCCCGTGAACCCCATCGCCACGGTCAGGAAGGACGCCCCGGCCAGGATGAACGCGATCATGCACGAGGTGCGGGTCGCCCCCATGACGCTGTCCAGCACCGTCCGCCAGGTCAGCCCGCCCAGCATTGCGGCCAGCAGCAGCGCGCCGACCACGCCCAGCGCCGCGGCCTCGGTGGGCGTCGCATAGCCCGCGTAGATCAGCGCGATCACGGCGACGATCAGCAGCAGCACCGGGATCAGCCGCAGCGCCCGCCGCAGGCGCTCGGGCAGCGGCACCGGCGGGTCGGCGGGCGGCGTCTGCCCGGGGTTCAGCAGCGACCACACCACGACGAAGCTCATGAACAACACCACCAGCATCAGCCCCGGCAGCACCCCGGCAACGAACAGCCGGGCGATCGACAGCTCGGCGGAGAACCCGTAGACGATCAGGATGATCGACGGCGGGATCAGCAGCCCCAGCGTGGCCGACCCGGCCAGCGTGCCGATCACCATGCGCTCGGGATAGCCGCGCCGGCGCAGTTCCGGGATCGACATCCGGCCGATCGTTGCCGCGGTCGCCGCCGACGAGCCGGACACCGCCGCGAACAGGCCGCAGCCCAGCACGTTGACGTGCATCAGCCCGCCGGGCAGCCGCCGCACCCACGGCGCCAGGCCGGCGAACAGGTCCTCCGACAGGCGCGAGCGGAACAGGATCTCGCCCATCCAGATGAACAGGGGCAGGGGGGTCAGCGCCCAGCTCGCGCTGGCGCCCCAGACCCGGTTGGCCAGGACCAGGCCGGTGGGGGCGGACGTGAACGCCTCCATCGCCACCCAGCCGACGCCGAGCAGCGACACGGCCACCCACACGCCGCCGCCCAGCAGCACGAACAGGACGACGATCAGGATCCCGCCGATCGCCAGCGCGTCCACCGCCGGCTACTCCTCGTGCGCCGGCGGCACGGCGATCCGCGTCCCGCTTTCGGCGTGCTCGTAGGCGGGCAGGCGGCCGCGCAGGATGTCGGTCATGGATTCCAGCAATGCCAACTCCAGCACGATCAGACCGAACGCCACCGCCGCCTGGGGCGGCCATAGCGGCACCGGCAGCAGCCCGGGCGTGACCCGTCCGCGCGCGAAGGACGACCAGGCCAGATCGACGGCGTACCAGGCGAAGTAGCCGACCAGCCCGAGCGCCACCGCCTGGCACCACAGCTCCACCGCCCGCCGCGGCCGCGGCCCCAGCCGGCCGATGAACAGGCTCACGCGGATGTGCCCGCCGGCCCTGAGCGTCGGCGCCAGCGCCAGGAAGGTGGTCGCGGCCATGCACAGCGCCGCCATCTCGGTCGTCGACGGTACGACGACGCCGATCTGGCGCCCGATGATCTGCGCCAGGATCAGCACCGCGATGGCGACGAGGAAGACCGCCGCCAGCGCGGCGCAGGCGCCGTACAGCAGGTCGAGCAGGCGGCGCACGGCGGCGCGCCCCGGCCTACCGCACGCCCTCCTCGTACGCCTCGATGATGGCGGCGCCGTCGGGGCCGGCGTCCTCGGCCCATTCCGCGGCCATGGTGACGCCGATGGTGGCGAGCTCCGCCTCCAGCGTCGCCGACGGCGGCCCGACCCGGATGCCGTTCTCGGCCAGGGTCTGCGTCTTCTCCTCGGACTCCGCGGCGCTCATGGTCCAGCCGCGCGCCTCGGCCGCGGCGGCGGCGTCGCGCACGGCAGCCTGCACGTCCTCGGGCAGGGCCTCGAAGGCGTCGCGGTTGACCACCACCATGTTCTTCGGCAGCCACGCCTGGATGTCGTAATAGTGGTCGACGAAGTCCCAGGCCTGGGTCGACACGCCGGTGGTCGGCGAGGTGATCATCGCCTCGACGATCCCGGTGGCGAAGGCCTGCGGCACCTCCGGCACCTCCACCTGGGTCGGCACCGCGCCCATCAGCTCGGCGACGCGCGCGGTGGCGGCGTTGTAGGCGCGGAACGGCACCCCGGCCAGGTCCTCGGTGCTCTCCACCGGGCGCGACGCGTACAGCCCCTGCGGCGGCCACGGCACGGCGAACAGCAGCATCAGGCCGTCGGCGGCCAGCCGCTCTTCGATGACCGGCTTCGAGGCCTGCCACAGGCGGCGCGCATCGTCGTAGCTCGTCGCCAGGAACGGCACCGAGTCGACGCCGAACACCGGGTCCTCGTTGGTGCGCAGCGAGATCAGCTCCTCGCCGATCGGCACCTGGCCGGTGGCGACCGCCTGATGGATCTCGGCATGGGGAAACAGCGAGCCGGCACTGTGCACGACGATCTCCAGCTCCCCGTCGGTCGCCGCGGCCACGTCCTGGGCGAACTGCTGGATGTTCTGGGTGTGGAAGCTGGCGTCCGGGTAGGGCGTCGGCATGTTCCAGACGGTCTCGGCGCGGGCCCCGGAGGCGGCGGCGAGGGCGGCGGCCAGCCCGGCGGCGGCGCTGAACAGCGGTCTCATGATCTCTCCCTCTGGTTCGTTGTTGTCGTGACCGGCAGGGCCGCGGCGGATGCGGCGGCTGTGCGGCGGATGGTGTCGCCATTCCGCCCGGCAACTCAAGCGGACAGACGCGCGGTGCCGTCGAGCAAGGGTTCCCGTCCGCCGATGCCGAGCCGCGCCGCCACCAGCTCGGCCAGCGCCAGCGCCGCGGTCAGGCCCGGCGATTCGATGCCGTAGAGGTTGACCAGGCCGGGCACGCCGTGCGCCGCCGGCCCCTGGACAAGGAAGTCCGCCGCCGGCGCACCGGGACCCACGAGCTTCGGCCGGATGCCGGTGTAGCCGGGCAGCAGCGCGCCGTCGGGCAGGTCCGGCCAGTACCGGCGCACGGCGGCATAGAACGCGTCGGCGCGGCGCGGGTCCAGGTCGTAGTCGATCGTCTCCACCCATTCCACGTCCGGGCCGAAGCGGGCCTGTCCGCCGAGGTCGAGGGTCAGGTGCACGCCCAGCCCGCCCGGCTGCGGCACCGGATAGACCAGCCGCCGGAACGGCGCGCGGCCGGCCAGCACGAAATAGGTGCCCTTGGCCAGCCGAAGCGGCGGCACCGTCCCCGGCGGCAGGCCGGCGATCGCCGCCGCCACCGCCTGGGCGTGCAGCCCGGCGGCGTTGACCACGCACCGCGCCGTCACGCTCATCGGCTCGGCGCCGCCGGTGCGGATTTCGATGCTGCCGCCGACGACCCGGCCGGACACGACCGGCGTGCGGAACGCAAGCATGGCACCGTGCGCCTCGGCCTCGCCCTGCAGCGCCAGCATGAAGGCGTGGCTGTCCAGGATGCCGGTGACCGGGGAGTGCAGGGCGGCCACGGCATGCAGCGCCGGCTCCAGCCGCCGCGCCGCCGCCCCGTCGAGCATGGCCAGCCCCTCGACGCCGTTGGCCTCGGCCGTCGCCCGGATGCGGCGGAGCGCCGGGAGCTCGTCGGGCGCGGTGGCGACGACCAGCTTGCCGACCGCGGCATGGGCCACGCCGTGCTCCGCCAGGAACCGGTACAGCGCGCGCCGCCCGGCCACGCACAGCCGCGCCTTCAGGCTGCCCGGCGGGTAGTACAGCCCGGCATGAATGACCTCGGAGTTCCGCGAGCTGGTCTCGCCGCCGATGGCATCCCCGGCCTCGGCGACCACGACCTCGCGCCCCGCCACCGCCAGCCGCCGCGCCACCGCCAGCCCAACCACGCCGGCGCCGATGACCAGGGTGTCGAGGGTGTCGGTCATGCTGGTGGATCGTTGCGGGGCGGGACATCGGCAGCATAGCGCTGGGCAGGGCGGGGCGGCAGCCCTTCGCGGGGGTGCTTCAGGCTTCCGCCCACCGCGCCGCCAGCCAGGCGAGGATCTCCGGCCACAGCCGGCGGTGGGCGGTGCGGCCGACCAGGATGCCGACGTGCTGGACCATGACGCCGCGGTCGCCCGCGTACCACAGGTGGCGGCTGGCCGGGTGCGGGGCCGCCTCGTGCACCGGCAGGACCGACCCGGGCGGGATCACCATGCTGTCCGGGTTGGCCACGGTCAGCAGCGGCAGGCGCAGATCCGCGGCACCGGTGCGCAGGCCGGCGACGGGCAGGCCGCCCCGAAAGAACGCGTCGCGCCGGTACAGCCGCTCGATCAGGTCGACGAACAGGCGGCCGGGCAGGGGGAACTCGTCCAGGCTCCAACGCGCCACACGCAGGTGCGTGTCCATCGCCTCCGGGGGTCGCCCAGGCTGGCCGCGGCGTCGCAGCGTCGCGCCCAGAGGAACGGCTGCGGCGCCATGACGGCGACTGCGGCGTCCAGGAATGCACCCGGCACGTCGCCGAGCAGCGCGGCGATCCGCTCGGCATCGGGTGCGGCCGCCACCCACGGCGCAAACGCTCCCGCCGCCTCGCCGAACCGCAGCGGCGCCTCCAGCAGCACCAGCGCGCGCATCGCCGAGGGCTCGGCGGCCGCGGCCACCGCCGCCAGCGTGCCGCCCAGCGAATGCCCGGCGACCAGCACGCCCGGCATGCTCGCGTCGGCCGCGGCGCGCGCGGCGACGTCCGGGATCAGCCGTCCGGCGCAGGCGTGCAGGCCCAGGTCGTGCCCGGCGGCCTCGACCCACTCCAGCAGGTAGACGCGCAGGCCGGCTGCCAGGGCGGCGCGGACCACGCTGACCCGCGGGCACAGGTCCCAGATGTACGCCCGCTTGATCGGCGCCGGCACGATCAGCAGCACCGGCCCCGCCGCGTCGCCCGTCTGCGGCTCGGCCCCGTAGCGGCGCAGCCGCCAGCCCGGTCCGGCGGCGACCGTCCGATACGGCGTCTCCTGCGGCCCCAGCCCGGCCGCATCCAGCCAGCGCCCCTGCGCCCGGCGCAGCACGTCGGTCTGCACCAGTCCGCTCGCCAGTCCGGGCCAGGTCACGATGCCGGCATAGCCCTCGACCCCTCCTGCGTCCGCCATGGCGCCGCCTCCGTCCGCATGGGAATGCCCTTGCCGCATTCATGGGACATGGGCATCGCGGCCGCGGGCCGGGACCGGCGGGCCGGCGGGCCGGCGGGCACGGCCATCGGCTCCCTCCGGAACGGCAGGGGCGGCGGTCAACCCCGTTCGGCGGCCGGCGCGGCGCGCTCGCGGGTCTTGTGGAAGCTGAGGCCCGGCCAGTCCTCGGCGGTGCGGTTCAGCTCCCACAGGTTGCGGGCCAGGAAGACGGGCGCGCCGTCGCGGTCCTCGGCCAGGCTGCCGCGGTTGCGCTCGGCGAAGCGCTTGAGCAGGGCGGCGTCGTCGGCGGTCACCCAGCGCGCGGTCTCGTAGGGCGCGGGCTCGAACCCGACGGGCACCTTGTACTCGGCGGCGATGCGCGCGCTCAGCACGTCGAGCTGGAGCTGCCCGACCAGCCCGACGATCCACTGCCCGCCGAGCACCGGACGGAACACCTGGGTCACGCCCTCCTCGGCCAGGTCCTCCAGCGCCCGGCGCAGCTGCTTGGCGCGCATCGGGTCGTCGCTGCGCACCCGGCGCAGGATCTCCGGCGCGAAGTTCGGGATGCCGGTGAAGCGCAGCGCCTCGCCCTCGGTCAGGGTGTCGCCGACGCGCAGCGTGCCGTGGTTGGGGATGCCGATGATGTCGCCGGGCAGGGCGTCCTCGGCCAGCTCGCGCTCCTGGGCGAAGAAAAAGATCGGGTTGTGCACCGGCACGGTCTTGCCCGTGCCGGACTGGCGCAGCTTCATGCCGCGGCGCAGGCGTCCGGAGCACAGCCGGAAGAAGGCGATCCGGTCGCGGTGGTTGGGGTCCATGTTGGCCTGGACCTTGAACACGAAGCCGGTGACGCGCTCCTCCTCCGGCGCGACGGTGCGCGGCTCGGCCGGCTGCGGCCGCGGCGGCGGGGCGATCGTGGCCAGCGCGCGCAGCAGCTCCGCCACGCCCTGGCTTTTCAGCGCGCTGCCGAAGAATACCGGCGTGGCGTGGCCCTCGCGGAACGCCGTCAGGTCGAAGGCCGGGTAGGCGGAGGCGGCCAGTGCCGCGCTCTCCCGGAACGGTGCCAGGATGCGGCCCGGCACGCGCCGGTCCAGCGCCGGGTCGTCGATGCCGGTGGTCTCGAGGACAGGGCGCTCCGTTCCGTTGCCGGCGCCGTCCGCCGGGAGGAACCGCTGCGCGTTCAGGTCGAAGCAGCCGTGGAAGTCGACGCCCATGCCGACCGGCCAGGTGACCGGGCAGGGGTCCAGCGCCAGGGTGCTCTCGATCTCGTCGAGCAGCTCGAACGGGTCGCGGCCCTCGCGGTCCACCTTGTTGATGAAGGTGATGATCGGGATGTCGCGCAGCCGGCACACCTCGAACAGCTTGCGCGTCTGGCTCTCGATGCCCTTGGCGGCGTCGATCACCATGATCGCGGAGTCGACGGCGGTCAGCGTGCGGTAGGTGTCCTCGCTGAAGTCCTCGTGCCCCGGCGTGTCGAGCAGGTTGAAGGTCAGCCCGTCGTGGGCGAAGGTCATCACCGAGCTGGAGATGGAGATGCCGCGGGTGCGCTCGATCTCCATCCAGTCCGACTGGGTGCGCCGCCGCTCCCCGCGCGCCTTGACGTGCCCGGCCAGCCGGATCGCCCCGCCGAACAGCAGCAGCTTCTCGGTCAGCGTGGTCTTGCCGGCGTCCGGGTGGGAGATGATGGCGAACGTCCGGCGCTCGGCTGCGGCGGCGTTCGCCGCGGCGGAGGCCGTCGGGCCGCCCGGCGCCGCCGCGGGCGCGCCCGGATCGGTTGCTGCGGGATTGGCCCGAGCGGGAGCGGCCTCAGCCGGACGGTCCGCTGCGGCGAGCGAGGTCTGCGGGTCGGTCAAGGTCGGCATCCCGTGGGTTCGGCGGCCGGGCCGGGCCGGCGGTGTGTGGGGCCGGCCGCGGCGGCGGGCCGGCGGCGCGGGTCGGCTAACGATCTGCGCCCGAGGCGCAGCGGATGCAAGTCGCGATGGTGGGATCGACGGCCAGCCGCTTCGGCGCGATGTCCTCGCCGCAGGCGACGCAGGCCCCGTACTCGCCCTCGTCGATCCGCCGGATCGCCGCCTCGATGCGGCGCGCCTCCTCGTGCCGCTGGCGCTCGGCGGCCATCGCCATGGACTGCACCTGCATCGCATCCATCCGGGAGAGCCGCCCCACCGCCGCCTGATCGAGCGCCACCGGCCGGCGCGCCTCCGCCGTATCGGCGCTGGCCGCGCGCAATTCCGCCAGCCGCGCCACCAGCCGCTCCCGCAGTGCGTCCGGGCCGGGCGCCGGGTCCGTCATGCCTGCCTCCTGGTCTGTCGTCCACGCGGCAGAGCCTTCGCCGCTGGTGCCACGACAATGTGCCCATGGCGGAAGGGCGGCAAAAGGGCGGACGCAATAAAATTACCCCCCAGGAGAGGTAATTTTATTGCCAACGCGCGGCAACGAGAGAAAACCGGTCACCGGGCGGCTGCCGCCCGACGCAGCGTGACTGGGCGCAACCCCATGCAACCGGCATGTTGCGCGTCAACATGTTGATTTGACGAGGCCTTCCGGGAAAGTGCAACACCTGCAACGGAGGAACGGGCGTTGCACCCGTGCGCTGCGCCCGACCGGGGCGCAACTCCGCGCAACCGGCATGTTGCTCGCCAACATATTGATTTGATTGTTGTTTCTGGCGGACTGCAACGTCGGCAACGGCACACATCCGTTGCACCTCCGGGGGCCGCGGTGTCGGCGGGCATTCGACCCGCACCATCGGCGCTCTCGACTGTGTCAGGCGCAAATTCTTAGCTTTCTATCTTTTGCCCGGCCCGACGGCCGTCCATATGGCGGGTATGGAGACGATCGTATTCGACGCCGA
>Ga0208075_1000008_pt1 | contig 130974 bp, 129 predicted proteins | sample HotLakmasection5_FD_184728 | JGI IMG/M metagenome (GOLD analysis project Ga0208075, IMG submission 184728) | Hypersaline microbial mat communities from Hot Lake, Washington, USA - Section #5 (SPAdes) | ecosystem: Environmental > Aquatic > Non-marine Saline and Alkaline > Hypersaline >... | reverse complement strand
CGGGTCGGCCGGTCTGGTCAGGCCCGGTCTTCGCCGGCGGTCGCGGCGGCTTCGCGCACCTCACCTTCCAGGTCGAGTGGGCCGAACCGGCCGAGATCGAGGCCGGACAGGGCCTCACGACGCTGGCCGGCGGGGCGCCGCGCGGCGAGGCGATCACCGCCGAGACGGCAGCCGCACGGACGTCGGCGCCTGCGCCGGTGCAGCAGCTGGCTGCGGCGATCGAGCGCGCGGTGGGCGGCGACGTGCAGCGGCTCACCGTCCAGCTGAGCCCCGAAGCGCTCGGCAGTATCGAGATCGCCCTCGAGGTCGATGCCGAGCGACGACTCGCCGTGGTCATCCTGGCCGAGCGGCCGGAGACCGTCGAGCTGCTGCGCGGCGAGGCGCGTGAGCTGCAGCGGCTGCTCGCCCAGCAGGGAATCGATCTCGGCGATGCCGGCCTCGAGCTCGGCTTGATGGGTGGTGAGCGCCGCGAGCGACAGCCGGCCCGCGACGACGACCCGACCGGCGAGGTCGAGCCCGAGACCGTCGAGGCGCAGCTGCTCGCCGTGCCGCTGCCGGGTGCAGCACCGGCCGAACACGACCCGATCGGCCGGTCCGGCCGCTTGAACCTCTCGATCTGACCACGTGGAAGGCTGACGCCATGACCATCAGCGCGCTCGGAGCCGCCACCGCGGGCTCGACCGGAACCCGCGACGGGGCGGCGCTCGCCGCCGATTTCGACGGCTTTCTCAAGCTCTTGACCACCCAGCTGCAGACCCAGGACCCGCTCAGCCCGATGGACGCCGAGCAGTTCACCAACCAGCTCGTCCAGTTCGCCGGGGTCGAGCAGGCGATCCGGACCAACAGCCAACTGGAGAGCCTGGTGAGCCTGATGCAGCTGACCCAGCACACCGCAGCCCTGCAGTATGTCGGGGCCACGGTCGAGCTCGACACCGCCAGGGTTCACCTGCCGCGCGGCGGCGAGGCGGGTATCGCCTACACGCTGGGTGCCCCGGCCCGAGCGGTCGCTATCGAGATCGTCGATGCCGAGGGGCTGGTCGTTCGCCGGCTGGCCGGGCCCGCCGGCGAAGGGCCGCAGCAGATCGGCTGGAACGGCGTCGACGACGAGCGGCGCGGCCGCCCGGCCGGAACCTACGAGGTGCGGATCGAGGCGGTCGATGCCGCCGGCCGGCCGGTACCGGTGCACCAGACCTCGACCGGCGTGGTCGATGCGCTGTTGCAAACCGAGGACGGTCTCACGCTCTCGATCGACGGCCGGTCCCACCCGCTCGATGCGGTGCGCGCCATCCGGCCCTCGGCCTGAGCCCGACCGGCAGGCCGGCCCGACGTGTGGACAACCCGGTGGGTAACCCTTCGGCAAACCCTTTGGCAAAACATGGAGTGAAACAATGAGCCTCTTCGGATCGCTCTATTCCGGTGTCTCGGGCCTCGGCGCGCAGTCGCGGGCGATGAGCATGATTTCCGACAATGTCGCCAATGTGAACACGACGGCCTACAAGGGCACCGTCGCCCAGTTCGCCAACCTCGTGACGCGCCGGGATTCGGTGACCTCGTACTCGCCGGGTGGCGTGCGCTCGATGGGGGCGCTGACCATCGGCAATCAGGGGCTGATCCAGAACAGCAACTCACCCACCGATGCGGCGATTTCCGGCGCCGGCTTTTTCGTCGTCAACAGCCTGGGCGACGGCCAGGGCGATCAGCTCTACACCCGTGCCGGCTCCTTCACCCCGGATTTCCTCGGCAATCTGCGCACGCCTTCCGGCCAGTACCTGCAGGGCTGGCTGCTCGATGCGAACGAGAACGTGGTCGACATCAACACTGTCGAAACCGTCAATGTCGGCATCGTCAACGGTCTCGCCACCGCCACCGACAATGTGCAAATCGGCGCCAACCTGAATGCCGATGTCGAGGCCTATGCCGATCCCGGCCTACCCTACGCGGCCGGCCTGATGGCGGCACGGGCCAATGGCGGCGTCGGCGTCGAGCCGCACTTCTCGCGCAACGTGCAGGTCTACGACAGTCTCGGCCGGCCGCAGACCTTGACGATGGGTTTCTTGAAGACGGCGCCGAACACCTGGGACGTCGAGGTCTATGCCGCCGATACCGACGAGATCGACGCCGCCGTCCATGTCGACGGCCTGCTGGCATCCGGCGAGGTGACCTTCAACGGCGACGGCAGTCTCGCCACCAACGATTTCGACGGCCTCGACGTGCCGATCGCCTGGGCTGCCGGGACCGGGGCCGAGGACAGCACCATCACCTTCGATCTCGGCACGTTGGGCGAGACCAACGGGCTGACCCAGTTCGCGAGCCCGACCAACGTCGCCTTCGTGCTGCAGAACGGTGCGGAGGTGGGCGAACTCAACGGCGTGCGGATCGACGAGCAGGGTTTCGTGATCGCGTCCTTCACCAATGGCGAGGAGCGCCGCCTCTATCAGCTGCCGCTCGCCACCTTCGCCAACCCGACCGGGCTCGACCCGCGCTCCGGCAACGTCTTCGCCCAGACCGAGCGCTCCGGCGAGTTCAATCTGCGGGTCGCCGGGCGCGGCGGTGCCGGGCTGCTCGCCCCCTCGGCGCTGGAAGCCGCCAATGTCGATCTCGCCGACGAGTTCACCAAGATGATCGTCACCCAGCGCGCCTATTCCGCCAATTCCCGTGTCATCACGACAACCAATAATATGCTCGAAGAACTCATTCAGATCAGCCGGTGACGCGGGTGATGGCGCAGTGGCAAGGCAAACGAATATTTACCACGTTCATTAGATGCAAATTAAAGGCCGGTGCGTGATTTTAGCGTGGCAAGACAAAACTCGGGAACGAGGGTAGAGAAGATGGAAATGTCGATGGCGGAAACCGAGCAGCGGCGGCCGACCTCGGTGGTCGGGCCGAACGGTACGATCTTGACCATGGAGACCCTGCCGCCGCCGGATACCCGGCGCTGGGTCGCCCGGCGCAAGGCCGAGGTGGTGACGGCGGTGCGCGCCGGGCTGATGACCTTCGACGAGGCCTGCACCCGCTACGGCCTCACCGCCGAGGAGTTCGCCTCCTGGGAGCGGGCGATCGACCGGCACGGCCTGGGCGGGCTTCGGGTGACCCGGCTGCAGCAGTTCCGCTGATCGGCCGGGCAGGGGTAGAGCCGATGCCGGTCGCGCGAAGGCTCTCCGATGCGGCCCCGAACGGGGTCTCGTCGAGCGCGGCGACATCGATCGACGTCGAACCCGCGCGGCTCAGCCGAGGGCGGCGAAGGCCGCTGCTGCGGCCAGCACCCGGGCGTCGTCGCCGCGCGGGCCGACGAGTTGCAGCCCCACCGGTCGGCCGTCCGCGGTCAATCCGCAGGGGATCGAGCAGGCCGGTTGCTGGCTCAGGTTGATCGGGTAGCTGAAGCCGGCCCATTCCGTCCAGCGGCCGAGTTCGGTGCCGGGCGGCACCTCGCGGCCGGCGAGGAACGCGGCGATGGCGGTCGACGGCGAGACGACGAGGTCGAAGGTGTCGAGCAGGGCATCCATGGCACGGCCGAAGGCGACCCGTGCCTGGGTGGCGCGGACATGCTCCAGGAGATCCATGGCAGCCCCGCTGGCCGCCGCGGCGGCCAGGCCCGGATCGAGGCCTTCCCTCGCCGCGGGCGGCAGCATCGCGACGCGGGCCGCGGCACCGACGAGCCAGTGTCCGGCGAAGATGTCGAACAGTTGTTCCTGGTCCGGCAGCGTGATCGGCTCGATGACCGCACCGGCGGCCTGGATCGCCGCGACCGCCTCGTCGACCGTGGCCTGGACCTCCCGATCGATCGGCCCGCGGGGCGGGTCGGACCAGTAGCCGAGCCGCTTGCCGGCGAAGTCCCAGGGTACCTGGGCGAGGCTCGGCATGGTGCCCGGTGGCTGGGTCCAGTCGAGCGGGTGCCGGCCGGCCATCACCTCCAGCATCGCGGCCGCATCGGCGACCGAACGGGCGATCGGCCCGAGATGGGCGACGGTGCCGAAGGGGGACGGCGGGTAGGCGGGGACCCGTCCGAAGCTCGGCTTGAGCCCGAACACGCCGGTGAACGACGCCGGAATCCGGATCGAGCCGCCGCCGTCGGTGCCGAGATGCAGGACGCCGGCCCCGGCGGCTGCTGCTGCCGCCGCACCGCCGCTCGACCCGCCCGGGGTCAGCGCCGCGTTCCACGGGTTGGTGGTGACGCCGGAACAGGGACTGTCGGTGACCGCCTTCCAGCCGAACTCGGGGGTCGTGGTGAGGCCGAGAAACACCGCGCCCGCGGCGCGAAGCCGCGCGACTGCCGGCGCATCGTGCGTCGGCGCGACCGGCGGGCTGTTGCTGCCGTAGCGGATGGTGTGCCCGGCCACCCAGACGATGTCCTTGATCGTCGTCGGCACGCCGTCGATCGGCGAGGCCGGCGCACGGATTCGCCAGCGCGCGGCGGCGGCCTCGGCGGCGGCGATCGCCCCTTCGCGGTCGATGACGGTGAAGGCATTGTGCGCCGCTTGCACCGCCTCGGCCCGCGCCAGCGCTGCCTCGGCCACCTCGACCGGCGACAGGCTGCCGTCGGCGTAGCGCCGGGTGAGCTCGCCGACGCCCAGCCGACAGAGTTCCGGCGCATCGGCCGATGGGTCGGTCGGCACTCGGGCGGGTGTTGCGGCCATGCTCGTCATCCGTTCGCAGATGGGTGCCGACGATGCCCGGCAGGTTCCATCGCGACGGCAAGACGCTAGCAGAGGCCGACCGGCACCGGCAACCTGCGCGGTTGCGGACGCCACGACGCTGGGTGCGCCGAGCGGCGGTGGGCTCACTGCCCGGCGCGGCCCGTTGTCCCGCTCGTGTTCGCGTCGCGACGAGGCTCGGCGAGCGTCGCTGTCGATGTGGCCGAGATGACGCGCCGGCTCGCCGGCGAGCTTCAGGCGGAGGCGAGGCCTCAGGCGGCGATGGCCACCTTCAAGACGCCGTCGCGCTGATTGGCGAAGAGGTCGTAGGCCGCCTCGATCTGATCGAGCTCGAAGTGGTGGGTGACGAGTGGGCCGAGATCGAGCCGGCCGCCGGCGATCACGTTCATCAACCGGCGCATGCGCTCCTTGCCGCCGGGGCAGAGCGAGGTGACGATCTTGTTGTCGCCGAGGCCGGCGTGGAAGGCGGCGAGCGGAATCGTCAGATCGTCGCTGTAGACGCCGAGACTGGAGAGCGTGCCGCCGGGCTTGAGCACCTTCAGGCAGTTCTCGAAGGTGGCTTGCAAACCGAGCGCCTCGATGGCGCTGTCGACACCGCGCCCTCCGGTCAGCGCCATGATGGCCTCGACCGGGTCGGTTTGCGCGAAATTGACGACCGCGTCCGCCCCCAGCCGTTCGGCCATGGCGAGCCTTTCGGGCACACTGTCGACCGCGATGATGGTGGAGGCGCCTCTGAGCCTGGCGCCGGCGGTCGCACAGAGGCCGATCGGGCCTTGTGCGAAGACGGCGACCGTGTCGCCGATCTTGATATTGGCGGCTTCGGCGCCGGCGAAGCCGGTCGACATGATGTCCGGGCACATCAGCACCTGCTCGTCGGTCAGGCCGTCGGGCACCGGTGCGAGGTTCGCCATGGCGTCGGGAACGAGGAGATATTCGGCTTGTGCCCCGTCGATGGTGTTGCCGAAGCGCCAGCCGCCCAAGGGCTTCAGGCCGTGGGCGGTGCCCGGCCCGTCCTGGCTGTGCAGCCCGTCGAGGCAGGCATAGCTGTGGCCCGAGGGACAGATCGCCCCGGCGATGACGCGCTGGCCCTCGGTGTAGCCGATGACGTTGCGGCCGAGCTTCTCGATGGTGCCGACCGGTTCGTGGCCGATGGTGAGGTTCCGCTCGACCGGGTACTCACCCTTCAGGATGTGGATGTCGGTGCCGCAGATCGTCGTCGTGGTGATCTTCAAGAGCGCATCATTGGGCCCGACCTCGGGCACGGGCTTCTCGCCCAGGACGATGCGATGGGGCTCGATGAAGAGTGCCGCTTTCATCTTGGCTGGCATGCTGCGCCTCCTGGTTGTTCTGGAAAAAGCATAGCATTGTCGCGACGTCGCACCTTGCGCTGGATCAAGCGAAACGGCAGAGCCGAGAAGGTTGCGAGCTCAAGGAATGGTGTTGCGATGCTGATGGAGACCGGCCTCGACTATCCCGAGATCCGCGAGCAGGTGGCGCGGCTCTGCGATGGGTTCCCGGGCACCTATTGGCGTCGCCTCGAGGCCGAAGGGGCGTATCCCGAGGCCTTTGTCGAAGCATTGACCGAGAGTGGCTATCTCGCCGCGTTGATCCCGGAAGCGTTCGGCGGCGCCGGTCTGCCACTGCGAGCCGCGGCCGTCATCCTCGAGACGATCCATGCCCAGGGCTGCAGTGCTGCTGCCTGTCATGCGCAGATGTACACCATGGGCACGTTGTTGCGGCACGGCTCGCCGGCGCAGCAGGCGCGTTATCTGCCGGCGATCGCAAGGGGTGAACTGCGCTTGCAGGCGTTCGGCGTCAGCGAGCCCGGCAGCGGTTCGGATACCCCGGCGCTGCGCACGCGCGCCGTGCGCGACGGCGATCACTACGTCGTCACGGGCCAGAAGATCTGGACGAGCCGGGCCCTCCATTCGGACTTGATGCTGCTCTTGGTCCGGACGACGCCGGTCGAGGACTGCCGCAAGCGCAGTGACGGGCTGACCGTTCTGCTGGTCGATCTGCGCGACGCGCTGGGTCAGGGGCTGTCCATTCGGCCGATCGAGACGATGATCAACCATCAGACGACCGAGATTTTCATCGACGGGCTGAAGGTGCCGGCGGAGAACGTGATCGGCGAGGCGGGCAGCGGGTTTCGCTACATCCTCGACGGGATGAACGCGGAGCGCATTCTGCTGGCGGGCGAGGCGTTGGGCGACGGCCGGTATTTCATCGAGCGGGCGGTGGCCTATGCCAAGGAGCGGGTAGTCTTCGGCCGGCTGATCGGGCAGAACCAGGGGATCCAGTTCCCGTTGGCGCGGGCCCGCGTGCAGCTCGATGCGGCAGACCTGATGGCCCGGCAGGCGGCTGCCCTGTTCGATGCCGGTGAGCCGTGCGGTGGTGCCGCGAACAGTGCGAAGCTGCTGACCTCCGAGGCCGCCTGGCAGGCAGCGGAGGTCTGTTTTCAGACATTCGGCGGCTTCGCTTTCGCCAAGGAGTACGACATCGAGCGCAAGTGGCGGGAATGTCGTCTTTTTCAGACGGCCCCCGTGTCGACGAACATGATTCTCGCCTATGTCGCACAGACGGTGCTCGGATTGCCGCGGGGCTATTGAGGCGACGTGCGGGCTCCTCGGCGGCGGCGCGCCCGGTGGCGAGCGGCGAGGTGGTTCGGCGGGGATCGTCGTGGTGATCCGCTCGAAGGTGACCAGCAGAGCGTCGGCGGTGGCGGATGTCGGGACGCCCGTCACGGCGGTCGGTTGCTCTGCGCCGGACCGTCGGTCCGCCGGTTCGTCATGTCCTCGATTTTTGTTGGTGCCCCGCGATCTTGGTCAACCGCTCAAAGTGCGTTCGGGGCGGCACGGCCGGCGGCGACCCTGGCGGTGAACCATGCGGTATAGGCCGCCAACCGGCTTGTCGCCGGACCGCAGAAGGGTGCCAAAAAGCGGCGAAAGCCGGTGCGAAGGTCGGTGATGATGTCGGCATGGCCATGATGCTGCGGCCGAAGCGGCTCGGACGATGGCGGTTCTTCGGTAGGGGTAGCCGACCGGCCGGTCGCTCCCGTGAAGTGTGTGGGCGGGTCGCTGGTTGCCACGGTATGCGCCGAGTGCCACCAAGTCATCGTCGAAACCGGCGACCGGTTCGATGTTGCCGTGACGCTGCCGACCGGCAGCACGGTTTCTACGGCGCAAAGCTGCCGCTCGTCGACCGCGATCCGGATGGATATGCGATATCGCGGGTCTCGGTCGGGCGGCTCGATACCGCGCTTGCGATAGTCCAGCCAGCGCAGACGGTCGGGCTCAGGGTAGCGGTGCGGCTCCCGCGCGTGGTTCACCCACATTCTCGACGCCTTGCGGGATTCGCGCACCACCAGGATGTCCGTTGCGACCGGCCGAGGCGGCATTGCCGGCCCGGATCGCCCGAAGGCCGCACTCGCCTTCATCCGCCACGCCCAGATGGTCATCTTGCCCAGTTCGAGGTCTCTCGCCAGTCGCCGGCAGGACGAGGGGGCCGTTCCCAGCATGTCCGCCACCATCGCACGGAACTTCTGCGGTGCGTGGATGCCGGCGAGTACCGTTCCGGTTCGCGCCGAGTAGGTCCGGCAGCACGACTGGCAACGCCAGCGCTGGCCGCCACTTTTCGCCCCTCGCGGCGGGCTCGACCTGCCCCATCGGCAAACGGCCTCACTGCCGCAGCGGGGACAGCATTCGGTAGCGGCATCGAGAACGAGCCACGCCGGCAACCCCCGATCGTCGTGTTCTTGCTCCGACGCTGGACCGGAATCGGTCGGGACCAGAGCACCGGCCCGATCGTCGCACCTGACGTCGACGTGACCAAGACTGCCATCCATAGCACAATCACCGCTTGCCTCGTGTGGACGGCATCCTGGCAATGCAGTGTTAATAGAGTCTGAAGCTGACCAACAAAATTTGCAGACATGCAAAGGCCAATGATGTTCGCCGGCGGCGGCTGTCGGCCTCGTCGAGGCGCGGTCGATAGCGGGGTCTTGCTCGCCGTGGCGGCGCCATCCGCTGCGGCGCAACGAGCGCAAACTCGAGAGCCTGTCCTACTCCATGCTGCAACTGCCGCGAGCGCGCCGGCCCAGCGGGTCGGCGGTGCAACACAACGCGTGAGCGCCGTCCGCCTGGGGCTACGCCGCGGGGCATTGGTTGCCAGCCTGCGTGGGCAATGGTTGGTGTCCGCCCGGGTGGTGGAAATTCCGCTTTCGTCGGCGGTGTAGGCGGGGTGGCCATCGAGCTGTAATATCGACCCTGCGATATTTTGACTTATTCTTCTTGTAGAATAGAGCAAATGCGACTTGTTGGCTGGGGAAGAAAGGATATGCCCATGCCCAGAGCCGCGCCGATTCGCCAGGACATTTCGGCTGCCGAATGGCGTGATCCCGCCGAGACCGAGCCGGACGCCCGCGCGTCGCGGCGGATGCTGGCCCCGATCGCCGTCGGCGCGGCGGTACGCGACGGAGCGAGCCGCGAGGCGGCGGCACGGTCAGCCGGCATGAATCGCCAGAGCCTCGGAGACCGGCTGCATCGCTACAACGAGGACTGCATCGAGGGCCTGCACGACCGGCCCCGTACCGGCCGTGCGCCGCGGCTGAGCGAGGGGCAGATTGCGGCCTTCGAGGCCCCCGTCATGCGCGGACCGGACATCGCAAAGGACGGGGTGAGCGCCTGGTCGGCGAAGGTTCTCTGCCGCATCGTCGAAGAGCGCTGCCGGGTGAACTACAGCGCGAACGGCATGCTCGAGCTGCTGCACAGCCTGGATCTTTCCTGGCAGAAGACACGGCCCGCGCAGCCGAAGGCCGATCGCCGGGCGCCGGCCGACTTCAAAAAAATATCACGGCCTGATCACCGAGGCTCGAACCGCGTACCCCGAGGCCGCCGATCGCCACTCTGGGCGCATCGAGGTCCGGCTGCAGAACGAGGCCAGGATCGGCCAGACCGGCCGAAACTGCCGGCGCCTCCGCAGCCTCCTGGCCTTTCATGGTTTCAGCGTGGGACCCGCCCGACCGGTGTGAAGGACCAGCGCCATACCGCGGTCGACCTGTTCGGCGCTGCCTGCCCCGAGCGCGACGCCGCGTTCGGCCTCGTCCTGCCGATCGTCTCCACCAGCGCCGTGCGGGCCTTCCTCGACCAGCTCAGCGAGCAGGTCGCGACTGGTGCCCAAGCACTCCTGGTGATGGACAGAGCCGGCTGGCACTGCGCCAACGATCCCGTCTTTCCTCAGAACCTTACGCCGATCTTTCTGCCGCCCTACGCGCCCGAGCTCGATGCGATCGAGCGCCTCTGGCTCTACCTCGAGGAACGCTGCCTCTCGCATCGCCTCTGGCCCGACGACGACACCATGGTCGACGCCGTCTGTGACGCCTGGCAGCGCCTCACCAACGAGACCGGCAGGATCAAATCTCTCTGCTCGATGGAGTGGACACCAGCGGTCGACAATAAGTAGGGTTGGGATAAGGGCAGCGTGGCCTTTGCCGACCGACGCCTCGGCGTGCTGCCGGCTGCTCCTCGCGACTCGTTGCACCGCGCGGCGAGGGTGTGCACCGCGCGGCGAGGGTGTCCGCCGCTTCGAGCACCAGAACTCGTTTCCGACCCTCGCTCGACTATTGCGCGCGATGCGGGGTCAGCGTCGTCCAGAGTTCGCGCACGTATTTCTCGAACCAGACCGTATAGCGCTCCGGATGCGAACGCATCTCCCGGGCCAGCGCCTCGGGCTCGATCCAGCGCACCGCATCGGCCTCGGCGGGATCCGGGTCGATCGGCCCCTCGTAGGTGCCGGTGAACACCGAGACCAGTTCGTGCTCGGTCAGCCCGTGATCCAGTGCCGACCGGTAGTGCACCTTGGTCACGAAACTCAGCGGACAGGTGAACCGCAGCTCCTCGAACAGCCGGCGCGAAGCCGCCCCCTCCGTCGTCTCGTGCGGCCGCGGATGGCCGCAGGCGGCATTCGTCCACAGCCCGCCCGAGTGATACTTGCCGGGGCTCCGCCGCTGCAGCAGCCACCGCCCGGCCGTATCGTAGATCAGCACCGAGAAGGCACGATGCAGCACACCACGGCGATGCGCTGCCAATTTCTCCTCGACACCGACCACCCGATCCTCCTCGTCGACGAGCAGCAGCTGCTCGATAGCCGCCGACGGCACCGCCGATCCGCTGTGCACGGGTGATTGCTGCGTCATGTTGTTCCCGTTTCCACCGACTTGCCCCCACGCCTGTCCACTCACGTTGACATGCCGGCCTCGACAGAGTCAAGGAAGGGCCCGTCTCGCGCGACAATACGGAAGGGTCGGGCATGTCTTTCTGCATCAGCAACCAGGATAGCGCATGAAGCTCGCCTTTCCGTTTTCCGCCATCGTCGGCCAGGACGAGATGAAGACCGCGATCCTCATCGCTGCGATCGAGCCGGCGATCGGCGGCGTGCTCGTCTTCGGCGATCGCGGCACCGGCAAATCGACCGCCGTGCGTGCCCTTGCGGCCCTCTTGCCGCCGATGGAGGTCGTCGCCGGCTGCCGCTACAACTGCGACCCGGATGCCGCGGCCGACGCCTGCGCCGACGGTTGCACCCTCAAGCAGGGCCCGCGCCCGCCCAAGCACCAGAAGGTGCCCGTCCCGGTCGTCGATCTGCCGCTGGGTGCCACCGAGGACCGGGTCGTCGGTGCCCTCGATCTCGAGCGGGCCTTGAGCCACGGCGAGAAAGCCTTCGAGCCCGGCCTCCTGGCCAAGGCGCATCGGGGCTTTCTCTATATCGACGAGGCCAACCTGCTCGAGGACCACCTGGTCGACCTCCTCCTCGACGTCGCCGCCTCGGGCGAGAACCTGGTCGAGCGCGAAGGCCTCTCGGTCCGCCATCCGGCCCGTTTCGTGCTGGTCGGCAGCGGCAATCCCGAGGAAGGCGAGCTCCGCCCGCAGCTCCTCGACCGCTTCGGCCTCTCGGTCGAGGTCACGACCCCCAAGGACCTCGCCACCCGCATCGACGTGATCCGCAGGCGGGACGCGTTCGAGCGTGACCCCGAAGCGTTTGCCGCCAGCTGGGCCAAGGCGGAGACCAAGCTGCGCCGCCGGCTCGGCAAGGCGAAGCAGCGGCTCGGCGAGATCGAGGTGTCGGATCACACCCTGGAGACCGCCTCCAGGCTCTGCATGGCGCTCGGCACCGACGGACTTCGCGGCGAGCTCACCCTGGTGCGTGCCGCCCGGGCGCTGGCCGCCCTCGACGGCGACAAGACCGTGGACGACCGCCATCTCAAGCGCGTGGCACCGACCGCCCTTCGCCATCGCCTGCGCCGCAATCCCCTGGACGAGGCCGGCTCCACCGTTCGGGTCGAGCGGGCCATCGAGGAGCTCTTCGTCTCGTGAGCGCGGCCCCTGCCGAGGTTCCTGACACGCCACCCGGCGCCCGTCTTTTCGATGCAGCACTCGTCGCCGCCCGCCTCCTCGCCGTCGATCCCGTGGGGCTCGGCGGCGTGGCCTTGCATGCCCAGGCGGGGCCGGTCCGCGATATCTGGCTCGCCAGCCTGCGCCGTCTGTTGCCGCCGGCGACCCCGATCCGCCGCGTCCCGCTGCATGCCGGCGAGGACCGGCTGCTCGGCGGTCTCGATCTCGCCGCCACCCTCGCCGCCGGCCGGCCGGTGGCCGAACGGGGCCTCTTGGCCGCGGCCGACGGCGGCGTGCTGATCCTCGCCATGGCCGAGCGGGCGCCGAGTTCCACCGTCTCGGCGATCACCGCCGCCATGGACCTTGGTGCGGTCATCGCCGAGCGCGACGGCCTGACCCTGGCGCACCCGGCGCGGTTCGGTGTGGTGGCCCTCGACGAAGGCATCGACGAGGACGAAGCGCTGCCGGCTGCCCTGCTCGACCGTCTCGCCTTTCGCCTCGACCTCGCCCCTGTCGCGCCGAGCGATGCCGTGCCGGCCGAAGCCCTGATCGAGGCCGAGGGCAGCGATGCCATCGCCGCCGCCCGCACCCGGCTCGCCGAGATCGGCGCGGCCGACGCGGTGGCCGAAGCCCTGGCGTCCACCGCCCTGGCGCTCGGCATCGATTCGCTCCGGGCGGTGCTCTTTGCGCTGCGCGCCGCCCGTGCCGCCGCGGCACTGACGGGTGCCGCGACGGTCGGCGAGAGCGAGGCGCGACTCGCGGCCGAACTCGTCCTCGCCCCGCGCGCCACGCAGCTGCCGATGCCACACGAAAGCGAGGCCGAGGAGCCGCCGCCGGCCGAGCAGGAGCCGCCACCACCGCCCCCCGACGAGCAGCAGGAGCCGCCGGACGAGCCGAAGGACGACCGGGACGAGCAGCGCCGGCCCGAGGAGATCCCGGAACTCGACGAGCTGATCCTGGCTGCCGCCGCTGCCGCTATCCCCCCCGGACTCTTGGCGCAACTGCAGCTGCAGCGCGACCGGCGCAGCCCCGGCCGGGGCGCGGGCAAGGCCGGCGCGGTGCAGAAGAGCTCGAGCCGCGGCCGCCCGCTCGGCCCGCGCCGCGGCCTGCCGCGCAGCGGCCAGCGCTTGGCTCTCGTCGACACGCTGCGCGCTGCCGCCCCCTGGCAGCCACTGCGCCGCCGCGAGCGCGGTTCGCTCGCCGGCAGCCGGAAGATCGAGGTCCGCCTCGACGACTGCCGGATCAGCCGCTTCAAGCAGCGCTCGGAGACCACCGTCGTCTTCGTCGTCGACGCCTCGGGCTCGACCGCGTTCAATCGGCTGGCCGAGGCCAAGGGTGCCGTCGAGATCCTGCTCGCCGACTGCTACGTCCGCCGCGAATCCGTGGCGCTCGTCAGCTTTCGCGGAACCACGGCCGAGCTCCTGCTGCCGCCGACCCGCTCGTTGACCCGTGCCAAGCGCTCGCTCGCCGGCTTGCCCGGCGGCGGCGGCACACCGCTCGCGGCCGGGCTCGAGGCCGCAGCCGAGCTCGCCGATGCGGTGCGGCGCAAGGGGCAGACGCCGATCCTCGTGCTGCTCTCCGACGGCAGCGCCAATATCGCCCGCGACGGCAGCGCGGGCCGGCCGGCCGCCGAGGCCGATGCGACCACCGCCGCCACGCGGCTCCGCCTCGCCGGCCACACCACCCTGTTCATCGATACGAGCCCGCGGCCGCGGCCCAAGGCGCGCGAGCTGGCCGCTGCCATGGCGGCGCGCTATCTGGCTTTGCCGCGAGCCGACTCGCTGGCCTTGTCCAATGCCGTCAAGGCCGGCACGGCCGACCTTCGCCCCACGGGCTAGGGACATGGCGCGACTTTCGATCTTCGAGCGCCTGGCAGCGGACTGGCCGAACCGCGAGGCGAGCTGCTTCGTGCGCGCCGGCGGGCTGCGCTGGCACGTTCAGGTGATGGGCGAGGGACCGACCATCGTCCTGGTCCACGGCACCGGTGCGGCGACCCACTCCTGGCGCGGCCTCGCACCGCTGCTCGCCCGGGATTTCCGCGTCGTGGCCATGGATCTCCCGGGCCACGGCTTCACCGACAAGCCGACCTCGCTGCGCCGCCTGTCGCTGCCCGCCATGGCGCGCGGCCTGGGCCTGCTCCTGGATGCGCTCGACGCCGAACCGGCCATCGTCGTCGGTCACTCGGCCGGGGCCGCGATCCTGGCGCGGATGTGCCTCGACGGGCTGATCGCACCCAAGTCACTGGTCAGTCTCAACGGCGCGTTCCTGCCGTTCACCGGCTTTGCCGGCAAGGTCTTCCGCCCGGCCGCCCAGCTCATGGCGATCAACCCGCTGGTGCCCCGCCTGTTCGCCAGCCGGGCCCGCGATCCGGCGGTGCTCGACCGGCTCGTCGGCAATACCGGCTCGACCCTCGATCCCGAGGGCATCGCCCTCTACGGCCGGCTGGCCTCCGATCACCGCCACGTCCAGGGGGCGCTCGGCATGATGGCCGCCTGGGATCTCGAGCCCATCGCCCGTGATTTGCCGAAGCTCGCCTGCCGCCTCTTGCTCGTCGTCGGCGCTTTCGATCGCACCGTACCACCCGCGAATGCGCGGCGTGTCCAGGCTCTGATGCCCGCAGCCCGCATCGTCACTCTCGACCGCCTCGGTCATCTCGCCCACGAGGAAGCGCCGGCCGCGGTCGCAGCATTGATCCGCGAGGAGGCACAGGCGACACACATCCTTGCCTTGGCGTCGCAGCCGTCCTGAAGCTGCCGCAAAAGGCTGGCATTTTGTCCGAAATTCGGGTTAGAACTGTCAGGCCATGTTGACACTCGATGCCAAGAGCCCCGACGCTGGTCCGCCTGTGGCCGACGCCACGGCAGTGGGCACCGCAGCCGACCATCGCCCGCATGCCGTCGTCATCGGCAGCGGCTTCGGTGGTCTCGCTGCCGCCATCCGGCTCGGCGCCCGCGGCTACCGGGTGACCGTGCTCGAAAAGCTCGATGCCCCGGGCGGCCGGGCTTATGTTTTCCACCGCGACGGCTACACCTTCGACGCCGGCCCGACGATCGTCACTGCCCCCTTTCTGTTCGAGGAGCTCTGGCAGCTGTGCGGCAAGAGGCTCGCGGACGATGTCGAGCTCCGGGCGATCTCGCCCTTCTACCGCATCCGTTTCGACAACGGCGAGCACTTCGACTACACGGGCGACCCCGAACAGATGCGCGCCGAGGTCGCCCGCTTCTCGCCCGGCGACGTCGCGGGCTACGAGCGCTACCTCGAGCTTTCGGAAAAGATCTTCCAGAAGGGCTTCGTCGAACTCGGCCACGTGCCGTTCGGCTCGTTCGGCGACATGCTCAAGATCGCCCCCGACCTGATCCGGCTGGAGAGCTGGCGCAGCGTCTACGGCTTCGTCGCCAAGCATATCGAGGACGAGCGGCTGCGCCATATCTTCAGCTATCACCCGCTGCTCGTCGGCGGCAATCCGTTCGCCGCCTCCGCCATCTACTGCCTGATCTGCTTTCTCGAGCGCCGCTGGGGTGTCCATTACGCGATGGGCGGTACCGGCCGCCTCGTCACCGGCATGGTCGGCCTGATCCGGGGCCAGGGCGGCAGCCTCCGGCTGAACAGCGGTGTGGCCGAGATCCTGGTCGAGAACGGCAAGGCCAAGGGGGTCAGGCTCGACTCGGGCGAGGTGATCCGCGCCGACATCGTCGTCTCCAATGCCGATTCCGCGACCACCTATCGAAGTCTGATCAAGCCCGAGCATCGTCGCCGCTGGACCGACAAGAAGCTCGCCCGCACCCGCTACTCGATGAGCCTGTTCGTCTGGTATTTCGGCACCAACCGGCGGTTCGAGGACGTGCCGCACCACACCATCCTCTTCGGCCCGCGCTACAAGGATCTGCTCCACGACATCTTCGAGAAGAAGATCCTGGCGGACGACTTCAGTCTTTATCTGCATCGCCCGACCGCGACCGACCCGTCCCTGGCGCCGGAGGGCTGCGACGCCTTCTACGTCCTCACCCCGGTCCCGCACAACGACAGCGGCATCGACTGGTCGGTCACCGCCGAGGTGCTCCGCCAGCGGATCGAGCGCCATCTCGAGGCCACCATGCTGCCGGGGCTGCAGGACGCGGTCGTCACCTCCACCATGATCACGCCCGACCACTTCGAGCACCGGCTCTCCTCCTACAAGGGAGCCGCCTTCGGCCTCGAGCCGGTGCTGACGCAAAGTGCCTGGTTCCGTCCGCACAACAAGAGCGAGGACATCGAAGGTCTCTACCTCGTCGGTGCCGGCACCCACCCGGGTGCCGGGCTGCCCGGTGTTTTGTCCTCTGCCCGTGTGCTCGATACGGTCGTCCCGCACGGCGACGACGTCGCGACAACAAGGGGGGCTGTCCGTGCCTGACCAGACGACACGCGAACGCGACGACCTCGCCCGGTGCCGGGCGATGATCAAGGTGGGCTCGAAGAGCTTCTATGCCGCCTCGCTGCTCTTGGCCCCCAAGGTCCGCGACCCGGCCTATGCGCTCTATGCCTTCTGCCGGCTCGCCGACGACGCGGTCGACCTCGGCCGGGATCGCCTCGCCGCCCTCGGCCGGCTGGAGACCCGCCTGCATGCGGTCTACGCCGGCAAGCCCTTGGACAATCCCGCCGATCGGGCCTTCAGCCGGGTGGTCGAGCAGTTCGCCATCCCCCGCCGGCTGCCCGAAGCGCTGCTCGAGGGACTGCGCTGGGATGCCGAAGGCAGGCTCTACCACGAACTCGCCGACCTCGAAGCCTACGCCACCCGCGTCGCCGGCACGGTAGGGGCGATGATGACGCTGATCATGGGCGTGCGCGAGCCCGGCACCCTGGCGCGCGCCACCGATCTCGGCATCGCCATGCAGCTCACCAACATCGCCCGCGATGTCGGCGAGGACGCGGCCAACGGCCGGCTCTATTTGCCGCGCCAGTGGCTGCTGGCCGAGCGCATCGACCCGGATGCCTTTCTCCGCAACCCGGTGTTCGACGACCGCCTCGCCCTGGTGATCGAGCGCGTCCTGGAGGCCGCCGATCAGCTCTATCGGCGCGCCACCCCGGGCATCGCCGAACTGCCCCTGGCTTGTCGTCCCGCCATGCACGCCGCCGGGCGGCTCTATGCCGAGATCGGCCGCGAGGTTCGCCGCTCCGGGCACGATTCGGTGACACGCCGGGCGATCGTTTGCAGCCGTCGCAAGCTCGGGCTCGTCGGCCAGGCGTTCGTCGAGGCGCCGCTCTTGGCCAAAGCCGAGACGGCCCCGGCATTGCCCGCCGCCCAGTTTCTGGTCGATGCGGTGGCCCAGCATCCCGTCACCTGGCGGGCGGAAATCCCCTGGTGGGATCTCGGCCGCCGCTTCGGCCGGATGGTCGAGCTGATGTTCGTCGCCGAAGCCCGTCGCCAGAGCCGCCGCCCCTACAGCGAAGCCCAGGCTTGAGCAACCTCCCGGTCATCCTGATCGAGGTGGTGCTCGTCTTCGGCGGTGTCCTCGCCTTCGGCATCTGGCAGCTCCGGGCGCTGAAGAAGCAGATGAAGCCCAAGGACCAGCAGCTGCGCAAAGACCAGCAGGCGCCCGAAGACGAGCAGACGAAGAACGGCGGGCAGCGGCGCTGAGGCTCGACCACGCCGCCCGGCACCCCATATTCTGGCGAGTTCCCCAGCCACCTTGCCGATCTCTGCCTTGACCAGCCAGCCGCCCGCTCCGCTCGACCGGCGCCTGTCCATCGCCCCGATGATGGACTGGACCGATCGGCATTGCCGGTTTTTCCACCGGCTGCTCGCCCCGCAGGCGCTGCTCTACACCGAGATGGTCACCACGGGGGCGATCCTGCACAACGATCCGGATCGCTTTCTCGCCTTCGATCCGCGCGAGAGTCCGCTGGCCTTGCAACTCGGCGGCAGCGATCCCGAGGCTCTCGCCAGAGCCACCGCCATCGCCGAGGCTCGGCCCTATGCCGAGATCAACCTCAATTGCGGTTGCCCGTCCGACCGGGTGCAGAGCGGCCGCTTCGGGGCGTGTCTCATGGCCGAGCCCGAGCGCGTCGCCGAGTGCGTGGCGGCGATGCGTTCGGCCACGGCGAAGCCGGTCACGGTCAAGTGCCGGATCGGCATCGACGACAGCGACGAGGAGGCCTTCCTCGACCGCTTCGTCGACCGGGTCGCCGCGGCCGGCTGCCGGGTCTTCATCGTCCATGCGCGCAAAGCCTGGCTCGACGGACTGAGCCCCAAGGAGAACCGCGAGGTCCCGCCCTTGAATCACCCCAGGGTCGCCCGGCTGAAGGAACGCCGGCCGGATCTCGCGATCGTGCTCAATGGCGGCATCACCGAGCCCGTAGCCGCCGCCACGGCGCTCGAGACGGTCGACGGCATCATGATCGGCCGCGTGGCCTACCAGGAGCCCTATCGGCTGCCGGCCTTCACCCGGGCCCTGCAGGACGCGGCCTTCGTCGATCCCGAGCGGCGCGACATTCTCGCCGCGATGCGCGATTATGCGGCCGAGGCCGCCCGTTGCGGCACGCCGGTGCGGGCCATCGCCCGGCACGTGCTCGGCCTCTACAACGGCGAACGCGGTGCCCGTGCCTGGCGACGGCGGCTGAGCGAGACGATGCACAAAGCGGACGCCGGGCCCTGGCTTCTCACCCCGCCCCCGGCACCGGACGCAGCCCGACCGGCGCCTCGCGACTGTGCGAAACCTTCCGTGCAGCGACCGACCGCTTTAACGATTTCTTAAGGGGGGCGGCGCTAGTTTCGGTCCTGCGCACGCAGCGCAAAAGGATCGAATTCGATGCAAATGCCGCCGAGTGCCAGCCGATCGGAGCCGTCGCCGAAGACACGGCTCGTCGGGCGCTTGCTGTCCGACGAGCGCGGTGCCGTTGTCATCGAGTACGCCTTGATCGCCAGCATGACCGCGGTCATCGCGATTGCCGGTCTGATCCTGTTCGGCGACAGCGCCACCGGCCTCTGGGCGTGGGTCAGCGGCGAGCTCACCGACGCGATGTCGAACTGAACCGTGGTCGCTGCCCCGGCGATCGCGGGTCAGCTCATATTGAGCATGCGCCGGATCGGCTTGGTGATTTTGGAGATCTTGCGCTCCAGCCCGACGGTGCCGCTCATGTCACGAAAGCTCAGCTGCAGCATCCGGCGGACGCCGACATGCTGCTTGTGGCCGTGCCACGACGTGGGCGTGTTGCGAAACGCGATCAGCGTGCCCGACAGCGGCTCGACCTCGGTCGTATAGTCCTCGATGTCGTGCTCGCTGCGACAGATGCGCAGCTTGCCGCCGGGCGAGTCCCAGCTCTCGTTGAAATAGAGCAGGAGCGTAATCAGCTTCGAGCGGTGATCGTGATGGATCCGCCCGTCGGTCGCCTCGGCGAGTGAGCGCAGACCGATGGTCGGCTCCGTCCGGGTGAGGTCGAGACCGAACTTCGCACCGATCGCATCGCGAAATCGCGGGCTCTCGAGCTCGTCGAGCAGCACCTCGAAGGTCGGACCCTGCGGCACCGAACCGGGCTCGACATTGCCCGGTCCGGCAATCTCGGGATAGTCGCGAATCAGCAGCGGTTGCGCCTGCTTGGTGACGAAATCCTCGACCAGCACGTGGTTGTAGGGATCGGTGCGAAGCGGCGTCGCCGCCAACTTGTCGTAGTCGAAAAGCTCGTCGGCCGAGAGCTCGGCCGGCATGCGGGCAGCGGCCTGCGCCATGGTTGCATCTCCGAAAGGGCGGTGGCTCGGATGCGGTCCGTCCCGCCCACGATACCGCATGTCCCCGAAATTTGTTGGTGGATTTGGTATAGCGGTGCCGGCAGCACAAGGCGATCGGTCGTCGCGTGCTGCCGTTCTCGGCGAGGCCAGCTGTCGCAGACATGCCGCACAGCCGAGGGCGACGCTCGCCCGGGGTGCGGCAGTGCCTGTCGCGCTCCAGGGCGATCGACCCGTCTCGGCCGCTTACCGGTCATCCGGGCCGCCGCCGGTCACCGGCCTTGCGTCTTCCGCACCTGTCTGGACGAACTCGTTCCGCACCTGTCTGGATGAACTCGGCCGCCTCACCGGCGGCACGGTGAGCGACACGCTGGGTATCCCGGCGGACTGACGGTCGCCCGCCCGTCCGCCCTGTGACCGCACCGCCCGCGTGGTTCATGTCTCGAAAAAATGTTGGTCGCAAAGACACCTCATGAGCTGGCACGAATGCAGCGAGGCGGAAGTCCGCTTCGCGGCGGCGGAGATCGATCCGATCCAGACGATCGTCGTGCCGCGCACCAGTGACAGCGGCGGCTTCGCGGTCAGGCGCGCCCTGCCGTCGCAGCAGCAGCGGATGGTCGGCCCCTTCGTCTTCTTCGACCAGATGGGCCCGGGCGAGTTCCTCACCGACCAGGGCCTCGACGTCGGCCCGCACCCGCATATCGGCCTCGCCACGGTCACCTACCTCTTCTCCGGTCGGGTCGCGCACCGCGACAGCCTCGGCACCGCCCTGCCGATCGAACCGGGTGCCATGAACCTGACGGCCGCCGGCCGCGGCATCGCCCATTGCGAGCGCACGTCCGCCGACGACCGCGAGGCGCCGAGCCGGCTCTACGGCATTTAGGCCTGGGTGGCACTGCCGCAGGACAGCGAGGAATGCCCGCCGGACTTCAGCCACCCCCCGAAAGAGAGCCTGCCCGTCATCGACAGCGACGGTGCTCGCGTCCGCCTGAGCGCCGGCGCGCTCTTCGGCGCCAGCTCGCCGGTGCCGACCGCGAGCGAGACCCTGTATGCCGATATCGCCACGGACCCCGGCGCCCGTCTGCCGATCGACGCCGCCACCGAGGAACGCGCCCTCTACCTCGTCGAAGGCACGGTCGAGATCGCCGGCGACCGCCACGACGCCGGCCGGCTCCTGGTCCTCCGCCCGGGCCACGTGCTCACCGTCAGCGCCGTCACCCCTTGCCGCCTGATGCTCCTCGGCGGCGCACCCATGGACGGCCCCCGCCACGTCTGGTGGAACTTCGTCTCGTCGCGCCAGGAGCGCATCGACCAGGCCAAGGCCGACTGGAAGGCTGGCCGCTTCACCGCCGTCCCGGGCGACAGCGAGGTCATCCCCCTGCCCGAGCGCTAGGCCCGGCCCCGCGACCGGCTGCAATGCCGCGGCTCAGGCGCGGGCGACGGGGTTCTGCCGGATCTTCAGGCTGCGCCGCTCGATCTCCTTGCGGAACTCGCGCCGCAACGCGGCGGCATCGTGCCGCCGCTGCTCGACCTCGTTGCGGATCTTCAAGTTCGGCACCCGCGCCGGCCGCCCCTGATCGTCGACCGCCACCATCGTGACGTAACTCGTCATCACGTGCCGCTCGGTCTTCTCGATGATGTTCTCGGCGATCACCCGAATGCCGACCTCCATCGACGTATGCCCCGTGTAGTTCACCGAAGCGAGAAACGTCATCAACTCGCCCACATGCACGGGCTCGCGGAAAAACACCTGATCGACCGACACCGTGACCGCATAATGATTGGAATAGCGCGAGGCACACGCATAGGCGACCTGATCCAACAACTTGAGAATGGCGCCACCATGCACATGCCCCGAAAAATTCGCCATGTCCGGCGTCGCCAACACCGTCATCCGCAACGTCTTGTGCTGCGTGTCCTCGTTGTCGAACGCACCCATCAGCCACCACCTCCACACATTCCGGCATCAGCCTAGCCACTTCTGCTGCAAAGCACCATGGGGCATGGCGAAGCGTGTGGCTGGCGATGCGAGAGAAGCCGGGAGCAATGATTTCCCCCGGGCCCCCTCGGGACTTTGGCCCGGGGCAGCGGGTGCGGCATTGTAAAACCCATCCAGATCGGTTATAAGCGGGCATGGTCACGGTCCATCGCGCGCAGGGGCTGCGGGTCGTCATCTTCACCAATGATCACGTGCCGGCACATGTCCACGTGTTCGGGGACGGGCAGGCGAAGATCAATCTCTTGGGGCCGGATGGCCTGCCGGAGCTCGTCTGGGCGGAGGGGATGAGCCGGAGCGAGGTCAGGCGGGCCATGGCGGTGGTCACCGCCGAGCAGCAGCTGCTGCTCGAACGCTGGAGGGAGATTCATGGCTGAGCTGACCGATGCCGCCATCGATCGGGCACTGGCGAAAGGGCGGGAAGCAGCACTCGGCGAGCCCCGGGCGGCATCGGCGCGCTACGACGCGGCCGGCCGGCGGGTGATCGTGGAGCTGACCAACGGCTGCACCTTCGCCTTCCCGGCCGACCTCGCCCAGGGCCTCGAAGGGGCCAGCGACGCCGACCTCGCCACCATGGAAATCCTCGGCAACGGCTACGGCCTGCACTGGCCGACCCTCGACACCGACCTCGCCATCCCCGACCTCATGGCCGGCCTGCTCGGCACCCGAAGCTGGATGGCCCGCAGAGCCGGCAAAGCCACGTCCAAAGCCAAGGCCGAAGCCGCCCGCGAAAACGGCAAGAAAGGCGGCCGGCCGAGGAAGGCGGCAGGCGGGTGAAGGGGAAGAAAAGAAGGCGGGGGAAATGATTTCCCCCGGGCCCCCTCGGGGGTTTTGGGGGGGGGGCGGTTACCTCTCGCTCAGTCGTGGTGCCGGCTGCGCATGACGGTGATGGCGGTGCGCAGCGGGACCGTGCGGACCGTTGCGGTCTGCCAGATGACCAACGGATCGATGTCGTCGTAGTCGTGCCGCAGCACGTTGCCGATGCCGGCGATCGCCCGCCAGGGGATGTCGGCGTGCGCCGCCTTCAGCTCGTCCGGCAGCCGGCGGGAGGCTTCGGAGATGACCTCGGGGCAGCGCTCGACGGCGCGCTGCTTCAGACGATCGGCGAGGAAGGCGGCCGGCTCGACGCCCGCGGTGAGCGCTTCGAGATCGTCCGGCGCATCGACGATGTGGTCGAGAGCAAGACGAACGCGATCCGGCCCGGCCATGGCAGTGCTCAGATCAAGCGAAGCGCATCGCGCTCGACCGCCTCGGCCACATAGGCGCGCAAGCTGCCTTTGAAGAGAATGTCGACAGGGCGGTCGAGTTCGGCACCCAGTTCGTCCTTGAGCTCGACCAGATCGACGAGATCGAAGGCGGCATCAGGCGCCAGCTCCAGCAACAGATCGACATCGCTCTCGGGCCGCACCTCGCCCCGCGCCACCGACCCCACCAGCGACGCCGACCGCACCCCCTTGCCAGCCAGCACCCCAGCCCGCCGCGCCAGGTACCCCCGCAGCCGCTCCGCCAACTCCCGCTCCGCCATCGCCACCATCCCACCCGCTTCGTCCTCGCCGGCCGGCTGGATCATGCCACAAGGAGAAGAAGGCGGGGGAAATGATTTCTGCCCTCTGTCAGGGAAGTTGGCGAGCCCGGGATTTCGGGGCGGGGCGGCGGGTGCGGTGGCGGTGATGGGCGACCGGTCGGGTGCTGCGGGAGCGGGGAAACCCGTGGCCGGGGACAGGCGGCAAAGAGCGCGCGGCGGTCATGTGGACCCGATCCGGCGGATCGCCATGCGCGCTCGCGGCATGTCGAACGCCGCAACCAGAGGCCGGACACATGTCAGCACCCGACCATCAGTCCAGACGAAGGAAGAATTCTCGCTTGCATCCGACGGGGCGTCCACACATGTCCCCCTCCTCCCCTTTGCCTCTCAAAGTTTGTCAAATACAGAGCCCATGCGCGGCGAAAACAGGCGCTCGTAAGTTTTTAGTAGGTATGAATCCGTCATGCCTGCGACGAAATCGCAAACCACCCTTATATCCCCACCGGAATTATCAAACTGCTTGAGTGTATCACGCGGAAGTAGCCGTTCTGGATCCGACTGCATTGCCTCAAAAACAGCAACTACCAATTGTTGCCCTTTAAATTCCAGTTGCTGTACGTTCGGACTTTTGATGACCTGTTTAACTATTAAATCCTTCAACGAATTAAGAAACTGCTGCTGATATTCTTTCATGCTCGCACGATATCTTATTATAGGTTCGTCAAATTGCTCGTGTTCGACATACTCTATTGCTGTTACAAAGTGATGAACTAAGCGACCTACAAAGCGCTTGCGCAACCCGCTATCTCCGAACAACCCTTCGACCATCTGGCTGTAGACGTCGTTGGCGCTTTCATTGGGATACTTTGCCTTTAAGGCGTCGAGAAATGAGGCGCATTTTTCATCGGTAATATAATCCCTAAAGTGTTTCTCGGTAATTAGTTTTAGTGCAATTGCATCTTCGAGATCATGGACGCCGTAAGCGATGTCATCGGCGACATCCATAATGCTGCAGTCAAGGGATTTGTGCTTGGGTTTGCTGTGCTTTTCAGGATTGCGCTCAAACTCTTGGAACGCGTCACGGTCCTTTGGAGCAAGAGGGTCCAGAATCCAATTAACGACTTCATCTTCCGAATTCATATAGCACTTCGGTGGCTTTGACGCCTCGCGATCTATCATCGGCAAGGCCGAATATTCTTCGATCAGTTTAGGTGCAAGTTTCGGATTCCTCAATATGTGAAAAGAAACCGGGTATTTTAAAACTCCGAGAAGAGTGCGTCTCGAAAGATTAGCTCCAGCGTCTTTTGAGAAATTTTCAATTCGCGAGAGTATGCGCAGTGTCTGACCATTTCCCTCGAAGCCGCCGCGTTCTTTTCCATTAACATTGCGCATGCAGTAGTTCAGTGCGACCTCACCACCGTGTCCAAAAGGAGGATGACCTAGATCGTGCGTGCATCCAATAGCCTGAATCATACTTCGATCGGGCAAATATGCTGTCGCGGGGTGATCTGGAAGCGATCTGTTAAGTTGCTTGGCAACCCCGGCACCGATCTGAGCAACCTCGAGCGAATGCGTCAGCCGAGTTCGATAGAAATCGCTATCGCCGAGATTCAGGATCTGTGTCTTGCCTTGCAGTCGCCGAAATGAAGCGGAATGGATAATGCGGCCGTAATCGATATCGCCATCGTCCCGTGCGTCCTCGGCCTGCGGGGTCCACCCTTCTCGTCGCGCGATCCAGCTCATTTATTCCCAAGCGTTAAGTTGGTGTCGAAGAGGTACATTACCCGAGCGGTGGCACGTCGCGGGTGGGGTGTCGGGTTGGCAGTTCGAAGTCGACGCCTTCGAGGTCGCGGAAGTGGCGGCGCATGGCTTCGTAGGCGTTCTTGGGCTCGTTCTCGAGGCCGCCGACGGCTGCTTCGAGGATGCGTTCGGCTTCTTCCTCGATGGTGAGGCCGTGGCGGGCGGCGCGGTCGCGCAGGCGCTGTTCGACTGCCGCATCGAGTTCGTGGATTGTCAGCGTCGTCATGTCTCTCGCCCTGCAGCTTCCCCACATCAAAAATAACGGTGGGGCCCGGGGAGGATCATCCTCCCCGGATTTCTTGCTTCGTCAAGCCACTTTCAGTGGCTTGTACTTGAGCCGGTGCGGCTCGACGGCTTCCGCTCCCAGCCTCTTCTTCTTGTCGTTTTCGTAGTCTTCGAAGTTGCCTTCGAACCATTCGACGTGGCTGTTGCCTTCGAAGGCGAGGATGTGGGTGGCGATTCTGTCCAGGAACCAGCGGTCGTGGCTGATGACGATTGCACAGCCGGCGAAGTCGAGGAGGGCGTCTTCCAGCGCCCGGAGGGTGTCGACGTCGAGGTCGTTGGTGGGTTCGTCGAGCATGAGGACGTTGCAGCCGGAGCGCAGGAGTTTGGCGAGGTGGACGCGGTTGCGTTCGCCGCCGGAGAGGACGCCGACTTTCTTTTGCTGGTCGCCGCCCTTGAAGTTGAAGGCGGCGACGTAGGCGCGGGAGTTCATCACCTGCTTGCCGAACTCGAGGTGGTCGGTGCCGCCGGAGATTTCCTCGAAGACGGATTTGCTGCCGTCGAGGGTGTCCCGGGATTGGTCGACATAGCCGAGTTCGACGGTGTCGCCGATTTTGATCTCGCCGTTGTCGGGCTTTTCCTCGCCGATGATCATGCGAAAGAGGGTGGTCTTGCCGGCCCCGTTCGCACCGATGACGCCGACGATGCCGCCGGGCGGCAGCTCGAAGGAGAGGTCGTCGATGAGCAGCGTGTCGCCGAAGCCTTTGGAGACGTGGTCGAACTGGATGACGTTGGCGCCGAGGCGAGGGCCCGGGGGGATCATGATCTGAGCACTGCCGGGGGCACGGTCGTTGGCGGCCCTGAGCAGGTCCTCGTAGGCCGAGATGCGGGCCTTTTGCTTGGCCTGGCGGGCGCGCGGCGAGCTCGCGATCCATTCGGCCTCGCGCGCGAGGGTCTTCTGGCGGGCCTGTTCCTCGCGCTCCTCCTGGGCGAGGCGTTTTTGCTTCTGTTCGAGCCAGCCGGAGTAGTTCCCCTGGTAGGGGTAGCCTTTGCCGCGGTCGAGCTCGAGGATCCAGCCGGCGACGTTGTCGAGGAAGTAGCGGTCGTGGGTGACGGCGACCACGGTGCCCTTGTAGTCGTGGAGGAAGCGTTCGAGCCAGGCCACGCTCTCGGCGTCGAGGTGGTTGGTCGGCTCGTCGAGCAGCAGGAGGTCGGGCTGGGAGAGCAGCAGGCGGCAGAGGGCGACGCGGCGGCGTTCGCCGCCCGAGAGGTTGGTGACGCCGACCTCGCCCGGCGGGCAGCGCAGGGCGTCCATGGCGATCTCGACGGTGCGCTCGATCTCCCAGCCGTTCACGGCGTCGATCTTCTCCTGGAGTTCGGCCTGTTCGGCCATCAGCGCGTCCATATCGGCGTCGGGATCGGCGAAGCCTTCGGAGACGGCGTTGAAGCGGTCGAGCAGGGCTTTCACCTCGCCCACACCGTCCATGACGTTGCCCATGACGTCCTTGGCCTCGTCGAGGTGCGGTTCCTGCTCGAGCAAGCCGATCTTCACCCCGTCGGCGGCCCAGGCTTCGCCGTTGAAGTCCTTGTCGCGGCCGGCCATGATCTTCAACAGGCTGGATTTGCCCGAGCCGTTGACGCCGAGCACGCCGATCTTGGCCCCCGGGAGGAAGGCCAGCGTGATGTTCTCGAAGAGCTTCTTGCCACCGGGAAAAATCTTGGTGAGCTGCTTCATGACGAAGATGTATTGGTAGGAGGCCATGCTGGTCCTTCGGGCGATGCGCTGTTCGTGGGGTTTGCGGCGGTCGTTGCCGGTGTTGCCGCTTTTCTAGCAACCGGCGGGCGATCCGCAAAGGCCGGTGCGCCGCCCGTGACGGGGTTTCGCCGGGGCGGCGGTGGGGCTAAGCTTCGACGACGGCCTCGTCTTGTTCGGGGCGTTCGGGTCGGGGAGATGCGGGGTGGCGAGAAAAGTGCTGATCGTCGACGACGAGCCGAATATCGTGCTGTCGCTCGAATTTCTGATGAAGAAGGCGGGCTTCGAGGTGGCGGTGGCCCGGAACGGGGCCGAGGCGCTCGACGCCCTCGAGGGTTCGCCGCCGGATCTTTTGTTGCTCGATGTGATGATGCCGGAGTTCGACGGCTACGAGGTCTGCGAGCGGATCCGGGCCGATCCCTCCTGGGCCTCGACCAAGATCGTGATGCTGACGGCACGCGGCAGGGACAGCGAGCGGGATCGCGGGCTGGCCTTGGGGGCGGATGCCTATGTGACCAAGCCCTTCTCGACGCGCGAGTTGGTGGCGCAGATCGAGGCGATGCTGAAGGCCGGGTGAGGGCCCGGGCGAGTCGGGCGGGCGGCGGATGATCGACCAGGGAGACGGCCGATGATCGAGGGGCGGCGGCGGAATTTCCTGCTCGCGGTTCTGCTCCTGGCGCTGGTGCTGTTCAACGCGCCGGTGCTGATCGTCATGGATGCGCTGGGCGGCGGCGGGTATCTGCCGGTGCTGCTCTTCGCCGGCTGGGCCCTGGTCATTCTCTTGGCGGCCTGGGCGATGCGCGGGCGGGTCGAGCGCTGATGTTCTCGCCCTGGCTCATCGTCCTGGCGTCGGCGGCCTATCTGGCGGTGCTCTTCGTCATCGCCTCCTACGGCGACAAGCGGGCCCGGGACGGCCGGCAGCTGATCAACCACCCGCTCGTCTATACGCTGAGCATGGCGGTCTATTGCACGTCCTGGACGTTCTACGGCTCGGTCGGCTTGGCCTCGCAGTCCGGGGTGGCGTTCCTGCCGATCTATCTAGGACCGACGCTCGCCGCCCTGCTCTTCCCCTTCGTGCTGCACAAGATCCTGCGCATCGCCAAGTCCTACAGCATCACCTCGATCGCCGATTTCCTCGCCGCCCGCTACGGCAAGAGCACCATGCTGGGTGGCATCGCGACGATCGTCGCGATGATCGGCGGCGTTCCCTATATCGCGTTGCAGCTCAAGGCGTTGTCGGCGAGCACGGATGTGATGCTCGGGCTCGACAGCGGCAGCAACCTCGCCGCCTTCGGGATCGACACCTCGCTGATCATCGCCGTCACCATGGCGATCTTCGGCATCCTCTTCGGCACCCGGCACATCGATGCCACCGAGACGCATCAGGGCATGGTGCTCGCCGTGGCGTTCGAGAGCATCATCAAGCTCACGGCGTTCATCGCGGTCGGTATCTTTGTCACCTTCTGGCTCTATGACGGGCTCGCCTCGATAACCGCCGCCGCCCGCGCCGCCGGGCACGGCGATCTCCTCCTGATGCCCGCGGGCTGGCAGTATCTCGATTGGTTCTTGATGGTGCTCCTGGCGGCCTCGGTCATCTTCGTCCTGCCGCGGCAGTTCCACGTCGCGGTGATCGAGAACGTCGACGAGGCGCATATCCGCACCGCCACCTGGGCCTTTCCCACCTATCTCCTGCTGATCAACATCTTCGTCATCCCGATCGCCCTTGCCGGCCGGCTGGCGGGGATCGAGGACAACGACCTGATCGTCCTCTTTCTGCCGCTCGAGGCCGCGGCACCCTGGCTCGCCCTCTTCGTCTATATCGGCGGGTTGAGTGCGGCGACCGCGATGATCATCGTCACCAGCGTGGCGCTCAGCACGATGATCTCGAACGATCTCGTCATGCCGGTGCTGCTGCGGATCGAAGCGCTGCAGCTCACCCGGCGCACGCATCTCTCGCGCCTCGTCATCGCCATTCGCCGGGCCTCGATCCTCGCCCTGCTGCTCCTGGCTTATGTCGTCTTTCACGCCATCGGCGCCGGCTACGGGCTGGTCAGCATCGGCCTGATCGCGTTCGCCGCGGTGGCCCAGCTGGTGCCGGCGCTGATCCTCGGCATCTTCTGGCGCGATGCCAATCTGGTGGGCGCCATGGCCGGGATCACCGCCGGGATCATGGTCTGGGGGCTGACGCTGATCGTGCCGGCACTGACGACGACCGGTGTGGTCGACCCGGAGCTCCTGGCGAACGGCTATTTCGGCATCGAGTTGTTGCGGCCGGAGGCCCTGTTCGGGCTCGAGGGGCTGCAGCCGGTGAGCCACGCGCTGTTCTGGAGCATCACCGTCAACCTCCTCTTGCTGGTCGCGGGCTCGCTGGTCTTCCAGCAGGACAACCTGCAGCGGCTGCAGGCACTTCTCTTCGTCAACGTCTTCGAGCGCGAGGGGACGACGCGGATCTGGCGGGGCGACACCAAGGTCGCCGAGCTCTTCGACCTTCTGGTCCGGTTCGTCGGGCGCGAGCCGGCCGAGCAGGTCATGGCCCTCGATGCGATCACCCGCGGCCGGCCCTTGGACATGAACGCCCGGGCCGATGCCGAATTCGTCCAGCTGGTCGAGCGGCACGTCGCCCGCGCCATCGGTGCCGCCTCGGCCCGGGCCATGGTCGCCTCGGTGGTCAGGGGCGAGGTGATCGGCCCGGACGACATCCTCGAGATCCTCGACGAGACCAGCCAGGTGATCGAATACAGCCACCAGCTCGAAGAGCGCTCCCGGGCGCTCGAGGAGGCCGGGGCCGAGCTCGAGCGGATCAACGAGCGGCTGCGCCAGCTCGACCGGATGAAGGACGACTTCCTCGCCACGGTCAGCCACGAGCTCAGAACACCCTTGACCTCGATCCGCTCGTTCTCGGAAATCCTGATCGACAACCCGGACCTCGAGGTCGAGGAGCGGCAGGAGTTTCTCGGCATTCTGGTGCGCGAGAGCGAACGGCTGACGCGGCTGATCAACAACGTGCTCGACCTCTCCAAGATCGAGTCCGGGCGAATGGAGTGGGTCGTCAGCGACGTCGATCTCGACGCCGTGATCGACGAGGCGATCGGGGCGACGCGCGGCATGGCGAGCGAGCTCGGTGCGGTCGTCGAGCGCGGCGACCGGGCCACCGGCCCGGCCCTGGTGCGCGGCGACCACGACCGGCTGGTCCAGGTCGTCGTCAACCTCCTCGGCAACGCCTTCAAGTTCACGCCGCCGGGCGAGGGCCGCGTCCGCGTCGGCATCGCACGCAACGGCAGCGACTGGCTGGTGACCGTCGACGACAACGGCCCCGGCATCGGCCCGCAACACCGGGCGCAAATCTTCGAGAAATTCTTCCAGGCCAACGAAAGCCTCAAGGACCGCCCCAAGGGCACCGGCCTCGGCCTCGCCATCTGCCGGCAGATCGTCGGCCACTTCGGCGGCGACATCTGGGTCGGCGACGGCGACCTCGGCGGTGCTCGCTTCGCCTTCCGCCTCCCGGCACTGGTCGAGGAAGAGCGCCGCGCGGCGGAGTAGGGGAGAGGCAAGAGAAAGAGAAAAGAAGGAAAAGACGTGGGGAAGATGATCTTCCCCACACCCCATCGTGCTTTTGGCGCAGCGCTTGGAAGTTGCAGTTCGCGGACGCGAGATTTTTTCTGAGCTTCGGCTTGCCTGGGTTCGATATGCCGCTGATGCGTTATCGCGGCGCAGTGACTGGATTCGGCGGGCATCGTTTTTGTTCTTATGCAGGTTCTGTGCCAGTCACACGGTGGCACCAATCCTCGACTCCTGCGCCGTCGCGACAGCCGCGCTGCAAATCCTCTTCACCGCTATGATCCTTTTGCGGGTGGCACCGGTGGCCGCGCCGGGCCGAGAGATCGTGCCCGTCGCGGAGGCACAGCGGCGGCACTCGTCTTGGCATCGGGTCACGGTGCCGAGGTGGCGTGGCGGCACCATTCCGCGCCGGTCGGGATCGGGTTGACGCTGTTGGTCGTCGTCGCGTTCGCGGTCTTTGTCGTCTTCGGTCAGCCGCAAGTCACGGCAAGCCCCGATCCGCAGCTGCGGCCGGATCGGCGGGCCAGCCTCCAGCTCCAGCTAGCCTGTAGGCCAGCCATGCGGTCGGTGATGGCGAGGCTTCGCTGGACACTTCCTTGTTCCACCGTTCGGCGGCCAGGTCGCCGAACGGTCACGATATCGACATGCTCACAGCAATGCCGTCTCGGCAGAGCAGCAGGGGCCCAGCGACTCGACGGCAGCACCCGAGATCCGCCGATGAATCCGAAGTGCGGCCGCCCGAAAATCCCGAGGGGGCCCGGGGGAAATCATTTCCCCCGGCTCTTTCGAGCCCGGCTAGAGGACGGTCTCGCCTTCGCCGCTGCGCTCGCGCATGGTTTCGATCAGGCCGCTCATGCCTTCGCGGTCGATGACGCTCGCCACCTCGTTGCGCTGGCTGACGACGAGGCTGACCCCCTCGGCGATGACGTCGATGATCGCGAACCCTCCGTCGCTCTCGCGGATCCGCCAGTCGACGCGCAGTGGCGGGGCGCCGCGCAGTCGGTGGATGCGGGTCTCGACGGCGGTGTCGCGTTCGCTGAGCTCGCTGCTGCCGAACACCTCGAAGGTCTGCCCTTCGTAGTCGCTCATCCGCTCGGCCATGGTATTCGTCAGGATCTGGCGGAAGAGCTCGACATATTCGCGCTGTTCGTCTTTTGATGCGGTGCGCCAATGCCGGCCGAGGACGAGGCGTGCGACGAGGTCGAGATCGGTGTGGCTGTCGAGGACGAACTTGAGCGAGTCGAGCTTCTCGGCGTCGTTCTTGCTGTCGTCCTGCAGGATCTCGATCACCCGGTCGCCGATCTCGGCGACGAAGGCCTCGGGGCTGGATTGGGCGGCGAGCGGTCGGGGGAGCTGGAGCAGGGCCGCAGCCAGGGCCATGCCGAGGACCGACCGTCGGCGCCAGCCGCCCCGGCCGAGCGTCCGCCGGCCGTCACTCGTCGTCGAAATCGTCATCGAAGTCTTCCTCGAAGATGCTCTCGTAGGCTTCGTTGCGCATCGGCCCGTTCTTGGCGATGCGGGCGGCGCGGTTCTGCAAAAACGCGCTGCGCACCGCCACGTAGAAGTCGAGGCTGCCGACCTCCAGGTCGTCGAGCGTCGGGCCGAACCGGTAGCGGGCATCGACGAGCTCGGTGCCGCGGCGTGCCAGCTGCGTTTCCGTCTCGCTGACATAGGGCCAGGGATCGAAGATGAAACCGTCGACGACGAGGCCGCCGGCATCACGAATCGTCGAGGGGCCGAGGATCGGCAGCACCAGATAGGCACCGCCACCGACCCCCCAGACGCCGAGTGTCTGGCCGAAATCGGCTTCCTCGCGCGGTTCGAAGCCGACCACGGTGGCGAAGTCGAAGATCCCGAAGATGCCCATCGTGCTGTTGATCATGAAGCGGCCGAGCGTGATGCCGGCTTGCTCGCGCTCGCCCTGCAGCAGGTGATTGATGAAGATCACCGGGGCGCGAAGATTGCCGAGAAAGTTGCTCACGCCGCGGCGCCCCGGCTCCGGCACGGCGAACTCGTAGATCTGCGAGGCCGGCTCGAGCACCAGCCCGTCGACGATCCGGTTGAACTCGAAGATGCCGCGATTGAGCGGCTCCAGCGGGTCGCCCACGGCCGCGGCGGGGGCCGGCGACAGGGCCAGCGACAAGGCCAGTATCGGGCCGAGCAGCAGCACCGGAGCCGGGCGGCTGCGACCGGCCGGCCGGCCGGCCTGCGTGCGCGATCGCACTTGCTCGTCGAAACGGCGCATCTTCGGTCCCAAATCTGGCCGCCGCGTCCCCGGCGCCGCCACTCGGCTCGAAGCCGGCATAATCCCGCTCCGAGGTCAATTCAACCGTGCCGACGCGGAGCCCACCGGGCCGACACCGGCCGGCTGGCCGAGCGGCATGGGTGCCGGTCGTCCTTAACCCGGCTTCGTAGTCGCTTATGCCCGCAGGCACCTCGCCTTTCCTCTACCGCGCAAAGGTCAATAAAGTCTTAAGCGAAGCAGGTGTCGGCGGCGGCTCGTCGGCGCTGTCGTTTTCCGGGTTCGCGCGGGAGGAGGGAAGGGGATGAGCACGGTTCGGGTGGTGTCGTTCAGGGCTTTGCGCTTGCGCTTGGGGGCGGCGCTGGGCTTCCAGTCGCCGTTGTTCGAGCAGTTCGCCCGCGCGCTGGACAGTCGCGACGAGGACGATCTGCACCGCGCGATCGAGGCGCTCGAGGCCTGTCCCGAGCCGATGCGGGCGAGCGTGCAGAACGTCCTGGTCGAATGGCTGTTCGATCCGGACGATGCCTCGGGCCTGCTCGATCTGCCGGCGGCCACCGAGGCGCGCCACTGAACGTCTGTCCGGGCGATCCACCGCCGGCTCGTCGGGATAAATCGCGGGTTGTGAGCGCAGCCGATGTAAGATAAAATAACAACTTAGTCGCTGTAGTGTACCGTCTCGGATTTCGACCTCGGTAGGTGCGATAGTGAGCGGCAAGCGTTTCGGTTGGATCACGGACGTCAAGCCGTCGCAGGCGGCACTGCTGTTCGGGGTGGTGGTGGTCACCGCCGTCGTCATGGTTGTCGTCGATGATTTCAGGCTGAAGATCGGCGACTGGGTCGACATCGATACGGGGCCACAGACCTTCGAGGCGCTCCTCGAGCGCGAAATCGAAGACAAGGCGCCCGAGGAACGGCCCGAATATTTCGCGCGACTGATCGAACAGGTACTCGACCGGGCCGTGCGAGAAGGTCTCGATGAAAAGTCACGGTTCGCCGAGGACATCGAATCCGAGCTGCGCCGGTTCGGCTTCTACACGCTCGACGACGGCCACCTGCACGACCATTTGGCGTTGCGATTCGGGCCGTGGCCCGATGCCGACCAGCCGGATGCGCTTCGGACGCGCGAGCGGATCACCAGGGCCGCGCTCGACGGCATTGCCCAACTCGCGGTCGACAAAGACCAGCCGCCGGCCTTGACGAGCCTCGATGCGGCGCTCGCGCCTCTCGATTTCGTCCGCTTCCCGAGCACCGCTCTGATCGAGCGCTTGCGAGCGCTACCGCCCGGAGACCCGCCGGGCCCCGCTTTGCGCCGGATGCTCTACGCGTTCGAGGGGCCGTTCACCGAGGATCACCTGTTTGTCCAGGCACCTGCCGATTTCGTCGAGGCGATCCATGCGCTGAAGAGGGTCGATCGGCAATACTATCGGCACGGGGTGGTGACCAAGCTCTGGACCGACGCAGAGGGAGGTGAGGGGATCTTCACCATCGAGCGCGACAATGTCGAAGTGCGCATCGATCCCGAGCTCGCGGCCTACGAGGCCGAGGTGTGCGAGGGGGACCAGGGTGTCCTGTTCGGCGCCGGATTCTTTCTCGTTCGAGAGGGCGGGGGGCTGGCGGGCGTCAAGGCCAAGCCGATGAGCGGCAGCGAACCGTGCTGGGGCAGGCCGCGGAGCGGCGACGCGGCTCTCACCGTGTGGCTCACCGCCGCGGACGCGGCGCGGCTGGTGCTCGACGAACGCTCACCACTGACGGCCGAGGATTACCCGATCCGCGGGGTGGTGATGCGCCGCCAGCCGAGCCACAACGCCCTGCCACCGGACCGCTGGCCGGATCACGGCGACCCCCGGGCGATCGCGGCCAAGGCTGCGGAACTCGAGCGCCTCGCCGGACTTTGATCCGCGGGCTGCGGCCCGTGCAAGCTGGAGGACGATCGAATGCGCTGGCTCGCCGTCTTGTTGTGCTCGACCTTTGTGCTCGTAGCCGGTCCAGCACTCGCCGATTGCGAGTACGAAGGTCGGATCTACCCGGAAGGCACGCGGATCGGGCCTTATGTCTGCGTCGATGGGCGGTGGGTGCCCGGCTGAGGCGGCTGCCGGAGGCACGACCGAAGGCGGTTCTCCGGTCTTGCATCGGTCGGCACATCGATATAAAGATATGCGCATATCCAATTTCGAGGATGTGCGCGACTCATGACGGCCACCCCGCTCGACGAGCTGCTCAACGGTTTGCGCGCCGCGGCCGAACCGTCGCGGTTGCGTCTCTTGGCGATCTGCAGCCACGGCGAGTGGACGGTGAGCGAGCTCGTCCAGGTGATGGCGCAGAGCCAGCCGCGCATCTCCCGGCATCTCAAGCTGTTGGCCGAGGCGGGGCTGCTCGAGCGGTTTCGCGAGGGCGGCTGGGTGTTCTATCGCCGGGCCCAGAGCGGCGAGGCGGCGCGGATCGCCCGCTCGCTGTGCCGGCTGTTGCCCGAGGGTGACCCGCTCCTGGCCCTCGACCGGCAACGCTTGGCCGCGATTCGCGCAGCCCGCCGGCGCGACGCCGAGCGCTTTTTCGGGGCGCGTGCCGCAGTCTGGGACAGCGAGACCGACGTGGCGATCGAGGCGGGTGCGGTCGAGCGCGAGCTGTTGCGCATCTTCGGTGCCGAGCGGACCGAATCGCTGCTCGATATCGGCACCGGGACCGGGCGCATCCTCCAGGTCCTGGCCGGTCATATCGGCAGCGGTCTCGGCGTCGATCTCAGCCACGACATGCTGCGCGTCGCCCGGGCCAATCTCGACCGCCGCGAGGCGCGCAACTGTCAGGTGCGTTACGCCGACATGTACCAGCTGCCGCTGTCCGACGGGGCGGTGCATGCCGTGACCCTGCACCAGGTGCTGCACTTCGCCGACGATCCGCGCGCCGCCCTCGCCGAAGCCGCACGCGTGTTGGCGCCGGGCGGGCGGCTGGTCGTGGTCGATCTGGCACAGCACGACCTCGAATGGCTGAGGACCGAGAAGGGGCATCGCCGGCTCGGCTTCGCGCCCGGTGAGGTGGCCGGCTGGTTCGCCGAGTTCGGCCTCGAGCCCGCCCCGGTGACCCGGCTGAAGGGCGAGGGTGCGGATGTCTGCCTCTGGCTGGCGAAGAAGGTCGCACAGGACGACGACCGGCACGCCGATGCCGTGATCGAAACGACAACCGAGAGGGCCGCTTGATGAACACCCCAGGGAAGACGACGACGCCGAACGAGATCGCGGCCGGGGCCTGGACCCTGGCGGACGAGCTGCCCCGCGTACGGCTGTCGGTCGAGCTGTTCCCGCCCAAGTGGCCGGCCGAGGCGATGGCTCTCTTGGAGCAGATCGACGTGCTCGATGTCCTGGAGCCCGCCTACTACACGGTGACCAGCGGTGCCGGTGGTGGGGCGATCGATGCCACCCGGAGTGTGGTCGAGGCGGTCAGGGAGCATACCGGGCGGCCGGTGGCGGCGCATCTCACCTGCGTCGGTCGCAGCCGGGCCGAGATCAATGCCGTAGCGGATGCCTATTGGCAGGCCGGGATACGCCACATCGTGGCGCTCAGGGGTGACGCGCCCAAGGGGGCGGATCGCTACGAGCCGCGGCCCGACGGCTACGCCTACGCGGCAGACCTGGTAGCCGGCCTCAAGGCGCGGCACGATTTCGAGATCAGCGTCGCCGGCTATCCGGAAACGCATCCCGAAGCGGCGAGCGAGGCATTCGATCTCGACAATCTGAAGCGCAAGGTCGATGCCGGTGCCGATCGGGTGATCAGCCAGTACTGCTTCGACACCGATTGCGTACTGCGCTATCGTGACACGCTGGCGGCGGCCGGCATCGAGGTGCCGTTCGTGCCGGGGATCATGCCGATCCACAGCTTCCCGCAGATCAAGCGGTTCAGTGACCGGTGCGGCGCCGGCATGCCCGGCTGGCTGGTCAGGCTGTTCGACGGCATCGAGCCCGGCTCCGATCTGCACAAGATGGTCGCAGCCTCGGTCGCGGGCGAGCAGTCGCGCCGGCTGGTGGCCGAGGGCTTCGATCATTTGCACATCTACGCCTTGAACCGGGCGGAGCTGTCGGTCGCCGTTTTCCGTCTGCTCGGCGGTCGGCCGGCGATGCGCCTGGCGGCTTGAAAGAACGGCGACACTGCAGGGCGAGCCGAACTGCTCGCCTCGTCTCACGCGACAAAGGACTGACATGGTCGATTTCGCCCATCACGCGCGCACGCGGGTGATCCTCTTCGACGGCGGTATGGGAACGCAGATCCAGGGCCGCGACCTCACGGTCGAGGGGGATTTCTGGGGGCAGGAGAACTGCTCGGAGATCTTGAACCTGTCGCGGCCCGATCTGGTGACCGAGATCCATCGAGATTATCTGCTCGCCGGCTCGGATGCGATCGAGACGAATACCTTCGGTGGCTCGCCGGTGACGCTCGGCGAGTTCGACCTGCAGGATCGGGCCTTCGAGATCAATCTGGCGGCGGCACGCCTCGCCCGCGAGGCGATCGAGAGCCTGGGTGCCGGGCAGCGGCAGCGTTTCGTCGTGGGTGCCATCGGCCCCGGCACCAAGCTGCCCTCGTTGGGGCACGTCGCCTATCGCGACATCGAAGCGGCGGTGGCCGTGCAGGCCGGTGCGCTGATCCAGGGCGGGGTCGATGCGCTCCTGATCGAGACCTGCCAGGACCCGTTGCAGGTCAAGGCGGCGGTCAACGGTGCCAAGCAGGCGCTCGAGGTCGAGGGCAAGGCGCTGCCGATCCTGGTGCAGGTGACGATCGAGACGACCGGCACCATGCTGGTCGGCACCGACATCGCCGCTGCGATCACCATCATCGGCTCGCTCGGCGTCGACGGGCTCGGTCTCAACTGCGCCACGGGCCCCAAGGAGATGGCCGAGCATCTCCGCCAGCTCGGCCAGACCTGGCCCGGGCTGATCTCGGTCCAGCCCAATGCCGGACTGCCGGAGCTGAAAGACGGCCGGACCCATTACCCGCTCGGTCCCACCGAGCTCGCGCAGTGGCTGAAGCGGTTCATCACCGAGGACGGGGTGAACATGGTGGGTGGCTGCTGCGGCACCGGCGTCGAGCATATCCAGGCCCTGGATGCGATGCTGCGCGAGTTGGCGGAGGACGGTTTCCGGCCGGCGCCGGTGGCCCGGACGACCGAGCAGGTACCGCAGCTGGCCTCGCTGTTCTCGGCCGTGCCGCTCCGCCAGGAGAACGCCTATCTCTCGATCGGCGAGCGCTGCAACGCCAACGGGTCGAAGAAGTTTCGCGAGCTGCAGGAAGCGCGGGACTGGGACGGCTGTGTCGCGATGGGCCGCGAGCAGCAGCGCGAAGGCTCGCACACGCTCGATCTCTGCACCGCCTTCGTCGGCCGTGACGAGGTCGCCGACATGACCGCCGTGACGACCCTGATGCGCGGTCAGGTCGACGCCCCGCTGGTCTTCGATTCGACCGAATACCCGGTGCTCGAGGTCGCCTTCGAGCTCTATGGCGGCAAGGGGGTGTTGAACTCGATCAATTTCGAGGACGGCGAGGAAGCGGCCGAAAAGCGCATGGCCCTCGCCAGGAAGCACGGTGCGGCGGTGATCGCGCTGACCATCGACGAAGACGGCATGGCGAAGACGGCCGACGACAAGCTGCGGATCGCTCGCCGGCTGGTCGATTTCGCCTGCGGCCGCTTCGGCCTGCCGCAGTCGGATCTGTTGATCGATCCGTTGACCTTCACGATCTGCACCGGCAACGAGGACGACCGCAAGCTCGGGGTTTGGACGCTGGACGCGATCGAGCGCATCCATGCCGAGTTTCCCGAGATTCAGATCATCCTCGGGCTCTCGAACATCTCGTTCGGCCTGAATGCCGCGGCCCGCCACGTCCTGAACTCGGTGATGCTGGATCACGCGCAACGCCGCGGGCTCAGCGGGGCCATCGTGCATTCGTCGAAGATCCTGCCGCTGCACAAGATCCCCGAGGAGGAGGTCGAGGCGGCCGAAGACCTGATCTTCGATCGGCGGCGCGACGGCTACGATCCGTTGCAGGCCTTCATGGCGCTGTTTGCCGATCGCAAGGCCGAGGCGACCAAGAAGCGCGAGCGGCCGGAAAAGGTCGAGGAGCGGCTGGCCCAGCGGATCGTCGACGGCGACAAGGAGGGTCTGGAGGCCGATCTCGATCTCGCGATGGAGAGCTTCGCGCCCCTGACCATCATCAACGAGCATTTGCTCTCGGGCATGAAGGTGGTCGGTGATCTCTTCGGTGCCGGCAAGATGCAGCTCCCCTTCGTGCTGCAATCGGCCGAGACGATGAAGAAGGCGGTGGCCTATCTGGAACCGTTCATGGAGAAGGTCGAAGGGCAGGAGAAGGCGACGATCGTGCTCGCCACCGTCAAGGGCGATGTCCACGATATCGGCAAGAACCTGGTCGACATCATCCTTACCAACAACGGCTATCGCTGCGTGAACATCGGCATCAAGCAGCCGCTGAACAACATCCTGGCGGCAGCACGCGACGCCAAGGCCGATGCGATCGGGATGTCCGGCCTGCTGGTGAAGTCGACCGTGATCATGCGCGAGAATCTCGAGGAGATGAGCCGCGAGGGGCTGGACGTGCCGGTGATTCTCGGCGGGGCGGCGTTGACCCGCGCCTATGTCGAGGACGACTGTGTGAAGGCCTACCAGTCCGGCAAGGTCGCCTATGCGCGGGATGCGTTCGATGGGCTGCGGCTCATGGACCACATCGCGAACGGCAAGTTCGACGCCTATCTCGCCGACATCCAGGAAAAGCAGCAACAGAAGAAGCGGCCGCCGCGCAAGCAGCGCACGCTCGAGCACAACGACGGCACCGCCCCCGTCATGCGGCCGGTCGACATCGAGGAGACCAGGCTCCGCCGCGATCAGTTGAGCAACGGTGTGGACATCCCGACCCCGCCGTTCTGGGGCGCACGGGTGATCGAGAACGTGCCGGTCAAGGCGCTCTTGCCGTATCTCAACGACAACATGCTCTACCAGTTTCACTGGGGCTACAAGAAGGAGGGGCGCTCGCTCGACCAGTTCCTCGCCTGGGCGCGCAAGGAGCTCCGCCCGGTGCTGCAGGACCTCTTGGCCGAGACCGAGGAGGGCAACGTCTTCCAGCCGCAGGCGTCCTACGGCTACTGGCAGGCGGCGGGCGAGGGCAACACGCTCGTGGTCTTCGCGGAAGACGGCCAGACCGAGTACTGCAGGTTCAACTTGCCGCGGCAGCAGAAGAAGGACGGGCTCTGCATCGCCGACTTCTTCCGCGACATCGACAGCGACGAGCGCGACGTCATCGGTCTGCAGGTGGTGACGGTCGGCCAGTACGCGGCCGAGGTGGCGCGCGAGTGGTTCAAGCAGGACCGCTACCAGGACTATGTCCGGCTGCACGGCCTCGGCGTCGAGCTCGCCGAGGCGCTGGCGGAATACGTGCATGCCAAGATCCGCGCCGAGCTCGGCTTCGGCCACCAGGACGCGCGCTCGATGAGCGAGCTTCTGAAGCAGGGCTATCGCGGCTCGCGCTACAGCTTCGGCTATCCGGCCTGTCCGACCCTGAAGGACCAGGCGCCGATGCTCGAGCTTTTGGGTGCCGAACGGATCGGGGTCGAGCTCAGCGACGAATGGCAGCTGCATCCCGAGCAGAGCACGAGTGCGATCGTCGTGCACCACCCGCAGGCGCGGTATTTCAATGTGTGAACGAGCAGCGCGGTTGGCGTGCCGACGTCAGTCGCGCGGCCAGTCGCCCGGCGGCCAGTCGCGTGCAGCGTGGTCGACATGGCGGATCGCGAGAACTCGTCGGTCGTCTCGGTCATCGCGCGCATCGGCGCTGATGTAGGGCAATCCCACCACCGGCTTTGCGAAGGCTCCGGCGACGCGCCCCGGGCGGCAGGGGGAAAGGGCGGCGAGACCCACTGCCGTCGGGTCGATCTCGGCGATGAAGCGGACGATTTGGGCGAGAGCGCGGCGGGCCGAGAACGACCACTCGACAGCACGGGACACGGTAGTTCCGTTTCAGCCTGCCGAGTTACGTGCGTCCTCGGCCGCCCCGACAATTGCCCGCATTTGCGCCATCACCTCGTCATGCCGTGTCAGCCGCCCGGCGGTCATGTCCTGAAGGCCACGGCGGATCGCGGCCGTCGTCTCTCGCGCTCCCTGGCGGCATCGTCCGCCACCGCTTCGGCCGCGAGTTCGGCGGAGCCGCGGCGGCGATCGGCGGCCAGTTCTGCCAGCGCGTCTTCGAGGGTCGGATCGAGCGGGATGGTCAAGCTCGATGCGATGGACTGCCTCGCTCTCCGACGACTGTCTCTCGGCACCACACCGCAGCCGGGGCCATTGCCGGCTTCATGCCGCCCGCCGACGCTCACCCCGCCCAGACGGGCTGGATGCCGAGGTGGTCCTCGACCGCCTTGACGCCGGGGATGCTGCGGGTCAGCACCAGGATGGCGCGACGCTCGGCTTCCTTGTCGACGAGGCCCCAGAGATGCACCGTGCCGTCCTGGACGATCGGGTTGATCAGCCGGCCGAAGCCTTCGTCCGCGATCGCGGCCTCCAGCTTCTCCTTGATCTCGCGATCGCTGGCCTCGCTCGGCGCGGCCGGGGGCCGGGCGGTCGCCAGGCCGCGCAGCAGGTTGGCGCGGCTGACGATGCCGACGAGCTTGCCGTCGTCGACCACGGGCAGCCGCTTGATCCGGTGCTTTTCCAAGAGGTGAGCCACCTCGGCGAGGCGGGCGCTCGGCGCCACGGTCATCGGCGAGCGGCTCATCACGTCGGCGGCGGTTCGCCCGTGGGTCTTGAGATACTCCTCGGCCCGGCTCGCGGTATCGCCGAAGAAGCGCAGCCACCACGAGCGGGGCTTGTCGCCGCCGATCGCCGCACTGTGCGCCATGAGGTCGCCCTCGCTCAGGATGCCGACCACGCGGTTCTGATCGTCGACCACCGGCACGCCGCTGATCTGCTTTTCGTAGAGCAGTCTGGCGACGGCCTCGACCGGCGTATCCGGTGCGATGGTGATCACGTCGCGGGTCATGACGTCGGCCACGGTCAGCATCTTCTTCTTACTCCCAAGCAAGCACGTCGCGATGCGTCGTACAGCGAAGCGCGATCGCCGGTCAAAAGCAAGCGTGGTGGCAACACCCGGCAATGGTGCCGCAGCCTACTCGGCGGCGTTCACCAGGGCTTGCTGTTTGCCCGGGCCCTGGACGTGCACGGTCCGGGTCGGGAAGGCGAAGCTGACGCCCAGGTCCTCGGCGAGACGGACGATGTCGAGGACCAGCGCGTGTTGCGCCTTCACTTGGTCGCCGTAGGTGTCGACGGTGAAATAGCCGATCAACTGGATGTCGATCGAACTTTCGCCGAATTTCTGCACGCCGATCCAGAGCGGGCTTTCCACGGCGTTGGGCCGGGCGAGGAAGGTTTCGTGCAGCCGGTCGACGAAGCGATCGAGATCGGTCGCCTTCGTCTCGTAGGTGAGGCCGATGTCGAGGATCACCTGGCGCTGGCGGCGGCGGCCGAGATTGGTGATGTTGGAATCGGCGAGCTTGCCGTTGGGGTAGATCATCACGCTGTCGTCGAGGGCGCGGATCTGGGTCGAGCGCAGGCCCACGGTCTCGATCGTGCCGTACTGGCCGCCGACCTCGACGAAATCGCCCTTGCGGAACGGCCGGTCGGCGAGCAGCGTCGCCGCCCCGAAAAAGTTGGCCACGGTCTCGCGCCCGGCGATGGCGAAGGCGAGACCGCCGATGCCGATCGAGGCGATCACCCCTTCATAGGGCAGGCCGAGGATGTCGGCGATGACGATGATACCGAAGATCAGGACGACGAAGCGCATGAACCCGGCGCCGAGCGACGAGAAGACGTCGTCGATGCCGACCTGGCCGCGTTTTTCCGCCCGGCGGCTGACCGCGGCACCGGCGGCCCGGATCAGGTTGTGCAAGAGCCAGGTGGCGCCGATGGCGGCGAGCAGCAGGCTGATCGTGCCCAGCGCCTGAAACCAGTTGCCGGGCAGGCCGAGATTTTGGACGCCGAAGAACCAGATCAGGCCGACGGTGAACAGCTTGAGCGGCCAAGCGAACCAGCGAACGGTGTCCCGGCGAAACGCCTCACCGGCATCGCGCCAATAATACTGGATGCCGCGCAACAAGAGCGCGTTGACGGCGAGGCCGAGCAGGACGCCGCCGACCAGCAGGACGGCGAGGCCGATCCACTGCCAATTCTCGTGGACGAAGTCACGGCGGATCAGCCGCGGGTCGATCTCGCGCAACTGCTCGCGCAGCATGAAGAAGCGCGACAGCGGTGCGGCATCGGCGAGGCCCGGTGGTGGCTCCAGATCCTGTACCGCGTCGTAGAGAGCGGGCAGATCGCGCAGCGTATCGGTTGTGAACAGCCAGCGGACGACCGGCTCGCCCTCGCTTCCCTCGGCGTCCGGCGGCGTCACCTTGATCGGGGCGATGGCGATCTCGCCGACCGGGTGGCTGAAGTGGACGTAGGGCCGGCGCTGGTCGGGATCATCGGGCAGCTCCTGCCAGGTGACGTAGCCGACGCGGTCGATGATCCGCCGGAGATAGTCGGTCACGAGATCGATCTCGAAGTCGCGCAGCCGGGGCGGCAGGTCGGAGAGATCGAGCGTCGTCGCGACCTGCTCGCGACCGCCGTTGTGCCAGTTGTGCACGCCTTCCAGGAAGGTGCGCATGGTGCCGCGCGGGTGCGGCAGGGTGAGGTGGTGCCCGGGGATCAGGTGCTCCTCGCCGCGCGCCTCCAGCATCTCCTGATAGGCGGTCGCGAGCGCGCGCTCGGGCGGGGCGATCAGGCGCCAGCCGTCACCGGGCTCGTAGGTCAAAGCGAGGGTGAGGTCGAGGTCGGTGCCGGCCTGCGGCAGGGTGACCTGCACCTCCTCGGTGCCGGGCTCGACCGGGTCCGGGATGTCCCAGAGCCGGAAGGTGAGGAAATCGAGCACGTCGAACAGATGTCGCGTGCGGTCGACCTGCTCCTGGATGGCGGGCTCGTCCGCGCCGAAGTCGAGCAGGGCCAGAACCGGATTGACCGCCTCGTAGTTGCCGTCCCGGTAGCTGTTGAGGGCGGCGACCGTGATGCGCATCACCTCGCGCGGCGAGTCGGCGTGGCGCGGCCAGGAGGCCCGCGCGGTGTCGTCGAGGAGTTCACCGGTCCACCATTCGCCGTTGTCGAAGCGGCCGGTGAAGGTCCGGCCGTTGGGGGCGAGGGTGAATTCGAAGCTGCCTCGAGCACCGGGCTCGATCCATCTGCCGATCAGCCGGTTGCCGTCGACCCGCGCCTCGATCCGGCCGTCTTGCGGGGTGTAGTCGCCGGTTACCCGGTCGCCGTCCTGCTGCAGCGACATGCGCGCCCCGCCGTCGCGCCACTGGGTCGACCAGGTGCCGCTCCAGTCGCTCGCCAGGCTGGCACCGAGCGCATCGACGACGAGGATGACGACGAGGACTGTCGGCAGCAACAGCAGGCGGCGCATGACGGGCTCTCGGCTCGGAGGTCGATCGCGCCTTCCTTCGGCGAACCGATAAGGCGAACGGCTGGCGTCGGCATAGCGCAGATGATGTTGCCGGCCAACCAACCGCCGAGCCTGTCGCTGCGGTCAGGAGGTGACGTGGCGGTAGCGGGCGAGGGCCGCATCGAGGGCGGCGGCGACGTCGCTGCGCTCCTCGGCGTTGAGGAAGCGGCCGATGGTCAGTGTGCGGCCGTGCGCGGTGAGCCTGAGCGCCCGCTCGCCGGGGCGCACTTCGTCGAGCCGGACCCGCACCCAATACGGCTCGAAGCGCCAGCGGCGCAGGGTTCGCCGGCCGGTCGTGGTCTCGATGTGCAGGCCGTTGTCGTCGAGGCGGATGTGCTCGGCGTAGCGGGCCATGCGCCGCGCCCAGACGAGGCAGGCGGCGAGCAGCGCGAGCTCGACGCCGATGAAGCCGACCACGGGCCAGGCCCCGGCGAGAAGGAAGCCGATGCTCACCCCGATCGCCACGCCGAACACGGCGACCAGGAGGATGACGAGGTTCCTGGCGGGTGGCGGCTGGTTGGGATAGAGGACGGCTTCGAAGGCGGGCGGATCGTCGGGTGCGCGACAAGCGTCCGTCATGCCGTAGCTCGCTCTTCTTCGATTGTTGGATGACAGATCGGAATATGCGTCACACCCCGCCCCGCGCCAAGCCCGTGACCGAAGGCGCGCGCAGCGCGAGCGCTCCGGCCGACCGCGGCCGACCGAGCCCGAGGCGCTCGCCGGCACCCGCCCGTTCGAAGCTGACCCGGGCGACCATCCGCACCTTGTTCGAGCGGCTCGCCGCCGATCGTCCGGAGCCGCGGACCGAACTCCACTATACCAATCCGTTCACCCTGATCGTCGCCGTGCTGCTCTCCGCCCAGGCCACCGATGTCGGGGTCAACAAGGCGACCTCTCGGCTTTTTGCCCTGGCCGACAATCCCGAGGCGATGCTGGCGCTCGGGGAGGCGCGCGTCCAGGAGGCGATCAGGACGATCGGGCTCTACCGCAACAAGGCGAAGAACGTGATCGAGCTTGCGCGGCTGCTGCTCGAACGCCACGGCGGCGAGGTGCCGGCCGAGCGCGAGGCCCTCGAGGCGCTGCCCGGCGTCGGCCGCAAGACCGCCAACGTGGTGCTCAACGAGGCCTTCGGCCAGCCCACCATCGCGGTCGACACGCACATCTTCCGGGTCGCCAACCGTACCGGCCTCGCTCCCGGCAGAACACCGGCCGAGGTCGAAGCGCTGCTCGAGCGAGTGGTGCCGGCGGACTTCAAGCGGGGTGCGCATCACTGGCTGATCCTGCACGGCCGCTATGTCTGCAAGGCCAGGAAACCCGAGTGCTGGCGCTGCGCAATCGCCGATCTCTGCCGCTTCCGGCCGAAAACACCGGCACCCTCAGAGCGGGTCGAAGCCACCGACGATGCCGTCTGAGGTCAAGAGACAGCCGGTCAGCCGGCGCTCGGCCTTCAGCATCCGGTGGCGCAACAGGGCCTCGGCCTCGGCGAGGCGGATGGCCGGATCGGTGATCTCGGCCGTATTGCCCGCTTCGTCGATCGCCCAGCAGAGGGCGGGCAGGCCCGCGAACTGGGCGTAGAGGTGAGCCTTCGAGCGGCGGACGAGGATGCCGCAGGCGTCGTCCGGGAGGCCGAGAGCGGTGCCGTGCAGGCCCGTCTCCAGGTCGCGGAAATCGTGCTCGTAGACGGCGGCGTCGCGCCAGCCGGCCGGTGTCTCGCCGTCGAGGAACGGGACCAGCGAGTGGCCGTCGCATTGTCTCGGGACGGCGATGCCCAGCGCCTCGAGGATCGTGGGTACGAGGTCGACATGCTCGGTGAACGCATCGACCACGCGGCCGGCAGCGCGTTGGCCGGGATGACGGATCAAAAGCGGCACGTGGAAGGCTTCGGGGCGAAAGCCCTGCTTGCCGATCTGCCAGCCGTCGCCCAGCATCTCGCCGTGATCGGCGGTAACGATCACCAGCGTGCGGTCCAACGCGCCGGCGCCGGCGAGGGCGGCGAGCACCCGGCCGATCTGCCGGTCGATCTCGGCGACGAGCCCGAGATAGATGCCCCTGACCTCGGCCACCACGGCATCGCTCAGGAAGGCGGGCCGGCCCAGGGTTCGACCCGCCCAGTCCTTGAAAGGTTGCTCGAGCAGGGTGGCGAGGTAGGGGTGGCGGTCGGCTTCTGCCGCGAGGGAGGGTGCTCGGCGCGGCTTCGCGATCGTCTCCCGCTCGATCAGCGCGTGGTAGGGAGCGGCGGCCACCCAGGGCGGATGCGGCTTGATGTAGGAGAGGTGCGCGAACCAGGGGCCGTGCTGCGCGCTCGCGAGGTAGTCGAGGAACCGGTCGGTGAGGAAGGCGGTCTCGCTGTCCTCGGCGGCGAAGAGGGCGGGCTCGCCCAGGGGCGTGGCGTAGACCTCGTCGATGGTCAGCCGGCCGTAGCCGCGCTTCGCCAAATGGTCGAGCCAGGGGCCGCCGTCCTCGAGCAGGATGCAGCCCGGCTCGAAACCCGGGGCGACACCTTCGTAGCTGCTGAGTCGCGGATCGCCCGGCGGCACGGTGCGGGGATCGATGCTGGTGTCGCTGTAGCCGAAGAGCAGCGGCCGGTAGCCGTGCCGGCGGACGAGCTGGGCTACCGTCTTGTGGCGGGCATCGAGCGGGGTGCCGTTGCTGATCGAGCGGTTGTTGAAGCCGTAGGTGCCGGTGAGCAGGGCGGCGCGCGACGGGCCACAAGGGGTGGCCTGGGTGTAGTGGCGCGAAAAGAGAACGGCGTCCCGGGCGAAGCTGTCGAGTGCCGGGGTGCGCGCCGGCAGGCCGTGCGGCAGGTTGCCGGCGATCGCGCCGAGGCAATCCGCTCGCCACTGATCGGCGGTGATGAACAAGACGTTCATGACGCCTTCCGCTCACAAGTGTTCAGGTCGCGGGCATTTGTTCGCACGCCGCGGGCCGGTCGGGCAATATGTCGATGCAACCGCGCTTCGTTTCGTCTTCGGCCCGGCGGAGATGTCGAAAGGCCGAAGAGTGTTCATTGCCGGGTGGACCTTTCGTCGCGATGCGTTAGTAATGTGTTAACGCACGAACGAAGGACAGGGAGATTCCGCGATGCATCTGCAGTCCAACACCAGCGTTCTCGCCATCGTGCTCGCGAGCTTCGTTGCCGGCACCGCCGCGAGTGCCGCCGAGCTCTCGATCGTCAGCGGTGCGGTGGGCCGCGACATCGAGGAGCTGCGCAAGCATCTCGACATGTTCGAGGAAGAGACCGGCCACACGGTGTCGATCGTCACCATGCCGGCCTCGACCACCGACCAGTTCGGGCAGTATCGGCTGTGGCTCTCCGCGCAGAATCCCGACATCGACGTGTACCGCGTCGACGTCATCTGGGCGCCGCAGCTCGCCAGTCATTTCGTCGACCTCTCCGAGGCCGCGGCCGACGTGGTGGACGACCACTTCCCGGCGATCATCGAATCGCAGACGGTGGACGACCGGCTCGTCGCCCTGCCGATGTTCACCGACGCACCGGCCCTCTACTACCGCTCCGACCTGCTCGAGAAGCACGGTGCCGAGCCGCCCTCGACCTGGGTCGAACTCACCGAGACGGCGCAGGCGATCATGGACGCCGAGCGTGCCGAGGGGAACGACGAACTCTGGGGCTTCGTCTGGCAGGGTGCGGCCTACGAGGGCCTGACCTGCAACGCGCTCGAATGGGTCAAGTCGAACGGCGGCGGGCAGATCGTCGAGCCGGACGGCGAAATCTCCGTCAACAACGATGAGGCGGCAGAGATTCTCGATCTCGCCGCGACCTGGCCCGGCAACATCTCGCCTCCGGGCGTGCTCGGCTATCGCGAGGAGGAGGCGCGCGGCGTCTGGCAGGTGGGCGACGCCGTGTTCATGCGCAACTGGCCTTATGCCTATGCCTTGAGCAACAGCGACGATTCGGCCGTCCAGGGTCTGTTCGGCGTGGTGCCGCTGCCGACCGGCCCGTCGGGTGACCAGAACGCCGCCACACTGGGCGGCTGGAACCTCGCGGTCTCCGAATATTCGACGAACAAGGAAGAGGCGATCGAACTCGCCAAGTTCCTCGCGTCCGAAGAGATCCAGAAGGATCGGGCGATCGAGACCACCCGGCTGCCGACCATTCCCGCGCTCTACGAGGACGAGGACGTGCTCGACGCGCAGCCGGTGATCGGCGAGTGGCTGCCGATCTTCGAGGAGGCGGTGCCGCGGCCGTCGGCGCCGACCAAGGCGAATTACAATCAGGTGAGCCAGGAGTTCTGGACAGCCGCCCACAACACGCTCTCGGGCGAGGGGGACGCCGCGACCAACCTCGCCCAGCTCGAGCGCAATCTGATGCGGATCCGGCGCTCCGGCTGGTAGGCCGATCGATCCGGGGGGCGCGCCGGCGATCGGCGGGTGGCCGGCGTCGCCGCCCCGGTGATGCACGAGTACACGACGGGCACTACCACGGGCGAAAGTGCCTGGCCGACAACGAGATCAGGGGCAGGGCGCGACCATGGTGACAGCGACCTCCAGCTTGCCGCAGGCCGAGACCAGGGCGGCACCGAAAAAGACGCAACTCACCCGCGAGAAGATCAGGGCGGCGTGGATCTTCTTGACGCCGATGATCCTGGTGCTGCTCGCGGTGGCTGCCTGGCCCCTGATCCGCACCATTTGGCTCGGCTTCACCGATGCCCGGTTGTCGGTCCCGGGCAGCGGCCAGTGGATCGGCTTCGAGAACTACCTCTTCTGGCTCGATTACGGCGGCGGCGAGGGCGAATGGATCGGGCTGCTCGCCGATCCCACCTGGTGGCGGGCGGTCTGGAACACCGTCTACTTCACGGTCATCGCCGTCAGCATCGAGACCCTGTTGGGGCTGATCGTGGCCCTCGTCCTCAACGCCCAGTTCGCCGGCCGCGGCTTCGTCCGCGCCGCCATCCTGGTCCCCTGGGCGATCCCGACCATCGTCTCCGCCAAGATGTGGGACTGGATGCTCAACGACCAGTTCGGCATCCTCAACGATCTGTTCATGACCATCGGCATCATCAGCCAGCCGATCGCCTGGACCTCGTCGCCGGAGACGGCGATGTGGGCGGTCATCATGGTCGACGTCTGGAAGACCACACCTTTCATGGCGCTGTTGATCCTCGCCGGCATGCAGATGCTGCCGGGCGACGTCTACGAGGCTGCCAGGGTGGACGGGGTCCATCCGGTCAAGGTCTTCTTCAAGGTGACGCTGCCGCTGATCAAGCCGGCGATCATGGTCGCCGTGATCTTCCGCATGCTCGACAGCTTGCGCATCTTCGATCTGATCTACGTCCTCACCCCCAACAACGCGCAGACCGTGACCATGTCGGTCTATGCCCGGCAGCACCTGTTCGACTTCGACAACTTCGCCTACGGTTCCGCAGCCTCGACGTTGCTCTTCCTGATCATCGCCGGCATCACCATCATCTACATCTATGCCGGCCGCGTGAACCTCAGCGGAGACAAGTGATGCGCGGCAAGCACAAGAAGATCCTGCAGCAGCTCGGCCTCTGGGTGCTGATCGTCATCATCTCGGTCTACGCGCTCTTCCCGTTCTATTACGCGATCATCACCTCGTTCAAATCCGGTTCGGCGATCTTCGAGGTCACCTACTGGCCGACCGATTTCAGTCTGGCGAACTACTTCGGAGTGTTGGCGACCGGTCAATTCCCGCGGAACATCCTCAACTCGATCATCGTCTCGTTCGCCGTGGTGGTGCTGTCGCTGTTGCTCGCCGTGACGGCCGCCTATGCCTTGGCCCGGGTGCGCTTCTCCGGGCGCGGCATCCTGCTGTTCACCATCCTCTCGGTCTCGATGTTCCCGCAGATCGCGGTGCTCGCCGGGTTGTTCGAGATGGTCCGGGCGTTCGGGCTCTACAACAACCTGCTCTCGCTCATCCTGGCCTACATGATCTTCACCCTGCCGTTCACCGTCTGGGTGCTCACGACCTTCATGCGCGATCTGCCGATCGAGCTCGAGGAGGCGGCGATCGTCGATGGCGCCAAGCCGCATCAGATCATCTTTCAGGTGTTCATGCCGTTGATGTGGCCGGCCCTGGTGACGACCGGGCTGCTGGCCTTCATCGCCGCCTGGAACGAGTTTCTCTTCGCCTTGACCTTCGTTTCCAACGACGCGCAGCGGACGGTGCCGGTTGCGATCGCCCTGCTCTCGGGTGCCACCGAGCAGGAGATCCCCTGGGGGCCGATCATGGCGGCGTCGGTGATCGTCACCGTGCCGCTGGTGGTCCTGGTCCTCATCTTCCAGCGCCGGATCGTTGCCGGCCTCACCGCCGGTGCCGTCAAGGGCTGAACGCAAACGATTTTCGAAAGAGACGCTGAAATGGCCACTATCAAGCTGGATCGGGTGAAGAAGTCGTTCGGCAAGGTCGACGTCATCAAGGGGGTCGATCTCGACATCAAGAACAAGGAGTTCGTCGTCTTCGTCGGCCCGTCGGGTTGCGGCAAGTCGACCCTGCTCAGGCTGGTCGCCGGGCTCGAGGACATCACCTCGGGGACCTTGTCGATCGACAACGAGGTGGTGAACGAGCTGTCGCCCTCGGACCGCGGCATCGCCATGGTCTTTCAGTCCTATGCGCTCTACCCGCACATGACGGTCTACGAGAACATGGCCTTCGGCCTGAAGCTGGCGAAGGCGGACAGCCGCTCGATCGACGAGCGGGTCCGGGAGGCAGCCAGGATCCTGCAGCTCGATCAGCTGCTCGACCGGCTGCCCAAGCAGCTCTCGGGTGGCCAGCGGCAGCGGGTGGCGATCGGCCGGGCAATCACCCGCAAGCCCAAGGTGTTCCTGTTCGACGAGCCGTTGTCCAATCTCGATGCGGCGCTGCGGGTGCAGATGCGGATCGAGATCGCCAAGCTGCACCACTCGCTCGACGCGACGATGATCTATGTGACCCACGACCAGATCGAGGCGATGACGCTGGCCGATCGGATCGCCGTCCTGCGCGACGGTTATCTGATGCAGTTCGGCTCGCCGCTCGACCTCTACCACCATCCGGACAACAAGTTCGTCGGCGGCTTCATCGGCTCACCCAAGATGAACTTCCTGCCGTGTGCGCTCAGCGGCACCGAGAACGGGGTGGCCGTCGTCAAGACCGTGGGCAATACCTCGGTGCGTACCAGCTCGAGCCCGAACGGCCACGACGCCGGCAGCGGCTATACGCTCGGCATCCGCCCAGAGGATCTGATCGCCGGCGGCGGCCGCAAGGGCGACGCCGAGATCGAGGGCGCCGTGATCACGGTCGAGCAGCTGGGTGCGGAGAGCTACGTCTATCTCGATGTCGGCCAGGAGGAGCCGCTCGTGGTCAAGGCCGACGGCCATTTCGACGCCGAGCCCGGGGCGCGGGTGCGGGTCGGCATTCCCGCCGGTGCCTGCTACCTCTTCGACAGCCGGGAGCGGGCCCTGCAGCGGCCGGCCTACAGCTGAGCGGCGGCAAAAAAGCGGGCAGACCCGCTGCTCAGAGGCTCTTGTCGGCGTCGGCAGCCGCCGGACGCAGGCTCGCCGCTGCCGGTAGGGGTGCTTCGAGCAGGCGGTGGATGGTCAAGAGCCGGCTGCCGTTCGGCAGTAGCGGACCCTGCACCCGGGCGGCCGTCCGGTGCTTCAAGAGGGTGCGAAACGCCTCGACCCGCTGCCACGGCTGTTCGTAGCGCTCGGCCAACGCGTCGCCGCGCCGCCTGAGCCACATGGCAGCGGCCGCGGCGACATGGGCGGTGGCATAGGAGGTGCCGCTGCTTTTGGCGAGCTTGCCGCGGCTGCTGCTCGAGCCCGAGATCGTGCTGCTCGAGCCGCTGTCGCCGTCGTCGGTCTCGTCGGCTTCGGTACCCGGCGAAAACGAGCCCGGATCGTCGCCTTCGACCGGTGGCAGGGCTTTGGCATCCAGGCCGACGAAACGGTCGGCGACGCGCACCCCTTCGGCCGGCGCCCAGACATCGATCAGCTCCTTGCCGGCCCGGTAGTCCTGCCAGATCCGCCGTTGCCAGGTGACACCGCCGCAGCCGATGGTCCGGTTGTATTTGCCGGGATAGGTGACGCTGTCGATCACCTGGCCGCCGGCGGCGACGATGATCACCCCTCGCATGTAGGCGCGATCGACGGCGTCGCCCATGCCGCCGCTCTTCCCGGCCGGGAAGAACGGCATGCCGAGGCTGATGCTGATCACCCCGCAGCCGGCGGCGACGGCCCGGTCGATCGCCACGGCCACCGCCCGGCGATGCCGCTCGCGGCTGAGCACCACGCTGTTGACGCAGCGAAACGGCACGACCGGCAGGCCGGGGGCGATGCCGATGGTGGTCACATCGTCCGGGTCGAGCCGCCGGGCGTCGCCGCAGATCACGCTCAGCGTGCGGGTGCCGTGCCCCGGATTGCCCTCGTAGTCGAGCGGGTCGGCGGCATCCGCCGTATCGTCGATGGTGTTCCAGCCGGCATCGACGGCGAGCCAGCTGGCATCGCCCGCCCAGTCACCGAAGATCGGATGGCGGGTGTAGCCGGTGTCGAGATGGCCGACCCGGATCGTCCCCCAGTCGAGCGTTCCGTCGGGGTGCTGCGGCAGCAGTCGCCGAGCCGCCGCGGCGCCCACCATCCGGAGATTCCAGTCCCGCCGCGGCGCCATGATCGTTCTCCGGGCCTTCGTGCGGGCGCCATAGTAGCACAGGCCCGAGCGATCCGGCAGTGTCCGCGCGGCTGCCGGTGCCGGCAGGATCAGGGCGCCACGCTGCGGCTGGCGGCTGCCCGGTCCTCGCCCTTGGCGTGCCGGCGGGTGGTGAGGTGGGCCGGGTTCAGGTGCCGGTGGTGGCCATACGGTCGGCCGGTCCAGCTTGCACGGCCGAACCGCTGGCCGCCGCCCGGATCGGCAGCTCGCTGCCGTGACGGTGGAGCGCGATGGCGTCGCGACCGCTGCGCTTGGCCCGGTACATCGCCGCATCGGCCAGGCGAACGGTCTCGTCGGGGTCGCAGCTGTCGGCGGGAAAGCAGGCGATGCCGATCGTCAGGCTGAGCTCGACCTCGCGTCCCTCGACCCGAAACGGCCGTTTCAGCGCCGCCCGGATGGTCCCGGCGATCGCCTCGACCGCGGTCGTTTCGGCGATCCCGTCGAGCAGGATCACGAATTCGTCACCGCCGAAGCGTGCGACCGTGTCGGTCTTGCGGGTGCTCGCGGTGAGCCGCCGGGCCGCCTCGATCAGGATGGCATCGCCGGCGCCGTGGCCGAGGCTGTCGTTGACCGGCTTGAAATGGTCGAGGTCGAGCATCAGGACGGCGCCGGCGCCGCCGCGGCGTCGCGCCCGCTCGAGCGCTGCCACCAGCCGGTCGCCGAACAGGCGGCGATTGGCGAGCCCGGTCAGCGGGTCGTGCTGCGCCTGCGCCAGCATGCGGGCTTCGTGTGCCTTGCGTTCGCTGATGTCCTCGACGATCGACCAGATCAGCGGCGTGCCGTCCCGATCCTCGACCAGGATGCCGTTCAAGAGCACCGGATAGCGGGTGCCGTCCTTGCGGCGGTATTCCTTTTCGAGCGGCCCGTAGCGGCCGTTTTCCAAGAGGCTGCGCCGCGCGGCGGCCTCCAGCGGATGGTTGGGCTCGGGCGTCACGTCCAAATAGCTGAGTTGGAGAAACTCCGCCCGGCTGTAGCCGGTCGGCGCCAGCAGGGCGTCGTTGACCTCGAGAAACCGTCCGGTGGCGAAGTCGTTCAGGGCGATGCCGACCGGGCAGAGCTCGAACAGGCCACGCAACAGTGCCTCGTTCTGCTCGAGCGCGCTCTTCGCCTCGAGGCGCTCGGTGATGTCGGTGACCGAGCAGACCACCCGACCGGCGCTGTCGGCGGCGGCCGGCAACGGTGCTGCATTGACCGAAAGGAACCGGCGACTGCCGTCCGGCCAGACGATGGCATGGCGGATGTCCTGGACCGGCCGTCCGGTCGCCGTCACCCGGGCGAACGGCAGCCGGTCCGCCGGGAAATCGCTGCCGTCGAGCTCGGTGATGCGCCATTCGGGGTCCTCGTAGCGTCGCTCGCCGACCCGTTGCGCGCTGATGCCGAGCACCCGCTCGGCTTCGTCGTTGGCGAAACGGATCCGCCCTTCGCCGTCCAGAACGACGATGGCCGAGACGCTGGTCGCCATGATCTGCTCGAGAAACGCGTGCTCCGCTTCGAGCCTCTGCTCGAGGCGCTTGCGCTCGGTGATGTCGACATGGCTGCCGACGATCTCGGTGATCTCGCCGGCGGCGTCGCGCAGCGCCCGGAGCTGGTCGATCACCCAGATATAGCGGCCGTCGGCGCGGCGGATCCGATAGGTGTGCCGCCAGGGCCCGTCGGCACCGGCGGCGAACCAGCCGAGCGGTTCGGCCATCGCCCGCTCGCGGTCGTCGGGATGAAGGTGATCCTGCCACCAGGTCGGCCAGGCGAGAATCTCGGCTGCGCTGTAGCCGAAGAAGTCCACGCAATTGCCGCTGACATAGGTCGGTTGCCAGGTCTTGGCGTCGGCGGCATAGATCATGGTCGGTGCCGACTGCAGCAGTTGATCGAGCCGGTCGTGGCTGCTCTCCAGCCGGGCCTGGGCCGCCTTTTGCGCGGTGATGTCCTGATGCGTGCCGGACATCCATTCCGGCAGACCGTCCGCGGTCCAGCTCGCCACGCGGCCGCGATCGAGCACCCAGACCCAATGCCCGGCCTTGTGGCGCATCCGCGCCTCCCATTCGTAGAACGCCGTCTCGCCGGCGAAGTGCCGCTGCAGCAGGGCCTCCGAACGGGCCAGATCCTCGGGATGGCAGTAGTGCATCCAGGTTCGGATCGTGGTGGGCGAGATGTCGTCGAGGGTGAGGCCGATGATCTCGGCCCAGCGCTCGTTGAAGCGCGTCTCGCCGGTCTGGACGTTCCACTCCCAGGTGCCGACATTGGTCCCGGCGATGATGTCGGCGAGGCGGCGCTCCTGCCGCTTCAGCTCGGTGATGTCGATGCGCAGGCCGACCCGGCCGCCGTCCGGGGTGGTGCGCTCGATGATCCGCAACCATCGGTCGTCGGGGAGATGCTGCTCGATGACCGACGAGGCTCGGCGGTGGGCGCGCAGCCGCTCTTTAAGCCATGCCTCCTCCCGGCCGACGGCATCGGCGTACTGGCCATGGCGGAGGCCGAAGCGGAGGATGTCCTCGAACCTCGTACCCGGTACGAGCGCCGGAGCACTGAGCGCATAGATCTCGCGGTAGCGCTGGTTGCAGAGCACCAGCCGGTCGTCCTCGTCATAGAGGACGAAGCCGTCGGCCAGGGTCTCGATCGCGTCGCGCAGCTGGCGCTTCGACTGTTCGGCCAACGCCTCCAGCCGCGCGCACTCGCCTGCTTCGGCCGGCGCAGATCCGCTGCTCTCGCCGTCCGCCCGCTCGCCTGCCATCTCTGAACCCGCCATGTCGTTGCGCCGTGCCCGCTCCGGATAGCGTGCCCGAGTGAACAGGAGCTTAACAACACCGAACAATCGAAACCATTCTCATGTCGACGAGTTGTTCCCTTCACGATTGTGGCCGGGCGCTTCAACCGCGCTCGATGCGGCGATCGCCGTCGGCCCTTGCGGCGACGGTGGCGAAAAACCGGGACTGGCCGCGGCCCGCACGCTTCGCTGCGTACATCGCCTTGTCGGCATTGCGGAGCAGCAGATCCGGATCGTTGCGCTCGGCATCGTAGATGCAGATGCCGATGCTGACGCCGAGTTGCATCGGCTCGCCGTCGACTTTGAACGGGCGGGCAAAGGTGCGGTGGATCTTGCGGGCGATCGCCTCGGCGTCGGTCGGGGCCTTGATGTCGTCGAGGAGCAGCAAGAACTCGTCGCCACCGAAGCGGGCGACGGTGTCGGTCGCCCGGGTGCAGGTGCCGAGCCGGGCGGCGACCTCGATCAGGACCTGATCGCCCGCCTTGTGGCCGCGGCTGTCGTTGATCGACTTGAAGTTGTCGAGATCGAGCATCGCCACCGCCCCGATATGCCGGCCGCGCCGGGCGCGCTCCAGCGCCTGCTCGAGGCGCTCGCGGAACAGCCGGCGATTGGGCAGGCCGGTGAGTTCGTCGTAATGGGCCTGGCTCAAGATCTGCGCCTCGGTCGCCTTGCGCTCGGTGATGTCCTCGACGATCGACCAGAGGAGCCGGCGCCCGCCGGTGTCGGTGACCAGCGTGCTGCTCAAGCGCACCGGAAAGCGGCTGCCGTCTTTGCGGATGTTCTCCTTTTCGTGCGGCGTGTAGGCGCCGTCGTCGAGGAGCAGGGCCCGCCTGTCGCGATCGCCGGCGTGGTACTCTTCCGGCGTGATGTCGAAGTAGCTGCGTTGCAGCAACTCGGCGCGGGCGTAGCCGAGTTGCCGAAGGATGGCGTCGTTGACGTCGATGAAAGCACCCGTGTCGAAGTCGGTGAGGGCGATGCCGACGGGGCAGAGTTCGAAGAGGCCGCGCAGCAGGGTTTCCTTGTGGCGGAGGCGCGTTTCGGCCGCGACCTGATCGGTGATGTCGGTGACCGAGCAGACGACGCGCCGCGGCCCGCTCGCCGAGGGGGCCAGCGGCGCTGCATTGATCGAGAGCATGCGACGGCCGCCGTCCTTGCCGTTGATCGCCAGGCGGACGTCGAAAACCGGCTCGCCCGTCGCCAGGACCGTCGTGCAGGGGAGCTGGTCGGGGGGAAAAGGGCTGCCGTCGAAAGTGGTGACCCGAAGCGCCGGGTTGTCGAAGCAGCGCTCGGTCGCGGCGTCGATGCCGAGCACCCGCTCGGCGGCCTTGTTGCGGAAGACGATCGTGCCGCCGGCATCGATGACGACGATCGCCGACAGGCTGGTCGCCATGATCTGGTCGAGGAAGTCGCGTTCGGCGGCGAGGCTCTGCTCCAGGCGCTTGCGCTCGGTGATGTCGCGCACCAGGACGATCAGCGTGGGTTCGCTGGCGGTGCCGTCGTCGGCATCCTTGCGGGCAATGGACAACTCGTACCATTCCCCGCCGTGGAAACCGTCGAGCCGGTAGTGCATGCCGGTGGAGCTGCCGGTCGAGAGCGCCTCGCCGATCGCCGCCGTGCAGATCCGGGTCGCCTCCGTCGGCATGGTCTCGGCGATGGTCCTGCCGATCAGTTCGTCCGGCGGGACCAGGAGCCGCTCCGGGTCGGCCACGTGGCAGGCGAGGAAGCGGCCCTCTTGGTCCACCTCGAACAGCAGATCGGGGACGGCTCTGAGCGTCGCCTCCAGCTGCCGTTTGGCCCGGAGTGCCGCCGCTTCCTGGCGCTTGCGCTCGGTGATCTCGATCCGCAGGCCGATGCGTCCGCCTTCGAGCGTCGTCTGCTCGATGATCTGTACCCAGCGGCCGTCGGTGAGTTCCTGCTCCAGCGTTGCGTATGCCCGCCGATGTTCGGCGAGGCGGGCGGCGAGCCACGCTTCCTCCTGGCCTTCGGGGACGACGTACTGGCCGTGCTCCAGCCCGTAGCGGAGAATGTCCTCGAATCGGGCGCCCGGGGCGATGGCCGCAGCACTGATCGGGTAGATCTCGCGGTAGCGCTGGTTGCAGAAGACGAGGCGGTCGTCCGGATCGAACAAGACGCAGCCGTCGCCGAGCGCCTCCATGGCGAAGGACAGCTGTGCCCCGGCTTCGCGTGAGGCACGCTCCAGCAAGGTCAGGCGATGACGATCCCCGGCGGACGGGGTGGGTCGCGACTTGCCTTCGGCCAAGTTTTTATTCACCTGAGGATTGAGTTACGCCCCTTTTCTTCGCTGCCAAGGCATGCGGCAAGCGAGGTCAATTACCATAAAATGCGCAACGACCACTGTCTTTTTTCACCGCAAGTCTATCGCGGCGGAGCGGGTCGTTCAGTGACGCAGATCACCTCGGGGATCGAGCGCATCCTGCAGGCCGTCGCCGAGGATATTGCAGGCGATGACCGTGGCGAAAAGGAGGGCGCCCGGCCAGATCGCGAGTGCCGGGGCCTGCCAGATGATCTCTTGCGCATTGGTCAGCATGTTCCCCCAGGAGGGCAGCGGTGGCTGGATGCCGAGCCCGAGGAAGGAGAGGACCGATTCCGCCAGCATGATGTTGCCGATGGACAGTGTGGTCGCGACGATGATCGGCGAGGCGATATTGGGGAGGATGTGGCGCAGCGCGATCCTCATCGGGCCGGCGCCCAGGGCGCGGGCGGCGCGGATATAGTCGCGCTCCTTCTGGCTCAGCACGGCGGCGCGCACCAGGCGAGCGACGGTGGTCCAGCCGAAAAGCGCCACGAGGACGACGATGCGGTAGACGCTGCCCCAGCCGTCGCCGGCGAATGCCGAGGGCAGCCCGAGCTTGGTGACGTCGATGGCGGCGAGCACGATCAGCAGTGGCAAGAGCGGCAGGGCGATGACCGCATCGGTCAGGCGCATGAAAAAGCTGTCGGTGCGGCCGCCGGCATAGCCCGCGGCGAGGCCGATGGCGGTGCCGATGACGGCGGTCAAGAGTGCACCGCTGATCCCGACGAGGAGCGAGACGCGGCCACCCTCCATCAGGCGGATCAGCAGGTCGCGGCCGAGTTCGTCGGTGCCGAGCGGTTGCCCCGGGCCAGGTGGGGCCATGCGGTCGAAGAGATTGACGGTCTGGCCGTCGAGGCCGAAGGCAGCGCCCAGCGCCGGGCCGACGACGACGGCGACGATCAGGAACAGCAGCAGCCAAGCGCAGAGGACGGCCAGGCGGTGCCAGAGGAAGCGCCGCCAGAACCGCCGCCAGGGGCCCTGGCCCGTGGCGTTCGGCCGCCTGCCGACGCGGGTGAGCGGGGCTTCGGCGTCAGCCGCCATAGTCGATTCTCGGGTCCAGCCAGCCATAGGCGATGTCGGCGACCAGATTGGCGAGGAGGGTCACCAGCGTGGCGATCAGCAGCGCAGCCAGCGCCAGGTTGTAGTCGTTGCCCATGATCGAATCGTAGATCAGCTTGCCCATGCCGAGATAGGCGAAGATGGTCTCGACCACGAGCGAGCCGGAGAACAGGCTGCCGACATTCAAGGCGACGATGGTGACCAGCGACAGCATGGCGTGCGGCATGGCGTGGCGGACGACCACCGCGGTGCGCGAGAGGCCCTTGACCCGGGCGGTCCTGATGAAGTCCTCGCGCAGCGCCTCCAGCATCGCCGCACGGACGAAGCGGACGAAGGTGCCGGCGGCGAGCAGGGTGAGGGTCAGGACCGGCAGGATCAGGTAGCGCAGCCGGTCGAGGAGGTCGGTGGAGCCTACGGGTGCGGTGCCGCCCGCCGGCAGCCAGCCGAGCTGCACGGCGAAGACGATGATCAGGATCAGGCCGAGCCAGAAGGAGGGCACCGAGAACCCGGCGAAGGCCAAGAGGTTGACGGTGCTGTCGGTCAGGCCTCGGGGGTAGAGGGCGGCGACGATGCCCGCCGGGATCGCGAGCAGCAGGGCGAGGACCAGGCTCGTGCCCATGAGGATCAGGGTGTTCACGAGCCTCGGGCCGATCACGTCGACGACCGGGCGGGCGTAGAGTCTCGAATAGCCGAAATCGCCGGTGACGGCACCCTGCAGCCAGAACCCGTAGCGCTCGATCAGCGGCCGATCGAGGCCCTGCAGCGCCTTCAGCCGGGCGGCGTCCTCGGCGGTGATCTCGGGATCGGCCGAGAGCATCAGGTCGATCGGGTCGCCCGGCATCAGGCCGATCAGGGCGTAGATCAGGAACGACATCAACCAGAGCAAAAAAACCGTCTCGGCGATCCGCCGGCCGAGATAGCCGCTCATGCCCGATGCCGTTCTGCCGCCCGGCTCAACCGCCGCCCGCCACGTGCCAGTTCTCGACCGTCAGGCTGGTCGCCCCCATGTGGCCGGTGGGCGCCACACCGGCGAGCCACTCGGGCCAGATATGCGCATCGGCGCGGAAATAGAGCGGGATCACCGGGAGCTCCTCGGCGTAGAGCCGCTGCAGTTCGTGCCAGAGCTGTTCGCGGGCGTCGCGATCCAGGGTGATCTCGATCTCGTCGATCAGCGCGTCCATCGCCGCGTTGACGAAGCCCGGGTAGTTCTGCCCCGCCCAGCCGTTCGCCTCGGTCGGAATCTCCTCGGAATGCAGGGTCGAACGCGGCACGTTCTCGGGGCTGGAGATCCAGGCGTACATGCCCATGGCCGGGAAGCGCCGTTTGCTCATCGTCTCGCCGAAGAAGACGCGGGCCGGCTCGTTCTGGATGGCGACATCGATCCCGACTCGCTGCCACATCGACTGCAGCACCTGCTGGACCAGTTCGCGCGAGCGGTTGCCGGCGGTGGTCATGATGGTCAGGCGAAGCGGCTCGCCAGCGGCGTTGTGGCGCACACCGTCGCGGATCTCGGTCCAGCCGGCCTCGTCGAGCAGGGCGCGGGCGGCATCGAGATCCTCGCCATAGGTCGGGATGTCCTCGGTATACACCCAGTCCAGGGGATTGACGTTGCCGTGGGCCACGGCCTGCCGACCGTCGAACAGCTGCCGGCTCAGGGCTTCGCGGTCGATGCTGCGGATCAGCGCTTCCCTGATCCGCCGGTCGGCGAGGATCGGGTTGTCGAGATTGAGGTCGATATGCTCGTAGATCAGCCCGGGCTTGTAGAACACCCGGAACCGCTCGCCGTGCCGGGCCTCGAACGCGGTCGCCTGGTCCAGGGCCAGGCCCAGGGAGCCCTCGATCATGTCGATCTCGCCGGAGAGCAGGTTGGCCTCGAGGGCGGCCGTGTTCTCGATCGTGCGGATGACGATCTGGTCGAAGGCCGGCTCCTTGCCCCACCACTCGGGATTGCGCTCGAGGGTGATGAAGGCGCCGGTCTCCAGGCTCGTGATCCGGTAGGGGCCCATCGCCAGACCGGGATTGGTGGGGTCGGTATCGAAGAGGGTGCGGTTGCGGTAGGTGGCGGGGTCGGCCTCGAACACCTCGCGCTCGAGGTGCTCGGGCAGCAGCCGCAGATCGTTGATTGCGGGATAGAGGAAGGTGAGCTTCTCGCTCTCGATCACGAAGGTCTTGTCGTCGATGATCTCGAGCTCGACGACGCGGCGGTAGAGCTCGGCATTGCTGAAGCCGCTCTGCTCGTGCTTGCCGACCTCGATGGTGAACGCGACGTCGCGGGTGGTGACCGGTGTGCCGTCGCCCCAGCGGGCTTCGGGATGCAGCGTGTAGCGGGTCCGGACGCCTTTCGTGCCGTCGTCGCGCTCGACCACCTCGGCGGTGCCGGCGTCGAGATCGGGAAGCTCGAGGCAGAGCCAGCACTGCAGCTCCCAGTCGGCGTCGAACTGGGTGATCGGCCGGTGGGTGAAGCCGAGCACGTAGGACTTGGCCGCCATGCTGTCGATATTGGGATTGAGCGTGGACGGGTATTGCGTGATCCCGATGGTCAGCCGCTCGCGGGCGACGGCCGGGCCGCCCAGGAGCAGGAGGGCGGCGAGGGCGAGGATCGTCCAGGGCCAGGGGCGACGCATCGTCTAGCGCTCCGGTTGCGGTCGGTCGGCATTCACATGCGCATCGAAATGACGCAAAGTCCGGCGGATTCCAACCTTTTCGCGCAGCGGGTGGCATGGCGGCGAAGACGACCTTGAACGCGAAGAACCTCGAGGCGCTGGGTGCGGCACGCCTGGCCGAGCTGTTGCTGGAGCTTTCGACCGGCAATGCGGCGGCCAAGCGCAAGCTCCGGCTGGAGCTCGCCGGTGAGGCCAGCCCGCAGCAGCTGGCCCGAGAGGTGAGAAAGCGGCTGGTCTCGATCGGCAAGGCCAGGAGCTTCATCGACTGGCAAAAGCGCAAGGCCTTCGTCGATGATCTGGAGGCGCAGCGGCAGGCCATCGGCAAGATCGCCGAGGTCGATCCGAAAGAAGCACTGGAGCTCGCCTGGCGGTTTCTCGATCTCGCGAATTCCGTCTATGCGCGCAGCGACGACGGCAGCGGCGCGATCCCGCGCGTCTTCGCCGCGATGCTGGCCGATCTGGGCGGCATTGCCGCGGCGGCGCGGCCGGCGCCCGAGACGCTGGCCGAGACAGTGTTTCGGGCGATCCGGAACAACGATTACGGCCAGTTCGACGGGGTGATCGAGCTCACCGCACCGGGATTGGGCGAGCCCGGTCTCGCCCGGCTCGAATCGTTACTGGAGAATGCCCTGCAACCGGCCGATGCCGAGGCGAAGCCGCGCGCGGCCGGCGGGCTCGGTGGAATGCGGGATCACGAAGCGTTCGAGCAGCAGTATCGGGCGCGGGCCTTGCGCCGGGCGCTGCAGGCGATCGCCGATGCGCGCGGTGATGTCGACGGCTTTATCGCCCGCGTCGACGCGGAGACGCAGCGGGTGCCGGGGGTCGCCGCCGATATAGCTTCACGGCTGCTCGCCGCCGGGCGGATCGAGGAGGCGTGGGCGGCGATCGAAGCCGGCACGCCGAAGCCACGGCGTCGGGACGTCCCCGACGAGTTCACCTTGGTCGAGACGGTCGGCGGTGTGCGGCTCGGCTCAGGGGAACGGAAGTGGCAGGAGGTTCGCCTCGCGGTGATGGAGGCGAAAGGGCTGCACGAGGCGGCCCAGGCCTTTCGCTGGTCGTGTTTCGAGGCGAAACTCGATGCCGGGCATTTGCGCGATTACCTGAAGCGGCTGCCGGATTTCGACGACCTCGAGGCCGAGGCGAAGGCGTTGGCGCAGGTGGTCGAGCATCGCGACGTGCATCGCGCCCTGTTTTTTCTCGTCGAGTGGCCGGCACTCGACAAGGCAGCGGCGATGCTGAGCCGCCGCCACCAGGAGCTCGACGGTGACGCCTACCCGTTGTTGACGCCGGCGGCCGACAAGCTGGCCGGCAAGCAGCCCTTGGCGGCCATGCTCTGCTTGCGGGCGATGATCGAGTTCACGCTCGATAAGGCGAAATCGACCCGCTACGGCCATGCGGCAAGGCATTTGGCGACGTGCGCGAGCCTTTCGTCGGCGATGACCGATTTTGCCGCCATCGAGCCGCATGCGCGTTTCGTTGCGCGGTTGCGGGCGAAGCACGGGCGCAAATACGGCTTCTGGCACCAGGTGACGTAGCGGGCGTCGGCGCGCGGCGGACGGCCGTGCGTGGCGTCGCGCCGAACGCGTTTCGGCCGTTGTGAACGGCAACGGGCCGATGCCACTGGACGTGGCACCAGCCCGCACCATTTCGTTCACGTCGAAGGTGGTCGGCCGCCCTACTCGGCCGGTACGGCGACCGCGTCGGACCGACGCTCCTCGGCCTTGTCCTTTTTCAAGATCATCAACTGATGCGCAGCAACGGCGAGCGGCACGCCGAAGGTCAGAGCCCAGCGCAGCAGGATAAAAAGGCCTGTCGTCATTTGATCACCCTCATCTGTGTGATCCCCCTACCGGAAATACGCGGCGCTTCGAAAATAGATCGATGGCGATTTGTGCCAGATTGTCGCACCCTATTGTCATTAATTATTGACAGGTGTCGCCGTCAGCCTCATTTTATTCATGCTGTGGTGGTAAATTATTCGGGAACGCGGGAGATTCTGCGGCTTCGATAGGTGCGGTGCCGTGGCAAGCGGCAACGCCGAGGCTCACGCAGGTGTTGCGGCCGACCCGTCGAAGCAGCGTGCGAGCGTCTTCATGCCCGCTTCGATCTCGCCCTTGGTGAGCCCGGCATAGCCGAGCAGCAGGCCGGCCCGATCGGGCTCGCCCTGGTAGAGGGCCGCCAAGGGCGTCACCTCGACGCCGCGCTGCCGGGCCCGAACGGCGATGGCCCGGTCATCGCTGCCGGGCGGCAGGTAACCCACGAGGTGCATGCCGGCTTCGGCGGGGTGCAGGCTCAGTCGGTCGCCGAGATGGCGAGCGGCGGCATCGAGCAGCATCGCCTGGCGCTCGGCGTAGAGGGCGCGCATGCGGCGGATATGGGCGGTCAGCGAGCCGTCCTTGATGAACTCGGCCAGGGCCGGCTGGACCAGCGTGGAGGGATGGGTGTCGGTGAGCCGGCGAATGGCACCGAAGGCTCGGACCAGGTGCTCGGGCACCACCATGTAGCCGAGGCGCAAGGCCGGGAACATCACCTTGCTCATGGTGCCCACATAGATAACCCGGCCGTCGGCATCGAGACCCTGCAGGGCGGCCAGGGGCCGGCCGGCGTAGCGGTACTCGCTGTCGTAGTCGTCCTCGAGGATGAAGGCGTCGGATTCTCTCGCCCAGTCGATCAGCTCGAGCCGGCGCGCCAGGCTCATGGTGACGCCCAAGGGGAACTGGTGCGAGGGCGAGACGCAGGCCATCCGCGCGTCCGGGGCGGTCCGGCGCCCCGCGGCGACGACGATGCCGGCGGGATCGACCGGGACCGGCACGACGTCGGCGCCGCCGGCGATCAAGGCGCCGATCAGGCCCGGATAGCCCGGCTCCTCGACCCACACGCGATCGCCCGGATCCAGCAGCACCCGGGCGGTGAGGTCGAGCGCCTGCTGCGCACCCGAGACCACGAAGATCTGCTCGGGATTGCAGCGGACCGCCCGTGCTGCACCCAGATAGGCGGCGAGCGCCTCGCGCAACGGGCCGTAGCCGGCGGCCTCGCTGCCGATCAAGAGGCGCTTGGGCGGATTGCGCCAGGTGCGGGCGAGGCGGCGGGCCCAGTCCTCGAAGGGAAAGCGGGCGAGTTCCGGCAGGCCGGGGGCGAAGGCACTGGGGCGGTTCTCCGGCTGCGGCAGGGAATTCAGCTTTTGCCCGCGGGCCGAGGGGCCGGGCGGGGTCGTGGGTGTCGCCGGGTCCTGGTCGAGCTTGCGGGCGTTGAGCGCTTCTTCGGGCAGCTGGCGGCTGACGAAGGAGCCGGCACCCACCCGCCCCTGGATATAGCCCTCGGCCAAGAGCTGCTCGAAGGCGGCGAGCACGGTGTTGCGCGAGACGCCGAGGTCGCTGGCGAGGGAGCGGGTCGAGGGCAGCCGGGCACCGGGCGGCAGGCGGCTCTCCAGGATCGCGTCCCTCAGCCCGAAATAGAGCTGGCGGTGCAGCGGTGCTTCGGCCGCGGGGTCGAGGGCGATCGAGGCGAGGTAGAGGGGACCGCTCTTGGTTCGGGTCATCGGTCGTGTCGCATCGGCTGATTGGCCCTCTCGTTTCGGCTCGAATCCGCCTCGTGGCAAGCCATTTGATCGCACCGTGACACGTCCGGCCGCCTCGTCTATGCAGCGGGCACACGATCGAGAGGCGTCGAAGGGAGTCGGACATGCGGCGTGGGCGCAATGCCAAGATCGTTGCGACCTTGGGTCCGGCGAGCTCGAGCGAGGCGACGGTTGCAGCGCTCGCCGAAGCCGGGGCCGACGTCTTTCGCCTCAATTTCAGCCACGGCAGCCACGACGAGCACGCCGAGCGGCTCGAGCACGTGCGCGCGGCCGAGCGCCGGATCGGGCGGCCGATCGGCGTGCTCGTCGATCTGCAGGGCCCCAAGCTGCGGATCGGCCGCTTCGACAAGGGCCGGGTCGGGCTGACGCGCGGCGAGCGCTTCCGCGTCGATCTCGATCCGGCACCCGGTGATCAAAAACGCGTGCACCTGCCGCATCCCGAGATCTTCGAGGCGTTGCGGCCGGGGGCGGAACTTCTGCTCGACGACGGCAAGATCCGGCTCGAGGTCGAGGACTGCGGCCCCGATTTTGCCGAGACCGTGATCACCGCCGGCGGCGGGCTCTCCGACCGCAAGGGGGTGAACGTCCCCAACGTCGTCCTGCCGATCGCGGCGATGACCGAGAAGGACCGGCGGGATCTGCAGTTCGGACTCGATCTCGGGATCGACTGGGTGGCTCTCTCCTTCGTTCAGCGCGAGGAGGACATGGCCGAGGCACGCCGGCTGGTCGCCGGCCGCGCCGCCCTGATGGCGAAGATCGAGAAGCCTTCGGCGATCGATCGGCTGGGGCCGATCATCGATCTCGCCGACGGGATCATGGTGGCCCGGGGCGATCTCGGGGTGGAGATGCCGCCCGAGGTGGTCCCCGGGCTGCAGAAGCGGATCATTCGGGCCGCCCGCGATGCCGGCAAGCCCGTGATCGTCGCGACGCAGATGCTGGAGAGCATGATCACCAACCCCGCACCCACCCGGGCCGAGGCCTCGGATGTGGCGACCGCCGTCTATGACGGCGCGGATGCGGTGATGCTCTCGGCCGAGAGTGCCGCCGGCGAATACCCGATCGAGTCGGTGGCGATCATGGACCGGATCATCAAGCAGGTGGAAGCGGACGAGCTCTACCGTTCCTACATCGAGGCGTTCCAGGCGGAGGCCGAGCGCACCTCGGCGGATGCCATCACCTATGCCGCCAATATCGTCGCGCAGACCATGGAGGCGGCCGCCATCGTCACCTACACGACGTCCGGTGCGACCGCCCTTCGGGCGTCACGCGAGCGGCCGGTGACACCGATCCTCGGCCTGATCACGCGGATGGTCACGGCACGCAAGCTGGCGCTCGCCTGGGGCGTGCATGCGGTGCATTGCGACGATGCCACCGATCTCGACCAGATGGTGCAGCGGGCGCGCAAATACGCCAAGGAGGAGGGCTTCGCCCAGCCCGGCGAGAGCGTCGTGGTGACCGCGGGCCTGCCGTTCGGCACCCCCGGCGCCACCAATATTCTCAGGGTCGCCTGGGTGACCTGAGGGCGGAAGGAAAGATGTGGGGGAAATGATTTCCCCCACGCCCCCTCGATACTCGGCGCCGGCGGCTGTCTCCACCGTTTCAGCCCGATCTGCCGCTCAGAGGGGCAGGCCGCGCATCAGTCGGGGCAGGTCGCCGACCAGGCCCATGGCGTGGCGCATGAAGAATTTCTTGGCGGGCGGGATGCGGTCGACGAGCGCCAGGCCGGTTTCGCGGACGAGGCGCAGGGGCAGGATATCGTTGGCGAACAGGCGGTTGATCCCGTCGGTGACGGCGACCAGCGCCAGGCTGTCGAACGACCGCCAGGTGGCGTAGCGCTCGAGCGCTTCGGGTGCTCCGGGGTCGAGGCCGAGGCGCAGCCGGTCGACGATGATCTCGGCGATCGCCGCGATGTCGCGCACGGCGAGGTTCCAGCCTTGGCCGGCGATCGGGTGGATGCCGCGGGCGGTATCGCCGACCAGCACCGCGCGCTCGGTGGTGTAGCGGTCGGACCAGACGAGCACGAGCGGGTATGACCAGCGATGGCCCTCGAGGGTGAGCTTGCCCAGCTGGTCGCCGAAGCGGTCCTGCACTTCGGCGGTGAACGCCTTGTCGTCGAGTGCCTCGACCGCCTCGGCGACGCTGTCGTCGAGGGCCCAGACGATCGACGAGCGGTCGCCCGGCAGCGGCAGCATGGCAAAGGGGCCGTCGGGGAAAAAGCGCTCGACCGCCTTGCCGTCGTGCGGCAGCTCGTGGGCGAGGGTGCAGACCAGGCCGGTCTGGCCGTATTTCCAGGTTTTGGCCCCGATCCCGAGGGCTTCGCGGGTGCGCGAGAAGCGGCCCTCGCAGACGGCGAACAGGCTCGCCTTGATCCGGCTGTGGTCGGCAAGCTCGGCCTCGATGCGATGCGCGGTGCGGTTCATCGCGGTGATGGTGGCGGGGGCGCGAATCGTAACCTCGGGTGCGCGCTCGATGGCGGCGAGCAGGCCCAGGCGGATGTGCTGGTTGGGGACGATCCAGCCGAGCGGCTCGCTGCCGACGTCGTGGTAGTCGTAATGGACGGTGATCGGTGAGCTCTGCTCGCCGACCTCGATCTCGAGGATCGGCTCGGCCTCGCTCGCCATGTCGTCCCAGGCACCGATGGTGGCGAGCGCCTGCTTCGCCCCTCGGGCGATGGCGGTCACCCGGCCGTCGAAGGTGGCGGTGGTGGTGGTCGGGATCGGCCGTTCCTCGACCAGCAGGACACGGGCACCGGCACCACCGACGGCGGCAGCGAGGGCGAGGCCGGTAAGGCCGCCGCCCTGGATGATCAGATCATAGTGCTTGTTCAAGCGGCACCCTGCCTTTTTGCCCAATTTTTAATCAATTGCGTCCCTCTTCGGCAAATAGCGCATGGCCGACCGTTCGCCCATGCGACCCATCGGCCCGCCGGATCGGCGCTCGTACCGGGCACTCCTCGGCTTTGGCACGCGACTTGCTGTGTTTTGGCCGAACCGTTCTGGCCCGGGCGGACCGCTGTCCGGTGCTGCCACCTTAAACGTCTTGGCATCGCGGGAGAAACGCATGCTCGAACATCTGACACGGCAGGCGGGCGCTGTACCGACGGGCGGCCTCGTGGCTGCGCCGATCGGCTCGCTCGCCGGCACCGGTCGTCTCGTCCTTTTCGGCTCCGTCATCGCCGCGGCGCTGCTGGCCACCGGGACCGCGTTCGGTCAGGAGGCCGAGGTCGCGGAGGAGGTGGCCGAGGCCGCTGCCGAGTTGGCGACCGGTGGGGTCACCGAGGAGGTGGGCTTCATCCTCAACTCGCTGCTCTTCCTGATCGGCGGCTTTCTCGTCATGTTCATGGCCGCCGGCTTCGCCATGCTCGAGGCCGGCATGGTCAGGAAGAAGAGTGTCGGCACCCAGTGCCTGAAGAACATTTCGCTCTACTCACTGGCCGGCATCATGTACTACGTGATCGGCTACAACCTGATGTACAGCGGGGTCGACGGTGGCTATTTCGGCTCGATCTCGCTGTTCTCCTGGGCGGGTGACGCCGTAGTGGCCGAGGGCGATCTGTCGGGCGGCTATTCGGCGGCCTCCGACTGGTTCTTCCAGATGGTGTTCGTCGCCACCGCCGCTTCGATCGTCTCCGGCACCGTCGCCGAGCGAATCAAGGTCTGGCCGTTCTTGATCTTCGTCCTGGTGCTGACCGGCGTCATCTATCCGATTGCCGGCTCCTGGGGCTGGGGCGGCGGCTGGCTCAGCGAGATGGGCTTCTCCGACTTCGCCGGTTCGACCATCGTCCACTCGGTGGGCGGCTGGGCCGCCCTCGCCGGTGCCATCTTCCTGGGGGCCCGTGCCGGCAAGTTCGGCCGCGACGGCCAGGTCTATCCGATGCCGGCGAGCTCGCTGCCCTTGGCCACGCTCGGCACCTTCATCCTCTGGTTCGGCTGGTTCGGCTTCAACGGCGCCTCGCAGCTCGCCATGAACACCGCCGAGGACATCGCCGCCATCGCCCGGATCTTCGCCAACACCAACCTCGCCGCGGCTGGCGGTGTGATCGCGGCGATGATCGCGTGCCAGGCGATCTACAAGAAGATCGACCTGACGCTCGCCTTGAACGGTGCGATCGGTGGTCTGGTCTCGATCACCGCCGAGCCGCTGGCCCCCACCGGCCTCACCGCGATGCTGATCGGCGGTGTGGGTGGTGTGCTGGTCGTCGTCACCGTGCCGCTGCTCGACAAGCTCCGCATCGACGACGTCGTCGGTGCGATCCCGGCCCACTTGGTCTGCGGCATCTGGGGCACCATGATCGTGCCGTTCACCAACACCGATGCCGCCTACGGCACGCAGCTGATCGGTGTCGTCGCCTACGGCGCGTTCGCCTTCGTCGCCAGTGCGATCGTCTGGGGGGTGCTCAAGGCCACCGTCGGGATCCGTATCGACCAGGAGGACGAGGAACGCGGGGTCGATGCCGCAGAGCTCGGCATGGAAGCCTATCCGGAGTTCGGCCCGAACGCTGCCTGACCCCCAGGGCTCGGGTAGCGACCTTCGACGGCCCGGGGGGCGACCCCCGGGCCTTTTTTTGTCCGCCCGCCGACGGCCACCGCGCTTTTTGGCGGCGAGGTTCACGACGTGTAACATCGGCTCGACGGGCCGGCTCGGTGTCGCGGTCGAGCCCGTGCCCAGAGGAGGTGGTTCCGTGCTGCTACGCTCGGCATCGTCGTCGGACAGTGGCTTCGTGCGGTTTTTCGAGGCGCTCTACGACCCGGCGCTGGTCATCGATCCGACGAGCGGGCAGATCGTCGTCGCCAACCATGCGGCACTCGGGCTTTTGGGCTACAGCCCCGAGGAGCTCGGCCGATTGACGCCGAGCGATATCCACCCGCACGAGCTGCCGCGCCTCGAGGCGTTTCTCGCGGCGGTTCGAGCACACGGCCGCTGGACCGGCGACGACCTCTCCTGTCGGACCAAGAGCGGCCAGCGCGTGCCGGCCGAAGTCCGGGCCACCCGGCTCGAGCTCGACGGCCGGCCGTTCATCGTCGCCCTCATCCGCGATCGCCGGCAGGACCGGCGACGACCAGGGCGACGACGGCCTGCTCGCCGTGGCTCGACACACCGCCGTCCTCCAAGAGCCGTTCTCGGGTCATGAAGCTTTCGAGCACCGCCGGGTTCTCGCCCAGCATCCGGTAGATATTGGGCACATTGCCGGCGAACTCGGCGGCGACCGCCGCGAGCAGGCGAGAGGTGCGGCTGGCGTGCGGCTCGGCGGCCGCCGTGCGGTCAGGCGGCGCGCGATCGGCCGGCGAAGGCGCATTTTCGGCCGGCTCTCGGTCCATCGGTGACGGACTCCCCCCAAACAAGTCGAACGGGATGAGCTGCCGGAGCGGACGGCGTGCCCGGCAGCCTGCCGTCATGCATACGCCGCATGCTGCCGGTCGAAAAGGCGCCCGGCCATGCCGCCGGGACGTGCTCCAATGGATATGATCGGGTGTGAAAGCGAGACGGACGGAATCGCCATCGCGTCGCACGTGCGTATTTGGGGATGCATCGAAATGTTATTCGCCTTATGGTTGTGCGCAACACGATCATGGCGGTGGGAGTCCGGCGCATGCGGCTGCTGGTGGTGGATGACGATCCGGTTTCGACGGCACTCGTCGAGGCGGCGCTGCAGCGCCAGCATTACGTGGTCGAGTGCACCGATCGGGGCGAGGACGCGCTCGAGCTCCTCAAGGTTTACGACTTCGATGCCGTGGTGCTCGATCTGCGCCTGCCCGATCTCGACGGCGGCGCACTGCTGCGGCGGTTGCGCGGCATGGGCTCGCTGGTGCCCGTGATGATCGTCTCGGGCGTCGACGATCGCGCCGCGCGCATCCAGGCCCTGCTCGACGGGGCCGACGACTATCTCGCCAAGCCGGTCGATCGCGACGAGTTGGTGGCCAGGCTCAAGGTGCTGATCCGCCGGGCCAAGGGACATGCCACCTCGGAAATCCGGATCGGCCGGCTGGCGGTCGATCTCGCCTCGCGAACGGTGACGGTCGACGACCAGCCGCTCAAGGTGACGGCGAAGGAGTACGGCATTCTGGAACTGCTCGCCCTGCGGCGCGGCACGACGCTGAGCAAGGAGGTTTTTCTCGACCACCTCTACGGCGGAATCGACGAGCCCGAGCAGAAGATCATCGACGTTTTCATTTGCAAGCTCAGAAAGAAGATCCAGGCGGTAGGCGGTGCCCCCGGGATCGAGACGGTCTGGGGGCAGGGCTACGTGCTGCGTGAGCCGCGTGACGGGACACCGGGCCTCGCCGAAGCCGCGCCCGCATTCTTCGGTCCCGACCTCGAGCCCGCGGCCCTTGCCGCCCTGCGCGCGGCCGAGCTCGAGGCCCTGCTGCTCGAGTTCCTGCCCGACAGCGCGCCGGACGAGCCGCCGTTCTCGGGTGGCTTCGCCGCCTGAACGCCGGCGCAGGAGCGCTGCGGCGGCTGCGGGCCGCACCCGGTCGGGTGCGATCGCCAACGGCGTGGGAACCGCATTGCCGGTTGCATCGTTGATCGTCGGAGAGCGGGCAACGGCAGCAACGTCCGAGCCTGCTCGATGGTCAACAATCGGGAGAACGTCTTATGCGATTCCACCTTCCTATCGCTACCGCCATAGCCCTCGTCCTCGGCCTCGCCGCTGCACCCGTGACGGCGCAAAATCCGGCCGCGCAGGACGCCGATCGGTTGTTCGGTGACTACACCGATACGGGCATGATCCAGAATGTCGACGAGGCCGGCCGGATCATCGAGGTCGACGGCATTCGCTACCTGCTCGACGAGAGCATCGATGTCGGCGATCTGAATGTCGGCGAGCAGGTGATGGTGCAGTTCGAGCAGGCGTCCATCGGCACCGAGCTCGTCGCCACCGAAATCGAGCCGGTCGACGAGTAGGCCGCTCCGGTTTCGACGGCGCCACCGCCAGCGAGCGGTCGTGCGCCGCGGCACCGACCCGGCGATCGATCGACGATCGCCGGCGCGCAACGGCCGGATGGCAACATCCGGCCGTTGTCGCGTCCGGTCCCCGGGCGATTGACGTTGCCGGCACCCGCGCGCAAAGCTTGCTGCGAGGATCGGGGGCGAAGGTCGTCGGGTGAGGGGCGTCAGCGGACTGCGGAGCGGGGAGCCCGAGCGGCGGCACAGGCGCCGCAAGTCTGCCGCTGCTCCTGCGATCGGGCGCAACCTCCGGCAAGCCTTGGCGCCGGTGCCGCTGACGCCGAGCGAACGGCGCGCCCACCACGATCGGCAGCGGCAACGCCTGCTGCCGCTGTTTCGCTTCATCACGCTGTCGGGAGCCGCAACTTATCTCGGCTTTCTCGGCTGGGACTACCTGCTGGGCGGCTGGGACGGAGTACTGGCGGCGCTGCCGCTGCGGCTCGGTTTCACGGCGCTGATCATCGGCTTCTGGCTGATCGGTCGCTGGCCACCGATGGCGCCTTTTTGGCCCTGGCTCTGGACGGGCGTGATCGTCGTCGTCACGATCGCCACGTCGCTCGTCATCGCCATAGCCCCGGGCGGGTTCGAGACCGGGGTCGCCGGGCTGCTCTATGCGGCGGCTGCCAATCTGCTGGTCGCCCCGGTTTTTTGGCTCGCCATCGTGAACTACGCGTTGATCACCGCAGTGGCTCTTGCAGCTTTTGCATTGCTCGGTGCGCCCGCGGCCGCACTCGGTAACGCCGCCTATTTTCTCGTCACCTTCGCCTTGCTCTTCAGCTTCGTCTCCTACTGGGCGGATCAGGCGAGGCGTCGCAACCTGTTGCTCGAACTGGCGCTCGAGCGCGAGCAGGAGCGGCGCGATGCGCTGTTGAACGCCATGCTGCCGGCCGGCATCGTCGAGCGTTTGCACGCCGGTGAGCAGCCGATCGCCGATCTTGCGCCCTCGGCCAGTATCGTCTTCGTCGATGTCGTCGGCTATTCGAGGCTCACCCGCGAGCTGGCGCCCGAAGCGCTGGTCGATCTTTTGGAGCAGGCTTTCGCCATTCTCGATTCGCTCGCGGGCGAGCACGGGCTCACCAAGATCAAGACGATCGGCGATGCCTACGTGGCGGCGGCCGGCGTCGCGGATGCGGTAACGGCCGGGCCGGTCGAGGCGGTCGGCTTCGCCGTTGCCGCGCGGGACGCGCTGCGGGCGCTGGGTGTGCGGCTCGGCTACACTCTCGACGTGCATGCCGGGATCGCCACGGGCCCGGTCACCGCCGGGGTGATCGGCGAGCAGCGGCCGCAGTTCGATCTCTGGGGGCAGACGGTCAACAATGCGAGCCGACTGCAGGCGGCGGCCCCACCCGGTGCCGTTCAACTCGACGGCGAGACGGCGGCCGCGGTCGACCGGCATTTCACCCTCGAGGCCCAGGGGCCGACGGTCTATCGCGGCATCGGCGAGATCGACGTCTGGCGGATCGCCGGCTGACAAGAAAAACGGCACCGGGCGCCCGGTGCCGTTCGAAACTTCGTGCCGATCGCCTGCCGGTTATGCCGGCTTCAGGTTCTCGGCGGACTTCTTGCCACGCCTGGGGTCGAGCTGCTCCTCGTAGGAGATGCGCTGCCCTTCGTTCAGACCGTTCATGCCGGCCCGCTCGACAGCCGAGATGTGCACGAAGACGTCCGCACCGCCACTTTCCGGCTGTATGAAGCCGTAGCCCTTGGTGCTGTTGAACCACTTGACGGTGCCGACTGGCATCCTGTTCCTCCGATAGTGCCGGTAACCCCGACCAACGTGCCGGGTGTTTCGCTCCGGGAGCCTTGCCGCTCGTACCGCATTATCGAGCGACCCGCGCCCCGATGCAACCCGTGTATCGGCTGCCGCTCAGTCTTCGATAATGGCGAACGGCAGGCTGATCAGCCCCGTCTTGTCGCTGGCGATATCCTTCGGCGTGTCGTCGACGACATAGTCGCCGGGCGGTGCTCCCTCGAGGTCGAGGGTGAGGGTCGGCATGAACTCGCGGTTGCGCGTCCGGCTGGTCAGCACCAGCCGCTCGAAGTTCTCCTGACCACCCGGCACGCGGCCGTCCGCGGTCTTGATCAGCAAATCGACGTCGAAGCCGAACTGCCAGCGGCCCGGCTCCGGCTGGCTGTAGCCGAAGCCCACGGGCTCTCAGGCGATGAAGCGACTGGGCCGTACTCGTGCCTGACCAGAGCAGGTAGAGCGAGGCGATGCCGATGAGCAAGCGCATGCCGCGGCTCCCGAGGCGACGACTGACGAGGAGCGAGTAGCCAGTCGTTCGACGTGGCGCAATGACTGTCCAGGCGCGCCGCTCCTGCTGTCCTGAAACTGTCAGTTGCCGATCTCGACCACCAGCCGGCCCTTGACCTTGCCGGCGAGCAGCTCGCCGGCGGCGGCTTCCACCGCGTCGAGGCCGATCGTCCGGCTGATCGCATGCAGCCTGTGCGGCGCCAGTTCCTGGCCGAGCCGGTGCCAGGCGGCCCGCCGGCGAACCGGCGGGACATAGACGCTGTCGACGCCGGCGAGCGTCACCCCGCGGAGGATGAAGGGGGCTACGGTCACCGGGAGGTCCATGCCGGCGGCGAGGCCACAGGCCGCGACGGTGCCCCGGTAGCGGGTCGACGCCAGCAGGTTGGCGAGCACGTGCGAGCCCACCGCGTCCACCCCGCCGGCCCAGCGCTCCTTCAAGAGCGGCTTCTGCTTGCCGCTGAGCTCCTCGCGCGGGACGACTCCGGTGGCGCCCAGGCTCTTCAGATGATCTTCTTCCTCGGGACGGCCGGTCAGTGCCCAGACCTCGAAGCCTTGCTGCGCGAGCAGCAGGATCGCCACGCTGCCGACCCCGCCCATCGCCCCGGTGACCAAGAGTGGGCCGGATTCCGGCTTCAGCCCGTGCTCCTCCAGCCGCATCACCGCCAGCATCGCGGTGTAGCCCGCGGTGCCGATCGCCATCGCATCCTCGAGGGTATAGGCCTCGGGCAGCGGGACCAGCCAGTCGCCGGGCACCCGGGCGAGGCTCGCCATGCCGCCGAGCCGGGTCTCGCCGATGCCCCAGCCGTTGAGCACCACCTTGTCGCCCGGCTGCCACTCGTGGTGGGTGCTCTCCTTGACGGTGCCGGCAAAGTCGATCCCGGGCACCATCGGCCAGGCGCGCACGATCGGCGCCTTGCCGGTGATCGCGAGCGCGTCCTTGTAGTTCAGGGTCGAGTACGCGACATCGACCGTCACGTCGCCTTCCGGGAGGTCGGTTTCGCTGATCGGCCCGATCCGGATCTCGTGCCCGTCGTCGGTCTTCTCCAGCCAGAGTGCCTTGCTCATCGTCCGCTCCCTTTGCACAGTTGCCGGCAGCCTAGCGGTTGTGGCCGGTCCTGTCAGCCGGCGCGCTCGACACAACGGACCGTTGCCTTGACGGGTCGCCGAGGAGGGGGCAGATGCAGCGGCACGCCGCGCCAAGCGGGGCAGGGAGGCAGGACCGATGAGCATGACGTTTCGCACGGTTGCCCATCCGGCAGAATCGCCGTTCACCCAGAATCTCGACCGCAATCCCGCGAATTTCGCACCCTTGACGCCGCTCACTTTCCTGGAGCGGACGGCCGCCGTCTATCCGGAGCGGACGGCCGTGGTGCACGGGCGGAGCCGCTACAGCTATGCCACGCTCGCCGAGCGCTGCCGGCGCCTGGCCGCCGGCCTCGTCGGGCTCGGCATCGGTCCCGGGCGCACGGTCGCCGTGATGGCGCCGAATATTCCGCCGATGCTCGAGGCGCATTACGGCGTGCCCATGGCCGGGGCGGTGCTCAATGCGCTCAACTACCGCCTCGATGCCGCCTCGATCGCCTTCATCCTGGAGCACGGCGAGGCCGACATTCTCCTGACCGACAGCGAGTTCGCCCCGGTGATCAAGGAAGCGTTGGCCCAGGTCGGCCGTCCGATCCGGGTCGTCGACATCGTCGATCCCGAGCATCCCGGCCCGCACGACCTGTTGGGCGAGACGACCTACGAGGCCTTGCTCGAGGGTGCCGATCCGGCCTTCGTCCCTTGTCTGCCCGAGGACGAGTGGCAGGCCATCTCCCTCAACTACACGTCCGGCACCACCGGCAATCCCAAGGGTGTCGTCTACCACCATCGGGGTGCGCATCTGAACGCGGTCGGCAATATCCTGGTCTGGGGGATGGGGCATCATCCGGTCTATCTCTGGACCCTGCCGATGTTCCACTGCAACGGCTGGTGCTTTCCCTGGACCATCGTGCTGCAGGCGGGGACCCATGTCTGTCTGCGCCGGGTCGAGGCCGCCTCGATCTTTCGTGCCCTTGCCGAGGAGGGGGTGAGCCATCTCTGCGGGGCACCGGTGGTGATGGGCATGATCCTCAACGCCAAGGAAGACGAGCGCCGGGACTTTCCGCAGGCGGTGAAGATGATGACGGCGGCCAGCGCGCCACCGGCAGCGGTGCTGCAGAAGATGGAGGCGCTGGGCATCGAGGTGACCCACGTCTACGGCCTCACCGAGGTCTACGGCCCGGCCACGGTCTGCGCCTTTCACGAGGACTGGCGGGGGCTGTCGGCCACCGAGCGGGCGGCGAAGCTGGCACGGCAGGGGGTGCGCTATCCGGTGCTGGAAGGACTCGACGTCATGGACCCCACGACGATGACCCCGGTGCCCGCCGATGCGGCGACGCTGGGGGAGATCATGATGCGCGGCCACGACGTGATGCGGGGCTATCTCAAGAACCCGTCGGCGACGCAGCAGGCCTTCGCCGGCGGCTGGTTCCATACCGGCGATCTCGGGGTGAAGCACGCCGACGGCTATGTCGAGATCAAGGACCGCTCGAAGGACATCATCATCACCGGCGGCGAGAACGTTTCCTCGATCGAGGTCGAGGGTGCCCTCTACCGGCACCCGGACGTGATCGACGCTGCCGTGGTGGCGCGGCCGGACGACAAGTGGGGCGAGACGGTCTGCGCATTCGTCACGCTGCGCGACGGTGCCACGGCGAGCGAGGCCGAGATCATCGCGCATTGCAAGACCGAGATCGCCGGCTTCAAGGTACCGCGCACGGTGGTGTTCGGGCCGTTGCCCAAGACCTCGACCGGCAAAGTGCAAAAATTCCAGCTGCGCGAGCAGGCGGCGCAGCTCTGAGATCGGGGGGCGGTCATGGAAGCGGCATTGCGCATCGAACGGGCCTTGCCGGAGGATGCCGAGGCCGCCGTGCTGGTCGGCCGGGCGTGGCTGCCCGCAGAGCCGGGCGGACCGTCGGTGGTGGCGGTGCGCGACGGGCGGGTGTTCGATCTGACCCGGGTCGTGCCGACGATGGCGGACCTCATCAACGCCGACGATCCGGTGAGCGTGGCCCGGGACAAGCGGGCGCTCGAGGTGGGGCCGGTCGCAGAGCTCTTGGCGGTGAGCCATGCCGATCGGGCGGGCTTGGAGGTAGCGCACCTCCTCGCCCCCACCGACCTCTCGGCGCACAAGGCGGCAGGTGTGACCTTCGTCAAGAGCATGCTCGAGCGGGTGGTCGAGGAGGCGACGCGGGGTGATCCGGAGGCGGCGGCCGCGGCAAGACAGCGGATCGTGGAGTCGATCGGCCAGGACCTCGCCGAGATCGTGCCGGGCTCGCCCGAGGCCGCGGCACTGAAGGCGCATCTGGTCGAGGCCGGGGTCTGGTCGCAATACCTCGAGGTCGGGATCGGCGAGGATGCCGAGATCTTCACCAAGGCGCAGCCGATGAGTGCGGTGGGGACCGGCGCCGAGATCGGCATCCACCCGCGCTCGGCCTGGAACAACCCGGAGCCCGAAGTGGTCCTGGCGATCGCGGCATCCGGCCGGATCGTCGGTGCCACGCTCGGCAACGATGTCAATCTCAGGGATTTCGAAGGGCGAAGTGCCTTGCTCTTGGGCAAGGCCAAGGACAACAACGGATCGTGTGCGCTCGGCCCGTTCATCCGCCTGGTCGACGAGCGCTTCACGCTCGACAGCATCCGCGACCTCGAGATCGGGCTTCACGTCAACGGCCCGGACGGCTTCGTCATGCAGGGCAAGAGCTCGATGCGCGAGATCAGCCGCGATATCGAGGACCTGGCGGGCCAGCTCGTCTCGGGCACGCATCAGTACCCGGACGGCGCCGTCCTCTTCTGCGGCACGATGTTCGCGCCGGTCGAGGATCGTGGCGAGAAGGGCCGCGGCTTCACTCACGAGCTCGGCGACATCGTCGAAATCACCGCACCGGCCCTCGGCACGCTGGTCAACCGGGTCAACCACGCCGACAAGGTGCCGCCCTGGACCTTCGGCACGCGGCATCTCTTCGCCAACCTGCAGGCTCGCGGCCTCCGCTGAGCCACGCCGCCGAGCCGCGTCGGCGCGGGCGGCATCGCGTGTGGCGGGAGTGGTGGTTTGTCGCTAGAGGTTGAGCGATGGAAGCCGAACGCACGATCCGCCGTCTCGCCGCCATTCTGGTCGCGGATGTGGTGGGCTATTCCCGCCTTATGGCCGAGGACGAGGTCGGTGCGCTGGCGGCACTGAACCGGCACCGGGAGATCGAGTTCGACCCGGTCGTCGCCCGATACGGCGGCCGGGTCGTCAAGTTGATGGGCGACGGGACCCTGGTCGAGTTCAAGAGCGTGGTCGATGCCGTCGATTGCGCCGTTGCCATCCAGGACGCGGCGGCCGCAGCCGACGACCGGCCGCCGGTGACCTTGCGCATCGGCGTCAACCTCGGCGACATCATCATCCAGGGCGACGACATCTACGGTGACGGCGTCAACATCGCGGCACGGCTCGAGCCACTGGCGAAGCCGGGCGGCGTCTGCATCTCCTCGGTGGTCAACGAGAGCTACCGCGGCCGGGCCGCCGTGTTCCGCAACGGCGGCGAGGTCGGCGTCAAGAACATCGACCGGCCGATCGCCGTTTGGCGATGGCATCCCGCCGATGCCGCGGGACCCGGTCCCACGGCAGCCGAGTCGCCGCCGGGCTCCCGCACCGCGACATCCGAGCGGCGGCCCGAGGGCCCGTCGATCGCGGTGCTACCGTTCGACAACATGTCGGGCGACGCCGAGCAGGAATATTTCTCGGACGGGATCAGCGAGGACATCATCACCGATCTGAGCAAGGTGTCCGGCTTGCTGGTGATCGCCCGGAACTCGAGCTTCGCTTACAAAGGCCAGTCGGTCGATCTCAGGGTGATCGGCCGGGAACTCGCCGTCGGCCACGTCCTCGAGGGCAGCGTGAGGCGGGCCGGTGAGCGGGTGCGCATCACCGCCCAGCTGATCGACGTGGCGACCGGCGGGCATCTCTGGGCCGACCGCTACGACCGCGAGCTCACCGATATCTTCGCGGTCCAGGACGAGGTCACGCTCGAGATCGTCGAGGCGCTGAAGATCCGGCTGTCGCCAGCGGAGAAGGCGAGCATCGCCAGCATCGGCACGACGAATCTGGCGGCGCACGACAGCTTCTGGCGGATGCGGACGCTCATCTTCTCGCCAGGGCTCACGCCGGCACTCTGGCAGCGCGGCATTGCCGAGGGGCTGCGCGCCATCGATCTCGATCCGCGCTACGTGCAGGCTCATGCGCTGACGTCGATCTGCCATTGGTTGGACTTTCACAACCAATGGTCGGGTGACGCGCCCGAGGTCGTGGCCGCCAGGGCCAAGGCGCTCGCCGACCGCGCCGTCGAGCTCGATCCGGACGAGCCGCTCGCCAATCACGCCATCGCCGTCGCCGCCCGCTGGACGGGCGACTACGACCTGGCTGCTGAGGCGATCGACAAGACGCTCCAGAAAAATCCCGATTACGCCCTGGGGCTGTTCACCAAGAGCGAGATCGCCCTCGCCGCCGGACGCCATCACGACGCGATCGCCGATCTCGAGCACGCGACCCGCATCGATCCCGGCTGGACCCATCAATATCTGCAGAACATGGGCATGGCGCATTTGCTGCTCGGCCATTTCGAGACAGCGGCACTGGTCTTTCGCGAGCGCCTGGTCTTGGCCAAGGACTCCGACATCGGTCGCGCCTGGCTGGCCGCGGCCCTCGGCTATCTGGGCGAGATCGAGGAGGCGCGGCAGGCATGGACGGAACTGCTGGCGATCAATCCGTCCTTCTCGATCGAGCAGCGCCTCGCCCGCCAGCGATTCGCGCGGCCGGCCGACCCCGAGCGGGTGATGGCCGGCCTCGCCAAAGCCGGGCTGCCCGTCTGAGCCCGCCATCTCTTCGCCGACCCGCGCCCTGCTCTGAAAAGTAACGAAGGGGCGCGGGGAGGATCATCCTCCCCGCTCTTTTTTCTATTACTTTTTTCGTCAAATAACGGGATGCCCCGTATCCCGCTCGCTGAGCTGGTCGCGGAGGCTGGTCAGGCAGCGCTCCAGGCTGGCCTCGTCCGGTTCGGCGCCGAGCGAGAGGCGGAGGGTCGGCGGGACGGCGGTGCGGCCGACGGCGAAGACGCTGAGCGGGGTGGTGTGAATGCCGTTATTGGCGAGGCGGAGCACCGTGGTCGCGGCATCGAGGCCGTCCGGGAGGTCGAGGAGGACGTGGAGCGCGTTTGCACAGCTGGTCACGGCGAGGTTCGTGAGCGCGTCGAGCGCCACTTGCCGGCGGCGGGCGAGGGCGGCTCGTTGTTGAGTCAGTGCCTCGTCGAGCACGCCCTGGCGCTGGAGCCGCGCGAAGGTCTCGGCGATCAGTGGTGATACGCCGACGGCGAGATGTGCCTGGGCACCGATCAGGGCAGGCATCCGGGACGGCGGGGCGACGACGCAACCGAAGCGCAGGCCCGGTGCGAGGAACTTCGACGTGCTGGTGACCAGCAGTGTGCGTTCGGGGGCGAGCTCGAGGAAGGACGGCAGGCCGGTGGCGGCGACGGGGGCGTAGACCGCATCCTCGACGATGGCGAAATCGTGGCGGCGGGCGAGGGCGATGATCGCCTCGCGGCGCGCGACGGAGGCCGTGGCCAGCGTGGGGTTCTGCAGATCGGGGCTGAGGACGATGGCGGTGGGGCGGTGCGCCCGGCACTGTGCGTCGATGCTGGCGGGCAGTGCTCCCTCCACGTCGGCTGCGACGGGCAGGAGCTTGAGCCCGAGGCGCATCGCGAGGCCCTGATTGCTCGCGTAGGAGAGCGCTTCGACGAGGAGCGAATCGCCGGGCCGGGTGACCGTGGCCAAGGCGGCGGCCATGCCGTTCTGCGTGCCCTGGCAGGGCAGGATGCGGGACGGCTCGACGGCGCCGGCGAAGCCGCGGAGCCAGTCGGCCAGGGCCCGGCGATGCGGTTCGTGGCCGGCATAGGGCGGGTAGGTCAAGAGGGGGACCAGGGCTGCCGCCTCGGTCGCGATCTCGCCCAGGATGCGAAAGATCTCGGCCTGGGCCGGTACCGATACCGGGCGGTTGACGGCGAGATCGTGCGCCGGGGTCGGCACAGCGAGCGGCGCCGGCATGGCCGGCCGGTCGCTCGGCTCCAGCACATAGGTGCCGCGGCCGACCTCGCCTCGGACCAGACCGCGCTGCAGCAGCAGGCCGTAGGCGCGGCCGACCGTACCGACCGTGACCGCGAGGTCGTAGGCGAGGTCGCGCTGCGGCGGTAGCCGGTCGCCGGGCTGCAACGCGGCATTGCGGATCGCCGATTCCAGGCAATCGGCAAGCGCCCGGTAGCGGGGGCCGGGGCGGCTGGCGAGGTCGGTCGCGGTGACGGTCATGCGGATCCCGGTCGGGAGAATTGTGTCGGTATCAATGTATCGATTGACTCTATGTTCGAGTCAATGTGATTCTCAAGTGCGTGACAATCATCGTGGCAAGGATGGTGACAATGGCGACGATCCCCGATTCAATCACGGTTGTCGGCAGGCAATTGCGGCCGCGGGCCGCGTTCGTCGCGAAGCGGCTGCGCCGGCTCTTCGTGCATTGGGCATCGCTCAGGCGCGAGCGGCTGGAGCTCGCCGAGCTCGACGAGCGCATTCTGCGCGATATCGGCATCGATCGGATGACGGCCCGGTTCGAGGCGGCGCGGCCGTTCTGGGAAGGCCGCGAGCGGCGCGAGCGCGAGTTGCGCTGATGGCGAGCGAGTTCGCCTACCGCACGCTCGACGTCTTCACCGAAGAGCGGTTCGCGGGCAATCCGCTCGCCGTCGTGCTCGACGCGGGTGGGCTCGACGCGGCGGTCATGCAGGCCGTGGCGAGGGAGTTCAATCTCTCCGAAACGGTCTTCGTCACCGCGGTCGACCGTGCGGCGGCGCGTGCCACGGTGCGCATCTTCACGCCCAGGGCAGAACTGCCATTCGCCGGGCATCCGACGATCGGCACCGCATTGCTGCTGGCCCGGGACGGTCTCGGCGAGTGTTGCGACCACGACCTGCGCCTGACGCTGGAGATGGCGGCCGGGGCGGTGCCGGTGGAGATCACGCTGGATGCCGGGGCACCGGTGCGGGCCAGCTTCCTGGCCCCGGGCCACGCCGTCGTCGAGCCGCCGCTCGATCCGGCGCTGGTCGCACCGGCTTTCGGCCTCGATGCAGCCGACCTCGGCCGCTCGGCACCGCGAGCGGCCAGGCACGGCTTGCGTTTCTTGTTCGTGGAGGTGGTCTCGCTCGACGCGCTGGCGCGCGCCCGCTCTGTGGCACAGCCCGCAGCGCTGCTCGCGGCAGGGCTCGACAACGGTGTCTATCTGTTCACCCGGATGACCGGCGACGCGACGCTACGCGCGCGGCTCTTCGCCCCGCTGCACGGCATCATCGAGGACCCGGCGACCGGCAGTGCGGCGGCGGGCCTGGCCGCGCTGCTCGCCACGACCGAGGCCGACGGCCCGCACCGGGAGGGCAGCTGGCGGATCGTTCAAGGCGTGGAGATGGGCCGGCGCAGTGTGATCGATGCCACCGCCCGCGTGCGGGACGGCCGAGTGGTGGCGGTCAGCGTCGCGGGCGGGGCGGTCGAGGTCGCCCGGGGGCGGATCCCGGTCTGACGGCGGCTCAGGCGGCGCGCTTCAACTCCGGCTCTTCGCCGACCAGCACGGGCTCGGGCACGAGCTTGCCGCGGCTCGGGAAGGGGGTGACATTGGTGAGCTCGGGCTCGCCGCCGCCGATCGGGGCCGGGGTCTTCTTGCGCAGCTTGATGAGCTCGATCACCGCGAGCGTGAGCGGGGCGCCGAAGGCCAAGAGGCACTGCAGCATGATGAACAGCTGATCGGACATTCATTCACTCCCTGGCTGATTTCCCGTGCCGGATCATGCTCGAGACAGCGGCGGCTGTCGAGGGGCTTCACAGCGGTCGGTGTTGCCGCTCGCGGTAGGCCACGTAGGTCACCGAGGCCAGGATGATGCTGCCGCCGAGCAGTGTCAGGGGGTCGGGCCGCTCGGCGAAGAAGACGTAGCCGATGGCGGACGCCCAGAGCAGCTTGGTGAAGTCGAACGGCAGGACCAGGGTGGCATCGGCCTCGTGAAACGCCTGGGCGATCGACCATTGGGTCAGGCTGCCGAAGGCGCCGATGCCGATCAGCAAGAGCCAAGTCCCGGCAGCCGGTGTGGTCCAGACGAAAAGGGCGGCGAGGCCGGTGACCGGGGTGAGGAAAAGGGCGGCGAAGACGGTGATGGTGAGGCTGGTCTCGGTCCTGGACAGGATCTTGATGACGATCAGTGCGCCGGCCCAGGCCACCGACGAGAGCAGCAGCATCAGCACACCGAAGCTGATGTCGGCAAACCCCGGGCGGATGATGACGAGTGCGCCGACAAAGCCGGCGACGAGGCCCGTCCAGCGCCGCCAGCCGGGACGTTCGCCGAGAAAGAGGACGGCGAGCAGCGCGGCGAAGAGGGGGGCGGTGAAGCCCAAAGCGGCGACGGTGGCGAGCGGGGTGACGGTCACGGCATAGAAGAAGGAGAGCATCGCCACCGCATTGAGGCAGCCGCGCAGCACGTGCAGACCCGGCCGGGCGGTGCGCATGGTCGCCCCGAGACCGGCCCGGAACAGCATGGGGGCGAGGGCCAAAAGGCCGAAGATGTTGCGGAAAAAGGCGATCTCGAAGGCGTGGATGTCGGCCGAGGCCTCGCGGATCATGCCGTTCATCGTGGAGGAGCCGAAGGCCGCCGTGCACATCCAGGCGATGCCGACGCCCGGTCGCGCGGGGATCGGCCGGACGGCGGTGGTCGGTTCGGTGGCTGCGGGCTCGGCCATCAAAAGCGGACGTCGTGCGGGCCCTTGAGCTCGAGAATCGCCCGCGCCTCGTCGGGTGTGGCGATCTCGCGGCCGAGGCCTTCGATGATCTGCCGGACGGCCCGGACCTGGGCGGCGTTGCTCTCGGCGAGCTGGCCCTTGCCCAGCCACAAGCTGTCCTCGAGGCCGACCCGGACATTGGCTCCCATGGCGGCCGAGATGGCGGCGAGCGGCAGCTGGTTGCGCCCCGCACCCAGGACCGACCAGCGATAGGCGCTGCCGAACAGGCGGTCGGCGGTGCGCTTCATGTGCTGGATGTCCTCGGGGTGCGGGCCGATGCCGCCGAGGATGCCGAAGACCGACTGGACGAACAGCGGCGGCTTGACGATGCCCCGGTCGAGGAAGTGGGCGAGGTTGTAGAGGTGGCCGATGTCGTAGCACTCGAACTCGAAGCGGGTGCCGTTCTCGGCACAGGTCGTCAGGATATACTCGATGTCCTTGTAGGTATTTTTGAACACCAGATCGCGGCTGTTCTCCAGGTGTTGCCGCTCCCAGTCGTGCGCGAACGCCTTGAAGCGGTCGAGCATGGGAAACAGGCCGAAATTCATCGAGCCCATGTTCAAAGAAGCCACCTCCGGCGCGAAGGTGGCGGCCGGGCGGACGCGCTCTTCGATCGTCATGCCGGGGGCACCGCCCGTGGTGATATTCACGACGCAGGCCGAGCGCTGCTTGATCACCCGCAGGAAGGGCTCGAACGCCTCGGGTGTCTGGTCCGGACGACCGGTCTCGGGATTGCGCGCGTGGAGATGGACGATCGCCGCCCCGGCTGCGGCGGCGCCGATCGCGGCATCGGCGATCTCCTCGGGCGTGACCGGCAGATGCGGCGACATCGAGGGGGTGTGGATGGCACCCGTGACCGCACAAGTGATGATGACCTTGTCCATGTCAGTCTCCGATTGCTGCCGCGGCAGGTTGCGGTTCCGGTCCCGGATCGCGATCGGCGTCGCGGGTGGTCTCGGTCATTTCATCCTCGCTAGATCGACCAGACGTCGCCGCAGACCGAGAGGGCCTGTCCCGAGACGTTGCGGCCCAAGGGCGAGATCAGGAAGAGCACCATGTTGGCGATGTCGTCCGCGGTCACCATGCGCTTCAGGGAGGTCTTCTCGAGATTGCGCGTCTTGACCTCGTCGAAGCCGAGCCCGAGCTTGTCGGCCCGGGCCTGGATCACCCGGTTGATGCGCGGGCCCTCGACGATGCCCGGGAGGATGGCGTTGACCCGGATGCCGTGGCTACCGAGCTCGATCGCCATGCTCTTCGCCATGCCGACCACGGCCCATTTGGTCGCGGCGTAGGGCAGGCGGTGGGCGAAGCCGAGCCGCCCGGCGACCGAGCTCAGCATGACGATGGCACCGTCCTGCCCCTGTTTCAGCAGGGGTACTGCCTCCCTGAGCGCGAAGAAATGCCCGGTCATGTTGACGTCGACCGTTGCCTGCCAGGCTTCGGTCGAGATGTCCTCGACCGCGGCCGTGGGACCGGCGATCCCGGCATTGTTGACCAAGAGATCGAGCCCGCCGAGTTCGTCGCGGACGGCGCTGAAGAGCTGCCGCATGCCGGCCTCGCTGCCGGCGTCGGCATGCACGGCGCGGTGGTCGGGGTGGGCGGTGGCGAAGTCGGCCAGGGCCGCGTCGTCGATGTCGCTGACGACGACGCGGGCGCCGTGCGCGATCAAGGCATCGGCGATGGCGCGGCCGATGCCGCCGGCGCCGGCGGTGACGACGCCGCGCAGCCCGGGTTCGATGCCGGCGATTCGTTGCTCGGCCAGGGTCATGACACGGCCTCCCCCCTTTCTCCTCGTTGCTTTTCGTCTAGCAGGCTCAGCGGCGGGCGACGAGAGGGCCGATGGCTTGGCAGGCAACAAAGAGGGCGAGTGCGGAGACCACGATGCTGGCACCTGCCGGCGTGTCGAGCTGCCAGGAAAAGGCGAGGCCGAGGGTGACGGCGGCAGCACCGATCAGCGCCGCCACGGCGGCCATCGTCTCCGGCGTGGTGGTCAGCTGCCGGGCGGCGGCGGGCGGGATGATCAGCATCGAGGTGATCAAGAGGATGCCGACGAGGTTCATCGCCGCGGCGATGACGAGGGCGATCATCAGCATCAGCACGATCTTGAGCCGCATGACCGGGGCGCCCTCGGCTCGCGCCATCTCGTCGTGCAGTGTGGCGAAGATCAGCATCGACCAGTGGTGCGAAAGGACGGCGAGGACGACGATGCCGCCGCAGACGGTCAGGGCCACGTCCTGCCAGCGCACCGCCAGGATATCGCCGAAGAGATAGCCGAGAAGATCGACCCGGATCGAGCCCACGAGGCCCAGGAGCACGAGGCCGATGGCGATGCCGGAATGGGCGAGGATGCCGAGGAGCGTGTCACTCGCGAGCTTCTGCTGCTGCTGCATGAGCACGACCAGCAGTGCCAGGGCGATCGACGTCACCGCGACGGCGAGGATCAAATCGATGCCGAAAAGAATGCCGAGGGTCACGCCGAGCAGCGCGCTGTGGGCGAGCGTATCGCCGAAATAGGCCATCCGCCGCCAGACGACGAAGCAGCCGAGCGGCCCGGCGACGGCGGCGACGGCCAGGCCGGCGAGCCAGCCGCGCAACAGGAACTCCGGCAGCATCAGACGGTCTCGCGCCCGGCGTGGTGGTGGTGGTCGTGGTCGACCTCGCCCGAAAGATCGTGCTCGTGGTCGTGGTGGTGGCGGTAGATGGCGACGGCATCGGCGGCCTTGGCGCCGAAGAGGGCGCGATAGGCCGGATCGTCGCCCATCGCCTCGGGGGTGCCGCTGCAGCACACGTGACGGTTGAGGCAGACGACGCGATCGGTGGCCGCCATGACGAGATGGAGATCGTGGCTGACGATCAGCACGCCGCAGCTCCGCTCGCGCCTGACGCGGTCGATGAGGTTGAAGAACTCGGCCTGGCCCAGGTGATCGACGCCCTGGGCGGGCTCGTCGAGGACCAGGAGCCCCGGATCGCGCAGCAGCGCGCGGGCGAGCAGGACGCGCTGGAACTCGCCGCCGGAAAGCGCCTGCATGGCGCGGCGCTCGAGGCCGGTGGCGCCCACCATGGCGAGTGCTGCGGCCTTGGCCGCCCGGTCGTGGCGCACCGGCAAATCGAGGAAGCGCCCGACGGCGAGCGGCAGGGTCGGGTCGATCGCCAGGCGCTGGGGCATGTAGGAGAAGGTGAGGCCGGGTGCTCGGTGGATGCGGCCCGAGGTCGGCTGGAGGATGCCCAGGACCAGCTTGACCAGGGTCGACTTGCCCGCACCGTTGGGGCCGATCAGGCTGACGATCTCACCGCGATGGATGGCGAGATCGACCCGGTCGAGGGCGAGATGCTCGCCGAGCCGCATCGAGACGGCTTCGACCGCAACCAGGACGTCGCTCATGCGGCGGCCCGGCAGTCGGCGCAGCGCCCGCGGACCTCGAGGACCACGCTCTCGATCGCGAAGTCGAGCTCGGCCGCGGTCTCCTCGAGGCGCGGATCGGCGGCCTTGCGGGCGACCTCGACGGCATTGCCGCAGCGCTGGCAGATGAAGAGCTCGGCCGCGTGCGGTCGGGCGGTCTCCGAGCAAGCGACGAAGCCGTTGACGCTCAACACCTTGTGGACGAGGCCCTGGTCCTGGAGGAAGTCGAGCGAGCGGTAGACGGTGGGCGGGGCGACCCGGCCGCGCTCCGCGGCCAGGATCTCCATGACGTCGTAGGCACCGAGCGGCCGGCCGGCTTCCAGCACGATCTCCAGCACCCGGCGGCGCAGCGGGGTCAGGCTCTGGCCCCGCGCCCGGCAGAGCTCGGCGGCCTGCTCGAGGCGGCGATCGAGGCGACGGTCGACGCCATGGTCGGGGGCTGGGGTCACGGGCATTGCTCCTCCGACAGCACGAATGGTGTTGTGATAGTGGGTAACATCGGCGTTGCAAGCCCGGCTCGTGCACGATACTTTATAACATGACATATGGGGACGGCGGGCATCGGCGCCAGAGCCGTTGCGCCCGCCACCCGCGACCCACGAGCATGGAGGACAGGATGCGCCGATCGGCTCTCCTCGGTACGGTCTTTGTCACGAGTTTCGCCCTGAGTGCTGCCGAGGCCGACGAGGCGCCTCGGGTGGTCGCCTCGATCCTACCGGTCGGCAGTATCGCCGCTGCGGTGATGGACGGGGTGGGCGAGCCTTCGGTGCTGCTCGAGCCCGGCGCCTCGCCGCACGCCTACAGCATGCGCCCGACCCAGGCCCAGGCGTTGGACGAGGCCGATGTGATCTTCTGGGTCGGGCCGGACATGGAAGCTTTTCTCAGCCGGCCGCTCGCCGCCCTCGGCGGCGATGCCCGGCAGGTGGCGCTGGCCGAGGTGAGCGGCATCGAGCTCTTGCCCTACCGCGAGGGGGCACTGTTCGACGGCCACGACCACGCGCACGACGAGCACGCGCACGAGGACGATCACGACCACGCGCACGACGACCACGCGCACGAGGACGATCACGAGCATGCGCCCGACGAGCACGGGCACGACGACCACGGCCACGCGCACGGCGAGATGGATGCGCATATCTGGCTGTCACCGGCCAATGCCCGGGTGATGGCCGAAGCGATGGCGGCGACGCTGGCCGAGGTCGATCCCGCCCATGCCGGGCAGTACGAGACCAATGCCGCGGGCTTCGCGGATCGGCTCACTGCGGTCGAGGAGGAGATCGAGGCGATCCTGGCGCCGGTGCGCGGCCGGCCGTTCGTCGTCTTTCACGACGCCTACCACTATTTCGAGGCGGCGTTCGACATCGAGGCCGCCGGGGCCATCCATCTCAATCCGGAGGTGCCGCCGGGTGCCGCCCGGGTGGCCGAGATCCAGGCGCGGCTCGGCGAGCTCGATGCCGCCTGCGTCTTCGCCGAGCCGCAGTTTCAGCCGCGGGTGGTCGAGACGGTGATCGAGGGCAGTGCGGCGCGGACCGGTGTGCTCGATCCCCTCGGCAGCGAGATCGGCATGGAGCCCGACGGCTACCCGAAGCTCCTCATCGACCTCGCGCAGGGCCTGGCCGACTGCCTCCGCGATTAGCTCACGGCGTCAGCCGATATCCTGGAGGCCGATCCGGAGCCCGGTGACATCGCCGCTGGCAGCGACCGGTATGTGGGTGGTCGAGACCTTGTCGCCGACCCGGACGTCCGTGCCTTCGTGGGTCGCCACATGGCAGCGAACGGCGAGGCTGCTGCCGGCGGGCGCTGTCGGGGCAGCGAGGGTGAAGGCAAACTCGCTGGCGTTGCCACGGCGATGTGGGGCCAGCGGAAGATGCGCCTCGGCCAGGCGAGCGGCGGCTGCGTCCTGGCGTCCGACATCCTCTAGGTAAACGTGCAGGGACGCCCGGTCGAAGGGGGCCTGGTCCGCGCCGATGACGACGCTGCCGCTGACGGTTCGGTTGCCGGTCAAGGTCGACACCTACCGTCAGCGCTTGCGCGGCTGGACGGCACTGGACTTCGAGGATCCGCCAGCGTCGTCGTCGACCGGTGGCGGTGGCGCTTCGTCAGCGGCACCCGCCACGTCGTCATCCAGCGGCGCGGGTGGCGGCACTGCGTCGTCGAGGCTCGCGGCGGCACCGCTCGGCGCGGCGACCGGCGGTGGCGGCGGAGCGTCGCCGAGGCTCACGGCGGCCGCCACATCACCGTCGACGGGCGGCGGTGGGGCTGGATCGTCGAGACTCGCTGCGGCCCTCACGTCGCCGGTGACCGGCGGCGGTGGTGGCGCTTCGCCGCTGTCGCCGATGCCGGCTGTACCTGCCGGGCCGTCCCCCGCTGTCGCTGCCGGCAGACCCGCCACGGTGATGGTCACCGTCATGCCCGATGTCATCTTCTCGCCTCCTGGCTCGTCACCCCGCAAAGTCGTCGTCGGACAGCGATGCTCAGCGCAGGGTGACCCGCTCGATCATGTCGTTGACGACATAGACGTCGACCGGTCGCCCGTTGGCGCGCGCTGCACACAGTGCCACGAAGCAGTTGGTCACGCCGTCCGTGTTGCCGGTCTTGACCCGTTTCCAACCGCTCAAGCCGTTGACGATCGCATAGCAGTTCTGGGCGTTGACGGTCGTGTAGGTGTGGGTCACGGTCTGGTTGTTGTGCCACATGGCAGGGTCCTTTGCCTTCCTTGTTCTCGACGCTCAGACGAGTTGCACGCGGCTGATGAATTCGCCGTTCAGCAGTGCGTGGATCTTGCGATTGTCGGCCAGCGCCTCGCAGCAAGCGATGAACGTGTTGGTCACGCCGTCCGTGGTGTCCGCCTCGATGCGCCGCCAGCCCATGCCCTGGACGAGCGCCCAGGCATTGCGCGAATCGGTCGAGGTATAGGTGCGGGTGAGTGTCAGGTTGTGGTGCCAGAGGTCATAGATCGCGTGGATCGCGGCGATGTCGCCCGCACTCAGGCCGTTGCGCTGGCCGATCGGAATGCCCGGCGGGATGGTCTCGATCGTCGGCTGGTTGTTCTTCGAGAACGCCCAGGTCGGGTAGTGCATGATCGAATCGTAGTCGTAGGCGCCGATATCGTCGCCGTCGGCGATGTGCTGGTTGAAGTTGTGCTCGCGGCCGGCCTGGATGTTCTGCCAGAGGATCTTGACCTTGGAGTCCCGGTCCTCGCGGCTCTGCTCGTGCCAGAGGCCGAGCGCGTGGCCGATTTCGTGGATGGTGGCACCCAGGCCGCAACCCGAGGCGAGGCCGATATCCTGGCGGCCCTGACGGCGACAGCCGACATAGGACCAGCAGCCGTCCGACGGGATGAAGCGGACCCAGTTCGAATACTGGCCGGCATTCGCCGCGGTGCGTTCGACGAAGCGGATGGCGGTGTGCTGCGTCCAGTGGGCGATGGCATCGTGCACCCGCTGCTGGTTTGCGAGCCCCGGATCGATCTCGTAGGGCAGGATGCCGTTGTCCCAGCGATATTGCGCTCCGGTGATCGCGACACCGTGTGCGATCATCTCCTGCTCGCCGGCGGCGGCCGCCTGGACCTTCTGCTCCATCTCCTCGACCGTGCCGAGGCAGATGCAGCCCTCGAAGATCGCCCGGCCGTCGACCGCGGCGTATTGCACAGGCTTGTTCTTGAAGGTCGTACCCGAGATCAGTCCGGTGCGAACGTCATCGCTCTGCAACAGTCCGCCACAATGCTCCGGACTGGTTTCGATGCCCGCCATTCGAGCCTCCCCCACTCGACTTGCAGCATCACAAGTCGTTGTGCCCTGGTCAATACCGGCTAGAATCGGCTCTATACATTAATTTTCTGTCTTCAGCAAGCGCAAATAATGAGGTGAAACAATATAACAGAAACGACAATATCGAGAGCCAAAGAGTTGATGGCAACATGGCGATTTCAACCCGCTCGACTGGCGCGCCAGCGGTGCTGGCCAGCCGTTAGGCGGTCAGCGTGGTCTCGATCATCCCGCGCGTGGCGGCGTCGACCTCGGGCGTTCGGCCGCCCCAGTGGGTGAATCCCGGAACGGCCTGGTGCAGCAGCATGCCGAGGCCGTCGACGGTGGCGTGGCCGCGGGCGGCGGCGGCGTCCAGCAGCGGGGTGACGAGCGGAACGTAGACGATGTCGGCGACGATCGCCTCGCGCGGCAGGTGGTCGAGGGCGAGGTCGAGCGGCGGCTGGCCGGTCATGCCGAGGCTGGAGGTGTTGACCAGAAGGTCGGCGCCGGCGAGGGCGGCGTGGCGCTCGGCCCAGGGCCTAGCCGAGGTGCTGCTGGCTTTGTGGTCGAGGCGGGCGAGCAGCGCCTCGGCGCGCTGGAGCGTCCGGTTGACCAGACAGATCTCTGCCGTGCCGGCCCGGACGAAGGTGGCGGCCAGCGCCCGGGCCGCACCACCAGCACCGATCAGCACGACCTTGCGCACCCGCTCTTGCCAATCGGGCACGCTGGCGGCGAGGTGGGCGAGAAAGCCGATGCCGTCGGTGTTCAGCCCCGTGCTGCGGCCGTCCGGGTCGATCAGCACGGTGTTCACCGCCCCGATCGCGGCGGCGAGCGGGTCGACTCGGTCGACCAGGCCGAGGATGGCTTGTTTATGCGGCAGGGTGACGTTGACCCCGGCAAAACCCATCTTGGGCAGGGTGCGGAGCACCTGGGCCAGGTCGTCCGGGGTCACACCCAGGGGTATGTAGACGCCGTCGATCCGGTAGCGTTCGAACCAATAGTTGTGCAGAAGCGGGGAGCGTGAATGGCCGATCGGCCAGCCGAGCACGCCGGCGAGCCGCGCCTTGCCGCTGATCGTCACCATGGCCGGCTGGCCATGGGTTTCTCAGGTTCCGGGATCGCCTGATGCAGCATGCGGTCAATGCCTTCTGGCGGATGGTCTATCGGCTGGGCTACCCGTGTGCGCGGGTGGTCTGGCGGGTGACCGGCAAGCCCGGCAAGGGGGCGACGATCGCCGTCTGGCACCAGGGCCGGCTGCTCTGCGTGCGCGAGTCCTACAGGCGCGGTCTCGGTCTGCCGGGCGGTGGCTTGCAATTCGGCGAAGCGCCCGAGGCGGCGGCGCGGCGCGAGCTCTTCGAGGAGGTCGGGCTGGCACTCGAGCCCGGGGCGTTCGGCGGTCGAGGCCTGCTCACCTACCGATATGACGGCCGGCTGATCGAAGACACGCTCTTCGAGGTGGAACTCGCGGTCGAAGCGCCGCTCACGATCGACCAGCGGGAGATCGTCTGGGCCGGGTTCCTGACCCCGGCCGACATCCTGGCGGGAGAGGTGCAGCACGGTGTGCGGCTCTATCTGGAGCGCATGGCGAAGCGTGCATCGGCATTGGTCTGAGACGGGCCGCATCACGCCGGCTGCGGCTCGAGCGGCTCGGGCAGCGTCGCCCAGGAGGTATCGATCCTCGGATCGCCGGTCGCCAGCATCAGCATCAGGAAGGTGGTCGGCCGCTCCAGGATGGTGATCGGCAGGTGCCAGATCCCGCGGTCGTAGCCGATGCCGGACGGCCCCTGGGCGAGAAAGCCCTCGAGCGTGGCGAGGTCCGGGGTGCCATCGGGGCCGGGCCGGCAGGCGGCGACCACGAAGCGGGCGGCGCCCAGGGGCACGAAGAGCTGCTCGGTGTGTTCGTGGCGCTCCATCGCGGCGGCGCTGAACGGCAGGCTGCGTGGCTCGTGCGTGTCGAGCTTGGCGCAGAGGGTGGCCGAATCCAGGCTCGGGCCGAGAAGCTCGTGCAGCACCGCTTCGCCGCCGGGCTCGGGCGGCTCGATCACGCGGCCGAAGGGGGCGAAGGCCTCGCGGGTCAGCGGTGCGAGGGTGAGCCGCATCGGTCAGGCGAGCCCGTGCGCATCGAGGCCGCGTTGCAGCCGCTGCATCAGCCAGTCGAGCTCGGCCCGGGCCTCTGCGGTGAGGGCAGGGGCAGGTGCCCGGGCGGTGGGCGAGGGCAGCGCACCGCGGCGCCAGAGCACGTATTTCCGGGCGGCGAGACCGAGCCCCGGCTGCTGCTCGTAGCGGACGAGCGGCAGGTAGAGATCGAAGAGATCGAGCATCGCCTCGCGCTCGCCGGCGAGGAAGTGGCGCCAGACGCCGGTCAGCATCTCGGGATAGGCGAAGCCGGTCATCGTCCCGTCGGCACCGCGGAGCAGCTCGAAGGGCAGGAAGACGCCGCCATTGGCGGTCAGGATCGAGACCCGGCGCGCCCCCTCGTCCTCGGCCTTGCGGATCGCCGTCAGCTTGTCGAGGCCGGGCCAGTCCTCGTGCTTGAGCATCACGCAGTTCTCGCATGCGGCGATGATGCGCAGGATCAAGGGCGCACTCATCGGCACGTTCGAGAGCAGCGGAAAGTCCTGCAGCACCCAGGGGACATCGGGGCCGAGCGTCTCGCTCACCTTGCGGCAATAGCCGAGAATGGCGTCGTCGCCCTTGGCGGCGGTGGCCGGCGGCTGGATCATCACGGCAGCCGCGCCGGCGTCCATCACGGCCCGGGTGAGCGAGGCCATCGACGCGAAGCCGGGCGAGGAGGCGCCGACGATGACCGGCACCCGACCGGCGACCCGGCCGATGACGTGGCGGGCGAAGGTCTTGGCCTCGTCGTCGGTGAGCTTGGGGGCCTCGCCCATGATGCCGAGGATGGTGAGCCCGTCGATGCCGCGCTCGAGGTAGAACTCGACCAGCCGGTCCGCCCCGTCGAGATCGAGGGCGCCGCTGTCGGCGAAGGGGGTGGCCGAGATGATGAAGACACCCTTGGTCGTGGGGTCGAGGCGTGGCATGGGCTGGCTCGTTTGCTGGTTGCGGCCCCGGTCTAGCGCGCTCGGGTCCATCTGGCCATAATGGCCGCATGGGGGAGGACGCCGCCATCGTCACCGAGCGGGTGGCGTCGCCGATCGGCGACGTGGTGCTGCGGCACGACGGGACGGCACTCCTGGAACTTGTCTTCGCCGATGCCGAACCGGCTTCGCCCGTGGTCGAATCCGCCTTCGCGCGGGCCGTGCGGGCCTATTTCGCGGGCGATCTTCGGGCCCTCGACGACCTGCCGGTGCGGGTCCGGGGCACGTCCTTCGAGACCGCGGTCTGGCAGATGCTGCGGCGCATTCCGGTCGGGCAGACCTGGAGCTATGCGGCCCTTGCGGCAGCCCTCGATCGGCCACGCGCCGTGCGGGCGGTGGGCCGGGCCAACGGGCGCAATCCGGTGTCGCTGGTGCTGCCGTGTCATCGGGTGATCGGGGCGGACGGGCGGCTCGTCGGCTATGGCGGCGGGCTGGAGCGCAAGGCCTGGTTGCTCCGTCACGAGGGCGCACTGGTCGCCTGAACGGCGGCGGGGCGGGCCAGCCAGATGCCCGCCAGGGCGAGGGCGAGCATCGCTGCCATGGCGGGGCGCGGCGTGCCGTCGTCGAGCATCGCCACGATGGTGGCGATGCCGGCCGGGATCAGGCTCTGCAGCACCCCCAGGACCGAGGCTGCGGCCCCGGCGATGTCCCCGTGCGGGCGCATGGCGAGCGTCGTGGCATTGGCGACGATGATATTGAAGCAGAAGAAGAACGCGCCGAAGGGCAGGATCAGGGCGAACGGCATGGCACGATCGAGCGCCACCAAGCCGAGGCCCGCGACCATGGCGAGGGCGGCCGCGACGAAGGCCCAGAGCAGGATCGCCTCGAGGGCGAAGTGGTGCACCAGCCGGGTATTGGCGAGGCTGCCGAGCGCCGAGCAGACGGCGATCAGCGCAAAGACCAGGCCGAAGGCGGTGGGCGAAAGGCCGTAGGTCACCATGAAGATCGGGGCGGCACTCACCAGATAGATCAAGAGCATGGCGAGGCCGAGGACCACCAGGGCGACGAAGCGGCGGGAGGCGGAATCGCCGAGCACGCTCCGATAGGCGCCGACCAGGCGTCGGGGCGCCAGGGCACCCGGGTCCGGGCGGCCGAGGCTCTCCTCCAGATAGGCCAGGACCAGGACGAGCAGCACCGCACCGTAGATCGCCAGGAACCAGAAGATCCAGCGCCAGGAGCCCAGCCCGAGGATCAGCGCACCGATCGAGGGCGCGACGAGCGGGGCGGTGATGAAGGCGGCCAGCACCAGCGACATGACCCGGGCCATCTCGGGCCCTGCGAAGCGGTCGCGGATGATCGCCCGGCCGAGGATCGGACCGCTCGCTGCGGCCAGACCCTGGACCAGGCGGGCGGCGAGCAGGCCGTCGATGGTGGGGGCCAGGGCGCAGGCGACGGTCGCGCCGAGATAACCCACGATGCCGCCGAGGAGCACAGGGCGCCGGCCGTAGCGATCGGCGAGCGGTCCGAAGAAGGCCTGGCCCACGGCAAAGCCGATGAAGAAGACCGCGACCGAGAGCTGAGCCTTGCTGGTCGAGGTACCGAACGCCGATGCTGTCGCCGGGATGGCCGGCAGGTTGATGTCGATCGTCATCGCCGACATGGTGAGCACGGCGGCGATCAGCACGACGAAGGCGGGCGAGCCCGGAACAGGCCCTCGGGCAGGCATGGCAAGGCCTTGGCGAGAGAGGACGACGAGGGATGGACGGCTCGGCTCTAGGCGGCATCTACCCCATCGTCTACGCTTTCTTTTCGGCGAAGGGCGGGCTCGACGAGCCATTGATGCGCCGGCAGGTCCGCGCCTGCCTCGCCGGCGGGGCGCACGGTATCGCCTGTCTGGGGCTCGCGACCGAGGTCGGCAAGCTGACCGCTGCCGAGCGCCGTCTGGTGCTGGAACTGGTCGCGGGCGAGGTGGCCGGTCGCGTGCCGCTGGCGGTCACCGTGTTCGGTGCGACGGTCGAGGCGCAGCGCGCCTTCATCGATGCAGCGGCAGCGGCCGGTGCCGCATGGGTGATCCTGCAGCCGCCCGATGTGCCGCGGCCGGACGAGGCGTCACTCCTGCGGTTCTTCGGGCGCATCGCCGATGCCGCCGCCTTGCCCGTCGCGATCCAGAACGCACCGCAGTATCTGGGCGTCGGCCTCTCGCCCGAGCGGCTGGTCGAGCTCATCGACCGCCATCCGAACGTCCGGCTGCTCAAGGGCGAGGGCTCGGCCGTCGAGATCGAGCAGGTGATCGGGGCCACGGGCGGCCGGCTCGCAGTGTTCAACGGCCGGGGCGGACTCGAGCTCACCGACAATCTGCGCGCCGGCTGTGCCGGGCTGATCCCGGCGCCCGACTGCTTCGATCATCAGGTGCGCTGCGTCGAGGCGTTCCGGGCGGGGCGCATCGCCGAGGCGGAGGCGATCTACCGGCGGATCCTGCCGGCGATCACCTTCGTCATGCAGTCGATCCCGGCACTGCTCTGCTACGGCAAGCGGCTCACCGCGTTGCGGCTCGGGGTCGACCTCGAGGCGGTGCGCGACCGCGCCCCGGCGCTGGTCCCCACCGCCTTCGGCCTCGAGGTGACCCGGCGGCTGGCGGCCGAGCTCGGGCCCTATCCGGAGAGTTGACGATTGCGGTCGCTCTTTTGTTGGTAAAGGCGGCTACCGCTGGTAGAAGCCGGCTCGAACAGCGTCCCGACGACGCGACCGCCCACGCCTACCTGCCTGACAAAAAAACCGGAGAGCCTGAACGATGTTCCGCAAGAAAGACGAGCCCGCGACCCCCGCGACACCGCAGCCTGCCCCCTTGCCGACCCGGCAGCCGGCACCGAGCGCTTCGCCCGCCCCGAGCAGCTCCGCACCGGCGCCGAGTCCGAAGGCCGCAGAGCCCGCCACCGGCAAGCGGCTGATCGTCGGCGAGGGGCTCAGCCTCTCCGGCGACATCACCGCCTGTGACCTTCTGGTCGTCGAAGGCAGTGTGCAGGTGACCCTCAACGACACCCGCGCGATCGAGATCTCCGAGACCGGCCGCTTCACCAACGGCAAGGCCGCGGTCGAGGAAGCCACGATCAGCGGTGTCTACGAGGGCGAGCTCACGGTGCGCGGCCGTCTCCTGGTGCGTGGCACCGGCCGGGTCAACGGCGCCATCCGCTACGGCGAGCTCGAGGTCGAGCGCGGCGGCCGGCTTTCCGGGACGATCGAGATCCTGGAGACCAGGTCGACAGCTGCGACCAGGCCCGAACCGGCGATGGCCGGCGGCTGAGTCCGAACCGGCGCGGGGCGGCCTTCGACCAGAGGCAGGTCGCCTCGCTGTCGATCGGGCTCGCGGCGCTACCGGCCGGGTGCTGCGGCTACCCCTATTGCGCGGTCCAGCCGCCGTCCATGGCGAGGGCCTGACCGCGGATCTGGGCGGCCCCTTCCGAGCTCAAGAAGAGGGCGAGGTCGCCGAGCTGCTCGACGGTGACGAACTCGCCGGAGGGTTGCTTCTCGGCGAGCAGCTTTTCCTTCTCCTCGGCGAACGAGGTGCCGTTCTGCTCGGCCCGCGCCTCGATCTGCTTCATGACCAGTGGGGTGAGCACCCAGCCCGGGCAGATGGCGTTGCAGGTCACCCCGGTCTTGGCGGTTTCGAGGGCGACCACCTTGGTCAGGCCCACCATGCCGTGCTTGGCCGCGACATAGGCCGCCTTGTGGACCGAGGCGACGAGGCCGTGGGCGGACGCGGTATTGATGATCCGCCCCCAGTTGCGCTCCAGCATCTGCGGCAGGACGAGCCGAGTGGCGTGGAACGCGGCCGAGAGGTTGGTGGCGATCACCAGGTCCCACTTCTCCGGCGGGAAGTCCTGGATGGCGGCGGTGTGCTGCACGCCGGCATTGTTGACCAGGATGTCGACGCCGCCGTGCTCGCGGTCGGCCTGCTCGATCATCGCGCCGATCTCGTCGGGCTTGGTCACATCGGCCGGCGAGTAGGCGACATCGACGCCGAACTCTTCGGCCAGCTCGAAGCGGGTGGTCTCGATCTCGTGCGCATCGCCGAAGCCGTTCAGCATCACCTTGGCCCCGGCAGCGGCGAACTTGCGCGCCATGCCGAGACCGATGCCGCTGGTCGAGCCCGTGATGACGACCGATTTGCCTTTGATCATCGGATTTGTCCCTGATTGGTGCAGTGCAAACCGTAGGCGATCGCCGGCGCCTTGTCAGCGCCGCTCACCGAGCCTTCAGCAGGCTGCCCAGCACACCGCGGACGAGGCTGCGGCCGAGCTGGGTCCCGACCGTGCGGGCCATCGAGGTCGCCATCGCTTCCGCCGCGCCCTGCCGGCGGCCGCCCGCACCGGTGAGGATCGAACCGAGAATGCTGCCACCCCCGGCGGTTGCCGGCTGCGATGCCGGTCGGCCGCGGCTGCCGATCCGTCGCGACGCGGTCAGGTTTTCTTCGAGCGTCCGGTGTCGGCCGAGTGCGGCATCGAGCTCGGCGGCGGCCGCCGCCCGTGCCTGCTCGGCGGCCCGCTGCTCCAGCTTCTCGTGCGCCGATTCCCGATCGATCGCGTCCTCGTAGCGGCCGAAGAGCGGGCTCTGGTCGAGCAGCTCGCGGCGCTCGGCGGGCTCGAGCGGGCCCATCCGCGAGCGCGGCGGCAGGATCTTCGCCCGCTCGACGATCGACGGCACGCCGCCCTCTTCCAGCGTCGAGACCAGCGCCTCGCCGACGCCGAGCGCGGTGATGACGTCCTCGGTGGCAAAGGTGGGGTTCGGGCGGAAGGTCTCGGCCGCCACCCTGACCGCCTTCTGGTCGCGGGGCGTGAAGGCGCGGAGCGCGTGCTGGACCCGGTTGCCGAGCTGGCCCAGCACGGTGGGCGGCACGTCGATCGGATTCTGGGTGACGAAATAGACCCCCACAGCCTTCGAGCGGATCAGGCGGACCACCTGCTCGACCTTCTCGATCAGGGCCTTGGGGGCCGTGTCGAAGAGCAGATGTGCCTCGTCGAAGAAGAAGACCAGCTTGGGCTTTTCGGGATCGCCGACCTCGGGCAATTGTTCGAAGAGATCGGCCAGGAGCCAGAGCAGGAAAGTGCCGTAGAGTCGGGGCGAGCGCATCAGCCGGTCGGCCATGAGTATGTTGACCTGCCCCCGGCCCTGCGCGTCGGTGCGCATCAGGTCCGCCAGATCGAGGGAGGGCTCGCCGAAGAAGTGGTCGGCACCCTGCTCCTCGAGGACCAAGAGCCGCCTTTGGATCGCCCCGATCGAGGCCCGGCTGACATTGCCGTAGGCTTTCTGCACCGCATCGGCCTGGTCGGCGAGAAAGCCGAGCATCGCGCGGAGATCCTTCAAATCGAGCAGCAGCAGCCCTTCGTCGTCGGCGACGCGAAAGGCGATGGTGAGCACCCCTTCCTGGACCTCGTTCAGCTCCATCATCCGGGCGAGCAGCAGCGGGCCCATCTCGCTGATCGTGGTGCGCACCGGGTGGCCCTGTTCGCCGAAGAGGTCCCAAAAGACGGTGGGCGAGGCCTCGTAGGTATAGGTCGTGTCGCCGAGCTCGGCCGCCCGGCTCTCGAGCTCGGGGTTGGCCGCGCCGCGCACGGCGATGCCCGAGAGATCACCCTTCACGTCGGCGCAGAACACCGGCACGCCGGCGCGGCTGAAAGCTTCGGCGATGATCTGCAGGGTGATCGTCTTGCCGGTGCCGGTGGCACCGGTGATCAGCCCGTGCCGGTTGGCCAGGCGCAGCTGCAGGTATTGCGGAGTGTCACCCTTGCCGAGCAGTAACGACGTCGTGTTTTCCATGGCCCCGTGACTTCCAGCCCCCTTGCCAACCCGCCCCCTCGAGCCTTCTTAATGGGCACGAGTGCGGCGGCCAAGCCGGCTGCCGGCCGCGGCGGGGGATCAGCTGGTGAAGTTCACGTCGGCAGTGGCGGAGCGATTCTTCAAGCGTCGACCACCGGCCGAGCGGGTCTTTCCGTTTCGCGGCACCGCCGAGTATGTGAGTAGCACCGTGGCGCTGCCGGACGGCCGCAAGATGGGCGTGGCGCGGAGCGGCCCTGCGGCACGCCAGCCCGTGCTCTACTTCCACGGCATCCTCGGCAGCCGGCTCGAAGCCTTCATCGGCGGAGCGACGCGGCACGAGGTGATCGCCTTCGACCGGCCCGGCTACGGCATCAGCGATCCGCTGCCGCGGCCGTCCTTCGCCGCCTTCGCCAAGGACGTCGAGGCGGTGCTCGACCGGCTCGGCATCGACCGCTGCATCGTCTTCGGCGGCTCGGCCGGGGCCCCTTATGCGCTCGCCACGGCGGTGCGACTGGGCAAGCGCGTCGCCGAGCTCTTTCTCGTCGGCGGCGTGGCACACGCCAAGATGGTCCGCTCGGCCGGGGTGCCGATGCGCTGGCTCGTCGACTTCGCCGAGAACGAGGTCCTGCGCGAGCGGATCGTGCCGGGCCTGCAGGAGCTCTTGAAGAATCCGGTGGTGACCAAGACGTGGCTGCAGATGTCGGTGACCAGCGAGGGCGAGGTGATGCCGTCGGCGGCCGCCACCCAGCTGCTCGCCAACCGGCTGTCGGAGTCCTGGCTCGAGGGGCTCTCGGCCGGCGACGACGGGGTGCAGACCGACCTCGAGCTGTTGACCACCCCTTGGGATTTCGACCACAAGGCGCTGCGCTCGCCGGTGCGCATCGTGCACGGCGGCAAGGACGGTGTGGTGCCTGTCGACCATGCCCGGTGGTATGTCCGCCACCTGCCGGGTGCGGCACTCAAGATCATGCCGCGCCACCACCACGTCACCACCATCCTGGTCACCGCGCACAAGGTGATGGCGCTGGCGCACTGGCTCGAGCACCGGACGCCGGAGCAGCAGCCGCCGGGGCGCGGGCACTAGCAGGCGGCGGGCTCGTCCTCGGGCTCGCAGAGCGAGAAAGCGAAGGCGGCGAAGCTGTCGTCGCGGCTGGCATCGAAGGTCCGGCCGTCGGTGCAGTGCACCTTGGCGAGGATCACCTGGCGGCCGTCGATCTCGCGCTCGACCACCTGGGTGAGAAAGCTCACCTCGCAGTCCTCCATGATCAGGATCTCGTCGGCGAGTTCGGCCCGCCAGTCGCCCTGGGCATGAGCGGCCGCGGCGAGCAAGAGGCCGACGGCGGCGAGGCCCACGGCGGCAACGACTTGGACGGCGAGACGGCGGGGCATCGGATCGACTCCTTCGAGCGCGTAACGTGACGGCGTGCATAGCATCGCCGGCACCCCCGCCAAAAGCCTCTTGGCAGACGGCGGCCTCTCGGTAGACGGCTCCGGGCTTGCCGCAGCACCGAGGCTGTGCTGGCTTGGCGGCAACGATCATCAGGAGGACGACGGATGCAAAAGACCCTGTTGCCGCTCGTGGCCACCCTGGCGCTGGTCGCCCAGGCCCCGCTGGCCCAGGCGCCACTGGCCCAAGAAGGCGAGCCCGAGAGCTGCCACACCGTGCGCTTCTCCGATGTCGGCTGGACCGACATCACCGCCACCACGGCCCTGACCTCGACCGTTCTCGAGGGCCTCGGCTACGCGACCAGCGCCGACCTGCTCTCGGTCCCGGTCACTTATGCCAGCCTCGCCAACGGCGACATCGACGTCTTTTTGGGCAACTGGATGCCGACCATGGAGGCCGACATAGCACCCTATCTCGAGGACGGCACGGTCGAGAGCATCGGCGTCAATCTCGAAGGGGCGAAATACACCCTCGCGGTCCCGGCCTACCTCGCCGAGCAGGGCCTCACCGACTTCGCCGACATCGCCGCGTTTCGCGAGGAGCTCGACGAGGAGATCTACGGCATCGAGCCCGGCAATGACGGCAACCGGCTGATCCAGGAGATGATCGCCGCCGATGCCTTCGGCCTTGCCGGCTTCGAGGTGGTGGAGAGTTCCGAGCAGGGGATGCTGGCCCAGGTCGCCCGGTTCGGCCGCAACGAGCAGCCGATCGTCTTCTTGGGGTGGGAGCCGCACCCGATGAACGCCAATTTCGACCTGGTCTACCTCTCCGGCGGCGACGACTGGTTCGGCCCCGACTACGGCGGGGCGACGGTGCTGACCAACACCCGCGCCGGCTATGTCGAGGAATGCCCGAACGTCGGCCAGCTGCTGGAGAACCTGAAGTTCACCCTCGAGATGGAGAACGAGGTCATGGCCGCGATCCTCGACGACGGCGAGGAGCCGGCCGACGCAGCCGAGGCCTGGCTGCAGGAAAACCCGGCGGTGCTGGAGACCTGGCTCGACGGGGTGACGACGGTCGACGGTGAGGAGGGGCTGCCGGCGGTCGAGGCGCATTTGGGGCTTTGATCGGTCGCGGGTAGGCCGGTAGACCTGCGGCCGCAGAAATGCCCCTTCGGCACATCGCCCCCAACCCGGCGCTGATGCGTGAGCTCGAGCAGGTCTCGGCGGATGCCGAGGCCGTGCTCGAGGCGTTGGGGTCGGTGAATGCGCTGCCCGAGGACTTCCCCGAGCTGGAGATCCGCGAGCTCTGCGAATCGCTCAGGGACTTGAAGGACGGCACCGACGAGGGCTGCCGTAGCCAGCTCGAATCGGCGCGCAACCGCATCCCCAAATGGCGGCGGATGCATTTTCATGTGGAGGACGAGGCGGAGGCCGCAAGCGACGACGTGGTGCGTCTCTATCGCGACATGCACCTCGACCAACGGCTCGGCCGACTGCTGATCTCGGCGACGACGGCGCTCGATGAGTATCGCGAGCAGGTCTCGGAGCATTTCGACGACACCGTGGCCGCCGACGAGACTTTCGAGACCACGGGCGACACTGCTTCGGCAGCGGCGATGGAGCAATCCGTCGCCGTCGAAGCCAAGGTCGGCGCGGCCAAGAACGAGATCGAGCAACGTCTCGATGCCACGAACGCTCGCGTCGATCTTCTCGAGCGGCGGCTCACTGACGGCGCCAATCTCGCTCGCACGGCCCGCTCCGAACTCCGTGCACGCCCCATCGTGCGGCGTTGGTACAAGGGCGTCGTCGATGCTCTCCAGAAGACGCCGGCACTGATCGGCGCCGCCGGGCGGGCATTGCGGGTTGGCGCCGACATCGCCGGCCCCCTGTCCGATTGGTGGGCCAAGTTTCAGAAAGACTCACTCGACAGCATCGTCACCGCGATCGACGACTTGGGCAAGGCGCTGGAAGAGATCGAGCTTCGACTGGCCAAACGACGAGCCGGCCGAAGCGGGGTGCCGCCTTTCCAGAGCTTTCAGGACGCCCCCTTCGCCCCCGAGATGGTCGTGCTGCCGGCGGGCTCGTTCGTGATGGGCTCGCCCGCAGGCGAGGCGGGGCGACGCGATAACGAAGGCCCGCAGCGGCTGGTGACGATCGCCGGCTTCGCCATCGGCCGCTACCCGGTGACCTTCGCCGAGTACGACCACTTTTGCGACGCCACCCGTCGCAAGACGCCCAATGACGGGGGATGGGGCCGCGGGCGGATGCCGGTGATCAACGTGTCATGGTACGACGCAGAGGACTACGTGGCGTGGCTGTCCGATCGGACGGGCAAGCCTTACCGACTGCCGAGCGAGGCCGAATGGGAATATGCCTGCCGTGCCGGTTCAACCACAGCCTATTGGTGGGGCGATGTGCGCGACCCGAGGATGGCCAACAGCGTAGAAGATGGGCTGGATCTAACGTCGGAGGTGGGAAGCACGCCGGCCAACCATTGGGGTTTGTTCGACACGCTTGGCAATGTATTCGAGTGGGTGGAGGATCACTGGCATAGAACCTACGAGGGAGCGCCGAGCGACGGCCGCGCTTGGGTCGATTTGGGGGCAGAGGAAAAAAGTCAGCGTGTCTTGCGCGGCGGATCCAGGGAGCTTCATCAGCCTACCGCGCGATGCGCAACTCGCGTTAGCGACCACCCGGAATACCGGGACGGCCTCGTCGGGTTTCGTGTTGTGTGTTCGTCCCCATCGTGATCGCTGACCTCTGAAGCGGAGCGGCAGCGGAGCCAGCCGGCGCGGCAGCGCCGGCTGGCGATTTTTTTCAACCCGCGCTCATTCCTCCATCCCCGGCAGCCCGTCGCGGATCCGCGCGTAGAAATCGTCCGCCCCCAGCGCCGCCTCGGCGCGGCCGTTGATCAGGCTGCGCTCGCGCAGTTCGGGATACGGCAGCGACTGGTCGAGGACGCCGCGGTCGTAGAGCAGTTCGGGAAAATAGCCGCTGAGGATGACCCGCCAGGTGATGGGGAGGTCGCCGCCCAGGGCGCGGACGTGGGTGGCGATGGCCGTCGTGCAGTTGGTGGTCAGCGTGTTGTACCAGGCGGGTTCGTCGTTCAGGCGGTTGATCTCGCCCAGATAGTGGAGGAAGAGCCGGCGGATGTGCTCCTTCGGCACGTCGACGCGGAAGAGATAGACGTCCTCCGCCGGCTCGCGATACGTCGTGCGCAGGGCCACGACGTCGGGCTCCTCGCTGACCACGTAGTAGAGTTCGTACTGGCGAAAGAAGCCGGCGATGGTGGAATAGGCCTCGCCGACCTCCTTGCGGATTTCGATCGAGATGGTGACCGGTTCCTGGTTGCCGAAGCCGAAGCTCAGCATGATGTGGGCGATCGGATCACCCATCCAGTAGACGGCGTAGAGGTCGAGGGTTTCGAGGTCGGCGAGGTCGACCGTGCGGTCCCGCCAATGGGCGGTGAAGTCGTCGGCCGAGCGGTAGCTGAAGCGGCGGACATTCTCGAGATGGACGGTGTCGCCGTCGATCTCGGCCGCGGCGAGGCGTTCGACGTCCGGCTGCCAGCGGCGGTCGTTGCTCGGCTCGATGGTCGACCACCAGACGACGAACGCCAGGGTGGCGAGCGCGAACGGCACGAGCGGGGCGACGAGGCGGCGCAACCATAGGGCGAAAAGGAGGCCGCCGAGGCCGAGTGCCGGATAGGCCGCGGCGACCAGCGTGCGGCCGGCACCGATGCCCTCCGGCAGGGTGTAGCCCAGCGCCAGGGCCCCGAAGCCCGCGAGGCCGAGGACGATCGCACTGAGCAGACCGATCCCGATCGCCCGCCATACTCGCATCGCGCCGTCTCCTCGCCGTCGTTCCGGCATCGCCCTTAAAGCATGGCGGGCCGAGAGCAACCCCGATCGGCAGCAGCGGGTCCGCAGGCTGGTATTCGGCCGAACGCTGGGGCACTGTCGCTGCGGTTCGGCAGGCGCATGCCGGGCCGCAAGGCGAAAAAGCGGAGGCAGCGATGGATTGGCTCACCACCTACAAGATCCCGCTCGGCGACTGGATCAGCGACGGGGTCGATCTTCTCGATACCCATGCCGCCTTCGTCTTCGATGCGATCTCGATCGGCCTCGGCACGTTGATCGAGACGATCGTCGACCTGCTCCAGGTGGTCCCCGGGGTGGTCCTGGTCCTGGTCTTCGCCGCCGGGGCCTATGCCCTGCACCGCTCGTGGAAGCTGGCGTTGTTGATCGCCTTGTCGCTGCTCCTGGTGATCAATCTCGGCTACTGGGAGGAGACGACCGAGACCCTCGCACTGGTGGTGGTGGCGACCGCCACCTGCATGCTGATCGGCGTGCCGGTCGGCATCGCCGCCGCACACCGGCCCTGGCTCTACGCCATGCTGCGGCCGGTGCTCGACCTGATGCAGACCATCCCGACCTTCGTCTATCTGATCCCGACGCTGATCCTCTTCGGCCTCGGCGTGGTGCCCGGCCTCATCTCCACCGTCATCTTCGCCATCCCGGCGCCGATCCGGCTCACCCATCTGGGTGTCTCCTCGGTGCCGACCGCGTTGATCGAGGCGGGCGAGGCGTTCGGCGCCAGCCGTTCGCAGCTGCTTTGGAAGGTCGAGCTGCCGCACGCTTTGCCGACCATCATGGCGGGGCTCACCCAGTGCATCATGCTCTCGCTCTCGATGGTGGTGATCGCGGCCCTGGTGGGGGCGGCGGGCCTCGGCGTGCCGGTGGTCCGCGCCCTCAACACGGTCAACATCGCCCGCGGCTTCGAGGCCGGGCTCGCCATCGTCATCCTGGCGATCATTCTCGATCGGGTCTGCAAGCAGCCGGTGCGGGGCAAGCGCAGTGGCTGACATCGGGGCTGAGGCGGCCATCGCCTTCGAGGCCGTCGACATCGTCTTCGGTGATCGGCCGCAGACGGCGCTGCCGCTGCTCGAGGCCGGTGCCACCCGCGAGCGGATCCTCGACGAGACGGGCCAGATCCTGGGGGTCGCGGGCTGCACGCTCGCCATCCCCAAGGGCGAGATCTGCGTGCTGATGGGGCTTTCCGGCTCCGGCAAGTCGACCTTGCTGCGCGCCGTCAACCGGCTCAACGAGGTCACCCGCGGCCGCGTGCTGGTGGAGGACCAGGGCCGGACGATCGATGTGGCGAGCTGTGACCGCAAGACGCTCAAGCATCTGCGCACCCAGCGGATCGCCATGGTCTTCCAGCAGTTCGCGTTGTTGCCCTGGCGGACGGTCAGGGAGAATGTCGGCTTCGGGCTCGAGCTCAGGGGTACCGCCAAGGCCGAGCGGCAGCGGATCGTCGCCGAGAAGCTGAAGATGGTGAACCTCGATGCCTGGGGCGAGAAATACGCGCACGAGCTCTCGGGCGGGATGCAGCAGCGGGTCGGCCTCGCCCGGGCGTTCGCCACCGACGCCGACATTCTCTTGATGGACGAGCCGTTCTCGGCCCTCGATCCGTTGATCCGCGACCGGCTGCAGGACGAGCTGCTCGAGCTGCAGACGCGGCTGCAGAAGACCATCGTCTTCGTCAGCCACGACCTCGACGAGGCGCTCAAGCTCGGCAACCAGATCGCGATCATGGAGGGCGGGCGGATCGTCCAGGCGGGGCCACCCGAGACCATCGTGACGGCGCCGTCGACCGATTACGTCCGCGATTTCGTCGCCAACGTGAATCCGTTGCGCGTGCTGACGGCGGGCAGCGTCATGCGGCCGGTCGCCGGTGCGCTGCCGCTGACCCTGCCGACGGCGCGCGGCATGCTGACGATCGGCCCGGACGGCACGGCCCGGGTCGACGGCGGGCTGGTCGAGGTGCGGCCGCTCGCCGCTGCTGCCGGGGTCGCATGCGGGCCGGGGCTCGGCGTGTGGTCCTGTGATGCCGCGACCTCGGTGCAGGCGCTGGTTCGGGCCGCGGCGCAGGGCGAGGCGTGCTTTCTCGTTACCGACGACGCCGGCACCGTTTCAGGGGTCATCGGTGAACGCGAGCTCTTTGCGGCGCTGTTGCGCTGAGGCGGCGGGCGGCGGCATGGTCCGCGCCACCAGTGCTTCGAGCTCGCGGGCGATCCGATGCAGGTCCATGGCGACGACGCTGTTGTCGCACGGCAGCCGGCGCAGGCGATCGGCGATCTCGGCGATCCGTTCCCGCGCTTCGGGCGAAAGCAGGCGATCGGGATAGGCCATCAGTGCGGCTGCCGGCGGGTGCGGCTGGCAGAACCGACCGAACGAGGAGCGGGCGAGAGCAGCACGGGCAGGCACCTCCGAGCGGGGCACGGGTTGCGCATTCGGCGGAATAGACAATAACGCTATTAACCTTTAAGTTGATAATCGTCCCCTCGGTCAAGCCCGTCGATCCCGGTCCGGCAAAACGGTCCGTCTCATGCGCTCTCCAGGTGCCTGGCTCTCCAGTCTCTTGGTCCTGACCGGCTGTCTCGGCGGTGGTGGTGGTGGTGGCGGCGGGGTCGGCGGCTCGACGCCGTCACTCGCCCAACTCGACCTGCCGCTCGGTGCCGATCCGCTGAGCTTCGAAACCCCCGAATACCGCCGCAGCCGGGCGCTGGCGCCGATCGGTGCCTCGACGCTCTATGCGGCGGGGGGCAGCGGTGCCGGGGTCACCGTCGGTATCATCGATACCGGCGTCGACCCGAGCCATCCCGAGTTCGCGGGTGCGCTTCATCCGGCGAGCCGTGATCTGGTGCGCGGTGGTGCGCTCGTCGACGGCTCGGGGCACGGCACCGCCGTTGCCGGCCTGGTCGGTGCGCGGCGCGACGGTGTGGCGACCCACGGTGTCGCGTTCGCTGCCGACCTCTTGGCGATCCGCGCCGACGTCGAGGGGAGTTGCGCCGCTGCCTGCTCGTTTCGCCAGGACGATCTGGCGGCGGCCACCGACTATGCCGTGGCGAACGGTGCCCGGGTGCTCAATTTCAGCCTCGGCACCGATACCGGGCTGGCGTCGAGCTTGCGCCGGGCCTTGAGTGCGGCGGTCGATGCCGATCGGGTGCTGGTGCTGGCCGCCGGCAACGGCGGGGCCGCCTCGCCGGGCCAGCCGGGCATGTTCGTCACCTCCGGGGCGGCGCAGGGATCGGCCATCGTCGTCGGTGCCCTCGGCGAGGACGGTGAGATCGCCGCCTTCAGCAATCGTGCCGGCGCGGCCGCCGAGGCCTTTCTCGTCGCTCCCGGCGAATCGCTGATTACCACCGCACCGGGCGGCGGCGGTGCCGTCTTCACCGGCACGTCGGCCGCGACCCCGCTGGTCGCCGGTGCTGCTGCGGCTCTCGCGAGTGCCGCACCGCATCTCTCGGCCGCGGATATCGTGTCGATCCTGTTGGCCTCGGCGCGTGACCTGGGAGCGGCCGGGACCGATCCCGTCTACGGTCGAGGTGCCCTCGATCTCGAGCAGGCCCTTTTGCCGATGGGCCCGCTCAGCGTACCGGAAGGGGTCTCGACCAACCAGACCGCACGGCCGCTGGGTGCCACGTCGCTCGCCATGGGCGATGCGTTCGGTGCCGTGGGTCCGGCGCTCGGCCCGGTGCTGGCGCTGGATTCCTACGCGCGGCCCTACGCTGTGACGCTGGCGACAGAGGGCGGGGCGGGGTCGGGCGACGCCCTGCCGGGGCTGCTGCGCCGCCAATCGGTGTCCGCCGCTTCGGCGGCCGAGATCGGCGGTGTCGCCGTCCAGCTGATCGAGAGCGACGAGCTGAGCCCCTGGGCCATGGCGGCAGCGCCGGCGCTCGCAGGCTTGGCGATGCGTTACCGGGCGCCGGACGACAGGTGGCGGCTCACCGCCCAGCTGGGCGAGGCGGCGACCACGACGACCGGCGGCGACCGGCTCCGGCCGGCGCGGCGCTATCACGAGGCGCCGGCGCATTTCGCCGATCTCGCCGCCCCGCTCGGCCTTTCGGCCGATGCCGCGCTTGCCGGCCCCTGGCGGGTGTCGCTCGATCTCGCGGGCGATCCGGGAGGCGGCCTCGAAGAACTCGGCCTCTTCGCCGCGACCGGCCGCGACGCGCGGCGCCCGCTGCCCGAGGGCCGGCTCGCCGCACTCGGCCTCGAGCACCACAGCACCGACGATGTCCGGTGGCGGCTCGGCTTCGGCCTGCTCGAGGAGACGGCCGGGCCGCTCGGCAGCGAAGGCACCGGCGCGCTCGCTGCCGGTGGGGCGATGACCCGTTACGTCGATGTCGCGGGCAGCCTGCCGCTGGCTGCCGGCTGGCGGGCGTTCGGCGAGGCTGCGATCGGGCGGACCGCCGTGGCGTCGGGCCGCGGCGGGCTGATGGTCGAGGTCGGCCCGCTCTGGACCACCGCCTTTGCGGTCGGGGTGACGGGCGAGGGGATCTGGCGCAAGACCGATCGCTTGACCCTGGAGCTGCGCCAGCCGCTCAGGGTCGAGCGGGGCGAGGCCCTTTTCGCGGTGCCGGTGGCCCGTGACGTCGCCGGCAATGTCTTGCGCGAGCGGCGCGCGGTCGATCTCGATCCGGCCGGTCGCGAGCTGAACCTCAAGCTCGGCTACGGCCTCGATCTCGGCGCGGCCCGGCTGCAGACGGCGCTGCTGCTGCGCCACGCCCCCGGCCACACGGCGGATGCCCCACCGGAGCTGCTGGGCGTCGCCGCCTTGCGCCTGCCTTTTTAGGGAGCGTCGTCGGCGGGACAGGCGGCAGCGCTGCGGTCGAGGGTGAAGTCGCCTTCGGCGGTGCGCCAGTGCAGCGCCTGGACCACCGCCAGGGTCGGCGACCAGGGCTGGAACACGGGGCAGCCGCGTTCATCGGTGCCCATCGGTCGCATGTAGAGCTCGGGGCCGACGCGGATGGCGTCCGGCAGGATGTCGGGGCTCGCCGGCGCCGGGTCGCTGCTCGTCGGCCCGACACTGGAGGGCGGATCGCCGGCACAGGCGACGACCGCAAGCGCCAAACCCACGGCGCAGGCGCAGGATCGGCACGGCGTCTCTAGCCCAAAAATTGTTAAAGAAGATGTTTTTTTACAACTCATTGGCAATTCTTTCTCGTCCGTCGGGCCAGCCTTCGGCGCTAAGGCCCTCTATCCTAAGGTTCTACCCGAGGATGAATAGCGATAAAAAAATCATTTGAAATGAACGGCTTAGCTGGTTATGGTCGAGAACGAGGGAAGTCACCGTCTGACATTTCGACATTGCCGGGTCCCATCGGCCGTCGTCGAGCGACACTCAGCCCGAAGCAACAACGGGGCAGGGGCACTCGATGATGATGTTGAACGAGAGTGGTGCATTGCGAGGGTCCGCCGCGTTGGCGCGGCGGGCCGATGAAGAGGCGGATCGGGCGCTCGGCCGGCGTCGCTCGAGCGCGCGGGTCATGGCCATGGGCGCGCCGGTGACGGCGAGTTTCATGGGGCTCTTGCTGATGCCCGGCAACGAGGCAGCGGCCGGCGAGGCGGAGCCCGTGGCAACGGGGGCCGTGCTCGACGCCGAGCCCGTACGCCCTGCCGATGTGGCCGGCAAAGCTACGGCGACGGACAATGCGGCGACGTCGCTCGGCGCGCCTTTGCTGGTCGCCGGCACGGCGGCCGCCGCCGTCGACGACAGCAGCGTCGCAGCCCAGCCGGTCGGCAGCGATCCCGAGACATCGACCCCGACAGCCGCGGCGGCTGCCCCGACCGGCGTGCCGGAAGGCGGTGCCGAAGCCGAGACGGTGGCCCCGCCCTTGCCGGATATCGGCGACGTGGTGCTCGCCTTCGGCAGCGAGGCGCCGTTCGTCCTGCCCACCTTCGAAGACGACCCAGCTTTGTCGCGCGACGAGAATATCGGCGATCTCGGCGATCCGCGGCTCGTCACGCGCGAGCCGATCGTCGCCGATCCCGACCCCGAGATCGTCCCGGAGAACGGTGCGATACCCGGCGACGACACCGCCGGCGGCGACGCGCCGTCCTCCGGCGACGGCGTTGCACCGATCGGCAATCCGGGACTGAAAATCACCGGCACGCCGCAGAACGACTACCTGGTCGGCACCGACGGCGACGACATCATCGACGCGGTCGGCGGCAAGAACACGGTGCTGGCCGGTGCCGGCAACGACATCGTCTATGGTGGGACGGGCAACGACGTGCTGCGCGGCGGGCCGGGCAACGATACGATCTACGGTGTTGCGGGCAACAACCAGATATTCGCCGACGAGGGCGACAACCTGCTCTTCGGTGGCACCGGCAACGACGAGCTGTTCGGCGGTCCGGGCGACGACCGGCTGGACGGGGTCGCCGGCACCAACCGGCTCTACGCCGGCACGGGCAACGACACGCTGGTGGTCAACGACTGGCGCGATGCGGCGATCGGCAACCGCGAGGGGCCGAACAACGGCGGCATCGACACGGTCGAGGTCGCACCCGGTTTCGCCGCCTCGTTGAAGGGGCGCTTCTCGGCCGCCGGCCCCGACGGCGAAGCGACGCTGGTGATGGGGGCGAGCCCGATCGGCCGCGAGTTCCCCGCCGACAGCCATGCCCACAAATGGCAGGTCAACGCCGACATCGACCAGGTCCGGCTCACGGGCGACGTCGGCCACGACGTGGTGGCCTCGGACCAGGGCAACACCATCTGGGGCAACGACGGCGACAACCGGCTCTACGGCGGCACCGGCGACGACGTGCTCTATGCCGGCGGCGGCGACGACGTGCTGCGCGGTGGTGCCGGCAACGACACGCTCCACGCCGGCACGGGCGACGACGTGCTCTTCGGTGGTCCGGGCGAGGACATGCTGTACGGCGGCCCGGACGAGACCGAGCTGCACGGTGGTGCCGGCGACGATCTCTTCGTCTTCGGCCTCGCCGAGGGCGGCAAGCACACGATCTTCGACCACGAAGGGGTCAACCGGTTGCGCTTCGACGGGCTCGAGGAGCCGAGTTCCTTGGCGGCGCGCTACGATGGCAGCGATCTCGTGATCGGCCACGGCGGCGCCGACATCGTTCGGATCGCGGATTATGCCGGCCATCGCGAGGCCTTCGCCGGGATCGAGCACGACGGCGAGGTGCTGGCCCTCGACCAGTTCATCGAGGACCCGGCAGCGGCGGCCGAGCCCGCCGGCGAGGACGATCTGCTCGCCATCTATCTCGGGCCGCAATCGGTCGACGCCGGCGACGACATTCTCGATCCGGCCCGGCTCGACCCGGACGGGCCCGCGCACGATGCGCCCTTCGCCCTCTACGAGAACGCCGCCGACAGCAGCTTCGCCGGTCCGGAGCCTGCCGCGGCGACCGGCGAGGGGACCGACATGCTCGGCAGCTTCATGCAGGCGGAACCGCTCTGGGTCGGCCCCGAGGAAGGGCTCTACGTCCCGGAGACCACCGGCTACGCGGGCGAGGAGGCGCAAGCCGCACGGGGCTGAGTCCCCGGCTTTACGGGCAGCAGCGGCGGGTCTATAGGCTCTGGCAGCGCCCGCTGCCAGCGGCGGGTGCCATCTCGTCTCGTCCCCATCGGCACCGGTCGAAGAGCTCTTGTCCCCCGTCGTCCATCTCGCCTTGCCCAAAGGGCGCATGCAGGAAGCCGTCGTCCAGCTCCTGGGCGATGCCGGCATCCGTTTGACCTACGATCGGCGGGGCTACCGCCCGTCCTTGTCGCTCGAGGATTTCGAGGCGAAGATCCTCAAGCCGCAGAACATCGTCGAGATGCTCGACGCCGGCAGCCGCGATCTCGGCTTCGCCGGCGCCGACTGGGTCGCCGAGAAGTCCGTGGACCTGGTCGAGCTGGTCGACACCGGGCTCGATCCGGTGCGCATCGTCGCTGCCGCCGACCACCGCTTTCTCGTCGACGGCCGCCCGCCTGGAACCCGTTTCGTGGTGGCGACCGAGTACGAGAAGCTGACCACGGAGTGGCTGTTGACCCACAACCTCGATGCGCGGATCGTCCGTTCCTACGGTGCGACCGAGGTCTTCCCGCCCGAGGACGCCGACTGCATCGTCGACAACACGGCCACCGGTGCGACGCTCAAGGCCAACGGTCTCACCATCTTCGACGAGCTGATGCGCTCCTCGACCCGTCTCTACGCCCATCCCCGCTCGCTCGAGGACCCGGGCAAGCGGGCGGTGATCGAGCATTTCGCTTTGCTCATCCGCTCGGTTCTCGATGCGCGCCAGCGGGTGATGCTGGAGGTCAACGTCGCGAGCGAGCAGCTGGAAGCCGTGGTCGAGGTGCTGCCCTGCATGCGCGAGCCGACGATCTCGCCGTTGCACGGTGCCGCCGGCTTCGCGGTCAAGGCGGCCGTCCCCCGGGCCGACCTGCCGGCGCTGATTCGCCGGATCAAGGAAGCGGGCGGGACCGACATCGTCGTCTCGCAACTGGCTCAGATCGTGCCATGAGTGACCTTGCCACGAGCGAGCGAATCGCGACCATCGAGCGGCACACCTCGGAGACCGAGATCCGCCTGACCCTCGCCCTCGACGGCAGCGGAGCGACGGCGATCGATACCGGCCTCGGCTTCTTCGACCACATGTTGACGGCCTTGATCAAGCACAGCCGCTTCGACCTCGAGCTCGCCTGTTCGGGCGATCTCCATGTCGACGACCATCACACGGTCGAGGATTGCGGGCTGGCCCTGGGTCAGGCGCTCGACCAGGCGCTCGGCGACCGGCGGGGTATTCGCCGCTTCGCCCACGCCTATGCCCCGCTCGACGAGGCGCTGGCCCGGGTGGTGGTCGACCTCTCGGGTCGGCCGTCGCCGCATGTCCGGATGGGTTTCACCCGGCCGAAGATCGGTGACGTGGCGGCCGAGAACCTCGGTCATTTCTTCCACTCGCTGGCGATTGCAGGGCGCATGGCGCTGCATGTCGATGTCCTGAAGGGCGACAACGACCACCACCGGGCGGAAGCCGCCTTCAAGGCTGCGGCGCTGGCGCTGAGGGATGCCGTGGCGTTGACCACGCACGCCGACATCCCGTCGACCAAGGGGCTGCTCTAGCCGTGGCTGGCCACGAGGCACCCGACACGTTGCCGCGTGATCTCGCGGGCTTTCTCGACTGGCGCCTGCGGCAGGATGCGGCCTACGAGTTCCTCGGGCTGCAGCCCAGAGCTCTCCTGGCCATGGACCGGCGGGCATCGCTCATCAAGGGCAACCTGCTCGCGGCCTTGGACGAGGCGCTCGATGGGCGGCGTGACGTCGTTGTCGGCGAAACAGTGGAACTTCGCACCGCCGACGCGTTCAGCATCGCCATGCTCGTCGTCGCCAGCCGCACGACCTGCCTCGCCAGTCCACCCTGCTATCTCGAAAGCGACGACATAACGCCGCTCGTCATCGTCGAGACGGCAACACCCGAGACCGCTTTTCGGATGCACGTCGAGAAATGGGCAGCCTACCGGCACATCCCGAGTCTGCGCCACTACCTCGTGGTCGAGGCGGACAAAAGGCTCGTTCGGCTGCACACCCGAAATCGCGAGATGGTTTTCGGGGAGCTGTTCCGCGAAGCGGGCACCGTGCCCCTCGAAGCGCTCGGTATCACGCTCGATGTGGACAGCATCTACGCCGGCGTGATCGATGGTTGAGGTCGCCATCGTCCCGACCGGCACGGCCAATCTGGCCTCCGTTCAGGCCGCGTTCCGCCGGCTGGGTGCCGAGCCGCACATCATCGAGGACGCGACGACCGTGGCCACGGCCAGCCACGTCATGCTGCCGGGGGTCGGTGCCTTCGGGGCGTCGCTGGAGCGGCTGCAGGCGCATGGGCTCGACCGGGCCCTGATCCAGCGCATCCGGGCGGACAAGCCCACGATCGCCATCTGCGTCGGTCATCAGCTGCTCTTCGAGACCAGCGAGGAGAGCCCCGGCGTGCGCGGCCTCGGCATCGTGCCGGCGGCGATCGGCCGCTTTCCCGCCGGCGTCCGCGTCCCGCAATTCGGCTGGAACGAGGTGGTGGCGGGCGACGCCTGCAACCTCCTGGACTCGGGCTACGCCTATTTCGCCAACTCCTATCGCGCCACCGAAGCACCCGGCTGGCAGGTCGCCCGCGCCGAGCATGGTGGGCCCTTCGTTGCGGCCATGGAGAAGGGCAACTTCATCGGCTGCCAGTTCCACCCGGAGCTCTCCGGCGACTATGGGGCGGCCCTCCTCTCGCGCTTTTTGGAGCTCGGCTAGTGCTCACCAAGCGCATCATCCCGTGTCTCGACGTCAGCCACGGCCGGGTGGTCAAGGGCATCCGGTTTCAGGGAATTCGTGACGCCGGCGACCCCGTCACGCTCGCCCTCGAATACCAGCGCCAGGGGGCGGACGAGATCGTCATCCTCGACATCTCGGCGACACCCGAGGGCCGCGGCCATCAACACGAGACGGTCAAGAAGATCCGCGAAGGCCTCGCCATCCCGCTCACGATCGGTGGTGGAGTGAGAAGCGCCGACGACGCCCGGGCCCTGCTCGAAGCCGGTGCCGACAAGGTCTCGATCAACTCGGCGGCCGTCGCCGATCCCTCACTGATCGACGCCATCGCCAGCCGCTTCGGCAGCCAGTGCTGCGTGGTCGCGATCGATGCCGCCTTGCGCGACGGCCGCTTCGAGGTCCTGGTCCGCGGCGGCCGCGACGGCACCGGCAAGGACGCCATCGAATGGGCGGTCGAGGCGCAAGGTAGGGGGGCAGGGGAAATCCTGCTCACCTCCTGGGACCGCGACGGCACCCGGCAAGGCTACGACCTGCCGATGACCCGTGCCGTCTGCGACGCCATCCACCTGCCCGTCATCGCCTCGGGCGGGGCCGACCACGCCGGCCACGTCGCCGAGGCCTTCGCCGCCGGGGCGGATGCCGTCCTCGCCGCCTCCATCTTCCACGACGGCGACCTCACCGTCGGCGACGTCAAGCTGCACCTGATGGAACAGGGCGTGGTGGTCCGGCCCTGATGAGGAGGTAGCGATGATCATCCCCTCGATCGACCTCATGGGTGGCCAGGCGGTGCAGCTGATCGGTGGCGAGGCCATGGCGATCGAGGCGGGCGATCCCTTGCCGATCGCCGAGCGCTTCGCCGTGGCCGGGCCCTTGGCCGTCATCGATCTCGATGCGGCGTTGAAGCAGGGCTCGAACAAGGCGCTGATCGAACGGCTCGTTGCCCGCTTCGACTGCCATGTCGGCGGCGGCATCCGCGACGTCGAAACCGCGCTTTTCTGGCTCGATGCCGGGGCGCGGCGGATCATCCTGGGAACGATGGCGAAGCCCGAGATCCTGGCCCAGCTGCCGAAGGACCGGCTGCTCGCCGCCCTCGACGCCAAGCACGGCGAGGTGGTGGTCGAGGGTTGGAAGCAGGGGACGGGGCGCGGCATCCTCGAGCGCGTGGCCGAGCTCAAGGATCTGGTCGACGGCTTTCTCGTCACCTTCGTCGAGCGCGAGGGCCGGATGGGCGGCACCGACATGGACCTGGCGCGCAGCATCGTCGAAGCCGCTGCACCGGCGAAAGTGGTCATCGCGGGTGGCGTGACCACGGCCGAGGAGGTGGCGGCACTCGATGCGCTGGGCGCCGACTGCCAGGTCGGCATGGCGCTCTATTCGGGCCGCCTCGATCTCGGCGAGGCCGTGGCCGCCCCCTTGTCGAGCGACCGCCCGGACGGGCTGATCCCGACCGTGGTGACCGACGAGCGCGGCGTCGCCCTGGGCCTCGTCTACTCTTCGAAAGACAGCATCCGGGCCGCCGTCAACGAGCGACGCGGCATCTACCAGTCGCGGCGGCGGGGGCTCTGGCGCAAGGGTGAAAGCTCCGGTGCCATCCAGGAGCTGATTCGCGTCACGCCGGACTGTGACCGCGATTGCGTGCGCTTCACCGTGCGGCAGTCGGGCGCCGGGTTCTGCCATCTCGAGACCCGTTCCTGCTTCGGCGAGGACGGCGGCCTCGGCCGCCTGCACCGGCGACTCTCGCAGCGGCGCGAGCAGGCGCCCGAGGGCTCGTACACGGCGCGCCTCTTCGCCGATCGGGCCAAGCTCGCCGCCAAGGTCAGCGAGGAGGCGGCCGAGCTGAACGCCGCCTCGGCGCGTCACGAGGTGATCTGGGAGGCGGCCGATCTCCTCTACTTCACGCTAACGCGCCTGGCCGCCGACGGCATCGACCTCGCCGAGGTCGAGCAGCATCTCGACCGGCGCGAGCGCCGGGTGCGACGGCGTGAATAGGGCGCTGGTCGACCCGGTTCGGCTGCTCCTGGAGCTTCGCCCGCCGCTCGCCCTCCTGCTCCTCGGTGGTGCGGCCTGGATCTTAATCGAGCTCGCCGTCGCCATCACCGTGCTGGTCGGGCTGAGCCGGGTCTATCTCGATGTGCACTGGCCGTCCGATGTCGTCGCCGGCTGGACGCTCGGCGGCGGCTGGGCCATCGCCTGCTGGCTGCTCGCAACGTGGTTCTGGCCCGGCGTCCGCTTACCGGAAGGAAGCGACCCGCGGCCCGGAGCGCCAGGATGATGTCAGACGGCGCTGAGCGTCGCTCGAAGGGCGCCGGCAACGCGCTCACGATCGCTCGACGAGAGCGTGCCCAGTCGTTCCAGGATCAGCGTCGACTGCAGCGTGAAAAGCTTCATCCGAACGCGGCAGGCAACCCTGAGCCCCGCTGCTTGCCAACCCTTCAGCACGACGTCGCTCGGCCAATCGCTCACCCTTGCGACCGTGATCATCGCCAACACCGCGGCATTGTGCGCGCGGTTGAAGCTCGCCTCGGACACCACCAGCGCCGGACGGCGCCGGGTCACGGCCCGATCGATGAACGGAAACGGCACGATCACCACCGAATAGGGCAAGGGGGCTGTCGAAGATCGCGCCAGGCTGCTTCGTCCTCGGGCGAGTCCCACTCCTCGAGTGACGCCTCGAGCCCCAGGAGGTAGGGGTCACGCTGATCGGGGATCTTGCGCACCACCAGACGATCCGCCTCGACCTCGACGATCACCCAGTCCCCCTCGGCGAGCCGAACAGCGTCGCGGGCTGCCTTTGGAATGGTCATCTGCCCCTTCGAGGTGATCTTCGCGATCTGCCTCGCCATACGTTGGCTCCTTTCCGAAACTAAAGTAAGGAATCACGTGCGTATCGGCAATCTGGTAGAGCAGAAAGCATGCGAGGCGGCACGCCTCCGGTAATTTTGTGCCGGTGTGATTCGATTGGTGGAAATCAGTCGTCGAGGATCGCCACCTCCAGCGTGCCACCCTGCTCGACTACTTCGGCGAGCGCCGTTGCCAGCGGTAGGTGGTGGGTGGTGTGGTGGCGGGCGAGTGCCGGCCAGGCTCGGCCGCGCGGATCGTGCTCGGCGCGGGCGGCACCCTTGGCGAGGAGGCAGCCGCCGATCACCAGGCTGGCGAGCTCCAGATAGGGCACGGCCACTGCCTCGCGAGCTTCGGGCGGTCGGGCTTGCAGGGTGCGGGTGGCGTCCTCCAGGGTGTCGAGCGCGGCCGCGAGGCGGGGCGGCAACGGCCATTGCCGCAGCTCGGCAAACAGCAGCCAGGGCAGCCGGCCCTCCTCGATCGTCAGCTTGCGGCAGGCCAGGTCCTGCGCCTGGATACCGTTGGTGCCCTCGTAGATCGAGAGGATGCGGGCATCGCGATAGTGTTGGGCGGCACCCGTCTCCTCGATGTAGCCCATGCCGCCGATGACCTGAATCGCCTCCGAGGCGACGACGCTCGCCCGGTCGGTGCACCAGGCCTTGACGATCGGGGTGAGGAAAGCGACGCGCGCGCCGGCGCGGTCGCGTTCGTCGCCATCCGGATGGCGGGCTGCGGTATCGACCGCGGCGAAGGCCCAGAGATGGAGAGCGCGCAGCACGGCGATCTCGGTCCGCATCGAGAGCAGCCGGCGCTGGATGTCCGGGTGATCGACCAGGCGCGCCGGCCGGCCGTTGCGCTGGCCCTGGATGCGCTCGCGGGCATAGGCGAGGGCCCCCTGATAGGCGCGCTCGGCGAGGCCGACACCTTGCAGTCCGACGGTCAGGCGGGCGTTGTTCATCATCGTGAACATGCACGCCAGGCCGCGATTGGGGGCGCCCAGCATGAAGCCCACGGCACCCCCGTCCTCGCCGTAGCTCAAGACACAGGTGGGCGAGGCGTGAATGCCGAGCTTGGTCTCCAGCTTGAGGCAGTGGACGTCGTTGCGGCGACCGAGCCTGCCCTCCGCATCGACGAGGTATTTCGGCACGATGAAGAGCGAGATGCCCCTCGCCCCATCGGGCGCACACTCGAGCCGGGCGAGCACCAGATGGACGATGTTCTCGGCCATGTCGTGCTCGCCGAAGGTGATGTAGAGCTTCTGCCCGAAGAGCCGGTGGTGCGGGCCGATCTCGGGATCATCGGCGGGTATCGCGGTGGTGCGGATGGCACCCAGATCGGAGCCTGCCTGCGCTTCGGTCAGGCACATCGCACCGGTCCAGCGGCCGGCCACCATGGGCGGCAGGAAGGTCGCTTTCTGCGCCTCCGTGCCGTGATGCAACAGCGCCTCGCCGGCGCCCTGGGTCAACAGCGCCGGCAGCTGGAGCGTCATGTTGGCGGCGTTCCAGAACTCGCCCACCGCCGCGTTCAGCGTCCAGGGCAGGGCTTGGCCCCCGTACGCCTCGGGGAACACCAGGCCCATCCAGCCGGCCTCACCGAACTGCCGAAAGGCTTCCCCGAAGCCCGGTGCGGTGCGGACCTCGCCGTTCTCCAGGATCGTGCCGAAACGGTCCCCGGGGGCATTCAGCGGGGCTTGCACGGTCGCTGCGAAGCGGCCGGCCTCGGCGAGGATCATCGCCACCTCGTCGGCGTCGAGCGGCCGCGCCTTGGGCAGCCGGTCGAAGCCCACGAGCTGGTCGAGGACGAAGCCGAGCTGGTCGATCGGGGGCTGGTAGGGGGTCAAGAACCGCGTCCGTAGGTCAGCTGTCCTCGGCTGGCGCCAGGATCAGGGGCTCCAGCACGCCGGCGCTCGCACAGAGGCGCTCGAAGGTCAGATTGTCGAAGCGATTGCGATAGATCCCGCTGAAGCGCGGGCTCACGGCGACATTGGTCCCGCCACCGAGTTCGCTCAGGCGGACGTTGACCCTTACCCGCAGCGTCTCCGGGTCGGCCCAATGCGCGCGATTGCCGTCCTGGTTGTCGGTCACCCGAATGCGGTCGCAGACCGCCCATTCTGGCGGCGCATCACGCTCGATGACGGCCGCGATGAGGCCGGTCTCGGGCCGGTCCTCGACGGTGAAGCCGAGGTTTTGGAGGCGGGCGGCGAGGCCACGCTCGGCCTGCGCGAGCGGAAGATCGGTCATCCCACCCATCGGCGTCGTCGTGACACCCGGCTGTGGTGCTTCTCCGGCGCAGGCGGCGAGGACGAGAAGGGCCGCGACGGGCCAGGCACGATAAACCATGAAATCGACTCCGAATGGAATGCCCCGGGCGGTCTCTTACACGATAACCCCAGGGTTCATGACATTATCCGGATCGAGGCACCCCTTGAGGCGGCGCATCAGTTCGAGCTCCAGCCCGTCCTTGTAGCGTTCGAGCTCCGGCCGCTTGAGCCGGCCGATGCCGTGCTCGGCGCTGAACGACCCGCCGAAGGACGCCACCAGCTCGGCGAGTTCGGCCGCGAGGCGCGGCACGAGCTCGGCGATCCTCGCTTCGTCGCGGGGTAGGCAGAAATTCACGTGCAGATTGCCGTCGCCGACATGACCGAAGGGAAAGAGCGGAATATCCGGGGCGCTGACCGCGAAATGCGCCTCGGCTTCGGCGAGGAAGGCCGCAAGATCGGTGACGGCGACCGCGACGTCGGAGCGCAGCACCCAGCCGATCTGGCTCACGGCTTCGCTCTGGCCCTCGCGGATGTGCCACATCGCCTGCCGTTGCGCCTCGTTCTGGGCGATGGTGCCGTCCTCGATGAGGCTGCCCTCGAAGGCCGCTTCGAGGGCTCGTTCGACCGGGCCTTCGAGCCCCTCGGCGAGCGACCAGGCGACCTCGATCAAAAGGTGCCACGGATGCGGCTCGGCCAAGGGCCGCTTGCCGCCCGCGAGATGCTGGTCGGCGGCCTCGACGCCATAGCCGGCGATCAGCTCGAAGCTGGAGATCAATTCGCCGAGCTGGTCGCGGAACAGGGCCAAGAGTTCGAGGGCGGCTGCCGGGCTCGCGATCCCGAGCCAGAGGGTTTGCCGCTCTTTGGGCTTGGCGGCGAGCTTCAACACCGCCGCGGTGATGATGCCGAGCGTGCCCTCCGCGCCGATGAAGAGCTGCTTCAAATCGTAGCCGGTATTGTCCTTGGGCAGGGCCCTCAGCCCGTTCCAGATGCGGCCGTCGGCGAGCACCACTTCGAGGCCGAGGACCAGGCCGCGGGTCATGCCGTAGCGCAGCACGTTCGAGCCGCCGGCATTGGTCGCGATGTTGCCGCCGATCCGGCAACTGCCCGCGGCACCGAGCGACAGGGGAAAGAGCCTTCCGGCCGCATCGGCTGCGGCCTGGACGTCGGCGAGGATGCAACCGGCCTCCGCCACGAGATGCCCGGCCGTGGCATCGATCTGGCGGATCTTGTCCAACCGCTCGAGGCTCAAGAGGACCAGCTCGCCGGTTCGATCGGGGATGCCGCCGGCAACCAGGCCGGTATTACCGCTCTGCGGGACGATGCCGATGCCTCTGGCGGCGGCTTCCCGGACGATGGCCGCGACCGCCTCGGTATCGCTCGGGCGCAGCACCAGCGGGGTGCTGCCGCGGTTCTGCCGCCAGAAATCGATGCTGTAGCGCTCGGTGTCGTCGTTGCCGGTGAGCACGGCCGCCGCATCGAGCCGGGGCTCGAGCGCCCGGCGCAGCTCGTCGATCGTCTGGCTGGTCGCGGTCATCCGCTGCTTTCCAACTGTCTCGCCTCGAGCCTAGAAACTGTCGCGGCCGTCGGCAAGGCGGCTCGGTTGACAGGGCAGGGGTCAAGGCTAGGTTCGGGCCGCTTCGGCACCGGCTTCGGGACGGACAAAGGAACACGAGCGATGAACGACGAACGCCTGCAGGCGGTGATCGAGGCGGCCTTCGCGGATCGGGCGCATATCTCGCCCTTGACCAAGGGCGGCATCCGTGACGCCGTCGAGGCCGCCCTCGACGGGCTCGATGAAGGCCGCTTGCGGGTCGCCGAGAAAAAGGGCGACGCCTGGGTCGTCAATCAGTGGCTGAAGATGGCGGTGCTCCTCTCCTTCCGCCTCAACGAGATGACCCGGATCGACGGTGGCCCCGGCGGCGGCTCGTGGTGGGACAAGGTACCCTCCAAGTTCGAGGATTGGCGCAAGAAGGATTTCGCCGCGGCCGGTTTTCGGGCGGTGCCCAACTGTGTCGTCCGCCGCTCGGCCTATATCGCGCCGGGTGTCGTCTTGATGCCGTGCTTCGTCAATCTGGGGGCGCATGTCGCCGAAGGATCGATGATCGATACCTGGGCCACGGTCGGCTCCTGTGCGCAGATCGGCAGGAATTGTCACATTTCGGGCGGTGCCGGGATCGGCGGTGTGCTCGAGCCGCTGCAGGCCAATCCGGTGATCATCGAGGACGATTGCTTCATCGGCGCGCGCGCCGAGGTGGCCGAAGGGGTGATCGTCGAGACGGGCTCGGTCCTTTCCATGGGGGTCTATCTCGGGGCCTCGACCAAGATCGTCGATCGCACCACGGGCGAGATCTTCATGGGGCGCGTGCCCGCCTATTCCGTCGTCGTCTCGGGGACGATGCCGGGCAAGCCGCTGCCCGACGGCAGCCCCGGACCCGGGCTCTATTGTGCGGTGATCGTCAAGCGCGTCGACGCCAAGACCCGCTCCAAGACCTCGATCAACGAGCTCTTGCGCGACTGATGCCGCTCACCGACCCGGTGAAGCTGGCGCAGGCCCTGATCCGCTGCCCCAGTGTGACGCCGGCCGACGCCGGGGCACAAAAGCTGCTCGCCGAGATGCTCCGGCCGTTGGGCTTCGGCGTCGAGTCCTTACGCTTTGCCGCCGGCGGTGAACCTGCGATCGACAATCTCTTCGCCCGGCTCGGCGAGGTCGGCCCGCATGTCGCCTTTGCCGGCCATACCGACGTCGTGCCGCCGGGCGATCTGGATGCCTGGAGCATCGACCCTTTCGCGGCGGAGATTCGCGACGGCTGGCTCTTCGGCCGAGGCGCCCTGGACATGAAGGGTGAGATCGCCTGCTTCGTCGCGGCCGTGGCACGGTTGTCGGAGCGGCACGGGCGGTCCCCCGGCTCGATCAGCCTGCTGATCACCGGCGACGAGGAGGGCCCTGCCGTCAACGGCACGGTCGAGCTCTTGCGCTGGGCGGAGGCGGCGGGCCATCGCTTCGACGGCTGCATCGTGGGAGAGCCCACCTCGGTCGAGACGCTGGGCGACACGGCGAAGATCGGCCGGCGCGGGTCGCTCACGGCGACCCTCGAGGTCTTCGGCCGGCAGGGCCATGTCGGCTACCCGCACCAGGTCGACAACGCCGCGCATCGACTGGTGGCGGTCCTCGATCGGCTGATCAGCGAGCCGCTCGATCGAGGTACGGCGCATTTCGAGCCCTCCTCGCTGCAGGTCACCACCATCGATATCGGCAATCCGGCGAGCAACGTGGCCCCCGGCCGGGCGCGCGCGGTCCTCAACATCCGCTACAACGACAGCCAGACCCCGGCGAGCCTGAAGGCGCGGATCGACGCCGCTGTCGCGGCCGCAGGCGGGCGGATCGAGGTGCACTACAGCGACGGGGCGAACGCCTTTGTCTCCGACCCCGGCCCGCTCGCCGCTACCCTTCAGGCGAGCGTCGAGGCGGTCACCGGCATTCGGCCCGCGCTTTCGACCTCGGGCGGCACCTCGGATGCGCGGTTCGTCCAAGCCTATTGCCCGGTGGTCGAATTCGGCCTCGTGGGTGCGACCATCCATCAGGTCGACGAGCGGGTCGCTGTGGCCGATCTTGAGCGACTGACGCTGATCTATCTCGATTTTCTCGAACGGTCGTTGCTGCACTGATGCCGCCTGTCGCCGAGATCCGCCATTATTTCGAAGGGGCTGTGCGGCTCGCCAAGGGCGATACCGGCGGGATGGAGCATTTCGATTTCTCCGCCGACGGCTTCTGGCGCTCGTTCTGGGCCCTCGTCGTGGTTGCCCCCGGCTACGCCATCCTCGTCGCCGACCAGTACATCCGCCGTGGCGATCCGGTGGCCTTCTGGCCGACCTTCAGTGCCGAGGCGGTCAGCTACCTGCTCGGTTGGATCGCCTTTCCGGTCCTCGCGATCTGGCTGACCCGGATGTTCGACGTGGCGGAGCGCTACGTGCCCTTGATCGTCGCCCTCAATTGGTCGTCGATGGTGCAGATCGCGGCGATGCTGATCCCGATCGCCCTCGCCGCGGTGCTGTCGCCGGCCATGGTCCAGTTTCTCTTCCTTGTCGTCACCGCGGCCGTGCTCTTCTATAACGGCTTCATTATCAAGACGGCGCTCGACTGCCCGATCGGCATCGCCGCGCTGTTCCTCGCCGCCGACCTCGTCGCCGTGATGATCATCAATGGCCTCGTCTTCAGTATTGTCGCAGGCTGAGAACGGCCGAGGCGCCACCTCCAATCCTTCAAGTACTGGTGGGGTATGGGGAGGATCATCCTCCCCATGAAATTTGCTTTCTTCAATAATCCGCCTTGACGAAATAAAGGCCCTGCGGCGGTGCGGTCGGCCCGGCAGCGGCGCGATTCCTGGCCTCCAGTGCTGCCCGGGCGAAGCCGACGGGCCTCTGGCCTTCGCCGATCAGTTCGAGGGTGCCGACGATGTTGCGCACCTGATGGTGCAGAAAGGAGCGGGCCCGGGCATGGATCTCGATCATCTCGCCGCGGCGCAGCACGGCGAGATGATCGAGTGTCTTGATCGCGGAGGTCGCTTGGCACGCGGTGTCGCGAAAGCTGGTGAAGTCGTGGCGGCCGATCAGGGTCTCGGCCGCGGCCTGCATGTGCTCGGCATCGAGCGATCTGGCGACGTGCCAGACTCGGCCGGCGAGAAGGGCCGGCGGGCCGCGGCGATTGAGAATGCGGTAGAGATAGTGGCGGGCTTCGGCATCGAAGCGGGCATGGAAGTCGGGGCTCGTTCGGCGGGCGTCGATGACGGCGATCGGTTCGGGGCGGAGGTAATGGTTGAGGCCGCTCATCACGCGTTCGGGCAGGAGATCCTGAGCGAGGTCGAGATGGACCGGCAGGGCCAGGGCGTGGACGCCGGCATCGGTACGCCCGGCGGCGACCGCAGGGCCGGTGCGCGTCGCCATGGCATCCGCCGCCTGTTCGAGGGCGGCCTGCACCGAGCGGCCGTTCGCCTGGATTTGCCAGCCGCAGAACGGCCCGCCGTCGAATTCGAGCGTCAGCCTGAAGCGGGGCATCGGGCCGGAACTCAGGCCAGGCGCATGCCGAGGGGGATGGTGAAGCCGCGCTGCAGGTCGGCCGCACTCATCGCCTTCCTGCCCTGGCGCTTGACCCGGATGACATCGAGCACGGCCTCGCCACAGGCGATCTGCAGCGGCAGGCCGACGACCTCGCCGGGCTCGCCCGCCCCACGCACGACCCTTGCCTCGAGGATGTTGAGCCGTTCCTCGCCGACCGTGCACCAGGTGCCGGGCCAGGGATCGAAAGCGCGGATCCGCCGCTCGAGCAGGCTGGCAGGGGCGGTGAAGTCGAGCCGCGCCTCGGCCTTGTCCAGCTTTTTGGCGTAGCAGGCGAGGCTGTCGTCCTGCGGTTCCTCGCGGGCCGTGCCGTCGGCAATCGACTCGACGACGGCGGGCAGGCATTCGGCGGCGAGCCGGGCGAGGCGGTCGTGCAGCCGGCTCGCGGTCTCGTCGGCCGCGATCGGCAAGGGCGCACGGTGCAGCATCGGGCCGGTGTCCAGCCCTTCCTCCATGCGGAAGACGGTGATGCCGGTCTCGCGGTCGCCGGCTTCGATTGCGCGCTGGATGGGGGCGGCACCGCGCCAGCGCGGCAGCAGCGAGGCGTGCAGGTTGAAGCAGCCGAGCCTGGGTGCATCCAGGATCGGCTTGCGCAGGATGAGGCCGTAGGAAGCGACGATGGCGATATCCGCGTCGAGCCGGCGAAACGCCGCCTGGCTCGCTTCGTCCTTCAGGCTCGGCGGTGTGCGCACCTCGAGGCCCAGCCGTTCGGCGGTCTCGTGCACCGGGCTCTTGCGCATCTGATGACCGCGACCGGCGGGGCGCGGTGGCTGGGTGTAGACGGCGACCAGCTCGTGCGGCAGCGCCGCCACGGCCTCGAGCGGCGGCACGGCGAAGGCGCTCGTGCCCATGAAGACGAGGCGCAAGGGGCCGGGCTCCGTCACCTCAGGCCTTGACCCGGCGCTGCTTGGCGAGCCGGCGCAGGATCATGTTGCGCTTGAGGGACGAGAGGTGATCGACGAAGAGAATGCCGTCGAGATGGTCGATCTCGTGCTGCAGGCAGCGGGCGAGCAGCCCTTCGGCCTCGATCTCGCGCTCGCTCTCGCGCTCGTCCAGATAGCGCACCCTGACGGCGGCCGGCCGTTTGATCTCGGCGAACTGGCCCGGCAGGCTGAGACAGCCCTCCTCGGCGATCTCGGTCTCGTCCGATCGCCAGGTGACGCTCGGGTTGATCAGCCGGATCGGCTGGTCCTTCTCCTCGGAGGTGTCGATCACCACCAGCCGCTTGCCGATATCGACCTGGGGTGCGGCGAGACCGATGCCCGGCGCCTCGTACATGGTCGCCAGCATGTCGTCCATCAGGCGCAAAAGGGCGTCGTCGACCCGGTCTACCGGGGCAGCGGGGCGCTTCAGGGTCGGGTGCGGGGGTTGCAGGATATCGAGCAGCGGCATGGGTTTCACGAGTTCGCCGGGGACGTGGTCGCGAAGCGCTCAGGCGACTTTTTGCCGGGCACGCAAGGCGGCTTCGAGGGTCCCCTCGTCCAGATAGTTGAGCTCGCCACCGACCGGCAGGCCGTGGCCGAGGCGGGTGACGGTGCAGCCGGTGGGCCGCAATCGTTCGTGGATGTAATGTGCCGTCGTCTGCCCGTCCACTGTGGCACCGAGTGCGAGCACCACCTCCTCGACGGCGCCCGCTTCGATCCGCTGCAACAACTGGCCGATGCGGATCGCCTCGGGGCCGCGCCCCTCGATCGCCGAGAGCGTGCCGCCGAGCACGTGGTAGCGGCCCTTGAAGCTGACCAGCCGCTCCATCGCCCAGAGGTCTTCGACCTCCTGAACGACGCAGATGACCCGGTCGTCGCGCGTCGGGTCACGGCAGACGCTGCAGGGATCGGTGGTGTCGAGATTGCCGCAGGTGCCGCAAGCGGTGACCCGTTCGGCGCAAAGCTGCAGCGCCTCGATCAGCGGGCGCAACAAGGCCTCGGGTCGCTTGAGCATGGCGAGTCCGGCCTTGCGCGCCGACCGCGGTCCGAGGCCGGGCAGGCGCCCGAGGAGCCGGATCAGCCGCTCGATGTCCGCTGCGGCCATATGACGTGTCGAATGGCCCTAGAACGGCAGCTTCATGCCCGGGGGCAAGGGCAGGCCGCCGGCCATCTTGCTCATTTCACCGGCCACGTACTCCTCGATCCGCTTCTTGGCGGTGTTGGTGGCGGCGACGATGAGATCTTCCAGGGTCTCGACGTCGTCCGGGTCGACCAGCGACTTGTCGATCTTGATCCCGCGCATCTCGCCCTTGCCGTTCAGCGTCACCGCGACCATGCCGGCGCCGGCCTCGCCGGTCATCTCGGTCTGCGCCAGCTGCGCCTGCATCTCGGCCATCTTCGACTGCAGCTCTTGCGCCTGCTTCATCATGTTCTGGAGATTTTTCATCAGCGTTCCATCCGGCTGTTGTCGCCCAGGGGCGGGTCCGTCTCGTCGTCGCTCGGCGCGTCGGCGGGGACCGGCGACCCCGGCATCGGGGCCTCGGCGGCGCCACCGCGATCGGTGTCGTCGGACTCGGTATAACCGGGAGCATCCGGCGCGTCATGCGGCGGATCAGCCGGCCGTCGTGCATCGCGAATGTCGACGATGGTGGCTCCCGGAAAAGCGTCCAGCACCTCGCGTACCGCCGCGTGCTGGGCCACCTTCGCCAGCATCAGCTGGCGGGCGATTGCCTCCTGCTCCGCGAGGGTCGCCGCACCGCCTTCTTGCGACAGCCCGATCAGCCAGCGTCGGCCGGTCAACTCCAAGAGCGCCTCGCTCAGCTTGCCCGAGATGTCGCGCGGCAGGCCGGGTGCCAGGCGGAGTTCGATACGGTCCTTTTGAAAGGCGATCAGATGCGCACCTTCCTTCAGGTAGCTGGCGAGCAGCGGCTCGCCTTGGGCATGCAGCAGGCGGACGAGATCGGCGAAGTCGGCGGGCTCGGCGGCTCGGCGTGCCGGCCGCTGTCGCGGGCCGGGTCGATCGGTGGGCAGTGCCGGCCGGGGGGTATGCAAGCTCGGGCTGCGCTGGGCCGGCTGCTCGATCGCTTCGGGCCGCTCGCCCGGGTCGTCGGACGCGACGTCGGCGTGGCGCGGTGCCAAGGGGGCGATGCGCGCCACGGGCGGGGGGGATGGCGGTGTGGTCGGGGCCTGCGGCCGGCTGCCGGCGATCGGCATCCCGCCATTGCCTCGAGCCGCGACCTCGCTCCGCTCGAGCGTCTTGATCACCTCGCCCGGTGTCGGCAGCTGGCCCATCGCCGCCAGCCGGAGCAGCACCATCTCGAGGGCCAGGCCGGCATCCGGGGCACCGCGCACCTCCTCGAGCCCTTTCAGCAGCACCTGCCACGCCCTGGCCAACACCGCGAGATCGAGCTTTTCGGCGAGCGCTCGCCCGGCGGCCACGGCCTCCGGCGTGGTCGCGAACGGCGAGGCGGCATCCGCACCCACCTTCAGGCAGCTCGCCCAGTGGCCGATCTCCAGGAGATCCTGAAGGACGGCGGTGGGCTCGGCACCCAGCCTGTAGAGCTCCCGCGATTGCTCCAGGGTCAGGGCGGCGTCGCCGCCGAGCACCGCCGCGAACAGCTCGATCAACCGTTGTCGATCACCGAGGCCGAGCATGGCGGCGACCGCCGGCATGGTCACCGGCCCGTCGCTCAGCGCGATCGCCTGATCGAACAGCGAGAGCGAATCGCGCACCGAACCCTCGGCGGCGCGAGCCATCAGTGCCAGTGCCGCCGGCTCGACCGTCACCCCCTCGCGCTCGGCGATGCGCGCGAGATGGGCCTCGAGCACGCTGGCCTCGACCCGCTTGAGATCGAAGCGCTGGCAGCGCGACAGGACGGTGACCGGCAGCTTTCTGACCTCGGTCGTGGCGAAGATGAACTTGGCGTGCGGCGGCGGTTCCTCGAGCGTCTTGAGGAGGCCGTTGAAGGCCTTCTCCGAGAGCATGTGGACTTCGTCGATGATGTAGATCTTGTAGCGCGAGGCAGCTGGCGCGTAGCGTACCGCATCGACGATCTCGCGGATGTCGTCGATGCCGGTCCGGGTCGCCGCATCCATCTCGATCACGTCCATCGGCCGTTCCTCGACGAGCGAGCGGCAGGACGGGCAGATCCCACAGGGCTCGGGCGTCGGCCCGTCCTGCGCCGTGCAGTTCAGGCCCTTGGCGATGATCCGTGCTGTCGTCGTCTTGCCGATGCCGCGAATGCCGGAGAGCAGGAAGGCGTGGGCGATCCGCCCGGACGCCATGGCATTGGTCAGGGTGCGAACCAGGGCCTCCTGGCCGATCAACTCCGAGAGCCGCTGCGGGCGGTAGGTCCGCGCGAGCACGCGATAGGGTGGGGCGGCGGCGTTTTGCGGGTCCATCGAGACCGTATGGTGACAGCAGCAGAACAGCGCCGATCGTGGCGGTGGACGGCACGACCGGTGGAAGACTGGCGCGTGACCCGGGGCGAAGCTCGTTACGGCTGCTTCCTTCCGGACCTGACCGGGTTGGCGAGTGCCCCGTCCACGACCAGCCTTCCATCCGTCAATATCGACCGTCGCCGGCGGTTGCGCAAGGCCCGGACATGGCGCACAAGCGGCGGGACCGAGTGTCGAGCGAGCGACCGTTGAAGCCCAGGCCGACCAATCCGCCACCGCACGTCTACTCCGCGATCGGCTACGACCGGGCGGCCGACAAGCGAGACGATGCGGCCTTTCAGGCGGCAGCGCTGCGCGACCCCGAGAGCCGCTTTCTCGTGCTGCACGGGCTGAAGCCGCTCTTCGTCGAGGGCACGGCGGGGCCGCGCCCGCTCTTCGTCGATGCC